>WNEZ01010715.1_pt1 | contig 20572 bp, 19 predicted proteins | sample 5400521 | NCBI WGS metagenome assembly WNEZ01 (sample SAMN13153339, study PRJNA577476) | soil metagenome | isolation source: 120 cm saprolite under Douglas fir tree site 2 hole 1 replicate 1 | place: USA:California | collected 2015-04-18 | reverse complement strand
CTGATCGGCCGGCTGGCGCCGGGCTACAAGGCCGACATCGTGTTTCTCGACCTCGGGCACGTCAACTGGATCCCGCTCAACGATCCGACCAACCAGCTCGTCCACACCGAGGACGGCGGCGCCGTGACCCACGTGATGATCGGCGGCCGGATGATCGTGCAGGACCGCCGGCTGACGACGGTCGACGTGTCAGCGCTCGCCCGTGAGGCCGAGGCTGCGCGCGAGCGTCTGGCCCGACTCAACGCGCCGGGGAAGGAGCTCTACGAGCGGCTGGCGGCGGTCGTCGGCCGGTTCTGCCCCGGCCTCGCCCACCTGCCGTACCACATCACGCGCTACGTCGGCGGGGCCTGAGCCGGGCCTTGTCGGGATTGAGTGACGCCCGGGCGCTCACTCCAGGAAGCGCTCGCGGATCTTCCTGCCGATCATTGATGCCGGTCCGTAAGCCGTGATCGCGCGGTAGTCTGTCGCGGGCGGATCGCCGCCTCGGCGAACAGCTCGAGCGAGCGCCTCACCTGAGCGTGCGAGAGGCCGCCGAAGCTACACACGAGCAGGAGCGTGTCGACGCCGATCGCCTCTAACGCGGCGACCTTCTCCGCGACTTCTCCCGGGGAGCCGATGAGCATGCCGCCGATGGCCGCGAGCTCGTCGTAGGTCCGGCCGCCCCAGACCCGCCCCGTCAGCTCCTTGAGCCGCGCGTCCGAGTACTCGCTCGGAAGCGGCGGCGCTGCCAGGGACGACAGGTACCAGAAGCCCTGGAGCGCCAGGGCGCCTTCGGCGCGCGCCGTCGCGGGCGTCTCGGCCACGTAAGTCTCGCGGCAGAGCAGGAGCCGCGGTCGATACGGCCCCTCGCCGGCGGCTTCCGTGCGCGCCGCGACCGCCGCCCGATACTCCTCGACACAGCGCGCGACCACGTCCGTCGGCGTGAAGTGCATCGCGACCGGCCAGCCCCGCGCGCCGACGCGCGCGGCCGAGGCGGGCCGGCTCGCCACCATGTGCAGCGGCGGGTGAGGTCGCTGGAACGCGCGCGGCCGGAGGCTCACCTCGGGAAACTGCCAGAAACGGCCGTCGTGCGAAGTGGTGTCCTCGCGCCAGAGCTTGAGGAGGATCTCGATGGCCTCCTCGGTCATCTCGGGCGCCTCGTCAAAGCTCAGGCCGAGCTTGGTGAACTCGCCGGGCCGCACGCCCTTGCCGATGCCGAAGTCGAACCGCCCGCGCGCGAGATTGTCGAGTGTCGCCGCCTCGGCGGCGAGCCGCAGCGGATGGTGGAACGGGAGGACGTTGACGTAGTTGCCGAAGCGCATGCGCGTGGTCCGCTGGAGCGCGGCCGCGATCATCAAGTTGGGGCTCGGCAGGAGCCAGTAGTCCGTGAAATGGTGCTCGGCAAACCAGCACTCGCCGAAGCCGAGCGCTTCTGCCAGGGTGATCTGGTCCAGCATCTCGGCGTCGGCCTGGTCGTGCGGGACGCCGCGGCCCTGACAGTAGTAGAAGAGCCCGAAATCCATCGATCAGGATACTCGACTCGTCACGGGGAACGGTCGATCCACGTGTACGTCAGCCGGCGGCCCAGATCGTAGCCGTCGTGATGCTTGAACCCCTTCACGTACCCTTGCGGAGCGTGAAGACCAGGGTCGTCGAGTTCTGGTATTCCCACTTCTCCGCGAGATCGGGAAGGATGCGGAAATCGGTCGAGCTCGTTTGCTCCGGCCCGGCGGGGAAGCGCAGCAGATGACCGTAGGCGAGACTGGCCACCGTTTGCGGGAGGAAGTTGACGACCTGGTGCGGATCGAGAGCCGGCGGATCGGGCACGCCAATGCGGAAGACGCCACCGGACCGGGGCTGCTGCGCCGGGACGTCGATCGGCGACGTCAGGACCGTCAGTCCGATCGCGCCCGCCACCAGGAAGATCCGTTGCCTCATCGCCGGCCCGCCTCCTTCCGCAACCCCAGGAGAACCGACTTGTCTTCCTTGAACGCCGTGCGAATCCAGTCGATCAGGAGCCGCACGCGCGGAACGGTCTTGAGGTCGGGATGAACGACCAGCCAGTAGTCGTCGCTGAGTTCGGCGATGGGCGCCGTGAGCCGCACGAGCGTCGGGTCCGCGTCGCCCACGAAGCAGGGCAGGCTTCCGAGCCCGGCGCCGGCTCGGATCGCTTCGAGCTGCAGGGAGAATCGCGACGCACGCACCCGTGGCCGCCGGTCGCCGAGGTGTGCCATCAAGAAGGCCATCGAACGGAAATACTCGTGAGGCGCGTCGTAGGCTACCCACGGGCACGAGCGCCATCGAGCCTCGGTTCGCGCGGTCGGCTGAGCCTCGACGAGGCTCGTCGCCCCGTAGATCGCGGCCTCGATGGTCCCAAGACCGACGCGAACGAGGTGTCCGCGCGCGGGCAGCCCGTGCCGGATCAATAGATCCGCCTCTCGCCGATCCAGATCCGGCTCGTTGTGAGTCTCCGCCAGCTCGACCGTGAGGTCGGCATGCCGGCCACTCAAGCTCGCCAGGTGCGGCGCCAGGAAGCGCGCCGACCATTCTCCCGCCGACACCCGCACGACGCCGGCCGCGTCGTCGCCGAAGGCCATCCGCCGGCGGTCGATGGCGGTGGCCGCTTCGGCCATGCTCTGGGCCATCGGCAAGAGGTGCTGGCCCCCCTGCGTCAGCCGATGACCATCCGGCGTGCGCTCGAACAGCCGCGATCCCAGGCTCTGCTCGAGCTGACGCAGGTGGCGGATGACGGTCGGCTGGCCGAAGCCGAGCACACGTGCGGCCCGCCGCAGGCTGCCGGCCTGGGCGATGGCGAGAAAGACCCGGAGGTCGTCCCACTGCACGGCGCCAGATTAGCAACTTCAAAGGGCTGGAAGCGCTCCGAATGCGGAGCGGGGCGATCCGCATCTGGCGGCTTCCGGGGACGGGCCGGGGATGGTGAACTGGCACCCGAGGAGGACATGCAATGTGTGACAACGAGTATCTGGCCCATCAGATCATCAAGGACCGCCTCCGTGAAGCGGAGGCGCGCGGCGCGTTCAACTCGATGCTCCGGGAGGCGTCGATGCTCCGGCAGGCGCTCGGCGCTGGCGCGGAACGTGAGCGCCCCCGGCCGACTCGGTTCGAGCTGTGGCGGCAGGCGTCCGCCGCCTGGGTCGCTCATCTCGCGCTTCCCAAGATCTGGAATAGGCTCTAGGCTAGCGGCGTGTACCTGGACCCGAGGCTCTGGGCGCTCACGTCGGGCGTCCGCGGTCGGATCGCCGCCACCGTTCTCGTCGGCCTTGCCGCTGTCGCTGCAGGGATCGCGCGGCTCGTCCTTCTCGGCTGGCTTCTCGGCCGCGTGCTGGCCGGCGACTCGCTCACCGCCCTGGCCCCCGCCATCGCGCTCACCGCGGTGGCCCTGGCCGCCCGGAGCGCTCTCGACTACGCGCGTACGATGGTGGCGCACCACACAGCCGCCCGGGTGCAGGAGCGGCTGCGCCGGATGCTCTACGCGCAGGTCGCGGACCTCGGTCCCGCTCACTTCGCGCACGCGCGCACCGGCGACGTGATGCTCTCTCTCGTGGAAGGCGTGCAGCAGCTCGAGGTGTACTTCGGTCAGTATCTTCCCCAGCTCTTCGTATCCGCGATCACGCCGCTGCTCATCTTCGCGTTCGTCGCGTTCGTGGACTTGCCGGTGGCGCTGGTGCTGCTGGTCGCCGCGTTCGCCGTGCTGCTGGCGCCCGCGCTCTGGCACAGCCGCGATCGTGCGGCGAGCCTCGCCCGCAATCGCGCCTACGGCGCCTTCGGCGCCGACTTCCTCGACGCCGTGCAGGGGCTGGCGACCCTCAAGGCCTTCGGCCAGAGCGGGGCGCGCGCCCGTCAGCTCGGGGAGCGCGCCCACGAGCTCTTCCGGAGCACGATGTGGGTGCTCGGAAGCAACACGCTCGCGCGCGGCATCACCGACACGGGCATCGCGGTGGGCGCCGCGGTGGCGCTGGCGCTCGGAGCCTGGCGCGTGAGCACCGGTGCGATGTCGGTGCCGGCGCTCCTGGTCATCCTGATGCTCGGAGTCGAAGTCTTCCGTCCGCTGCGCGAGCTGCGCATCTTGCTCCACCAGGGGATGCTCGGCCTCTCCGCGGCCCGGGGCATCTTCGCGCTGCTCGACGCGAAGCCGGCCGTGTTCGATCGCCCGGCCGGTCCCGAGCCGAGCGACGCCGGCGTGGCCTTCGAGGCGGTCACGTTCGCCTATCCGGGCGCGCGGCGCCCGGCTCACGTGGAGCTGAGCTTCCGGGTCCGACCGGGGGAGCGTGTGGCGATCGTGGGACCGAGCGGCTCGGGCAAGTCCACGATCGCGCGTCTGCTCCTGCGGTTCCACGATCCGGACCGCGGCCGGGTCGCGATCGGCGGGCGCGATCTGCGCGAGCTGAGCCTCGAGCAGGTGCGGAGCCGCGTCGCGCTCGTCAGCCAGGAGACGTGGCTCTTCCACGGCACCGTCGAGGACAACATCCGGATGGGCAAGCCCGACGCGAGCGCCGAGGAGCTGCGGGACGCTACGCGCGCGGCCAACGCGGAAGAATTCATCCTGCGTCTGCCGCAGGGCTACGACACCGTCGTCGGGGAGCGCGGCGTGCGGCTCTCGGGCGGTCAGCGGCAGCGAATCGCGATCGCGCGCGCGCTCCTGCGCGACGCGCCGATCCTGGTGCTCGACGAGGCGCTCTCGTCGGTCGATGCCGAGAGCGAGGCGCTGATCCAGACGGCACTCGATCGTCTCATGCGCGGCCGCACCACCCTGGTGTTCGCCCACCGGCTGTCGAGCGTCGTCGGGGCCGACCGCATCCTCGTGCTCGACGAGGGGCGCCTGGTGGAGGAAGGCACGCACAGGAAGCTGCTCGGCCTGGGCGGCGCCTACGCGCGTCTGATGTCCGCGCAGGCGATGGATGGCGCCGGAACTGTCGCGGTCAACGCCCGTCCGGCCGTGCTCTCGGCGGATGGCAACGGTGCCGCCGCCGACATCGTGGATGAGGTACCACCGGAGGAGAAGGACGCCATCGTCGGCGCCGAGGCCGTCGGATGGGGTGCGGTGCTCCGCACGCTCATCGACAAGACGCGGGGTTACCGTGGCCAGCTGACGCTGACCTTTGCGCTCGGCGTCGCGCGCGTGACCGCGCTGATCGGCGTCGGTGTGCTCAGCGCGCTCGCTGTCCGCGCCGTCAAACGCGGTGAGCCCGCCGGCGCGCTCCTCGCGAGCTTGCTCGTGGTCGCGCCGCTCGCCGGGATCCTCCACTGGGTCGAATCCTGGCTCGCCCACGACGTCGCGTACCGGCTGCTCACGGACATGCGGCTGGCCGTCTTCCGCAAGCTCGACGCGCTGGCGCCTGCCTATCTCACACGGCACCGGTCGGGCGATCTCGTGGGTGCGGCCACCCACGACGTCGAGCTGATCGAGTACTTCTTCGCCCACACGATCACGCCGGCGTTCGTCGCGGTGCTCGTACCCGCCGCCGTTCTGGTCGCGCTCGGCGCGTTCGGCGGCTCCCTGGTCCTCGTGCTCGTGCCCTTCCTTCTCTATACGGCACTGGTGCCCGTGCTCGGCCGAGCCCGCATCGACCGCCTGGGCTCTCGCGCCCGCGAGGCCTCCGGCGACCTGAACGCGCACGTGGTCGACACCGTCCAGGGCCTTGCCGAGATCGTCGCCTATCGTCGCGTGAGCGCCTGGGGCAACGCGCTCGGGGCCAAGGCGCGTCGCTTCTACGATTTACGCCTGCCATTCCTTCGCGACCTCGCTCGCCAGACCGCGTTCCAGGAGGCGGCGACTGGTTTCGGCGGGCTCGCGGTGATCGCGGTCGGCGCGTGGCTCGCGCATCAGCAAAGGCTCGACGCGGCGAGCCTGCCGTTGCTGACTCTTCTGGCGCTGTCCGCGTTCGTGCCCCTGTGGGAAGTGGCCCAGGTGGGCCGACAGCTCGCCGACACGCTGGGCGCCGCGCGCCGTCTCGGTGCCGTCGAGTCGGAGCCGGTGCCAGTCACCGACGGTCCCGGCGTTCCGGCCGTGGCGGTCCGCGGCGCCGTCGCCGTCGAGCTGGCCGACGTTCGCTTCACGTATCCGGGCCGCACGCGACCGGCCCTGGACGGGATCTCGCTCCGCATCCCGGACGGCAGCACGATTGCCGTGGTCGGGCCGTCCGGCGCGGGAAAGACGACGGTCGCGAGCCTCCTGCTGCGCTTCTGGGACCCGCAATCCGGGGTGATCCGCCTGTTCGGCCACGACCTGCGCGAGTACCAGCTGGACGAGGCGCCAACGTCCTGCTCGCCCGTCCGGACGCGGACGACGCGGCGCTCGGCGTCGCGATCGACCAGGCCGCGCTGGGCGACCTCGTGGCTTCCTTGCCCGACGGGCTCGACACGGTCGTGGGCGAGCGGGGCGCGCAGCTTTCGGGCGGTCAGCGCCAGCGCGTGGCGATCGCCCGCGCGTTTCTCAAGGACGCGCCCGTGCTGATCCTGGACGAGGCGACCTCGCACCTCGACGCCGTGAGCGAGGCCGCCGTGCGCGCGGCCCTCGAGCGTCTCGCGCGCGACCGCACCACGCTCGTGATCGCCCACCGGCTCTCAACGGTGCGCGACGCGGACGCGATCATCGTGCTCGAGGAGGGTCGGCTGGTCGAGGTCGGCCGCCACGCGGAGCTACTCGCGCGAGGCGACCTCTACGCCCACCTGGTCGCCCGCCAGCTCGGCGGCGGCGTCCCGGCCGCCGCGGACTAACAAGGGACGGAGGGGGCTGTGGAAAAACCAGTTCGCGTCGTGCACTACCTGAATCAGTTCTTCGGCGGAATCGAGGGCGAGAAGCGGGCGCAGACACCACTCGAGGTGCGCGAGGGACCGGTGGGGCCGGGACGCGCCCTCCAGCAGGCGCTGGGGACCGAGGGCACCGTGGTGGCCACGCTCATCTGCGGCGACGACTACGTCGCGGAGCGCGAGGAAGCAGCCGGCGCGAGCATGCGGGATGCGCTGCAACGCTACCAGCCCGATCTCGTGATCGCCGGCCCCGCCTTCGACTCGGGCCGATACGGTCTGGGCTGCGCGCTGGCGTGCCGCGTGGCCCGATCCCTCGGCATTCCCGCGGTGACGGGGATGTATCCGGAGAACGCGGCCATCATCACCCACCGCCGCGATCTCCTGGCAGTTCCCACCGGTCTCAACACCACTGATATGCGCAACATCATCGGGCGCATGAGTGCGCTTGGGCTCAAGGTGGTCCGCGGCGAGCCACTCGGATCGGCGCTCGAGGAGGGCTACATTCCCCACGGGATCCGGAAGCTGGTGACGAAGGATCGCGTCGGGTACGAGCGGGCCGTCGAGATGCTCCTGGCACGGGTCGCGGGCCGCCCGTTCGTCTCCGAAATCCTGGTCCAGCAGTACGAGCGTGTCACGCCGGCGCCGCCGGTGCTCGACCTCTCGGGGGCGACGATCGGAATCATTGTCAGCACGGGCATCGTTCCCCGGGGTAACCCCGACCATCTGCCCGGCGCCCGGGCTCTCACCGCGGGCCGCTACTCGATCGACAGGCTGCCACGGCTCGACGTGGGCGACTGGGAGTCGGCCCATGGCGGGTTCAACACGAAGGTGCTGAACACTGAGAACCCTGACTACGCTCTGCCGCTCGCCACGCTGCGCGCGCTCGAGGCCGAAGGCGCGATTGGCGGCATCTATCCCTGGATCTACAGCACCGTGGGCAATCAGACCGCGGTCGGGCCGGCGCGCAAGATCGGGCAGCTCGCCGCGGCGGAGTTCCGGGACGCCGGAGTCGCCGTCGCGCTGCAGGTGTCCGGGTGAGGGAGCTGCCATCGTTGCGGCGCAACGATCGCGAAGGAGCTGGAGCGAGTCGGCATTCCCACGGCGCTGATCGGCGCGCTGCCGGCGATCGCCATTGCCGCCAACGCCAACCGGGTCGTCCGCGGTGTGCAGGTCCAGCACCCCTGCGGTGATCCGAAGCTGCCCGCGGAGGCCGACCGCGACCTGAGCCTCCGGATCGTCCGGACGGCGCTGCTGGCGTTGCAGACGACGGTCACCGGGCCGACGCTCTTCGAGCCTCCCTCCACGACCGCCGCCGAGCGCGTCCATGCGTCTTGAGCTGGCCGCCTACCCGGCGCACGACGTCCGCTTCGGCGCGACGACGCGATGGCGGGACGGCGTTCTCGAGATCGATCCCGACGAGGTTCTGGAGCCGATCCGGCGCGACCCGCTGATCGAGCGGGCCGACTTCGCTGTGGCCCGCCCCGGCGAATCGGTCCGCGTCGTCACCATCCAAGACATCATCGAGCCACGCGTGAAGGCGAAGGGCCGGGGCGTCGCGTATCCCGGCATCGTCGGGCGTCCGGTGGAGACGGTGGGCGAGGGCCGGACGAACCGGCTCTCCGGCTTCACGCTGATGACGTGCACACCGCCCCAGGATGTTCAGCGCTACGGCCTGCTCTCCTCGTTCCGGGCCGGCACTGCCTACGGCGACTTCCTCGACATGTCGGGTCCGGGCGCGATCAGCCCCTGGGCGGCCACCGTCAATCTCTGTCTGCTCGTCGAGCCGGCGCGCCACCTCGACCCGGACGCGGCCAACCGCGTCGTGCAGCAGGCGACCTTGGCCGTGCAAGACCGGCTCGCCCGCGCCACGCTCGCCGAGATGCCCGCCGAGGTCGAGGTGCTCGACCTGACGCCGCGGCCTGGTCTGCCGGGCTTCGTCTACATCCACAGCATCGTGTCGCCCGAGCCCATCTACCTGAATCCGGACTCGACGCTCTCCACGGCGGTCTACGGCATCACGCGGCTCACCCAGCCTTGGCTCCTGCACCCCACCGAGGTCCTGGACGGCGCCGTCTGCGGCAGCTTCTTCAGCGGCGACTTCTACCGGTGGTTCACCTGGCCCCTGACGAATAGCATCGTCCTTCACATGTGCCGCCGCCACGGGATCGACTTCAACTTCCTGGGCTGCATCATGGTGCGCACGGGTCATGGCCACGACGCTCGGAGCGGCCGGCGCCATCGTCACGCCGACGCTCCGCGGCCAGCGGATGCTGGACACGATGGCGGTGGTTCGTGCGTGCGAGGAAGCCGGCGTCAAGACCGTGCTCATCACCGAGGAAGAGGACGACGAGGACGGCGCGGCGCCGCCGCTACTGGTGACGGCGCCGGACGGCGTCGGTCTCGTCTCGACGGGCGACGGCAGCGCGCCGGGGCCGTTCCCGCCGGTGCAGCGAGTGATCGCTGCCGGGCCGATCGGGGACCCCTGGTATGCCGAGCAGCCGGCGCCTCACGGCCGCTACGGGACGAGCCACCTCAACGACGTCTGGGGATTCTCGCGGCTCTCGTGTGTGGATTACTGACTGGGGACCCCGAGCGGGTCCGATCGGAGAAAAACCTGGACGGGATTCCCCGATCGAGCCCCTCGCCCTTCCGGGCTGTCCGGCGGGCCGCCTAGATAGCCGAACTACAGTCGGGGCAGCGCCCTCCCGGGCTGACCATGAGTGAACACTTGCTGGTTTGTTGGATCTGTGGCGCTGCTGCCGATGCATGTTCGCGGAGACGTTCAGACGCCGATCCAAGGTCCTGACTCTTCCACAGTTAAGGACCGACCTTCGCTCTGTCAGAGCTGCAACACAACTGCCACGCAGCCGTATGACCGCGCGTACGACCAGCTCGTTTCGAGGGTTCTCAAAAACGAGTCGGCCGTGTTGCGCAAGCGCCTGATCGATTTCGGCGAGGTATACGGCTCTTCTTTTGAGGAGGACCAACGGAACCTCTTGGAAATACTTCGTCAAGAGCTTCGGCTGTCGGCTGGTCGACGCTGGCGAGCCGGTGCCCCGCGACCTGGTTGAATTATTGCCCCGGGAAAGCTTTAGAACGAAGCTGGCGATAACGTTCTGCGTGAACGAGGATGTTCTTCTGCTACCAGCCTAGCGATCCGATTTTATCGGCAAAGGCGACCCGGCCACTTTTTCGTCTGGCGACAAACCGTCAGTCGTACAAAGCTACGAGTGGAACGAGCATGTCTCCTGGTTCACGGTCTACTACTGGTACGGGCGATCTCCGCATGGAGGTCTCGGCCCGACGTGGATCGCCGATGCGCAGTTCATTTATCTTGGAAGCTCCAACCCCCTGACGCCGGAGCAACGGGCCGAACTGATAGCCAAGATAGCCGAGGAGAAATCAGATGGCAGCAGCAACCGAGGTGCTGACAATTGATCCCGCGCCAGGCGCGGTCACGCGATCGGGGAGCCTCAGGGCGCCGCGGTAAAGCAGTGATGCCCCTCGAGTGGTCAACCCTTGAGGGTGCCGAAGGTCAGGCCCTTGACGAGGTGGCGTTGCATCACGGCGATGAACAGGACGATCGGCGCGAGGATGCCGACCGCGCCGGCCGCCGACCAGGACCAGTACTCGATCTTCTCGGCGCCGTACTGAGCGATGGCGACCGAGAGTGGCTTGGCGTAGCTGCCGGTCAGGATCAGGCAGTAGAGGAACTCGTTGTAGGCGAACAGGAACGTGAAGAGCGCCGCCGTGAACACGCCGGGACGCACCACGGGCAGGACCACGCGCAGGAAGGCTTGCAGCGAGCTGCAGCCGTCGATCATGGCGGCCTCGGGCAGCTCGCGCGGCACGTCGAGGAAGAAGCCGCGCATCAGCCAGATGGCGAACGGCTGGTTGAAGGCCACGATGATCAGGATGATGAGGATGTGCGTGTCGTAGAGCTGGGCGGCGCGGGCCACCAGGAAGAAGGGCACGAGCAGGAGGATGCGCGGGAACGCGCGCACCGCCAGCAGCGAGAACAGCAGGACCTGGATCGGCCGGCTCCGGTACCGCGACAGGTAGTACGCGGCCATACAGCCCAGCGGGATCGAGAGGAGCACCGTGCCGATGGTGATCACGAGCGTGTTGAGCAGGTAGCGCGGGAACGGCGTCTCCAGCCAGATGAACCGGTGGTGCTCGAGGGTGGGCGTGAAGATCCACGTCGGTGGCGTCGTGAAGGCGTCGCGCGTTTGTTTGAGCGAGGTCGTCAGCGCGAAGTAGATCGGGAACAGCGAGACGACGACCACGGCCAGGAGCGCCAGGTAAACGAGGGCTCGCACGAAGACGACGCGCGCAGCGCCGGCACCGACGCCGCGGTTCACCATTCTCCTTGCTCCCGGCGGTAGAGCAGGTAGATCCACGCGCCGATGACGAGCGACAGGATCAGCAGGGTGATGACGCCGAGCGCGGAGGCGCGCCCCATGCGGAGCTGCCGGAACGCCATCACGTAGTTGTAGAAGGTGATGGTCTGCGTGGTCGTGCCCGGCCCGCCGCCGGTCATGACGAACACCTGGTCGAAGATGCGGAAGGCGTCCATCGACCGGATGATGAGGACGAACAGCACCAGGGGCCGCAGGAACGGGAACACGACGTGCGCGAGCGTTTGCGCGCGGGAGGCGCCGTCCACCGTGGCCGCCTCGAGAGGCTCCACGGGAACGCTCTGCAGGCCGGCGTAGACCACGAGAATCACGAACGGCGTGTTCTGCCAGACGTCGGCGAAGATGATCGACCACAGCGCCCAGGCTGGATCGCCGGTCCAGCCCGGTCCGCGCACGCCGACCAGACCGAGGAAGTAGTTCACCAGCCCCCAGTTGCTCTCGAACATCCAGCGCATGAGCAGGCCGGCCACCGCGGGTGTGATGGCCATCGGGAGGAGCACCACGGTGTTGACGAAGCGCCGGCACGGGATGCGAGCGTCGAGGAGCAACGCGACGGCGATGCCGAGCACGACCTCGATGGCGACGGCGGCACCCGTGAATCGCACGGTCACGCCCAGCGCTTCCCAGAACGCGTCGTCGCCGAGGATGAATCGGAAGTTGTCGAGGCCGACGAACGTCGTCCGCGGCACGGGCAGGTAGTAGTTGTAGAAGCTGAGCCCGAGGCTGTAGGCGAGCGGATAGACGAGGATGACGGCGAGCACCGTCATGCTCGGGACGAGGAAGATCAGACGGTCCCGGCGCTGCTGCCGGCTCGCCACGCGGCTACTTCTTGTAGTAGCCCTTTTCCGTCATGAGGTCGCTCATGACCGTCTGGGCGCGCTTGAGCGCCTCGGGGATCGTCAGCTCGCCCGTCAGGCCCTTCTGCAAGGTCTGGGTGGTCTGCAGCATTGCCTCGGAGAACTCGGGATTGCTCGGGACGAGCCGGGCTCCCGCCTGGACGTTGTCGGCCGCCGCTTTAATGAACCGGAACTTCTGCATGACCTCGGGGTCCCTGGTCACGGACAGCCGGGTCGGCGTCGCCAGGCCGGCGGACTCGCGCATGTTCGCCTTGCTGAGCGTCTTGCCGATCACCTGAAAGACGAGCTCGGGATCGTTCTTCGTGAAGGCGCTGATCGAATAGCAGCCGACGGCCAACCGGGCGTGACTCTTCCTTCACGCCGGCTTCGCTGTCGATCGTGACCTTCCAGTCCTTGTCGTACCAGTCACCGCCGTACGTGCGCAGGAAGTACGTGAAGTCGTTCTGGAAGCCGTCGCCGGCCTTGAGGGTCATGGCCGTGCCGTACTGCTTTTTGTCGGCGATCGTCAGCGCCTTGGCCGCTGCGATCCACTCGTCCATCGTCGTCGGCGGCTTGACCCCCGCCGCGTCGAACAGGTCCTTGCGGTAGAAGAAGAACATCGAGATGGCGAGGTTCGGCACGCCGTAGACCTTGCCCTTGTACGAGCAGACGTCGCGAACCAGGATCGGATCGATGTCGTCCCACTCGACCACTGGACGCAGCTTCGCGATCAGCGGATCGAGCGGCATGAGCCACCCGCGCTCGGCGAAGGTGGGCAGGAAGGCATCGGTCGCCATGATGTCGTAGGTCGACGCGCCCTGGGAGAGATGGATCTGCATCTTCTCGAGGGCCTGGTCGAAGGGGATCAGCTCGGCCTCGAGCTTGATTCCGGGATACTCCCCCATCTTCTTCACCCAGAACTCGAGCATGGGGAATCGATGGCTGATGTAGTGCACCGTGGGATCGGCCGCCCAGGCGATCGGCGCAGCACCGCGCCAGATCAGGGGCGCGCTGACCCCGACCAGCAAGATCAGGAGCAGCACACCGCGCCGTCCGCCCAACCGCCACGCTCGCCGAGTCATCGTTGACCCCTCTCCGCCGTCCGGATGTCCGGACGGGCTGCGCGGTATCATTGCGATCCGGCGCGACACTGTCAAGCACGCCACCTCGACGCCGGGGCGTCGCGAACGGTGGGGTCTAAGGGGGCCCTCGAGGCCCCCTTTTATTTAAACAATCGGCCAGCGCGAGCGCGGGAAGGTCGTGCCCGTCCGCCGCAGAAGCTTCTCGCCGATCTCCTGCACCTTCGCGAAGAGCCGCGGTTCGTCGACGAACGTCTGGCGATAGGCGTCGACCACGACGCGGCCGTCGATGATGACGGTGTGCACGCTGCGGCCGTCGGCGTTGTAGACGAGGTTGTTGATGGGATTGAAGAGCGCCTGCCACTCTGACCGCTGCGTGTCGAAGAGCACCAGGTCGGCCTTCTTGCCCGGCTCGATCGAGCCGATCTCGTCGGCGACGCCGAGCGCCTGAGCGCCCACGAGGGTCGCCATCTCCAGGGCCGCCTCGGCCGGGATCAATCGGGTGTCCTGGCGAGCGTCCTTGTACTGGATCGCCGCCATGTTCATCGCCCGCACCATGTCCAGGTGGTTCGAGTTGTTGGGCGAGTCGCAGCCGAGCGCCACTTTCACACCCTTCGCGAGGAGCTCCGGCATCCGCCCGTGCTCGGCGACGCCGCGGCCGCCCTTCGCGGCGGTGACCGGACACATCGCGACCTTCGTGCCGGTGCGCGCCACACACTCGATCTCGGCCTCGTCCAGGCCGAGCGAGTGCGCCAGGACCACGTTCGGCCCGAGCACGCCGATCGACTCGAGGTATTCGGTCGGCGTCCGGCCGTGACGCGCCTGATAGTCCTTGCGCGCCTGCGGTCCGCTGCCGTGATGGAGCGTCAGGCACGTGCCGTGCTCGTCGGCCACGCCCTTGAGCGCGCGCAGGAGATCGGCGGTGCACGTCTCTGGCGAGAACGGCATGGCCCACGCTCGGATCCGGCCGTCGAGCTTCCCTTGCCACTTGTCGAGGAACGCAGCCGTGCGCTTGACCGCGTCGTTCGTGGTGTAGCGGGGCAGGGGAAACGGCGCCTCCTGGTCGGTCACGCACTCGCCGAGGATCACGCGGATGCCCGCGTCCTCGTACGCCTGGAGACACGCGTCCGGAAACTTGGTGCTCCCAGGATCCACGAAGCAGACCGTGCCGCTCTTCAGGAGCTCCACGAGGCCCAGCAAGGTCGTGGCGTGCTCCTCCTCTTCGGTCATCGCCATCTGCAGCTTGAACACGTAGGCGAGGGGGCTGGCGAGGTTGTCGGGGAAGATGCCGCGCACCGCGTGGGCATAGCTGATGTGCATGTGGCCGTTGACGAACCCTGGAGTCACGATCAGGTGGCGAGCGTCGATCACGCGATTGGCCCGTGCGCTCGCCAGGGAGGCCGCCTTGCCCACACGGCTCACCCGGCCGTCCTCGACGAGGATCGAGCCGTCCTGGATGATCCGCCGCTCAGGATCGACGGTGACGACATAGCGAGCGTTGTCGATCTTGAGGCTCTGGGGCGGCATCGCGCGTCCTACGCCGCTGAGCTCACCGGCCCTGGAACTGCGGGCGGCGCTTTTCGGAGAAGGCCTTGATGCCCTCCTGATAGTCCTGGCTGTTGAAGCAGTCGGCGATGAGCTTTTCCAGCAAGGCCAGGTCGCGGTCGCCGTCGGGGCGCACGAGCTGCTCGACGGTCGCCTTGGCCGAGCGCAAGGTGAGCGGCGCGTTGCGGGCCATCGTCAGCGCGTAGTCGCGCGTGAAGGTCTCGAGCTCCGCTTTCGGCACGACCTGGTTCACCAGCCCCATGCGAAGCGCGTCCTGAGCGCTGAAGTCGGTGCGGGCGGTGAAGAAGATCTCCTTCGTGTACGCGGGCCCAACGAGCTTCATCAGCTTTTCCATGCCCTTGTAGTGGTAGCCGAGGCCCAGCCGCGCCGCCGGGATGCCGAAGCGGGCGTCGTCGGAGGCGATGCGCATGTCGCAGCCGATGGCGATGCCGACGCCGCCGCCGACGCAGTAGCCGTGGATCATCGCGAGGAGCGGCTTGGTCAGCGTGCCGAGCGAGTCCTGACCGCGCGCCGAGATCCGGCCGTATTCCTCCTGATCGGCCATGTTGCGCCGTCGCTCCTTGAACTGAGAGATGTCGGCGCCGGCCACGAACGCCTGGTCGCCGGCGCCGCGCAGGACGACGACCCGGATGGCGTCGTCGGTGGCCAGGTCGTGCACGTAGTCGGGCATGAGCTGCCACATCTCGAGGCTCACGGCGTTGCGCTTCTCGGGCTGATTGAAGATGATCCAGCCGATCGGGCCGTCCTTCTGTAACAGCAGCTTCGGCGTCTCGCTCATTGCGCTCTCCTGGTCGGGGGTTGAGGTCAAACCTACCGTGGGGCGCGCCTACTTGTCCAGCCACACCTCCTGCATCCGCCCGTAGTTGTAGAGCGCGTTGTGCGGCACCAGGTTCTTCACGTAGGGCCAATGCGTGAAGTGCTCCTTGCGCCAGCCCAGCATGGGCCGCGCCACGTCGGTCTCGAGCTTGCGCTGGATGTCCCAGGCGAGCCGAAGCCGCTTGGCGCGGTCGAGCTCCTGCGACTGCTGGTCGATGAGGCGATCGACCTGCTCGTCGCAGTAGTCGGTGTAGTTCCGTGGCGAACCGCACTTGTAGTTCTCGAAGAAATACGCGTCCGGATCGTCGACGACGCCGGCGGTGAGGTTGGCGCCGAGCTGGAAGTCGCGCCGCGCGAGCGTCGGGAACCACGCGGCCGTGTCGACCTGCCGGAGCGTGGCCTCCACGCCGACCAGCCGAAGCTGGTCGACGACGAACGACGCGAGATCCACGTAGATCGCGAAGTTGCGGGTGACCATCTCGATCCGGAGCGGATTGGCGGGGCCGAAGCCCGCGCTCGCGAGCAGGCGTTTGGCCTCGGCCTTGTCCTGGGCCGATGCGCGGTAGCCCGGGAGGGTCCGCAGCTCCTTGTCGGGGAGACCCCAGGCGCCGAACGGTGGCGACATCAGCGACGGACCGACGAAGGCGCCGCCCTGACGCACGCTCTGGACGTAGGCGTGCCGGTCCATGGCGAGGCTGACCGCGCGGCGTACCGCGACGTTGTCGAACGGGGCCCGCTTGTGGTTCAGCACTACGTTGTCACTGCCGTTCTGCGCGATCTCGGTGACCACGAGCGATGGCGCGTTCTTCTTCGCCGTCTCGGCCATGAGCTTCGTCATCTCCAGCGGAATGGAGACGTCCAGCCGCCCGGCCTGGAGCGCGGCCAGGCGAGTGCCGCGCTCCGTGATAATCAAGTAGCGGATCCCGTCGAGGTAGGGCCGGTTTGGACCGAAGTAGTCGGTATTCCGCTCGAGCTCGATCATCTGGCCGCGCACGTACTCCTTGAGCTTGAACGGGCCCGTGCCGACGCAGCGCTGGCGTAGGTCGGCGAGCGGGACGTGGGCCGGATAGACCGGCGAGTAGCCCGAGGCGAGCAGGAGCAGGAGCGAAGGCTGGGGCCGCTTGAGCCGGAAGATCACGGTGTGCGCGTCGGGCGTCTCGATCGCCTCGACGTTGTCGTACCAGTCCTTCCGCGGGCTCAGACGGAGCTTCGCGGGCGCATCGCGCGCCTCGCGGACGACGTCGAAGGTGTACTTGACGTCCTTCGCGCTGAAGGGCTGGCCGTCGTGCCAGCGGACGGTCCGGCGAAGGAAGAAGACGAGGTTCCGGTAGTTGTCCTGCCATGACCAGCGCTCCGCGAGCTCGGGAATGACCGTCTCGGCGGATTCGTGCGGCTTGAAGGGATCGAACAGGACGAGATTCGAGTAACAGGGCGACGCCGGCCAGACTCCGGAGATCGTGGACGACTCGTGAATCGAGAACCCCGGCGGGTCTTCGGCCAGCATCGAGTTGAGGATGCCGCCGCGCTTCGGCGTCTGGCCTCCGGCAGGACCGCTGGCCAGCGCCAGAGCGGCGAGGAGCAGCAGGCACAGCCAGCGCGGCGCGTTCGAGCGTGGTCTCATGACGTTCTCCTGTTAGACTCCGAGCGGTCGAAATCCTACACCCGCTCAGCGAGAGGAGCGCCATGGACCGCTGGCCCAACAGCCCCGTGAGATACCCAGATCCAGCGGTCCAGGTCCTCGACCCGAGCTTCGCCCCGTACCGGCTGCAGCTCGCGGCCATCGAGCGCCTCGCCACGGGCTTCCGGTGGGCGGAGGGGCCGGTCTGGTTCGGCGACGGGCGCTTTGTGCTCTGGAGCGACATCGCGAACAATCGGATCATGAAGTGGGAGGAAGAGACGGGCGCGGTGAGCGTCTTCCGCAAGCCCTCGAACAACACGAACGGCAACACGCGTGACCGCCAGGGGCGCCTGGTGTCCTGCGAGCACGACGCGAGGCGCGTGACGCGCACCGAGCACGACGGCACCATCACGGTCCTCGCGGATCGCTATCAGGGCAAGCTCCTCAACTCGCCGAACGACGTCGTATGCAAGTCGGACGGGTCCGTGTGGTTCAGCGACCCGCCCTTCGGCATCCTCGGAAACTACGAGGGCCACGTCGCGACGGTCGAGCTCCCGACCAACGTCTATCGAGTCGATGGCCGAACGGGCGAGGTGACGGCGGTCACGAGTGATATCCCGCGGCCCAACGGTCTCTGCTTCAGTCCCGACGAGTCGAAGCTCTACGTCGTCGTCAGCGGCGCCGTGCCGCGGGAGATCCGGGTGTTCGACGTCGTCGGCGGCGGGGCGGCCCTTGCCAACAACCGCGTGTTCGTGAACTGCGGCGACGCAGTTCCCGACGGGATGCGCTGCGACACCGACGGGAATCTCTGGTGCGGCTGGGGCGGCGGGGATGGACTGGACGGCGTGTCGATCTTCAATCCGTCCGCCAAGCTGATCGGCCGCATCCTGCTCCCTGAGCGCTGCGCCAACCTCTGCTTCGGCGGGCTCCGGCGCAACCGGCTCTTCATGGCCGCCAGCCAGTCGCTGTATGCGCTCTACGTGAACGCTCAAGGCGTGCAGGGCGGCTAAGCTCACGTGCTCACGGAGGACGCTCGAATGCGAAGTCGAAGGTCCGGATCGATCATGGTCGCGGCGCTCGCGGTGCTCGCCTTCGCCTCCGCGGCCGCCGCGCAGAACCGCTACAGCTTCGTCGACGCGGCGAAATCGCCGCTCAACTTCTTCAAGGCCACCGTCAAGCCACAGATCGCCTGCCCCGAGGTGCGAAGCCTGGCAGCCGGCAGCGTGTCGATTCTCGCCGTCGAGATCGTCGCGGCCGCGGACGGCGTGCCGGAGCACTGTCGAGTCACTGGCATGATCGCGCCGGAGATTCACTTCGAGGTCAATCTCCCGGCGGCCTGGAATCGCCGCTTCTACATGAGCGGCAACGGCGGCTTTGCGGGCGAGGCCTCGGACAGCCCGCCACGGGCCGCGATGCGCGCGGCGGCGTTGCGGCACGGCTTCGTGACCGCCACGACCAACACCGGACACGACGCGACGAAGGAGCCTCTGGCGAGCTTCGCGCTCGATCCCCAGAAGGTAACGGACTACGCGTTCCGCGCCGTGCACCTGACGGCGATCACGGCGAAGGGGATCGCGACGCGGTACTACGACCGTCCGGTCGCCTATTCCTACTGGGATGGCTGCTCGACCGGAGGCCGGCAGGCGCTGATGTCGGCGCAGCGATTCCCAGGGGACTTCGACGGGATCGTCGCCGGCGCGCCAGTGCTGAACTTCGTCGACACGACGATCACGGGTCTGTGGAACGCCGGCGCCGTGGCCGACGGGCCGCTGACCCTGGACACCCTGAAGCTCGCCGCCGACGTCGTCTACGCGAAGTGCGGCGGTGCCGACGGCGTCATCGACGATCCGCGGCGTTGCTCCTTCGATCCGACGCGCGACTTGCCGAAATGCGCCGGCGGCGCGACGTCGGGCTGCGTGACCGAGTCCCAGGCCCGCGCGTTCAAGAAGATCTACGGCGGCGTGACCCGGGACGGCAAGCTCTACTTCCCCGGCCAGCCGCTCGGCGCCGAAAAGGCCGGCGTCTCGCCGATCGGGGAGCCCAAGCCCTCGAGTGGCTGGGACCGCTGGTTGATCGGCCGCGACGGCGCCAAGTCGCTTCAGCTCGCCTATTCCGAATCGTTCATGAGGTACATGGCGTTCGGAAAGCCGGATCCGAGCTACGACTGGAAGACGTTCGACTTCGACAAGGATCCAGACCGGATGGGCGACATCCGCCGGCTCCTCAACGCGACCGATCCGGATCTCAGCGCGTTCCGTAATCGTGGCGGCAAGCTGCTGATGTACTTCGGCTGGGCCGACACGGCGCTGACCCCGTTCATGGCGATCGATTACTACGAGAAGGCGCTGGCGACGAACGGGCCGGACACGCGAGACTTCTTCCGCCTGTTCATGGTCCCCGGCATGTTCCACTGCCGGGGCGGCGTCGGCACCGACCGGTTCGACGCGATGACCACCCTGATCAACTGGGTCGAGGGCGGCACGGCGCCCGACAGCATTCCTGCGGCACGCGTCGAGCAGGACCAGGTCAAGCGCACGCGGCCGCTCTGCCCGTATCCGCGCGTCGCGCGCCACAAGGGCTCGGGCAGCAGGGACGACGGCGGCAACTTCGCCTGCGCCGATCCTTGAGGGCTCAGCCTCGCGTGATCTGAGAGATCCCCGGCAGGCGTCCCAGAAAATTGCCGGTGACGCCGCCGTCGACGACGAGGTCGTGGCCGTTGACGTAGCGCGAGTCGGGACCGAGCAGGAACGCGATGACGTCGGCCATGTCCTCGGGCGTGGCGACCCGGCCGAGGGGCACGAGCGCGTCGCGCTCGGAGGCGATCCGCTGATCGGCGTAGACCTGCGCGGTCATGCCCGTACGCACCATACCGGGCGAGACCGTGTTGACCCTGATGCCGTCCCGTCCGAGCTCCTGCGCGAGCACCTGCGCCAGCATGATCACCGCCGCCTTGGTCGGACCGTACGGGCCCAGGTTCGCGTTCGGGTTGCTGCCGGACATCGAGCCCACCGCGACGATGGCGCCGCGCGAGGCTTTGAGCGCCGGGTAAGCCGCCTTCGCCAGGAGCCACGTCGCGCGGGTGTTCACGGCGAACACGCGATCCCAGTCGTCGACCGAGTATTCGACCAGCGGCCCCGGTCGGTTGATCCCCGCGTTGCTCACCAGTCCGTCGAGCCCACCAAACCGGCCGACGGCTTCCCCGACGACTCGCCCCGGCGCGTCGACCGTTCCCATGTCGCCGTGGAGCGCGAGCGGCTCCGCCTCGTGCTTGCGTAGCTCGTCCAGCAAGCCGTCGAGGCCCGGCGAAGGGCCGATGTCGACGGCCGCGATCTGCGCCTTCCGACCCTGGGCCCGGGCGTCGCGCGCCACGCGCAGACACGTCGCCCGTCCGATCCCGCTCGCCGCTCCCGTCACGAGCACTCGCATACGCACCTCCCGCGCCGGGCAGTGTACAACGGTAGACGGCCATGCCGACTCCCATCCACCTCA
>WNEZ01001355.1_pt1 | contig 20577 bp, 18 predicted proteins | sample 5400521 | NCBI WGS metagenome assembly WNEZ01 (sample SAMN13153339, study PRJNA577476) | soil metagenome | isolation source: 120 cm saprolite under Douglas fir tree site 2 hole 1 replicate 1 | place: USA:California | collected 2015-04-18 | reverse complement strand
AGAAACACAATGTCTGCCACGATTAAGTTCTTTACTGATCCCCATAGACCAAGTATATTAAGGCCGTGTTGAGACTGCAAGCCTAGCAGTTCGAACTCCGGCCGAGCGGCGAGCAACTCCGCAACCTGCGGCAGTTCGCTGGGTCCTGCCGTTTCGTTTACAACAAGGCGTTAGCACTCAACACGGAACGCTACAACCAGAAAGAGAAACACTTGGGCTATGCCGGGCTGTGTGCCCTGTTGCCGAACTGGAAGCTGGAGCACCACTCTCTTTGACGGCCCGAAGCCACAATGGACTCGGCTGCGCTTGGTCCACAATGAAGTCCTGTCAACGAAATGAAGAGTCCCCGTGACCTGAGCGGACCCCAACTTGCGGACGCGCTTTGCAAGAGCTGGTCATATCGTGAAGTTGGGCAAACCGGGAGTCACATCATTCTTCAGACCGAGCAATCTGGACACCAGCGCATTCCAGTCCCGGCCCACAAGACGCTGTGGATCGGGACTCTGAACGCAATCGTTCGCCTTGTTGCCACCCCAAGGGCGTCTCCCGACAGCAAATCCTCGACACCGTAAAGTAGACAGTCACGAGCGGTTTCATCTTCGATTAAAATCCGATACCCTTCTAATCGATGGCAACTTTGTTTGAGATGGAACCGCTTGGGGAGAGCGGGCTGAAACTCAATGACGCGCAGAGGCGCGCGATCACGCACGGCGAAGGGCCGCTGCTGGTGATTGCCGGGGCGGGAACGGGAAAGACGCGCGTCATTACGGAACGCATCCGGCACCTGCTGCAATCGGATGAAACGCTCTCCGGCGAAAATATTCTCGGGCTAACATTCACGAAAAAGGCAGCCGGGGAGATGAAAGCGCGCGTCGTGAAGGCCACGGGCGAGCGCGGCAAAGCGGTGACGCTGGCGACGTTTCATTCCTTCTGCGAGACGCTACTGGCGGAGGCCGACCCGCAGCGGGTGATGCTGGACGAGTTCGATCACTGGATCCTGTTGCGGCGCAACCTGCGGCGGCTGCGTCTGGACAAATACAGGAGACTGGCCGATCCCGGGCAATTTCTCAACGATTTCGTGGAGTTTTTTTCGCGTTGCCAGGACGAACTGGTGTCCGGCGAAGACTATCAACAGTATGCCGCCAGGCTCGCGGCGCGCCTTGAAGCCGAACGGGAAACGCTGGACGAAGACACTCTCGCGGAACGCCTGGAGACGGTCGCGTTACAGCAGGAGCTTGCACGCGCATACCGGGCCAGTGAAGAACTGCTGCGCGAAAAAAACCGCGTCTCCTTTGGCTCGCTGATCACCGGAGCGGTGGCCTTGCTGGAACGGGACGCGCCACTGCGCGAGGCTCTGCAAAACAAATACCGCTACATCCTGGTCGATGAGTTTCAAGATACCAACATCGCTCAACTCCGCTTGCTGGAGATGCTGGCCGGGCCCACGAAGAGTGTCGTCGCGGTCGGCGACAACGACCAGGCGATTTACCGGTTCCGAGGAGCTTCCTTCGGGAGTTTCAAATTATTCCTGGAGCGTTTTGCCGGGTGGAAAGAAGGCCAGGACTCCACGCCGTTCCGCGTGGCACTGACGGAGAATTACCGTTCGACGCCGAACATCCTGCGCGTGGCGATGCAGGTGATCGGGCAAAATGCCGTAAGCGCCGACTTTCCAAAGAAAGTCCTCTCTCCAAACAAACCTCCAGGTGAAAAGATCCGCATCGTGGAGCTGGCAACTCCAGAAGAAGAAGCGCGATGGGTGGCGAGCGAACTCGAGCGCATTCATGGAGCGGGGCGGCGCTGGAAGGATTTTGCCGTGCTTTACCGCCAGCACGCGCATCGGGATCATCTGGTGGAAGAGCTATCACGGCGAAAAATTCCGTTTGTAATCACGAGACTCTCCATTCTGGAGCATCCCCTGGTGAGGGATGTGCTTGCGTACCTGCGGCTAATCGCCGCGCCTTACGACGACATTGCTTGCACGCGCGTGCTGGCGGCGCCAGCATGGCACCTGGAAGCAAGGGATTTGGTGCGCCTGGCCACGCGTGCGCGAAAAGAGAAAAAGGCGATCTACGATCTCCTGCAACTGCCCCAGGGACAATTGGCGTTCGACCGCTCACAAGCGGCGCTCGGGCAATTGGTGGAATTTGTTTCTTCGCAGAGAAAAACTCTGAAGCGCTGCACGGCGCGGGAGATTCTGGGCAGTCTGACGAAGTGGCTGGAGATACCGCAGCGCGCGAAGGAACACGACCGAAAATATGTCACGCGGCTGGCGGAGTTTATGAAGGAGTGGGAACCGAAAAGCGAAACGCGTGGCCTGGCGGAGTTTATCGAGTATCTGGATTATTACGCTCAGGCTGGGGGAGTGGTGAGCCTGGAAGACGACGCGCCGGTAGACGCGGTGCAATTGATGACCGTCCATGGAGCGAAGGGCCTGGAGTTTCCGCAGGTGTTTCTGTTGCGTGTGAACAACCGCGCCTTTCCGGCAACCGAGAGGTCCCGTGTGTTCGAATTCCCGGTGGAGCTAATGAAAGAGGGCGCCCCCGCGGAGCAGTTTCATATCCAAGAAGAGCGGCGGCTGTTTTACGTGGCGCTAACGCGCGCGGAAGAACGGCTGACCATCACTACAGTGACGGAGAAAAAAGGAAAAGTGCCGGTGTTCATCGAGGACATCGTGATGGAATCGGCGATAAAGCGGCAGGACGTGCGCCAAATCATGCCGAAGCTGCCTGCTGCGGGAAAAGAGGATCGGGCGCCGCAAGGCGACTGGCAAGATGCGCAGCTCTTCCCCGCCGCGGCGGAACCGGCAAAGATTTTTTCGCGGATTGCGGATTGGGCGGAAGAGTTTCACCCACCGTCACCGGAGCCGCTGACGCTCAGCCCTTCGGCGCTGAGCGGCTACCGGACCTGCCCCCAAAAGTATCTGTTCGGGTATTTGTGGTCGCTGCGGGAAGGGCCGAAGGCGGCGATGACTTTTGGGGCCGTGATGCACACGACGATCAAGCGTTTTGTGGATCAATTGCGTAAGGGAGTGAAACTGCCCTTCGACGAAGTGCAAAGAATCTTTGAGACGGAATGGAATTCGAAAGGATTTGAAGATGAATATCAGGAAGAGGAATACAAGAAGGACGGGTTGGAGCAGTTGCGAGTGTTTCATGCCGGCATGATGGCGGAACTCCCGCAAGCGTTGGAGCAGGAGAAGGCATTCGAATTGCCCCTCGACAACAACGTCATCATCAAGGGGCGCATCGACCAGATCAATGCGCTGGGGAACAAGCGGGACGTGGAAATCGTCGATTACAAGACGGGACGTCCGAAAAAGGATGCGGACGCGAAAAAAGATTTACAGCTGAGCTTGTATGCTCTGGCGGTGAAGGAGATTTTGGAGCTGGAGCCCGTGCGGCTGGTGTTTCATTATTTGCAGAACAACCAGCGGCAGGAAACCACGCGGGACGCCAAGCAATTGGATGAAGCACAGAGAGTCGTGCAAGAAGCCGCAGCGGACATTCGCGCGGGAGAATTCCCAGCGAAGCGAGGTTTCGTCTGCCGCAATTGCGCCTACAAGCCCATCTGCCCAGCACATGAAGAAGCCCTGAGCGCCTGAACGAACGCGCACTGGAAGGATTACCAGGAGCAGTTGAAGCAACACCGGCAGCCCAAGAGCTGATGGAATCACTTTATCAGCCGTTGTCCGGCAAAAGAAAAAGGGCGCCCCAACCTGCGTCAGGGCGCCCGAGCCGTCGAATCCTGTTGAAGACGTCCTACTTCCCTTTTTTCGGCCCCTTTTTCTCGTCCTTCTTGCCCTTTTTCTTCATTCGAATTTCCTCCTCAGGTTCAGCGGATGACGGGCGTCACGCCCTGGCACTCGCCTTGACTCCATATACGGGCGGCCCGCGCAAGAGTCAAGACAATTTAGAGAAAAACTGGCTATCTGGGGGTGGCCCCGGCGTAGTAACCCTCACGCGTCAGGATGGTCAGCCCTTCGCGCCTTACACGAACCTCGATGGAATGGTATTCCACGCCGCGGTCCGTGCCGCTAGGCGCGTAGGCCAGTGTATACTGGTTGCGAGCCTCTTCCGTGACCCTGGAATACAGCTCCTCCATCGCCCGGCTCTTCAGGCCGTAATAGACGTCGCCGCCCGTATCATGTGCGTACTTGGAAAGCCGTTCGAATCGCCGCTCGAAAAATGCGCTGCCCACGCCGACACCATAGACCGCGATGTTGTAGCGCAACAGTTCCTTCAGCACTGTATCGTAGTTATTCACATTGAACTTCGCTCCGTTCACGCCATCCGAAATCAAGAAAATAATCTTCCGGCGTTCGCGGTCGCGATCCTTCAACAACTGAGCCGCGGCATACACCGCATCGTCCAGCGCTTTGGTCGGCTGGCCCTTGATGTTCGCAAGCCCTCCTGCGATGTTCGGCGCATCCCCCATTGCGGAGTGACCATTGATCGAGGGTCCATTATTGATGGCCGGACTTGAAGGCCCGGCGGAGGTTTCCTCGTCGAGATGCGTGCGCTTCAGCTCGGTGCGGAGTTTGTCCTGGTCGCCGATGAAACCCTGGCCTGGGTGGAAGAACTGGTCAAAGCGGCATACCCAGGCTTCATCGCTTAGGCTCAGGCCGGCAACAATGGCACGAAGGCTGTCCCCAACCTGCTTGGCATCCTTGGATTTCAGGTCGTTGTCGATGAGCACGACCATGGAAATGGGAACCACATCCGCCCGGAAAGAGGCGATTTTCTGTTCGATGTTGTCTTCAAAAATGCGAAACTCGTCCCGCCGAAGGTCTGGGACGAGCCTTCCCCCCACGTCCTTCACCGTCACGGGGACGATAACTTGATCCACCGGAATCCTGATCCTCGTCTGCACTCCGGTCTGTTGCGGGGAGGATGGCGTATCCTGCGCAGGGGAAGCGCTGCCGGCGCTGTCCTGAGGCGGCAGCGCCTTCAGCTCAGCGAAAGACGCGGGCAGGAGCAATGTGACCGCCATCAACAACGTTTTTCGTAGACTTTTCATAGTCCTCAAGCCAAACTTCTTATTGAAATTATCCCCGCGAATGATTTCGGCCACGCATCCATCGCACCGCTTCGCGGCATCCTACAGAGCGGCAGTACCCCCGCGGGGGTTTTCCGGCCGGGCATCTCTTGCCAAGGAAAGTATACATGCGTTCGATGCACAAGTTTTTGATGCAATGCGTGACGGCAACGGTTGCGGTGATTTTGGCCATTCCGGCGATGCCCCAGGAGCCTGCCGGACAAGCGCCGGTGATCAAGTCGCAGGTAAGCCTGGTGAACCTGTTTGCGACCGTGCGCGACAAGAACAAGAGGATCGTGCCCACTCTGAAACAGGAAGATTTCAGGGTTTCCGAAGATAATCAGGACCAGAAAATCGCATTTTTCACGAGGGAGGTGGCCCTGCCGATCACGCTGGCGCTGCTGCTCGATACCTCAGGCAGCGAGCAGGACATGCTTAGCGCCATTCAGGACGCGGGGAGCCGGTTCATCGCCCGCGTCATCCGCAAAGGCGACGAGGCGCTGGTGATGTCGTTCGATTCCAATGTCGACCTGCTGTCGGATTTCACCGACGAGCATGGCCAACTGGAACGCGCCATTCGAAAGAGCAGGATCAATGTGCCGGATCAGGGGACCATCGCGGGAAATCCCGGGCCCATCGGGTCGCGGCAAATCACGGGCACAGCACTCTATGATGCGATCTATCTGGCGTGCGGTGAAAAACTCGCTTCGGAAGCCGGACGCAAAGCAATTGTCATCGTTACCGACGCGGAGGACACGGGCAGCAAGGTAAGACTGGAAGAAGCGATCGAAGCAGCCCAGCGGACGGACACTGTGATTCACATTTTGCTGGTGGTCGACCCGCGATATGGCGGCAACCCGGGCGTGGCGCACAGACTGGCGGAGGAAACCGGCGGGCGTATGATTTCCGTTCGGTCGGAAAAGAAGCTCGCGGAAGCCTTTGACGAGATTTCCGAGGAACTCCGCAGCCAGTATACGCTGGGCTACTATCCGACCAACTCGGCCCAGGACGGAAAATTCCGCAAAGTCAAAGTGGAAACGACCGAGCACGACCTGAAGGTCCTCGCCCGCAAAGGCTACTACGCGCCAAAAGGGTGAGTCTTCAGAAGAATCAGGCGGCAACGCGGCAAGCTGGTTCCCGCACTAGATGCGCTGCGTCCGCGTTGCCGCCCAAGTCGCTCGATATTGCTTCGAAGCAGCCGGAAAGAGCCACCAGCCGTTTTGCTCGCAGCAATCGGCGGTAGAGTTCTAGGCCTTAGCGGGCTGCACGTACACCGCCTTCGCGTCCACGTCGTAGCTTTCGCCATACTTGTCATGGTGTCGCACCCAGGCCATCCCATGTTTCAACCCCTCTTCGTCGCGCCCTTTTGGTGTAAGGTCCAGCCAGTTGTATGCCCCGATGAGGATGTCCAGCCCGCGAGCGTAGCTCGAATAGGTATGGAAGATGTTGCCGGACCCATCTCTGTAAAACACGCTGGTGCCAGGCCGTTCTTCGCTTGGGAATTGCTGCATGGAATAGTTGTAGTACACCTGGCCTTTCTCCAGCTCCTCCTTGGTCATGGACACCTGGTAGTCGAAGTTGAAGTCGGTCGCATTCGACGACACCCAATGGAACCGCCAGCCCATCCGCCTTTTGAACGCCTCGATCTGCGCCAGCGGCGCCCGCGAAACTACCACCAGCCTGACGTCTCGCGCCGCCAGGTGCGCCACGCTGGCGTCGATATGGTCGGAAACGAACGAGCAGCTCGGGCAGCCTTCCTTCCAGTCGGGACCGAGCATGAAGTGATAAACAATCAGCTGGCTCTTGCCGCCGAAAAGCTCGGCCAGAGATTCCTTACCTTTCGGCCCATCGAACATGTATGCCTTCTCTACCTTCTCCCAAGGCAGTTCCCGGCGTTGCTCGCTCAGTTGATCACGCAGCCGCGAAAACTCCTTCTCCTTCTTCAACAGCTCCTTGCGCGCCTCAAGCCATTTCGCTTGCGACACAACTTTCGAATGTTCCATCGCGCTTCTTGCCATGCCTGATTCTCCTTTCATGATTGTCCAACTTCGCGGATAGACCGATGACCCCACGAATTCCGCAGCGGGAAGTGCGCGCAGTGAATGCGGGAGCTTGGCGGTTACTCGCCCAAACAAACTTCCGCATTCACTGGCCGTTCACTGAATATAGAGCGGGCCTCCAGCCTGAACTTTTAGCTGGTCGCGGCCTGCGCCTTAGGCGCTTGGCTTGCCTGTTGCATTTGTGCGTACACCTTTCGAATGGCTGCATTTGACCCGGGGTTGCGCTTCTCGCGCCAGGCCTCGAGGCGCTTGCACTGCTCTTCGAGGTTGCTGAGGAACTTCGGGCTGCTGAACATCGCGCGCCACGCGACGATCACCGGCTTCACCTGCTCCCAGACGCCCCATTGCTCCCCGCTGTTTTCGAAGAAGAAGTCTTCTTCGATCAGCCCGCGGTTTGCGATGCTCGCCACCATTTCCCAATAAGCGAGCACCATACGCATGTACGCGTTTCCCTGGCTGCCGGGAGGACAAACACGCATCAAGTCCTCCTCGTTTTTCACGTGGAAGTTGGCGGAGAACCACTCCCGCGCTTCCCGCAACCGTGGCTCGCGCCGGTCCTCATACAGACGCAACATCAAATTCACCTGCTCGTTCGTTACTTCTCCCATGTTTCCTCCTTTGGATTGGATTGGATTGGATTGGATTGGATTGTAGGCTAGTTTTTTGTGGATCTAGGCAAACGGATTTTCGTCCGCGCTGGGCCCGTAAATCGACGGCACTGGAACATCCAGCATCCGCAGATAGACCGAGAGCTGCCCGCGATGGTGATAGTTATGATTCATGAGGATCGATCGAATGAATCCGATCCGCGGGACCGACATCAGGACTTTTCCGTTTTTCGTCAAGCTCCACACGGACATGAGCCGAGCATCATCCATTTTCTTCAGAGCGTCCTTAGCACTCTCAAGGCTCTTGGAGAAAGTGTCCAAGACTTCCTTGCGGCTCTTGGCCTCCGGCTGTGAAAAGTTCGGGGCTTCCATACTATCCGGCACCGCTGCCGCAGCGACGCTGCCTGGCACGGACGCAATGTGCAGGGCCAACTGGCCCAGGGAAAAGGCTTTCGGGTGAGGTTTCCAAGCGAGTTTGTCTTCCGGAATTCGATCCAAGACTCGCTTTGTAGTTTGTGCTTCCTGGTCAATCTCCATCAAAATGGAATCTACAAGTCTCATAACTGTTCCTTTCGTCTGTCTCTTCGAACGAAAATTGTTCACCACGAGCCCGGTCAATCCGCCCGCGGACATCGAACCTCCGGCCATAAGCACTACGCCGCCGATGCAAAATGGACACATCGGTTCCTCCTCGTGCCACGACGCGACTTATCGTGAACGTGCCACTTCCGCTCGCTTCTTCACACCCGCGTTCATATACCCCCACCCGGTCGTAACTCCCTTGCGGTGGTCCTCCTGAATCAGTCCCAGCGCCGCGTGCCGAAACTGAATCAGCGTCCCGCCATCCACCTGGCTCAATCGGTACTGCACATTCGAAACGACCGGGTAGGACATAAACAATGGGCCGGTGATTTCCAGAAGCGTCGGCCGCTTGATGGCCTGCAGCACTCCCCAGAAGTGGCCGTTCCCGTCCCCCAAATCGCGGTACCACCTGCCTCCCGGCCACGGCTCGATCTTCATCGGCATGGGTTTGTCGTCCGCCACTGCGTTGAAGGGCCCGAGCTGCTCCAGCAGCGCGGTAAATGTCGCCTCCAACGGCGCGCGCACATGGATTTCCTCTGTAACATTCAACGTCAAATCTTCAATTCTTATTCCCGTTGAAATCATCCTTCCTCCTTGGAATGACATCCGTCGCCTCAGTGTTTGACGCATCGCTCTTCAGCTCGGCACGTTCCTTCACGCGGCTTAATTGATGACGCCAGTATTGTGCGAACGTTTCCGTCCACTCGTGAAGCGGCCGGATCGCCTCCGCATTCGTTCGGTAAAACATCCGCCGCCCGTCGCGGCGGACATTGACAAGGCCGACCTCAAGCAAGACGCGCAGGTGTTTCGAAACTGACGGCTGCTCCAGCCCTAGCAAATCCACAATCTCCCCGACAGGCCGTTCTTGCAGCGCAAGGTAGTTCAAGATTGCCCGCCGCCGCGGCTCCGCCACGGCATTGAACGCATCCGACGTTGTCGCTGCTCGTGCCATGAGTCAACATTACATTCCCATATGGGCATATGTCAAGTACTTTTTTCCCTCCCTTCTCCATGACCTCGCCCCTCTTCCTAGGGATTTACCTGTTTCGCCGCGCACACTTCTACAAATGCGGAGGAATTCTTGCAGATGAGTTTTCCCCGTTCAGATTACGCGGACGAATCACGCCTTGAATATCTCGCACCTGGTATGGCCGGCGTAAATGATAGGCAAGAATCCTATGACTGCAATTGAAAGGCTTCGAAACATGAAACACGAGCCGGGTGGCGCGTTGTGGAGTGACGAAGGGAGGATTTGTAAATGCTGGAGGTGCGAGAATCAACGCTGGCGGGATCTCTACCAAAAGATCGAGCAAGGGGACACTCCGTAGATTGGCCGGCAGGCCATCCCACCTGACGAGAACCCAAAGATTATCGATAGCGGCCGGGTGCGCTTCTCTTCCATCCCGGTTGCATCACGAGGCGGGGACGGTCATAGAGCCGTGCAGCAGTTCGAGGAATGGTTTGCCGGTGTTTTTCAGCTTTTCTTCGAGCCGCGCGGTGCAGTCGCAATCTCCGCAGGCCCACGGCTCGGAGCCATTCTCGTCGCGGCATTTGCGCCGGTCGTGAGCGTCCTGCACCTTGACCAGCTCAAAATACTCCTCCCAGTAAGGACGCTCTTCCTGCAGCGGTGTAGGACAGTAGCAGACTTCCACCCAGCCGACCGTCTGGTCGGCACAAACCCTCGCCTCGTTCATGTTGCGCAGGTATTCGCCCGCGGCGACCGAGCCTTCCCCCAATGTGGCGCGCTCAATCGCTTCCAGCAGCGTGGCCCGGCAACCATCTTTCACTCGAGCTCGCACCAGGTATCGCATGCGCTATAGATGACTATCCTCAGACACCGGCTCCGGCTGCACGCCTGAATTTACCATCGAATTAGGCATAATCGCGCCGTGGGCCGGTTTCCGATTGTCCGACGTCCTCAGAACTAGGTCAGCAATTCCCGAGACACAGACTCCCACCGATAGGAGAAGATGGCGTCGGTGGAACGGATTCGGCTATGCGTTACGCGCTCTTACCGCGGCCCGCTCCAAATTCGAACGATCCCAATTTCCAAGAATTGCTCCTGCTTCATAGGTGCTCTGGCAAAACTCCAGCAATAATTGCCCGGGAGTGTCCGACGATCGAACATCGTCATACATCAGAAAGAATTCGCTTTTCTCCGTACTATAGAAAGCCTTCGTGGGGCGCACCCGGTGTTCCTTAAATCCCGCCGGCTCCGGCGCGGCATACGCGTAGAAGGCCGCATCCCTCACTATCTCGCCATCGCCGGGCCAAAACCCCACGCTGATTACTTCGTGGGAGTAGGCTTCTTTGGTGATCGGGTCCGCGCCCGGGCGCTCCGGCGCCCTTCTCCCGGAAAAGCGCGTCACCGCCAGATCGAAACTGCCCCAGAAGAAATGGACGGGGCTGACCTTGCCAATGAATCGTGAGCGAAATTCCCAAAAAACGGTGTCCACGCTAACGAGGATTTGCCAGAAGCGATGCGCATATTCGCCATCGTATGCCGCATGACTCTCATCCAGATTGAATCGAACAGGCCGAGGCACTTCGACGGGCATGGGCCACACTTTCACATCGATGCCGAGTGAATGCAACGCGCCCATGAATTCCGAATAGAATTCGGCAACGGTACGGGGGACGAGGCGGAAAGCCCTGCTTTCCCCGAGACTGGTGGTAATCTCCAGGGTGTGAGCGATGAAATCGAAATTAACCTCAAAAATTCCCTTATTGTAGGGTATCGGTGAGGTCGTTAAACCGCGAGCGGTGACGTAGAGAGTCGACCCCCACCAATGGTTGATCTGCGGGCTAAGCGCGAGACGGACTTTCCCAACGATTTGGGTCCACATGTGCAGGGTGGCATAGGTATCCTTCCATTCGGCGAGCGGAAGCGCAGGCCAGGAATCAGATTGTGTCATGCGAACTCTCTCCTGCTCGGAGCGCGCCACGCGTAGAACCGCTTCGAGGTTTGCCGCACCGAGACAGACTGCTTTCGTCCAAAACAGCAACCGAGCGGAAGTTTATATCATAGCCGTCGGCTGTGCAGGTCGGGTTGGGATTTGAGCCGCCTTCACGCGGTCACTCGCCTGATGAACGCAAAAATCGGAGACTAGCTCAATACTCATTCCCCGAACCCAATTGACCGCAATCCTCCGACCGTCTACCATCCTCGTTTCGCTCCGCGCCCATGCTCAATGAGACCATCGCCCACTACAAAATCCTCCGCAAGCTTGGCAGCGGCGGCATGGGCGTCGTCTACGAAGCCGAAGACACCAAACTCGGCCGTCGTGTCGCCCTGAAATTTCTCCCGGAAGCCACCCACCGCGATCCACAGTCTCTCGAACGCTTCCTCCGCGAAGCCCGCGCCGCCTCCGCGCTCAATCATCCCGGTATTTGCATCATTCACGCCATCGAAGAACACGATGGCCGGACCTTCATCGCCATGGAATTGCTCGAAGGGCAGACTCTCGACAAATTGATCCCCCTTGGTTCCCTTCCGGTTCCGCGCACCATCGACATCGGCATCCAGCTCGCCGACGCCCTCGACGCCGCCCACAAAAAAGGCATCATCCACCGCGATATCAAGCCCGCCAACATTTTCGTCACCGAGCGAAGTGCCGTCAAGATTCTCGATTTTGGCCTCGCCAAACTCCTCCCCGAACACCACGCAAACCTCGCCGGCGAAACCCTCGACGATCCGGAGACTCTGCTCCTCACCAGTCCCGGCACCGCCGTCGGCACCATCTCTTACATGTCACCCGAGCAAGCGCGCGGCGAGGAACTTGATGCTCGAAGCGACCTCTTCTCCCTCGGCGCCGTGCTCTACCAAATGGCTACGGGCAAGCAGCCTTTTCCTGGCACTACCAGCGCCGTCGTCTTCGACAACATCTTGCACAACGCTCCCGTGGCTCCCGTCACCCTCAATCCCAACGTCCCTTCCGAGCTCGAGCGCATCCTCAACAAAGCCCTCGAAAAAGACCGCGACGTCCGCTACCAGGTCGCCGCGGAATTGCGCGCCGACCTCAAACGCCTCCAACGCGAATTGGACTACAGGAAGGCCACGCCCGTCCCCGCTTCTTCAGGTCGCATCTCAACGCCATTGTCCACGCCAGACGCCCAACCCGCCGAGCCACCGCGCTCGCCTTCAAGCAGTTCCGTCCTGATCGCCGCCGCCAGCAAGAACAAATTCGGCACGGGCCTGGCACTTGCAGCTGCTCTCCTCTTGCTCGTCGCCGCCGCCTTCGGCATCTACTCGCTGGTGTGGCGCGCACAGCATCTGCCTTTTGAAAAAGTGAAGATCGAAAATCTGACCAACAGCGGACATGTCTTCTTGACAAGGCTCTCTCCCGACGGAAAATATTTGTTGCTCGTCAGCGAAGAAAACGGGCTGCAGTCGCTCTGGCTGCGGCATATCCCCACGGGCAGCAATACGCAGGTGGTCGCCCCATTTGCGACGCGCTATGCGGGATTGACATTTTCGCCCGACGGAGATTACATCTATTTCGTGCGCCGCGATGAAGAGGAGCAGTCGATCGCTTCTCTGTATCTGGCGCCCCTGCTGGGCGGAACGCCGCGATTGATGATCAAGGACGTGGACAGCCCCATCGCATTTTCCCCGGATGGGCAGCGCTTCGCCTATCTCCACCAGCACGAAGATTCTTCGCTGATGGATTTGTATCTCGTCCACAAGGATGGTTCTCCGGACCGCGCGTTATTCAATCACAAGCCAATTTCGACGGACAGCCTCACCCTCACTTGGTCGCCGGACGGAAAAACGATTTTGATCCCCGTGGTGCAGCCGACACCAAATGACTTCGGCGGCTTTGTCGCGGTCGACGCCGCGAGCGGAGAGCAGAAGCTGGCCGCGCCCGCGAAGGACCGCGCCTACTTCGATCCCTCGTGGATGCCGGACGGCAACGGCGTCCTGGTTTCCGCGTCTCTTGCGGAAACCGGTTTCGAACGGACGCAACTCGGAATCGTTTCATATCCGGGAGGAGAATTTCGCCTGCTCACCACGGACACCAACCGCTATCTGCACCCGAGCCTGGCGTCCGATGGCCGCACGATTGCCGCCAGTCAGGCGCAGCTCAAATTCGAGCTCGGCGTTGCCCCCGCATCCTCGCCCGACTCGGTGCAACCGGTGCCGTTGTCGTCTCGATTGAGTATCTGGCGATGGGATTGGATGCCCGACGGGCGTCTGGTCATCCCGCAAGGGCCTGACATTCGAATCGTTAGCACCGCCGGAAGCGAGAGCGTCGTGGCCTCGAATATGCGGCATCCTCCGGACCAGGCCGCTTCCTGCGGCGGCGGGAAGTACATCGTGTTCCGTCAGTTCGGTGGGGTGAGTGGCGTGGCCACAAATCTGTGGCGCATAGATGCGGGGGGAACCAACCTCAAGCAGCTCACATTCGGATTGAACGAATCCGATCCGGAATGTTCGCTCGACGGAAAATGGGTCTACTACGTGGATCGCGGCGATAACCGTTATTTGAAACGGATTTATCTCGAAGGTGGGCTTGCGGAAACTATCGTCTATGCGCCCACCGGTCTTTACGCGCTTTCTCCGGACGGAAAAACAATCGTGAAGGACGAAGTGCGCGATTCCGATCATCAGTTGATGCTGGCGCTTTATTCGATCGAGGAAAAGAAAAAATCCTATATCGAATACGACCAGAGAGCTCTGCGGGGATTTGCGTTTCTGCCGGACGGAAAATCGGTCGCATACCTGGTGCGGGAAAAAGCCGTGGATAATCTTTGGGCCCGCCCCGTGGATGGATCGCCTAGCCGCCCGTTGACGCACTTCACGTCGGAATCGATTTATGCTTTCCGGTATTCTCCCGACGGCGCGAAAATTGCCATCGAACGCGGGCACACGGAGTCCGACGCGGTGCTCCTTCGCGACGCCTCTCAGTAGAAAACAATCAAAGCCGGCAGAGAAAAATCAAAGACCGATTACTTGATCTCCGCGCCTCCAGGATTGGGCGTCGTGGGAACATTTGCGTTGGCGCGGGCGAAGTAGCCGCGGCGCGCGCGGACCTGGTAGCCCTTGTGTTCGGGCACTTCGATGCGGATCTTATGGTAGCGGCCATCGAGGACGTAGTTCGTTGGAAGATAGGCGATGGAATACTGGTTGCGAAGTTCGTCGCCGATGTCCTGGAACGACTGATCGAGATCGTCCACGTGGTAAGGAAAAAACGCGCGGCCGCCAGTTTCTTCGGCCAGTTCCTGGAGAATTTTGTCACCGTCCGTGAGGTGATATTTGCGGTCGCCCATCTTGCTTGGATCGGTTTGCGAGAGGGAAATCCATTGCGTGCTGGTGCTGATCGTGTAAATGACCACGCTGGTGCGCTGGGCCATTTCGATGGCGTCCGCGCGCGTGTGTGTCGATAAGTTGTCCTCGCCATCGCTGATGAGAATCATGACGCGGCGCACCACGTCCATCTGATCGCCCGGGGGACGCGGCGGATGGCTCAGCTCTTTCACGCACGCTTCGTAGATCGCGTCGTAAATTGCGGTGCCGCCGCCCGCGCGCGTCTTGGTGATCTGGTCGCGCAGTGCTCCGGCATCGCCGGTGAAGCCCTGGACGATTTGCGGTTCGTCGTCGAAGGTCATCACAAAAGCTTCATCTTTATTGCGGCGAAGCACGCTAAACAGAAAATTGACGGAAGCGTCCTGCTCGAACTTGATGCGGTCGCGGATACTGTTGGAAGTGTCCAGCAACATGCCGATGCGCAGAGGCAGATCGGACTGCCTGCTGAAATAACGGATTTCCTGCGGAGCCTTGTCGTCCCAAATCTTGAAGTCGCCCTTTTCGAGTTCGGGGACGAGTTTGTTGCGGCGGTTGAGCACGGTGAAAAGCACGTCGACAAGGTTGACCACCGTCTTAATCGTTTGATCGCTCTGCTGGGTGGGGTCCTGTTTCGGTGCTGCTGACTGTGCCGGTGCGGGCGTCTGAGGCTTCGCGTCCGGCGAAGACGTCTGAGGCTTAGTGACCGGGGAGGATGCTTGAGGTTTGGCCGGTGAAGATTGTTGCGCCCGGTCGGTCAGCGGAAGGAGCAACACCGCGGACGCCAAGAAGATCGAAGTGATTGTCCGTCGCATTTGCATCGATTATAGGTACCCCGCCAGCGCAGCGTCAATTCGGCTCTGCGGTTCTCCAGCAGCGTCACAAAGTTTTTTCAAATATTCGCGCAATTCAACGGGCAACACGGCGCGAACTTCGATCCATGCGCTGGTCCGGGGCTGCGCAAAGCCGAGCTTTGCGGCATGCAGAAAATTGCGTCCCAGGGGCGGCAATGTTGTTTTACCCACGCGCAATTCGCTTGCCGCCCCATAGAGCGCATCGCCCACTACGGGATGCTTCAGTGCGGAGAAGTGCACGCGAATCTGATGCGTGCGCCCGGTATGGAGTTGGACTTCCACCAGCGTCGTGCTGTCGATCTTGGCGAGAGCCTTCCAATCCGTACGGGCCTCGCGGGGATTGGCGATGTCCGCTCCGTGCCAGGATTTGCGCAGCGTCGTCATGCGCGTGCGATGGACGGGATCGCGCCCAATGGCCAGCTCGATTCGCCCGCTCTTCTCTCCGAGAATGCCCTGCACCAGCGCGATATACGTTTTCGCAATGGCTCGCTGGCGAAAAGCTTCGCCCAGCTTGGCGTGCGCCGCGTCGTTCTTGGCGACAAGGATCACCCCCGAGGTTTCCTTGTCCAGCCGATGTACGATTCCCGGCCGCAACGGATCGCCGGTCTGCGAAAGCGCTTGCCCGCGTCCAAGAAGCGCGTTGACGAGTGTGCCCGAAACATTGCCGGCGCCGGCGTGAACGGTCATGCCAGCGGCCTTGTTGATGGCGATAACGTCGTCGTCTTCGTAAAGCACATCGAGCGAAATCGATTCCGCTTCGGCGCGAGTCGCCGGCCGCGGATGGGCCCGCACGGTGATGATTTCACCGCCATGAAGTTTCTGGGAAGATTTCGCGGCCTTGCCGTTGACAAGGACAAGCCCGCCATCGATGAGTTCTTGCACGCGCGAGCGCGAGAGTTCCGGGCAATGGGCGGCCACGAACCGGTCGAGCCGCGTCCCAGCGTCGGTAGCTACCGCCAGAAGTTCATGAATCTCGGGTTGGGTCTCAGCCGGCACAGGCCGATTGTAGCAGGCTGTCGAGAGGGGTATATCCTGAAGGGGAACGCCGGGGAAGATCAAGAAGTTCGGAGAACGGAGAGGAGGGGTTTGGAACTCTGCGGGATGGGAGGCGCCGATGCCACAATTTAAAGCAAGCGTTACTGCTTTGCCGGAATCACGAGAGGGCCTGTGTAGTAGCCCTGGCGAGTCTTGATAGTGACGCCTTCGCGCGTGGTACGGACTTCCACCTTGTGATAACTAGCGTTGCGGTTGTTGCCGTGAGGCACGTATGCCAGGGTGTACTCGTGGCGAGCTTCTTCGGTTATTCGCGAATAGAGCCTTTCCATGGCGGCGCTTTGGACGGCGTAATAGATGTCGCCGCCCGAGTCGTTCGCATAATTGACCAGGCGGGAGAATTTTCGCTTTAAGGAATGGCCGACAGCCAAACTGTATACGGATACATTGTCGTGAAGGAGAGTCCCGAGAGTGTCGGAATACGTATGACGGTTAAATTGAGGTCCGTTGAGACCATCGGAGATCAGAAGGATGATCTTGCGGCGACTGGTTCCGCGATCATGGAGCAACTCAGCGGCGGAATGGACGGCGTCGTCGAGCGCTTTGGTTGGGCGGGACCCAAAGTTAGTTGGCGCCCCCGGGGGCGGTTCCCCCACTCCGAGTGGATGGCTCGATGGCGAGGAAACGAATGGGACGGGGCCGGCTGTAGAAGGACCGCTGTGGTCTTGGGCATCCTCCAGGTCTGCCCATAGCTTGTTGAGATCGCCGGTGAATCCTTCCGCTCGATAGAAAGCCAGGTCGAAACGGCAGATAAGGGCCTCGTCGCTCGGACTAATTCCAGCGGTGATGGCGCGCAGAGTGGGAGCCATCTGTGCGGCATCCATCGCTTTCAGATCGTCGTCGATGAGGACGACCAGCGAGAGCGGAAAAGCTTCGGCAGTGAAAACGTCAATGGACTGTTCAACGTTGTCGTCGTAGATGCGGAACTCTTCCCTATGAAGATCAGGAACGAGATTGCCGTGGCGATCTTTGGCAGTGACAGGGAGGACGACGAGATCGGAATTGACGCTGATCTTGGTTCGGGCTTCGCTCTGCTGGGTGCTGGGCTGCGGTAGCTGTTGTGTTTGGGCGGCGGAAATTTCTTGTGCGGACGATTGCTCCGCCTGAACGAAGGTGGAGCTAGCAGCTAGCATCATAGCGAACAGCCTTCTCGGCATACGAATGGCTCTCAGGGCTCAAATCTTGCTGAAGATTCTGACGCCAGTTGGGGAAGAAAGGTGGCCAAACCTCTGTAGTGCTGATTTTAACTTTTGCTCCATCTTCTTTTTTCTTCCTCCTTGCTAAAGACCTAAAGATTCTCCATTTTTCCGGCGGGTGGCGCGGTCTTAAATGCTTTTTGCCGTATCGCCGTAAGCGTCCGGTTCTACCGTCCGTGCTAGGAGTGTGTGAGTGAGGATGATGCCTCTGTGGACGCTTTTCCGAAATTCCGGTTAGAATGCCGTACATCTCGGACGACTGCGCTAAAACCACGTCAACGAGGAGTCTTCCATGCAGATCAGGCTAGCCAGCGTAATGGTTGACAACCAAGAGAATGCTCTCCGCTTCTACACGACCACCTTGGGCTTCGTGAAGAACAAGGACATACCTATGGGTCCGTTCCGTTGGTTAACCGTGTCTTCGCCGGAGGGCGCGGCAGGCGTCGAGCTAGTGCTGGAGCCCATGGGTTTCGCGCCTGCTCAGACGTATCAAAAGGCCTTGTTTGCCGCTGGCATTCCAGCCACAGCGTTCCTAACCAACGACATCCACTCGGAGTACCGGCGTCTAAAGGCGCTTGGTGTCAGCTTCCGTGGGGAACCAAAGAGCATGGGGCCAATCACCGCCGTCTTGTTTGAGGACACTTGTGGCAACCTCATCAACCTGGTTCAACCTACAGCCTAGCGCCTCGGTCGATACCCATCCCTTGAACTCCGCTCGTCAACCCCTCAACACGCAATAGCTTGGCCTCTCGTGATAAACTCTCACACAAGAGGGTTCTTGCGTGAAACCAAAAAGAAAATTCACCGTATTGATCGAGCAGGACGAGGAAGGTTATTACGTCGGCACGGTTCCCGCCCTTCGCGGTTGCCACACCCAAGCCAAGAAACTCGACACCCTGATGAAACGCGTGCGCGAAGTCGTTGAACTTTGCCTGGAAGACGATAACAATCGCGTCGGCCCCCTCGAGCTCGTCGCAATTCAACAAATCTCCGTATGACGCGTCTTCCCCGCGCCAAGGGAAGAGAGATTGTCCGCGCGCTCCAAAAAGCCGGCTTCACGGTCGATCGGACGCGCGGTAGTCACGTATTTCTCAAACACCCGGGCGGCAGAGCGACCGCTGTCCCCGCGCACTGAGGCGAAACGCTCGGTCCGGGCTTGTTGCGCGCCATCCTGCGCGACGTCGAACTGTCCGTGGATGAACCGGTCGATCTGCTCTAGCCAAGCGGTTGCCCCGTCCTCGGTTTTCAGAGGGCGGGGTCTTTGAATTTCCTCCGTCCGCGTTTTGTATCCACTTTTCTCAAAGTTTTCCGCTTTCCCGCCCTGCGTCACCATCCCTCAAATTCTCCCCATCAATCGCGGCTAAAAACAACGCTCACGATGCCCTGCCGCGCCTTGCGCGAACTAACTCGGTTGGCGCCGCAAACAATCCGTCGTCGCACTTCGAGAGTCTGCTGCCAAACGCTCGCTCCGTTACTCAAATTCTTCGGGAGATCGGTAGCCCAACGCGGAGTGCAATCGATGGCGATTGTGGAACGATAAGGAGAACGAGAAAGGGCTGCTACAGAATTGCCGACAAACTTTTGTAAAATTCAGGGCCTCCCTAGTCATCGAGAGTTGGCAGGGTCTTCAGGACTTCGGTGGCCTTGGGCCGATTAAGAACGGGATCGTCCTTGCGGATTTTTCCGTCGCGGAAGACGAGCACGCGTCTTGCGAACTGCGCGATGTCATGCTCGTGCGTTACCAGTACGATCGTTAATCCTTTGTCGTTCAGGTTCTGAAAGATCTCCATAATCTCGACAGAGGTGCGGCTGTCGAGATTGCCGGTGGGCTCGTCGGCCAGCAGGATCGAGGGGCGGTTCACCAGCGCGCGCGCGACGGCAACCCGCTGTTGCTGCCCCCCGGACATTTGCGATGGGAAGTGCTGCGCGCGGCCCGCGAGGCCGACCATCGCCAGCGCCTCCGCGGCACGTTTCCCCCGCTCGGCCTTGTCGATTTTTGTGTACAGCGTGGGCAGCGCGGTATTTTCCAGGGCAGTCGTGCGCGCCAGTAAATTAAAGCCCTGGAAGACAAACCCGATTTTCTGGTTACGGATGAATGCCAGCGCCCGCTTGTCGTGCTGGGAGACGTCGATCCCCTCGAGCAGGTATCGCCCGGAACTGGGGCGGTCAAGGCAGCCCAGCATATTCATGAATGTGGATTTGCCGCTTCCGCTCGCGCCCATGATAGCCACGAACTCTCCTTGCCCAATCACAACGCTGACGCCTCGAAGCGCATGCGCGCGTGTTTCGCCTAGATCGTAGTACTTGTGGACGTCTTCCACGCGGATGACGGCGGAGGCGAGCGGCGTAGCTTCGGTTTGGTTGACGACCGGCATCGAATCAATGGATGACATAGCGTAGTTTCATTACCCGCGAAGCTCTAGCGCCTTATCCCCGTGCCTCCCGGAGTCTGCGTTTTCGGCATCACGGAACGAATAATGAGTTCATCTCCTTCTTTCATTTCCCCTTTAATAACTCCGGTCGCTTCCGTATAAGAATGGTCCGTTATCCCCAGTGAAACCTTGACGGGCTCCATCGTGTTATCCGCGTGGAGTTTCCATACGACCGCATTCTCTGCCCTCGGAGCACGCGGCAGATTTTGTGCGCCACTGCTGGCCGGCGAGCCATGGTCGTCGCCGGCGCGTTGCCTCTCGTCTCCCTCGATCCCGTATCGCCGATAGAGCGCCAGAACTTCCTCGGGAGCCATTGGAGGCTTGTAGCGCAATGCGGTGTTAGGCAGCTTCAACACATTTTGCGCGGTGGTCACGGGGATGCTCACGTAGCCCGTCATTCCTGGGAACAGCTTCAGCTCCGGATTGTCGAATTCGATGATCGTGTCGTAGGTGACCACGTTTTGCACCGTGGTCG
>WNEZ01001354.1_pt1 | contig 20588 bp, 16 predicted proteins | sample 5400521 | NCBI WGS metagenome assembly WNEZ01 (sample SAMN13153339, study PRJNA577476) | soil metagenome | isolation source: 120 cm saprolite under Douglas fir tree site 2 hole 1 replicate 1 | place: USA:California | collected 2015-04-18 | reverse complement strand
AGTTATCTCCGACTAGGCCCGGGGGCAGTTGGGCGCAGAATGGAACTTCCACCCCGGAGTTTGGTTCGTTTGTTATGTCGTTTAAAGCAAAACCAGACCTGAAGCAAGGCGAACGAGCTTCTGCCGGCGATGCATCTGATCGCAGCCAAAATCTCCTGCGAATCCTCTTTGTTCATCGTTCCGCAGCAGATGTTGAGCGCTGTTTGCATGAGCTCAGGAGGGTGCGATTCACGGTTAGTCCGGATGTAGTTTTGACTCTCGAACAGTTCGCCGAACGACTCCGTTCGCAGCTCTTTGACCTTGTTGTGGCTGAGTACCCGAGCCCCAACTGGCAAGAAACGCAGCCGCTGGACCTCCTGAACGAAATGAAGAAAGACATCCCGATAATCTTTTTGGTCCACGACTTGAAACGCGAACTCGTTGCGGAGTTCATACTGAAAGGTGCTGCCGATTGTATTGAAGTGGAGAGCATAGGCCATCTACCTGTAGCCGTTCATCGAGCGCTCGCTGAGAAAGCGTTGCGCAATCAACGCGATCGCGCCGAAAAGGAATTACGACGATCGGAAGCACGTTACCGCGCGCTGGCGGGAAATCTAAGCTACGGAATCTGCCGCTGCAGTCTCGACGGCAGGTTTCTGGAAGTGAACGAAGCGATGATAAGGATGCTCGGCTACGGGTCCAAAGAGGAACTCTTGGCCCTAGACCTTGCGCGCGACTTTATTCAAGACCCTGACCGACGAGCACAATTGCTGGGTGAAACGGGCTCGGGAGCTCTCATCGATCCCATCGAAATAGAATGGAAACGCAAGGACCATGCGACCCTGAAGGTTCGGCTCAGCGGACGAGAAGTCCTCAGCGAACAGGGGGAGCTGGAAGCCTACGAGGTCATCGCCGAAGACGTCACCAGACAGCGAGAGCTGGAGGATCACCTGCGCCGGCTAGCAGCCAGCGATTCGCTGACCGTCTGGCCAACTATCGCCACCTCGTGGATGTGCTCGATTCGGAAATCAAGCGCAGTAAGCGCACGAACCGAGAGTTTGCCATGCTGTTTTTTGATCTGGACGGGTTGAAACGAATCAACGACCGCCACGGACATATGATAGGAAGCCAAGCGCTTTGCCGGCTGGCCGATGTTTTGTGCTCCTGTTGTCGGGACATCGATACTCCGGCGCGCTTCGGCGGGGACGAGTTTGCTCTTGTCTTACCGGAGACTGACGCAGAGGCGGCCAACCTAGTGGCACGACGTATCTGTGAAAGCATTGCCAATGACGGCACAGGACCAAAGCTTTCCGTCAGCTTCGGAGTTGCTGTCTATCCCGAAAACGGCGAGACGATCGAGAGACTCTTGAGCCAAGCAGATTCGGCACTTTACTTGATGAAGCGACAAAAAATTGTGGCTTCAGAGTCCAGGCAAACCGCCGCAGGGCAGTAAGCTTGCTTCGTCAATCCGGTGTGGCTTCACTGCCTCCACCGTCGGCCAAACGATTCTGTCAAGATTATTAGCCCAAACTCGAGGTGACATGCTGGCGCCCCACCTCTCCACAGCTGCTCGCATAGTACAACAATGCCTTCACAGCATCAGGTACGCCGCATCTCGCTCAAGCGTTATCAGCGCGGTTAGACAATAAAATCGTCTCTTCCCGCTGGACCAGCCAAGCTCCTTCCTGTTCAAAATGGAACAGAATGGCTTCGGTCTCCAGGTCATCATGGATGCATGCCTAAGAAAAAAGCTAAGAAAGACTACGGCAAAGCAACACTCGCCAGCGTCAAGAAGGAAATGGGGAAGCCTCGCATAGTCAGATCTGCAAGGAAAAAGCACGCGAACCTTGCCTTGTCAGCTGTACTGAGAGAAGCAAGAAAACCGTCTAGTCGCAAAAGCGGCTGAAAGTTATATCGAGGGCGGGTTATTCCAGGTGTAGTAATACTCTATTGGTGCCGCCGCTAGCCGGATTATTTACTCTCACTATAAAAATATCTTGCTTCGAATCGCATAATCTCGCTAAAATATGTGTTAAGCGGTGATATTATGCAAGAAATCGTGAGTTCAACCAAAGCCAAATCCAAAATAAAACTCAAGGAAAAGTGCACTTTCAATGTCCAAGCTTTTCTCGATTCCGCCGGAGTGTCGCGAAAAATTGTAGAATACCAAAGATCACAGAAGATCTACGCTCAAGGTGATCCTGCTACGAGCGTGATGTACATTCAAAATGGCGGCGTAAAGCTCTCCGTTGTCAATGAGGTCGGCAAAGAGGCAGTCGTGGGGATGCTGGGGCCCGGCGACTTTTTTGGTGAGGGGTGCCTGGCAGGTCAGCCTATTTGTATGGGGACGGCCACGGCGATTACACCTACGGCCATATTGGTCATCGAAAAAGACGAAATGATGCGCGTGCTCCACTCTGAACATGCTCTCTCCGACCGCTTCATGTCGTACATTCTTTTGCGGAACATCCGAATCGAGGAAGGTTTGATCGATCAACTTTTTAACTCCAGCGAGAAACGGCTGGCTCGGACTCTTTTGCTGCTCGCTCGCTACGGCAAGGAATCCCAACCCCAAAAGATGCTTCCCAAAGTATCTCAGGAGATGCTGGCGGAAATGATTGGCACAACGCGCGCACGGGTCAATTTTTTCATGAATAAGTTCAGGAAATTGGGCTTCATTCATTACAATGGTGGACTTCAGGTTCACAATTCCCTCCTAAGTGTTGTTCTGCACGAGTAACTACCAACTTTCGCGCGGCGGAAAAGCAGAGGCGTAGCCCAGCGAACTTCAAGAGTGAGGTTTCGTTTTGGCAACTTCCATCCACGAGGAGCTTTATGTGATCGGGCCCGAAAAACGGGCATTCATGAAAGTAGGCGGAGGGGGCCATCCGGATGGCCCGGAACCACTTGGAGGTATGCTCGGCTACACGGAAAACAGACTCGCGGTCCAGAAACGTCAGTGCCTTATCGGAGGCGCGTTTTCACGCATAAGTGAAGATTGGCAGGGTGCTCGGCGCGCGATCGATAAACGGGTTCTGGGAAAGAAACTACTTGGTGCGAATTCTGCCAGAGCTTATGATCATTCCGTGTACCCGCGGTGTACCTCGCTTGGGCGTTTTTGTGGTTTTTCTCCGTTTTGCTGTTTCGTAGAATCAATGAGTTACCCAGTATCAATCCCCCCGAGGGGTTCGATCTCCACCGCCGACTGCGCAGCTTAGGCCAACCGGAAGCATGACTTCCGAATTACTCGTTAATCAGAAGTTGACCAAACGCATTCGAGACCGTTCCGAGATGGTGCTATTCTTTGTGCATGAACGGCGAGCGCTTAAGGAACGTTGCGTTAAAGAGCCTAATCGCAGTTGTGCTTGTTATGATTTTCGTTTCTCTTCTAGCGCAGCGACTGTTCCATCCACGATAACAAGTGAAAGCGGTTCATTTGCCGTGGATGGTGAAGTGCCCGGCAAGGAGCTAACGTATGAAAAATCTCTTTGAAGCGGCGACGGTGGAAGAGGTGAAGGGGCGGATGGCGCAGCTGAGGCCGGATAGCGAGCGGGTGTGGGGCAAAATGAATCCAGCGCAGGCGCTGGCGCATTGCTCCGCGGCAATGGAGATGGCGGTGGGGGCAAAAAATCCGCAGCGCATATTCATTGGGCGGCTGCTGGGGCGGTTTGCGAAGAAGTCTATGATCATGAACGAGAAGCCAATGCCGCGCAATGTGGGGACGGACAAAAGCTTGGTGGTGAGTGATGAACGGGACTTCGGTGTGGAGAGGCAACGGCTGAGCGAATTCGTTGACCGGTTTGCAGCGGGTGGGCCTGGGGTGTGCACGAAGCATCCGCACTTTTTTTTCGGGCCGCTGACTCCGGTGGAATGGTCGGCGTTGATGTATCAGCATCTGGACCATCATCTGAGGCAGTTTCGGGTTTAGCACAGGCAAGGCCCTGATCGGCAATTGTCCGGTTAGAGATCAGGAGTGGGCGGTAAAATAGGCGGAATCTGGATGACGGAGGCACAGAAGACATTGATGCTTACGTTCGATCATCCGGCGATTCCCGTCGGCAACACCACTCACCGCCACCCACCGCTTCCAGCGTCGAACGTATTGCCCAATGCGCCGCAGGATTTCCCCCTGGGGCGCATCTTGCATTTCCCCCGCAAGTACTAGACAGGCTGAAAAATCTGCCGTTCCTTGAAAGTGGGAACTCTTGAAGACCGCACGCTCTTCGAAAGCAGCGCCCTGAAAGTATAGAGAGCCGCGGAAATCGACATTTTGAAATGAGATCTCTCTCTGAAAGACCACATCGTTAAGATAAAGGTTGGCATCAACAATCGTGTTCGACATCTCGATAGAAAACGGGACATACGCCGCTTTAGCAAGCTTTCGGCTCCGCAGATGATCCTGTAACTCTGGCGAGTATTCATTGATTGATCGAAAAGGTTTCGTCAGCTTGATTGTCCCTTCTGTTATGCGCGACGCCCTCAGTTTCAGACTGGCAGTATGAGATCGCTTGACCAACTGGTCGGCGTTCTGTAAAACACAAAGAACAAAACGGTACGGCACGAGCCGTCCCGTCACTTCCTTTCCAGCAAGCACGAGTCCCCAGAATTCCTGGACGCTGATGGGTTTGAACCGCGCAGGGACGGCTGCTATGTCAACGCGGGGGGCAGCAGCTGTGCCAATCGGCCCGACAGCCAGCCCATAGAATAGAAAGAAAGAAACCAATCTGCTTCGTGAAACCTTCAGGCGAATCATTAGCGGGACTCGATCTGCGAGAAGATCGCAAGGCATCTGGAACGGTTCGGGGACCCACAACTCTGCCCCATATACTACAGATGGACGTAATGTGCAATAAGAACCATCAGGTTTAGGAACTATTCGAACGAAGTATATCGCCACAGCTAACAGGTTTCGGACGGATGGTCGACAACTCTCCCGGAAACAAACGGGTAAGTCGTTTGTCTCCAGTCATCACTGACGATCGGTAGGAATCGTTGATCACCATCCCCCGGAATCCCCACACTGACAGCACGAAAAGCCGTCTCCTGCTCGGAAGCTATACAGAAACGGGGTTGTGGGAGATGTCTTTTCCAATCTATCTCCACGCTGCGCGAAATCCCGTGTACCTGCCGTGTACCTTACTTTGGCGAATTCGCTGTTTTTATCGTTTCTCCCGTTTAGTAGAATCAGTAAGTTACGTGGAATCAGTGGGGGGCAGAATTCCGACTCCCCCCGCCTCCAAGACTTTAACTGCCTTGTAATCAGATGATTACAAAAGACGTCTCGTATCCATGTTCCACTCATATTTAACGCGAAAACATCCTCTATCAGCGGTAGCGATTCTCCGGCTCGGATCGTAGTGCATCGGCGGCTTGTAGCCAGAGAGCACCGCCGCGTTCTACCGTTTCGCCCCAGAAACATGCACGACCTGCACTGTTCCATGTATGATTGTGCCAATTTTCTGGGGGCCGCATGGCAGCGATGGACCAGCCAGGGTTGGTTGCAGATTCGCAGACGCGCCTGAGGAACAACATCATAGCGGAAGACGCGATACGCAACGTTTCGGTCGATGCATACCGCGGTTTTGTAATGCTTTTGCTGATGGCGGAGGTGTTGGAACTGGCGCAGGTGGCCGCGGCATATCCGTCAAGTTCTTTCTGGAAATTTCTTGCCTTCAACCAGACGCACGTGGAATGGTTCGGCTGTTCGTTGCACGACACGATTCAGCCCGGGTTCTCGTTTCTGGTGGGTGTCGCTCTTCCGTATTCCATTGCCAGCCGCATCGCCAAGGGATCGAGCTTTCTGGACTTATTCACACACACGTTGTGGCGTTCACTGGCACTGTCGGCGCTGGGCGTATTCCTGCGTTCGATGGACCAATCGATGACGTATTTCACCTTTGAAGATACGCTCTCGCAGATCGGGTTTGGATACCCCTTTCTCTTTCTGCTTGGATACAAAAACACAAAAGCGCGATGGATGAAGTGGGTATGGGCATCCTTGTGCTTGATTCTTGTAGCATATTGGCTGCTGTGGGCGCTCTATCCGGCAGCGCCAACAAACTTTGACTGGCAAACGGTCGGCGTTTCTGAAGCGTGGAATGCTCAGCACAACTTCACCGGATTCGCAGCGCACTGGGACAAGAACTTCAATTTCGGAAACCATTTCGATCAGTGGTTTCTGAATAAATTTCCGCGCGAAAAACCTTTTCAATACAATTCTGGCGGGTATCTAACGCTGAGCTTCATTCCCACCCTGGGCACCATGATCCTTGGCCTGATTGCCGGATCCTGGATCCGCGATTCGCGCCCGAAGTTTCCCATGAAGAAATTTCTAACCACGGGAATATCGGGAATTGCCTTGGGGCTTGCTCTCCATTACTCGCACCTCTGCCCCGTGGTGAAACGAATCTGGACGCCGTCTTGGACGATTTTCAGCGGAGGCATCTGCTTCCTGTTCTTGGCCGCCTTCGCCTGGGTCATTGAGACCAGAGGCCTCAAAAAATGGGCCTACCCGCTGATTGTGATCGGCATGAATTCGATCGCGGCGTACTGTATCGCACATTTTCTGGGGGGATTCCTCGCCAGCAGCCTGCGCATCCACCTGGGTGCGAATTTCTTCCAGTTCGGCGGAGCCGGTCTGGAACCATTCTTCCGAGGCGCAGCGATTCTGTTGTGTTATTGGCTGATCTTGCTGTGGATGTACCGGCGAAAGTTGTTCTTGAAGATCTAGGACCCTGCTTTCGGTTGGGCCACTAGATACTACGGTCGCAAGAATCAACGCTAGGGGCGTATTTTTCCGCCTGATGATGCAGATTCATTTTGCAGGCTGGTGCAAATGTCGATAGATTTCACCAATGAGCACAGAAATACATGGAGCGAAGACAAGGTTCCGCGACGCGAAGCGCTAAAAGTTGCCGGCGCTTTGTTGTTGAGCGGTTTGCCGTACGCCGCGCAGGGACAAACCAAGCGAGCGAAGAAGGTCATCGTGGCCGGCGCAGGCATCGCCGGCTTGTCCTGCGCCTACGAGCTTTTGCGGAGAGGGCACGACGTAACAGTTCTGGAAGCTTCCGGTCGGACCGGAGGCCACGTCCATACTGTGCGGGAGGGTTTGGCCGACGGGCTATACGTGGACGCCGGCGCGGAACACTTCACGCGGCCGGGCTATGAGCGTTACTGGGAGTACGTCCGAGAATTCAATTTGACGGCACTGCCCTACTCGCGGCGGAACCGGATGCTACGGGTTCTTCAAGGGAAGATGTATTCAGAAGAGGATCTGCAACGCTCGACGGTGCTCAGTTCACTCGGCTTCAACGCGCGAGAAACTCAGTTCCTCGCGCGCCATGCCTGGTGGGAGCTGCCGTCGCTCTACTTTGATTCTTATCTCGATCAATTCACAGATGAGTACCGGCCGTTCGATGCCAAGTTGAACCATTTGGACCATGTCACGATGGACGAATGGCTGAAGCAACATGGCGCGTCCCTAGCCGGGATTCGCTACATCGGTGGAGCGGGAGTTTCCGCGCTCCATGTGCTATGGCACGCCGCAATCCTGAAATTGCGCAAAGTGCCGCTGTTCCCGCCCAAAGTCTACCGGCTCAAAGGCGGAAACCAAGGAATGACTGACGCGTTTGCAGCCAGGGTTGGCGACCGCGTGCGCCTGGAACGGCCGATCACACGAATCGAGCATGGGGCAAGCGGGGTGCGCATCGCTTATCGGGAGTCAGCCAAAGAAGAGATCATGGAGGCCGAGTACCTGGTGTGTTGCATGTCCGCAGTAATGCTGCGGCAAATTCCCGTTAAGCCGGCGTGGCCCGAGAGCAAGCGTTATGCAATCGCAACTGTTCCGTACTACACGGCTGCCAGGCCGTTTTTTCAATCGCGCAGCCGGTTTTGGGAGAAAGATGGAGTCAGCCCCAACATCGAGTTCAACGAGCACGCCCTCAACCATGCCTGGAGCTCAGGGGACGACGTAGATACGCAGCGCGGACTGCTGGTCTCCACAGCAGACGCTGTGACTACCGGCGAGGCCGCAGTAAAAGTCTTCCGACGCTATTATTCCGGTCGATCGGAAGACATCGAGAAAGTATTCGTGCACGACTGGTCGCAGGATCCATGGGCTATGGCTTGCGAGACGCTGAATTATCCACCCGGGGATCTAACTCGACTTTGGCCGGTGCTGGCCGAACCGCATGGGCGAATCCATTTTGCGGGTGCCTACGCCGACAACCTGAATTGGGGTCAGGAAGCGGCCACGCGGTCGGCCAATCGCGCGGCGGAACGGATTGATAGCGAAGCATAGTTGCCCGAGACGGAGTTCCGGCAGCGACAGGCATTTGGAGAAGGTAATCAACCTTAATATGGATAGGGCTCGCCCACTCGCGCGATTCGAATGCGGTGATCGGTAAACTTGAAGTGCGCGCCCGGCAACTCCACCTTTGGCATGTGACAGCTTACGCACCCTTCGATTGCCACAGGACACGATTTGCCGGTGGAGGAAGCAACCGCCCGTTTGCCGGCTGCTGCGATATTGTTCTGCTCCTTCGGTTGTTTCGCACAGCGCGTTGCATGACAAGTCGTGCACTTTTCATCGTAAACAGAGTCCCCTTGTTTCAGATCCACGTGGGGGTTGTGGCAAGCAGTGCAAGCAAGACGCGCGTCCTTGGGATCGTGGCCCCGGCTGTTGAACAGGCGATAAGGCTGAAAACGTACGTTGTTGATGCCACCGAGGTCGGGCATCATCGCCACGGTGTCCACTCCCCTATGGCAAGCCCCACAGAACTCTTGCGAGAGGGTTTCAGGATCGAGCGCTTTGGGATTAAAAATGCCTAAGGTGTCTCTGATTTCGAAGAGCATTGCGACAGAGTGTTTCTCTCCGGGCCCATGGCACGCCTCGCAGGTTACGCCGAGTATTAATCTCTCCATCTGCAGTTTGGTATTCACTACCGCCGCAGTCCCGTGGCAACTGAAGCAGTTCCGTGCTTCATCTCCGCTGATGTCGCGTCCGGCGGCCTCTTCCACGTTTGGCGCAGAATTGAGAGCATCTCCGACGGTCCAGTCCAAGCCATCGATCGCCGTGTAGTAGCTCACCCGGCCTTCATAGAGTTTTCCATTGTGACGGAAGACATAGGTCTGTCCGTCGTGCCCATGACCGAACGCGTACAGTATCGGTTCGCTGATCGTTTCTCTGCCGTCACTCACGCGATACAGATACCCCCCACCTTCGCGTAAGATCTCGAACGAGTATTGTCCCGATCGGAACGTCATCTTAGGATGGGAACGAAGCACTTCGCTTTCTGCTGCAACCTTCAGCGCCTGTGCCATTGCCGTATTCGATTGCGATCGGCTCTTCTCAGCGTGACAACTCGCGCAGGCCTCTTGCCCCGCAAAACTTTCGCCAGGCATCTCCCGCCGTGGACGAAAGTTGGCGAAATCAGTTGCCTTCTCCGGCTGCGACTGCGCGAATGCAAAGGAGGAAAAAAGAAGCAAGCACAGAGCGCCATGCCAGAAGGGAAGCAGGCGAGCTACCCGGCGCGGAAGCATAATTCTCCGATATCGAACCCGGGAGGCAACACAAAACAGATCTTGCCGATTATTTCTCAACGACTCCCTGTCCCTCCGCTACGGTAAGAATCCGGTCCACACCCGGGACCACGATTTCTTCCTTTTTTCCGCTAGGCCAGTGAATTTCAACTTTGTCCACCTTACTCGCGCTCCCCAAGCCGAAATGAACGCGCTGATCCGAGCTTGAACCGTAACTCCCACCGCTGATGACGTCGGCTCGCTGGCGCACACCGCCGGTGGTAAGGAAAACCTTCGCGCCGATGGCATCTCGCGGACTCTTCGGTCCTCCCACCAATTTGAGGGTGATCCAGTGGTTGTTGTTCTTGGCCACATTGCGAAGCAGCGTCGGAGCGGAATCCATGTTGTTCAGGACGACGTCCATGTGGCCATCGTTGAAGAGGTCCCCGAACGCGGCGCCTCGTGCGGGGATCACGTCGGCCAAGCCACTCCCAGTTGCGGGTGGAACCTCCTGAAACTTAACCCCATCGAGATTGCGGAATAGCTGTGGCCGCTCTGCCCAGGTTGTGCCCCAGTCTCGCTGGTCCACCAATGGGTAGACATGCCCATTTGCAACAAATATGTCCAGTAGCCCGTCATTATCAAAGTCCATGAACCCGGTTCCCCAGGCAAGGAACGGGATGGTCGGAGTGCCCAAGCCCGCCCGGTACGTTACATCGGAGAAATTGTTGTTGCCCTCATTTCTGTAGAGCGTCTTGTAGTCGTCGGAAAATGTGGTGACAAAAAAATCGACCATTCCATCCCGGTTGTAATCTCCCACAGCGATTCCCATGGATGCCTGTGCGAGGCCTTCGTTTGTCAGCGCAAAACCCGACAGGTAGCTCACATCTTCAAACGTGCCATCGTGAAGATTATGATAGAGATACCGAGGCACGGAATCATTTGCCACTACGAGATCGACCCAGCCGTCATCATCCGCATCCACAAAAACAGAGGCGAGGCCGTAATAGCCCTGCGGGTCGAAGACGCCCGCCTTCTTGCTCACGTCCGTGAACGTGCCGTCACCGTTGTTGTGAAACAGATGGTCGCTCTCTCCGGGCAGACCGCGGGGCCCGCACATCACGCTGACTCCGCGGAATTGGCACGAGCTCGTGGAGAGTCCATTTTGTCCTCCGACGGGTGGATGCTCGGGATCAAATTTCACGTAGCCCGGCACGAATAAATCCAGCAGGCCGTCGCGATCATAGTCGCCCCAAGTCGGTCCCGCTGACCATCCGCCCAGTGCGACCCCGGCTTTCTCCGCCACGTCCGCGAACGTGCCGTCTTGATTGTTGTGGTAGAGACGGTTTTTTCCATAATTGGAAACGTAAATGTCCGGCCAGCCATCATTATCATAATCGGCGACAGCCACTCCGAAGCCCCATCGTTCATTCGCTACGCCCGCTTTGTCCGTGACGTCGGTGAACGTGCCGTCGTGATTGTTGTGAAGAAGCATGGCGCGCGGCGCCGCTTCCTTTCCCTTCAGCGCAGCAAACGTGGATCCGTTCAGCAAATAGATGTCCAGCCAGCCGTCATTGTTGTAGTCGAGCAAGGCCACGCCTGAACCGATGGTTTCAAGAATTGTCGTCTTTTCTAGAGCTCCTGAGCGATGGTGGAATTTGTCGAGTCCAGCCTGCTTCGTGATGTCTGCGAACACGATGGGTGCGCCGTCAACAAATCCACCGGCGGTGATCGGACGGGATAGTGCGTCTTTCACCGGAACATGAGGATTGCCGGTGGCGACACCCATGGACTCTGGTTTCTGCGGTTTGCGGTCCTCAGGCTCCTGCGCCGCTGCGCCGAGGACGAAGAAGGCCGTCATAAGGAATAGCGCAGGAAGAAATCTGCATGAAAGAAATGTCATTGGTATCCGTTTCATCTCCTGTGAGCTTGCAGTGGGTTCACGCCTCTCGCGAATCTGTCCGGGCCGAAAGCCATTGAATTCCTCTGCGCTACATTTGCAGGAGCACGCGGGATCTCCTCCTGGGTTGAATAGCATCGCACTTTTTAGCGTGGCGTGCTAGACTCCACGTAAGCGGTTACGTAAGCCAATTTTGTGAGGAAAAATGAACATCGAACGCTCTTTTCCGATTCTCGCGCTTCTTGCCTGCCTCCTCGTCTGCACTTCTGCGACGCTGCTCGCCCCGGCAGCGTCCGCCCAGGCATCGGCGTCCCTCGCACCGACTCCGCCGATGGGATGGAACAGCTGGAACAAGTTTGGGTGCAACGTGAGTGACAAACTCATTCGAGAAATGGCCGACGCCATGGTCAGCAGTGGAATGCAGGCGGCCGGCTACCAGTATGTGAACATCGACGACTGCTGGCAGGTCAGCCGCGATGCGTCGGGAACCATCGTCGCGGATCCCACAAGGTTTCCGTCGGGAATCAAGGCGCTCGCGGACTACGTACACAGCAAAGGATTGAAGCTGGGAATCTACACAGACGCAGGCACCGGTACCTGCGAAAAACGGCCGGGCAGCTTGAATCACGAAGTTCAGGATGCCAAGACCTATGCTTCCTGGGGAATCGATTACGTGAAGATAGATTGGTGCAATGCGGAGGGGCTCGATCCGGAGGTGCAATATGCGAAATTGCGCGACGCGCTCGCGCAATCCGGCCGCCCGATCGTGTTCAGCATCTGCAACTGGGGAGTGAGGACGCCCTGGCGCTGGGGGCCCACCACCGGCAATTTGTGGCGGACCACGGGAGACATTAACGATACCTACGACCGCATGTCCCTTATCGGTTTCGGGCAGAACGGCCTGGAAAAGTTTGCGGGTCCTGGACACTGGAACGATCCGGACATGCTGGAGATTGGTAATGGCGGCATGAAGCGCGACGAATATCGCACGCACATGGCCCTATGGGCGCTCCTTGCTGCTCCCCTGCTCGCGGGAAACGATCTTCGAAGTATGTCGCCCGAAACGAAGGAGCTCCTGACGAATTCCGAGGTCCTCGCAGTCAATCAGGACAAGAAAGGCGTACAAGGACACCGAGTCTGGGAAGAAGGGCCGCTGGAGATCTGGGTGAAGCCGCTTGCTGATGGCAGTCAGGCTGTGGGACTCTTCAATCGCAGTGAATCGGCTTCTAAGTTGACGCTCGACTTTAAGTCCATCGGCGCGCCTGCCTCCGCGAAACTCCGCGATCTTCTAGATCACAAGGATCTCGGAGCGGTGCAGAACTCCTACTCAGCCGAAGTGCCGACACATGGCGTAGTGCTGGTAAGAGTTTCCTACTAGGCCGGTCCCAGAAACACGCAAGCCGCGGCAACAGGCTTCCGCTAGTCTGGTCACGGCGTGTCGGGCTTTGGATTGGCGTCGCCGGTGGAACTCCTGCCCTGACCTGGTATTTCGGAACGGTTCAGTTCGTCCAGCTTCCTCAGGGCTGCCTTGGCTTCATCCATACGGCCGAGTTTCGAATAGGCCCGTCCGAGCTGGAAATACGCCTGTTTCATCCGTGGTTCGAGCTGGAGCGAGGCGTTCAATTCCGGGATGGATGCTTCGAACTGGCCATTTTGAAACAGTGCGTTTCCTAGCGCAAAGCGGCCCGCAGCAATATCAGGCTCAAGGGCCGCAGCTTTGCGCAGCCATTCTATGGCCTGAGAGTATTCCTGCTTATAGGTGTAGCAGGCGCCCAACCCGTAGGCGATGTCATAGTTCAAGGGTCCGTTTTTCTCAGCTTGTGCGTAGTACGCGGTGGCTTCATCAAACTTAGACTGCGAGCGCTTAAGTTCGCCTAACCCCGTCAAGATTTCCACAGATTTGGGATTCAGTTCCAACGCTTTGTTAAACTGGTTTTCCGCCTCGCTTGGATTTTCGGCGCCCAGAGCGGCTTCCGCAAGGAGTTGATGCACGCGGAAGGAGTCAGGCGCCATCGAAAACAGCCGCTGATACTCAGTCCGGGAGAGTTCCCTGGAGACGAGAGACAGGTAGTAAAGTGCGTCAATATTTTTCGGATCGAACTCCAAAGCTTTTTTCAGCTCTTCAAACGCCTTCAGAGGCTTGCCTTGGGCAAGCTCAGCGCGAGCGAGCATGACACGGACGGGCACATCCCTTGGGTATATGCGCAAGCGGGCTTCCGCCCGCTGAACGGCCCGGGCATAGTCGCCTTTGTAAAAAGCTTGCGTGCATTCCGTCAGGGCCGGTACCTGCGCTTGAGCCCAGCCGGGCACAACGGAAAGGAGGACCAGAAAAAAGAGGCTGCGCAGTCTTAAGGACGCGGAGGGAGTCTGCGATCGACGGTAGCGCATTTTCATTGGGACTCAAAAGGGCGCACACCCACAATGCGCAAAAACTCCTGGGTCTTTTCATCCATCAACTTTTTCAACTCTTCGAAACGCTTAGATTGTGCTTCCTGCCTCGCGTCTTTGGTACGGGTGTAAAGCATGAAGAGATAGAAGTTTGCCGAGTAATGGTCCGGAGCCACTTTTAGCGCGTGCTGAAGCCACTTGTCCGCTTCCGGATAGTCTCGCCGCTCGATGTAATACTGCCCCATCCCGGCAAGGGCGTCGGGAAAATCCGGTTTGGCCGCCAACGCTTGCTGCAATTCACTGAGAGCCTTGTCGAGCTGTCCCTCCTGCAAAGCGATCGCCCCCAAATAGTAGTGAGCCCTGGTAGCGGTCAACGGTACTGTTGTAGATTCCGCCAGCCAGGGAATCGCGTGCTCGTAGTCTTTGGCACGGAAAAAAGCTGCGCCGAGAGCTAGCTTCCCGCGTGGATCCTGCGGTTTCAAGTGAAGGAATTTTTCGAAGTATGGAACCGCGTCCGCCGGGTCGTGCCGGAAGGCAGACGCCGCACCCATGGCGTAGTTGTATTCCGCATTTTCCGGCTCCAGTTGCACAGCCTTCTCGAACGAATTCCGGGCTTCGACAATCAGATTCAGGTCTATACACACAAGACCGAAATAGTAATGGAGGCCGGCGTTGCGTGGCTGCAGATCTCGCGCATGGCCCAGATAACCAAGGGCGCCCTGATAGTCCTTTTGCTGATGGGCCATCCGAGCCAAATTCCATAATAAATCGAAAGAAGGCTCTCCCTTGGAGAAAGAATCCTCTAAAGTAGCCCGCGCTTCGACCAGCCGATTGGTGCGCTCGTAAGCCAGGCCAAGGACCTGTAATAATTCCGGGCCCAGTTGCTGGCGTTTCTGCAGGCTCTCCAGGAGCGAAACGACCAGATCGTCGCGCCTGCCCGGGATCAAGCCCAAGAGCGCTTGCTGCGCATCCGGCTCAGAAAAGTCCGGGCTGGCCAGAAGACGCGCCGCGGCTGTGCCGGATTCATCGCGTTGCCCAAGCCCGGCGTAGTCGGCACACTGAATCGACAGGGCTTGTGCGTTGGACCCGAATTCAGCAGGGAGTCTCGAAATGTGGTTGAGCGATTCCTGATATTTGCCCTGCCGCAACAAAAGCGCCGCACTCTGATAATTGGCTTCAGCGTTTGCCGGGGCATAAACAAGCACTCGACTATAGACGTCAATCGCTTTGCCCAGCGCTGGAGGGTCGTCGGCAACGTGCTCTTGATACAGGCGACCCAGGTTGAGGTACGCGTCGGTAAACCTCGGCGCCTTGGTAATCGCTTTGCGAAAGCTGGCTTCAGCCGCAAGGTAATTTCCCTGCTGTGCTTCGATAATACCAAGCAGGTTGTCGAATCCCTCGTCCACGCGATGCCGCTTGACAGCTTCGTTGAGCTGCAAACGCGCCTTTTCGAGATCGTGTTGCTCGATCAATTGCTGAATCTGGAGGATTTCATGCTCTTGTTGAGTGGGCCGTTTCTGCCCGGAGCAGTTCGATCCCCGGAACAGTGCAAAGGTGGCGAGACCCAGAGCTATCAGAGGAGTCGACCGGGGCGAGCGCATTTGACCACCTGGCCCTTTTCACAGGAATTGCGAAGCTTATGAGAAGGATTATATCCAGCGGTCAGGCAGTTTCCAATAGGCGCTGGTTCTTGCTCTGGTTTATACTTCATGCGATTAGGTTACTGCGATTGCAGTCTTGAAATTTGGTACCAGGAGCTTTTCGCGTACGGACGATACGGTTTCGAGTCAAAACGATGCCGTCAGCAAAACCATTCCCGCGGTGGTTACCGAGCATCGTCGCTTACTGGATGATGATTGGCGCGGCAAGCAGGAGTCCAGCGCAGGAAGTCGCGCGTTCCTCTGTTGAAGCCCAAATGGATCTGGGCATAGCGGCGCTGAAATCCGGTGATCTGGACAATGCGGAAAAGATCTTTGGCAACGCCCTGCGGCAAGGAATCAAACATCAGCTTGTCTATCACAACCTCGGAGTCATCGCACAGATGCGCGGACAGCACGTGGAGGCTGTCCAGAACTTCCGTAAAGCACTTGCCCTAGAGCCGGCTTCTGGCCCTTCGCGGCTGTTGCTGGGAGCGAGTTTACTGGCGCTGGGAAAGAATGTAGAAGCAAAGGAGGAACTCCAACGCGCGGTCAGATTGATGCCCCAACAGCCTGAAGCGCGTCTGCAATTGTCAAAAGCGTTCGAAGCTACAGGAAATCCGGTCGCTGCTGCACAGCAACTCCAAAAACTCGTGGAGTTGGCTCCGCACGAAACGGAGTACGCCTATCAAATGGGCAAAAGTTGGATGAAGCTCTCCGGATGGTCGTATCAGCAGATTGCGCGAATCAGCCCTAATTCCGCGCGATTGCAACAGGGCTTGGGACAGGAGTACGCGGACCAAGGAAAATACGATCTGGCACTGGCTGCCTATCAGCGAGCCGCCAATGCGGATCCCAAAATGGCCGAGGTTCATCTGGCGATGGGTGAGATCTTGCTGAAGCAGGGAAGATACAACCAGGCGCTCGTGGAAATTACGCTGGAGCAGAAACTCGTACCCGAAAGCATGGCGGCAGCCGAAGTACGGGCAGGGATTGAGAAGGCGCTCGAGGGTTCAGCGCCTTGATGCGCGCGCGGTCGTGATGAAAAAAGTACGCATTGTCCTGCTTTCAGCTCTGATTCTATGTACCGGATTGCCTGGTGCTGGCGGAGTTCCCGAATCGCAACAAGACTATCCGTCCTCGGCGAATCTCTCGAACCGGCTTTCGGACTTGCAGCTAGATGCCTTGCGCGTTGCAGAGATCGAAAGGGCCATTAAACAGCGGGACTATCAATCCGCCGAGAAGATTCTGGTCGAGGAAGCTGAGCGCGATCCGCAATCAAAACGGTCAGCAAAATTGCTTGTGATCGCCGGAGACGTTTTTTTTCTCGACGGCCAACACCTGAAGGCCGCCATCGCCTGGAAAAAAGCGGAAGCGATAACGCCGCTTGACGATCGGAGCCGTTTCACCCTTGCGATGGCCTACATCAAACTCGACAGACGAGGATGGGCGCGCCCGGAACTGGAGAAACTCGCGGCGGACAGCCCGCAAAATGCGCTGTATTTATACTGGCTAGCCCGCCTGGACTACGACGGACGCAACTACAGTTCCGCCATGGGCCGCCTGAAAACAGTCATCGAACTGGATCCGAATATGGCGCGGGCATATGACACCTTGGGACTCTGCTACGACTACCTCGGCAGATTCGACGATGCAGTCGCGAATTTCAATCGAGCCATCGAACTGAACCGGCTGCAAGCCAAGCCTTCCCCATGGCCCAATGTCGATCTGGCCAATTCGCTGATTGCGTTGAATCGGCTGCCCGAAGCGGAAAAGAATCTGCGTGCGGCAGTCGGTTATGACCAGCGGCTCCCGCAGGCGCACTTTCAGCTCGGCCGGGTGCTCGAGATGCAAGGTCGGTATCAAGATGCTTTAGATTCGCTCAAGGAAGCCGTAACGCTGGCCCCCGACTACGCAGATCCGCATTACTTGCTGGGCCGGATTTATCACCGGCTGGGCGATGAGCCACAGTCCAAGTCGGAAATTGCCCGGTTTCAGGAGCTAAAAAGGGCCGCTGAACGGCCAGCTTCCCCAGGAGCGTCACAACCTCAGATGTAACGCTCCTCGGGCATCCCACCGCTCCGAGAGCAGGTTTCCTAACGTGTCAAGCAAAAAGAGAAACGCCCTGACGAAGAGTCGGGGCGTTCTCCGGTTAAAAGTTAAGGTGTACGTTAGTTAGAATTCGATTCGCGCGCCGAGCTGGATTCTACGCGGCGCACTAACGTTGTTCGTCCAACCGCCGAAGCTCGGCGAACTGATGTCCGTGTTGAACGCGTTATTTCCACCAATGTTGAAATTGCCGTCGTTGACGAACAAATGGAGGTTAAACGCGTTATAAAACTCGGCGCGGAAGACCAGCTTAGCTCGCTCATTGAGCTTGGTGTTCTTGGTCAGCGCAAAGTCCACGTTTTTGTAGTTCGGTCCTCGGAACCCAAAAATGCGCGGACCTTTGCCTGTGTATCCGTACACTCCGGTGCAGCCCGGGCACCCTCCAGCAGGTTCGAAAGTTGTCAGAGGCTCAAATGCGGCTATGTTGAGGAGTGGCCCCTTGGCAGGATCGAAATTATTGGGATCTTGCAAGAGGGGCTTCACTCCCGAAACGAGCCCGGGCAAGCACCCTTGTCCCGTGTAAGCGGTAAGGCAATTTCCCGAACGGATCCACAGCGGAGTACCCTTCGAGTAGCGAATGATCGGGCTGATTTGCCAGCCACCGACCACGCGATCCAGGGCGCTGTTGTTATTTAGATACTTTTGGCCCCGGCCCATCGGCAGTTCGTACACGAAGGCTGCCGAAAGCGTCTGCGGAACGTCGTCAGGCGCCAACGAGCGATTGCGCCTCTGTTCGAACGGCGAAATTACTCCTTGCGAGCCGTTCCACGTTGACGCCGCCCTCTGCGTATTATCCGCGGCATCGGTGATGAGTTTCGAGTTCGTGTAGGAAACCAGCATGTAAAGGCCCTTGCTGTAACGCTTCTCGAACTTCAGCTGGAACGAATGATAGATGGAGCTGCCGTGGTTTTCATTCAGCCCCTGTAATGCATCGCAGAATTGTGGGTACTTCAAGAGCGCCTGACCGACCGTCGGAGAACAATTGCCGGCGGCGTTCAGCTCTGCTACCCAGCCTGGGTACGGCGTCTTAACGCCATACACTACCTGATTGTCCGACGTAAATGGAACGTTGAGCTCCGGCACGTACTTGCAATTTCCCGTCGGGGTGCTCGTGGTACAGGACGGATCGATCACCAGGGTGTTCGCTTCCAACGCCTGAATGTTGGGATCAAACGGATTCAGGACGTTGATCGGATTCAAGTTTGACGGCAACCGCGTGCCCTTGTTTCCCACATAGGCCACACTCAGGAAAACATCTTGTGGGAGTTTGCGCTCGATGGTCACATTCCATTGTTGAGCGTACGACCGCTTGTTGGCGTCCAACGGGCGATACAGGATGGAGTGGCCATTGTCGTAGGACCCAGAGATAAAGGGCGGAGCCTGCGCCGGTGCCGGAACACCATTGTCCAGATAGAAGGCAGGGTCAGCTTGGTTGGTGGTCGGATCCTTGAGCGTGCCGAAGGATTGATGCAGGTTGAACCCATCCAGCGAGATTCCACCACCCCAACCCGGGTAGAACGCTTGGGTAAAGAATACGCCGTAGCCTGCTCGAACTACCGTCTTTTGGTCGTAGGAGTAGGCCACGCTCAGCCTCGGCGCAAAACCCCTGCGCCATGGCTTCTCAGGGTACTGCGCGCCATAACAAGCGGTCTGGCAAAACGAGCCACTTCCCGCGAAGGCCAACGTCCCCGGTATGCCGTCCGGATTCTGCCCGTTCGGATCGAAGAACGAAAGGTGGTTGAATTTCTCCCTCGATGGCGAAAAGTAATCCCACCGCACGCCAAAGTTTGCCGTGAATTTTGAAGTCACCTTCCACGAGTCATTTACGTGCAGCGCCCAGGATTTCTGGCGAGGGAACCAGGCGCTGACCGTTCGACGGTCAACCGAATCGCCCGTCACGGCCCCGAGTAGAAAATCCGCAATCGGGGCACCGCTATTAGGCCCGGGTATTGCCGTGGCTGAACCAGTGAAGCGATAGCTTCCTGCCTCATTCGTGTGCTGGTGAATATTGCCCTGGATATTTCTCCAATCAAAACCAAAGGTGATCGTATGGTGTCCGATGATTTTGTTTGCTGTGTCGTTCAGGTCCCAGGTCGGGCGGGTGGTGACGTTCCCTCCCGGCGGGCCGGTGCTATTCGAAATCTGGTTGAAGGTGGTAAACGTGAATTGGGGCAGTGAGTTGTTGCCTGCTGCTCCCGGCACGGCCGGTAAGGTTCCAGCCTTAGCGGCAGCCAGGACCTGCGGTTCGGAACCATAACCTTCGTTGCGGTTCAGATATCCGAGAGTCATGTGATTGGTCAGCGTCGAAGAAAAAGTGTGTTCCCAGTTGAACCGCGCGATCGGTGAATTCTGTGGCCGGGTCGGCGACTCGGTCGAAATGATTGCGGGAAGTGCGGTCGCCGTGTTGTAGCCCGTGAACTGGCGCCACCAGAAGAAATAAAAGTGGTCTTTGTCCCCGTAGTTGTGGTCAATACGCGTCATGAAAACGTTGCTGTTCGAGACCAGGGAATCGGGTACGGGTTTGGAAAGCGTGTAATTGTTGAACGGCTGAGTATTCGTGGGCTGCGGCATTGCGGCAAGATAAGCTTGAGCAATTGGGCTGATGCAAAGCGAAGGGATCATATTCCCGGGGAATTGCTGCCCTGGTCCTACCCCGGCCGCAGTTTGACAGGTGGCGCTGGCATTGCCGGGCATGTAAATGGGGATCACATTGCCACTGCTGTCCTTCCAGTCCGTGAAATTCCCGCCTCGCTCCAGGACCGAAGGAATCGAGAGAGTGGGCACGCTCGAGCCGCCGGCCTGGTGAAATGCTTCCCAGTCAAAATAGAAGAATGAATGATGCTTGGAGGTCCCGTGGTAAAGGAACGGTATCTTGATCGGGCCGCCGAAGTTAGCGCCAAAGTCATGCTCATTGTCGAGCGGGCGGCGATCGCAGCCTGGACTGCTGCAGCTTGAATTCCAGGGAGCCGCATTGAATACCCTGTTCCGGGCGTACTCAAATGCTGCTCCGTGATATTGGTTCCCGCCAGACTTGCTGACCATGGTGATCTGCCCCG
>WNEZ01001353.1_pt1 | contig 20591 bp, 19 predicted proteins | sample 5400521 | NCBI WGS metagenome assembly WNEZ01 (sample SAMN13153339, study PRJNA577476) | soil metagenome | isolation source: 120 cm saprolite under Douglas fir tree site 2 hole 1 replicate 1 | place: USA:California | collected 2015-04-18 | reverse complement strand
GGCAGTAGCTTGTCCTTCGTCTGGCCCTTGGACTGCGTAATCTGAGCGGCCACGGCATCGAGTTGACCCCGGGTGATTGTCTCTTCCGCGCGCAATTTGGAGAGCTGCTGAAATGAATGCTCAGATGCAGCGCGCAATTGGTCGAGGCTCGATGCACCTAGCCCCGGACTTGCCGCAAACAACATCGCGATCGCAGGGCGCGCACACCGAACCATAAGCGTCGTAAAAGCAACGTAAGTGCCAGATACTTCGCCGGGGCCGTTGGAGAAAACTAACGAAAAATCGAGCGGTTACGCAAGTAGATGGAGAGCTCGTGCAATAGAGAGCCGATGGAAAGCTCGGCTTGTCTTCGAAAATTCGTTGTTTTCCAGATTAGAACTTCCGCCGTGGATGCGGCGGGTAGCCAACGCTCGAGCGAATCAGGGAAAGCTCCAGGAAAGTAGTGCTTCGGCCGGTAAGCACTGTGCCCAGGCAGCGGATGAGGCAGCGAGGACCGAACTCTCGCCAAATCAGGCCGAGGTTCTCGATGACATCTCGCTTGGTGATCACGCCTCGCATTCCGCTTCCCTTTCCACTGACTCGCGACTGCAAAACCAGGGCCGAAGCGTTGCCGGGGCTCGCGTAGACGTTCGAGCTCCGAATCAGCCCTACACGAACAGACGTAAGCGAAGCGTTTTGACTCACCGGAGCGTCAAAATCCCTGAACTACTGGCCCGAGTCGAAACGACCCGGCGAGGACACTGCGTCCACAGAACGCCGATCCAGGGATGACGCGCGACCGCCCGATGACACGGCGTTCTTCTGTTGCCGCAGTGACCGTCGCCGTCGCCAAGCTGCAACGAGCCGCCAGGCGGCTTCAGCGGAAAAAACGAGGAGTACGGGACTTGAACCCGTGACCTCCGGCGTGACAGGGGCCTCTGGAGCGCGTCCAGCGCTTAGTTCGGGTTCACAACTTCTCGTTTCCACTCGTGCTGCGCCGGCCCCGCAGTCCAGCCGTTCACAACTGATCGGAACGGTTCACACGCCGTTTGTCCCCCCCTTGTCCCCACGCCTTCGAACGCTCCATGGAGGAGCCGACCATTTGCTTACCGTCCGTGAGGTGGCGAAGCGTCTCGGAGTGAGCACGGCCACGGTGTACGCGCTGTGCGGCCGAGGAGAGCTTGTCCATGTGCGCGTCAGCAACGCGATCCGAGTCGAACCGGCTGACCTCGTGGCTTTCGTCGCACAGCGGAGGAGAGCGAAGCGGTGATCCCCACTCACAAAGCTCAAAATCCTCAGAACTCATGCGTCCTCGAAACACACTGGGCTCATTGATGATTTCGTTTTGATCAGGCGCTCATGGGCGGCAACGGATCGGGCGAATACGGACATCGAGGCTACACGCTGGAAGACTGCTTGCGCTTGGACATTCGTCGCATCGTTCGACATGGCTGGTCCGGGAGCCTCCGCTGGCTCAACGCCGAAGGCGAATGCCGCGCGAGCGTGAACCTGTCGTTCCGACGCGAGGTCGCAGCGCTGGACTACTCGGTCGATGGTGAACGGCGCAGGTATGAGATCGCGCTATCCCGGACGCGCTGCTACTACGGCGGCGAGCGGGTCTGGTTTCGATGCCCCGCTCGCGCGTGCGGTCGCCGATCGGCAGTCCTGTATGCCCGATCAGGCTGGTTCGTCTGCCGAAAGTGCTCGGGCCGGAAGTACGAGAGCCAATCCGAGAACCAAGCAGATCGCATGCTTCGGAAGCGAGATAAGATCCTCCGGTCCATCGGGATCGACCCCTACGGGGACGGCGAATGGTCGAAGCCCCCGAGGATGCATTTGCGGCGATACGAGAAGCTTATCGAGGCAGCAGTAGCCGCGGAGACCGCGTCCTTGACGTGGTGAAGCTTCGAACAATCCCGAGCGCGCGCGCGCAGATCTAAGCCGCTTCTTCTTCTGCGTGTTCTCGCAAGGCACGCTCGAAGAAGTGTAGATCTTCCAACTGCGGCAAGCGCCCATCTTCGTTTACAAGCTTCAACGGAGCCACGCACAGAGAGGCGTGGAGGTATCTTCAGCTCGGGAATCGTTTGCCCCTGCGGAATCGTGCTTCAACGGAGCCACGCTCGAAGAAGCGTGGAGATTATCTTCCAGTTACGGCATCCGGCGGAATTCGTGATGCTTCAACGGGGCCACGCTCGGCGAAAGCGTGGAGATCCTGAGAAACCGCTGCTGCGTCTGCTCGTTGATGACGCTTCAACGGAGCCACGCTCGGGGAAGCGTGGATTCCTTTAGGGCGGAGATTTCGTTGTGCAACGCTTGGCTTCAACGGAGCCGCGCTCTGAGGAGCGCGGAGATGCGGAGCGCAGACCCCGGCGACAATCCAAGGCAACATCCTTCAACGGAGCCGCGCTCTAACGAGCGCGGAAATGGCTGGCGAGGTGGTGCCCATTCCTGTCGTATACGGGCTTCAACGGGGCCGCGCTCTGAGGAGCGCGGAGATCCTGCTGGCGCATCCCAGACGATCGGCGGCGTGTTGCTTCAACGGGGCCACGCTGGGAGAAGCGTGGAGATCTGCCAGCCGCTGATACAGACTCCATTCATAATTCTCGCTTCAACGGGGCCGGCGCTCCAGGAGCGCGGAGATTTTCCAGCTGAGGCAGGCACCCACCTTCGTCTACAAGCTTCAACGAGGCCGCGCTCTGAGGAGCGCGGAGGATTATGTCGAACGGCAAGACGACGGGCACAGTGATGTAGCTTCAACGGAGCCACGCTCGGAGTGGGTGGAGATATGGTTTCGCCGTCCGTCTGTTTCGCGTAACCGAAGCTTCAATGGAGCGACGCTCGGAGAAGCGTGGAGGCGTCGTAGACTTCCGAGTCGTCGTAGATTTGGGACTTTGGCTTCAATGGAGCCACGCTCGGAGAAGCGTGGAGGCCGAATCTGGAAGTTTGAAGACGTCCTGCTTTTGAATGCTTCAATGGAGCCACGCTCGGAGAAGCGTGGAGGCGATCAACACCAACAACTCGACACCTCGAAACTCCTCGCTTCAATGGAGCCACGCTCGGAGAAGCGTGGAGGCAGCTTGCCTTAATTCACCGAGGATCCCAACGAGTTGGCCACTCTGTTTCGAGTGGGTAGCCCCAAAGAATCGATCCCGATAGCCACGCTCTTCCCAATGGCGCTTAGATCCTCGAAATAACATTGCCTTGTCGACCGCGAGCGAGTCATCCGGATCGACACATCACCTCGTCGCTCGCGCGCTATTCGGCTTATTTAGTTGTCAAAGATCCGGGTGAGCATATGAGTTTTACCTGAAGACGACGCCGGATTCTCGCGGATCCAACCGTCCTTGGTGTCAATTGCCGAACTGCTCATCGATGCATCGATCCATCGGCGGCGAGATTGCTCAACTCCCTGGCCCTGTTGGACGTTCAGTGGGGTTTTGATGCGGTTGGCAAATTACTTAGCCTGCGCCTAGAGTCCGCCCGTCGCCTCAGAGGGAGTTCTTGTGAGGGAGAGGCATTTACAGTCCAACACTTTGTCAACGCTGAACCCGGAGCCGGAGCATCGCTAGGCGTGAAACCGATGGGTGAGTCGACCGGACGCTGGATCTGGACTTCCACGCCCGTGTCCTCGAAGCAGGATTGAAAGGAGCAATAGCTATATGAGCAAGACCGAGCAGGCCCTCGAAAGACTGACGCGCGCAGTGCGCGAAGACGCAGCGTTTCGGCGCACGCGCAGGCTTCAGCCCGTAGGCGGTGTTGGGGACAAAATTTTTCCGCCGACATACCCAGGAGAGCGGAACAATGATCCACCGCGCCATGTCTTCGAGCGCCGACGTGTATCGCAGCCAGACGGCACGACCAAGGACGTCATGTGCGTGTTGATCGATAGTGTGCAGAGCCAGGCGAACCGGCTTGAGGAGGCACTGCGATTCGCCCGGGATGCAAAGCTGATCTCTTTCCCTGTGATTGCGGTCGATTTTGCAAAGACGGAACTCGCCGACGTCGGCCGGATTTCGACATTGGAAGCGCCCCACCGCGTCTTCGACGCAATCATCCGTGATTCGGAGCTGGACGGGAAACGCTTCAAGGATACCGATCACGGAAAGCGGCTTCTCGAAGCCAAAGCCAGCAACGCTCGGGCTGTGTTCGACCTTTCGCCGACGGCACTCCTCTTCGGTGCTTGGAATTCAACGGGCGGCGGAGAGATGGGTGCAAAGTTCCCACGCGCGCTCGTCTCCGAAATCATCGGCGTGAACGTAGCTGTCGAGATTGACCCGAAGTCCGGGGTCGAGAAGGCCTCTGGCCAGCAGACCGGGAGCCGAATCGATCCGCTCGGCATACGTAGCGGGGTCGAAGTCTACAAGCAGCCAAACGGCGACTGGAGCTTGGAACCACCCCCGAAGGGGACCGCAAAGGGCGATAAGGGTTTGAAGCCGATGAGGCCTTCCGAGATAAATCACTCCAACATCGCGCCTACGGTGACTCCGCTTGGAGTGAGCGTCGACTATATACAGCACACCTTTGTTCTCTCCCTGGCCGCATTGCGTCGACTGCGTTTTACAAACTCGCCGATCGAGGGCGAGCATGATGTCCTAGCAAGAACCGTCCTCGCGTCGTTGGGGCTTGCTGCGGCCGCGGCGCAAAATCGGACCGGTTATGCACTCCGCTCAAGGTGCGATCTTGTCTCAGAGCCACAATCATCCGAGGTGGTTGAGTTGGTACATGCCAACGGTTTGGCGGATGCGTTCCCCGTAACGTTCGAAGAAGCGTGTGCTCTGCTCACGGCTGCTATTGAGGGCGCCGCGAGGCGAGATCTTCGGTGGCGCGACAGCGATGTCGTACTCAAGCCACAGGCCAAACTCGTCGAGCTTGTCCGACGGAGCCGGCAGATTACGCTTGAGGGGATTTCGGAAGATAGCGCGGAGTAGCCGCCGTGCTCACGCTGGAGGTAGAGCTTCTCACATCGGTGTACCGCGCAACGCTTCCGGATGGCTCCGAAGCGGAATGGCCGCCCCACCCCGAGCGCATCTATTGCGCACTTGTCCAAGCCTGGGGTGATGGCGGGCGGATAGCATCGGAGCGGCAGGCACTGGAATGGCTCGAGTGCCTGGATCCGCCGATAGTGCAGGCAAGTGCAACCTGGGAGATCTGGCAGCGCGATGCTCCCACTGTCTACGTCCCGCCAAACGATATGAAAGGCTCCGCGCTGGACGTGCTTCCCGAGAAACGGATCCGACACGCACGCGTTTTTCGTGCGGTTGCGCCCGGGTCACCTCTCGTCAAAATTCAATGGGCGGCCACGCCGACCCAGCAGGTGCGGGAAAGCCTCGTCCAACTCTCCGCAAGAACTGCGTGCTTGGGGCACTCGTCTTCGCTGGCACGCTTCAATTTTCGATTCGACGATGCACGTTTGTCCGCTGAGCTGTCCTGGCAGCCCGATTCACAGGGCACCAAACGACTGCGCGCGCCATACCGCGGTCGGCTTGCGGACCTTGAGAGCTGGTTCTCGACCGAGGCGCGGCCGGTTCCGAGATGGGTTGTTTCTTATCGGGAACCGGGGGGCGTCGCACGGACCTTGCCCCAGAGTGTCTTTGCTGGTCCTGATTCCTGGTTCGTGTTCGAAGATGTCGGCGGTTTTCGTCCGGACCCTCTTGCATTGGCGCATGTAACTACTCGGATGCGAGGCGCACTCGTGAGTCTCGCTAAGCAACCGGTCACAGAAATTCTACTTGGGCATGCGTCCAATGGCGGTCCGAGCCAGCGTCCACACGTCGCTATCGCGCCATTGCTGAATGTTGGCTGGCCTTACTCGACGGGTGATCTCCTCGGCTTGGCGGTTGTGCTTCCGCGAGATCTCGGAGATGAGGATCGCCAAGCAGTCATTTCCGCGCTTGCGTCCTTCGCGTCATTTTCGGAAGGAAGTGACACGGCGAGTGCTCGCCTCAAGCTATTCGGCCAGGAAACGTGGCACCTGGAGCGAGCCCCTTTCCCTTCACGCGCTTCCCTCAAGCCCTCGCGATGGTGCCGGGCCGCACGTTGTTGGGCGAGCGCGACCCCCGTTCTTCTCGATCGCTTTCCTGAGAAGGACAGCCCGACAGAGGAAGCCGCCCTCATCGCTGCTGCGTGCCGCCACATCGGTCTACCGGAGCCCGCAAGACTCGAAATCCACAAGCACTCGGCGCTAAAAGGCGCACAATCTGCATATCCAGCTCGGGGAAGTCGCGGAGGCGATTGGACGTTTCCAGCCGACTCGAAGTTGAAGGGCCGCCCGCGTCGACATGTCGTTCTCGAGTTCGAGGAGTCGGTGCGGGGTCCGATCCTTCTGGGCGCTGGGCGGTATTATGGCTTCGGGATGTGCCTTCCGCTCGAGGGCGCGCCCTTGTGAAGGCAGCGCTGTCGGCAGAGGACTTCGCCGCGTTTTTCCGTGCCGTGCATGGAGTGGAGCCCTTCCCCTGGCAGTGCCGTCTTGCCGAGCGGGTCATAGCGCGGGGCTGGCCGGATGCTTTGGATGTCCCTACAGGGGCGGGAAAAACAGCAGCCATTGATGTGGCTGTATTTCACCTCGCCCTGGAGGCAGATCGAGGCTCGGAACGCGAGGCTCCGGTGCGGATCGCCTTCGTGGTCGACCGGCGCCTGGTTGTGGACGAGGCAGCCGAACGCGCTACGCGGATCGCCAATAAGCTGCAGTCTCCATCCGATGATGTCTTGCGTCGGGTAGCCGCGAGGCTCGGACATCTTTCGGAGCGTGAGCATCGGCCACTCGTCGTTAGCCGTCTTCGCGGCGGCATGCCCCGCGAACCTGACTGGATAAGAACTCCCGCACAGCCGGCCGTCATTGTCTCGACTGTTGATCAGGTCGGGTCGCGCCTGTTCTTTCGAGGATACGGCATCAGTGACTCAATGAAACCCGTTCACGCTGGTCTCCTTGGCTCCGATGCGCTGCTCTTCCTAGACGAAGCCCACTTGTCCCAACCGTTTGTAGAATCAGTCACCTCTTCCCGAGGCTTTCAAGAACAGGGGGCGTGGTCCGAGAATGCCGCCCGGGCGCCATTTCATGTGGTGACGCTTTCGGCGACACAGACCGCACGAGCGCCGCGACTTCTTCAAAAAGATGACGAGGAACATCCTGTCCTCGGTCTACGCCTTCGCAGCTCCAAGCCGGTAGAATTGCTTCCGCTTTTGGAACCACCAGATGGTTCTGAGTGGAGCCGCCTTGTGGCCGAGAGGGCTTGGAAGATGTCCGTGATGGGAGGCGGACGCGCGAAAGCGATGGGTGTTGTGGTCAATCGCATCCGTCGTGCCCGCGCGATATTTAGTGAGTTGAAGCGATTCAATGCGGAGCAGCAGCGTGGCGATCTGGCATTGTTAATCGGGCGATCCCGTCCCCTCGATCGCGACGAAGTGCTTGCGAGTGTACTCCCACGCGTTGTAACCAACCGCGTCCAAGACGCCAGCGCTAAGCCGGTAATTATCGTCGCCACGCAATGCATCGAAGCGGGCGCGGATCTCGACTTCGATGGCCTCGTTACCGAGATTGCACCGCTCGACTGCCTTCGACAGCGTTTTGGACGTGTCAATCGATCGGGCCATCATGCGGCGGCGGGTGGCATCATTGTCGCGAGTCAGCAGGTTAGTGCTCGGTCAGAACCAGATCCCATTTACGGCTCAGCGCTCGCGGAGACGTGGCGGCTTCTTCAAGAAAACGCGAAGGCGCGCACGAACGGTAGGAAAGCTATCGAGGTCATTGACTTCGGTGTAACCGAAGCGCGGAGTTGGCTCCCCGAGGGAAAACAACTTGAGGCCTGCTTGGCTCCAAAAGAACACGCGCCGATACTCATGCCCGTGTTTCTGGAACAGTGGGCCTGTACGTCGCCACTCCCCGTCCCCGATCCAGAAATCAGTTTTTTTCTTCATGGTCCCGAGAGTGGGCCTGCGGACGCTCAACTCGTGTGGAGAGCCGACCTCGAGAGCGACCCGGAAGAATGGTTCAATCGGGTCAGGGTCTGTCCGCCTTCCACACTGGAGGCGATTTCCGTGCCGTTTTACGAAGTACGCACTTGGCTTCGTGGTGGCGCGAGCGGCGATGTCGCGGATCTGGATTTCACACCTGAGGTCGAGATCCGCGATATCGCCGGAGCAATACAGCGAAAGGCGCTCCGCTGGCGAGGGGCTGATGATACCGGAACGCAAGTGATGGGAAGCTGGCGGCTGCTCCCTGGTGATTTGATCGTCGTGCCCGCCTCGTATGGAGGTTGCGACCGATGGGGTTGGAACCCCAGTGATACGACCCCAGTCAAGGACCTGGGCGAGTTAGCAAACCGTAAGCATCGCGGTCGTGAAATCCTGAGACTGGCGCCCAGTTTCGCGGCCTTGGCCTGGTCCGCTGAGTCACCCGATCGTTCCAGGGCAGGGTCACTCCGGAGCTTTCTCGAAAGCCTCACCGATTCGACGGACGCGGCGAGCCTCGCCGAACTTTCGAACTCGGAGGACATTCCACCATCCTGGCGAGAGCGCTTGCAGACTTCGCGCTGGCGAGTCCATCGAGACAACGAAGGCGTGCCATTAGCAGTCGAACGGAGAGTCCGAGCAGAGGAGGAGAGTGGAGAAGCAGTAACAGAAAGCGATGCAAGCTCACAGGCTCAAAAACGCATCACGCTTCGGGATCACTCGGCCGGTGTGCGCGATGTTACCGAGCGCTTCGCAACACAGGCGGGGCTATCCTCGGCCTTAATCGCTGATCTCAAGCTCGCGGCCTTCTTGCACGATGCCGGTAAAGCGCATCCGAATTTCAAGATTTGGCTTTACGGAGGAGACGAACTTGCCGCGATAAACGCGCCGCCGCTGGCGAAGAGCGGACAGGTATCGCTCGATCCCCGAGTGCGAGATCGTGCCCATTTGCCACTTGGTGCTCGGCACGAAGTTGCGTCACTTGCGGTCGCCGTCAGGCACCCGCGCTTTAGCGAGGCAAACGATCCGGATCTCGTCCTCTGGTTGGTGGGGACGCACCATGGTCATGGTCGGCCTTTTTTCCCCCCGGTCGACTGGCCGTCGCCGGGGTCCACGTTTAGCGTCGACTTAGGCGACGGATCGGTGACCAGTCTCGAAATGCCTTCGATATCCGAGCTAACAGCGCGATGGTTCGAGCTTCGCGCCCGACTTGGCCGTCGATACGGACCATGGGGATTGGCCCGGTTGGAAGCAATCCTCCGACTTGCGGACCATCGTCGGTCTGAATACGAGCAAGAGGAGACGCCGTGAAGACCGCGCGAGCCCTTGAGCCACCGGAAGACCGAACCTTATTGGAGCTACCGGGGCTCGAGGTCGACAATCTGCTGGCTATCCTTGCACTGCTCGGCCTACTCCGAGCGCTCGAGCACTCTCGACCCGAATGGCGTGCCCGTGTCTCGTGGGTGGGTCGCCCGTGGCGCGCGCGACTGCACTTAGGCGTGGACGTGACCGAGGACATCGTCGCTTCCGCAGTGAACGAAGCGGTCAGCGAGATGGCGTGCAGCTTCGAGTTCAACGGACACACCAATGTGAACTTCACGCTTGAGGAGCTTCGAGCATATTTCGAAACGAAAAAAACGGACCGGACGGCGGCGCTCTTGGCGTCCGCACTCTGTGCCGAACGGCCGCTGAGAAAGGGTGAACCTCGACCGGCTCCCTTGGTCATGATGTTTGGTCAGGGCCATCAGAACTTTCTCGAGCGTCTGGCTACTGTGTCGCGCCTCGAAGATCTTGATGAGGAGCATCCAAAAAAGAGCGCGATCAAGAAGGACGGAGCGACCAAGATTGCCGAAGCCCTGTTCGAGCCCTGGAAGAGGACCGACGAGACCGAATCTCTGCGCTGGGATCCGCTTGATGATCAGCGTTATGCGCTGCGCTTCGGCAAACCGAGCAAGGCTGGCGCTGCGAATACCGTGCATGGTGCGAATCGGCTCGCTTGCATTGGGCTGTTGTCGTTTCCATGTCTTCCGAACCACCAATATCCGAACGCGCGGGGTGCCGCACGTCACGAGGAGGAAGTCGTCTTCGTCTGGCCAGTATGGGCGGTACCATTATCCTTGGCGTGCATTGAAGCACTCCTTTCACACCCGGAAGTTATGGCCATGAGAACCGCAAGAGTCCGCGCGCTCGGTGTGGCGGAGATCTACCGTGCTCGTCGCATCTCAAACGGCCAATTCAGAAGCGTCACGCGCGGCATTCCAGAGGAGGAATCCGCCGGACAGCCAGCATCACGCAACAGGTGAATGATGACACCGTGGCGTGCTGCGGTCATCGCAACACGCGTTCTCAGTAGTCAGCTTCTTGGATAGGGGAAAATTTCATGCGAGCCGCCGTCTACCTGAGGGTCTCAAGCGATCGACAGACAATCGAAAATCAACGCGCTGAGGTCGAACAGCTCGCCCGTGCTCGCGGATACGAAGTCGTTCTGTACGAGGAAACCGAGAGCGCAATGAAGCGCCGACCTGTATTCGACGGAATGCTGGCCGACGCTCGCGCCGGCAAGGTCCAGGCTGTTGTGATCTGGGCAATCGATCGGCTCCACCGCTCCATGCAGGGGGCTATCAACGACGTTTTGGAACTCGACCGACTGGGCATCCGCGTCCTCTCCGTTCGCGAATCGTGGCTGGACACGTCCGGCCCGGTTCGCCCGCTGCTCGTTGCGATCTTCGGATGGGTAGCGGAGCAGGAACGGTCACGGCTTATCGAACGGACCAAGGCTGGTTTGGAGCGCGCACGACGTAGCGGGAAACGGTTAGGTAGGCCGCCTTGCTCAGTTGTGCTCCTAAATGCCGCTGCCGACGTGGTCAGGTCAGGCAGATCGATCCGCAGGGCAGCAGCGATGAAGGGAATCCCGGAAAGCTCGCTCCGGCGCTTCCTCGCGCAGTGCGCCTAAAACGTCTCCCGCCACCAACCGAAAACCCGTAGCCGCTTCAAAGGTCCGATGTCCTAGCCGGCTCTGCGGCTAAATCGGTCGTTTTTGGCGCGGTCGGCTCGCGTGCGGTCGGGCGGTCCTGCCTGAGAAGACCCAAGCTGTAGAGGGTCTACCCCACCCATGTAGCGCTTGAGGGGGACTACTATTGAAGCTGCCACGGAGCTAATTGGGCGTGAGAAAAACTCCCGAGGGGTCGGTCTCAACTTCCATTGGGGATCCGGACGTGAACGGTGAAGCTTTGATTCGGATGTGGGCCGCAATATAGGACGAGTACCAAATGTCCTCCGTCCGGCAGCCGATCGCAGTGAAAATAGATCCGTGCGGCGGACTCTGCCGTCGTGCTGTCCCCCTGCTTCAGATGCCGTTCGGTCGTCACCTGTCTTGTTGCCGAACCACTGTGGATGTTGGCAGTTACGCTGATGTTCCCGTTGATCGCGTAGGTCAAAGACCGTTCAGCAAAGAAGTCTTCTAGAGGGCTGTTGCTGGTGCCCTTCCGCGCGAGTTGCACCAGGGCGTCGGCCGCGCGCGCCACGAACGCATACCGCAACGGCGCAAGATCGTCTGCCCTGTCAAGAGCGCGCACTCCAAAAATGAGGCGCGGCTCTAATGCAGCTTTGTGGAAAGAGACGCTGGGCAGTGACGGCGGAGGCGGGGTACCTGCCGGGCGGAGCCATTGCTCAAGCGCGAATACATTTTCCACTTTTACTTCAGGCTCAAACCCGGCGCTTGCGAGCGCCTTCTTATATTCCTTTCGTACTCCCACCAGCGCTACGCGGCAGCTACCGCTTTGCAGCGCCTCCAATGTGGCAGAGGTGGGCTCGCGCTCCTGGCCCAGAGGAATTATTTTTACATCGACGACCCCGCTGGCATCGACGAAGTCTTTTGCTTCCTTCACGCGAGCCTTGTGAATCAGAATGAAGCGCATCGGGAGGGGTCGTGCGTGGAGGCGCCCGGGCTAGACCGCGTTTAGCGTTTTGGCTTGCCGCGCGAGATGACATCCAGCACGAGTCCGACTGGGAGCGACAAATTCCGGAGCTGGTCTTCCGCCATAAGTGAGACGACCTGCTGTACAAGCAAAGCCAGTTGCTCGGGAGCGGCCCGCACAGCGTCCTGAGCGGCGGGCGCATCCAATCCACCGGGCAAGGTTCTGTTTTCAGGTCCTTTAGGTACAGCGGGGTGTTTGGGCGTTCCGACAACATTTTCCAAAGCTTGTTTCGCTGTTGGCTCCGGGACACCTTGGGCGACGAGAGCCTCGACCAAATGTTCCTGCAGGCGCTGTCTTCTGAATTCGGTCCAACGCGCACCCGTGTCACGTCGGACGCGCAAAACGGGCGCCCATAGGCGCCACCAGACGTTGCCGCGGTTCAGGTATTCGCTCAGCGTTTTTCGTATGTCCGAATCGAGCTGCTCGGAGGCTAGAAAGGCCTGTGCAATCGCCTTATGCGTTTCAAAGTTGGCGGGATCTATCCGTACTTCCCCCACCGCCGGCTCGGCTTTCACCGGAAGCACACCGACGGCTCCGGTTGCACGGTCCACGGCGAGGAAAAAGGGGCTGGACGGGCTTACCCAGGTGCGCCATGCATCGTGGCTCCGTGTGAACTCGGTGATCGGTGCGCTCGTCGCGGACGCAAGGCCGTAGATGGGGTCCGGACCTGACAAACCAATGACTTTGAGTTGCTGCTCGCCTTCAGTGATCAGCGCGCGGAGGGAGTCGTAGCCGTACGCTTGCGGATTGAATTCCGGATCTACGAGTCGAGCTAGCATCCCGGCCTGAGATCCCCGAAGTCCCTTGGGTCCAGCTCGTCTGACCTCGTCCAAGATCCTAGAAAGTAAGGGGGACGGATCCTTCGCCATGTCACGCTCCTTCTGAGAAGGGACATGCCGCCCCGCGAAGACAATGTCTTCCGGGGGGCATCTCCATCGTTTTTCTCGGGAACGTGGGACTACCCGTTATCCCTTCGTTGTCGCTAGGACAACGTCGGATAACCCACGGTGACGGCGACCGGCTCGGTCCTCCATCTGCCCCACTGGCCACATCGAGCCTGACGCCAGTGGATCGAGGGAACAATAACCACAGGTGCCTGGAAAGTCAACCGCTTAGGTTCGAACTCAGGACCCATCCACCAACTATATCTAGGCGGTATTGGGCAGGCGTTCGAAAGCAATTCGGATGTAGCATGTGAACCTACCAAAAGTCTTTCAGGCGCCGCGACAAAGGCGTCACCAGTCGACGACCTCGTCGTGGCCCATGGGGCTTACGAGGGCAGCAGGTCGCGGGGGCGCACGTGCAGCGCGCGCGCCAGCTTCCAGATCGTCCGAAGCGTGACGGAGCGACCACTCTCGATCCTCTGGTAGTGCCTCAGACTGAATCCGCGCTCCATCATGTCCTCCTGTGTCAGGTCACGGCGCACACGAAGCTGACGTACCCGGTCGCCAAAGACCTCGCAGAAACGCTCGAAATCGTCCGCCACGCGGATGAACGGTAGAGGTGGCTCGGCCTAAAGGACCACGGTCCAAAATGTCGTAAGCTATTTGTTTTCGAAGACTCAATGACTCGCATTGGGGGGTGATAGAGCATGGGATTGTCGGCACCGTTCTACCTGCTCGTTCTTCTGGCGACCCCATGCCCTCCCGAGGGCGAAGTAGCGGAAGCAGCCAGACAGGTGATCGACGCCAATAGCGCGAACCAGGCTGTGGTGAATGGCGACCATCGTCTCGGGGGAGAGGCCCAATTCCAAGCCGAGGCTCGAAAGACAGTTGCCGCTCTTGAACGGTCCTCCGACGCCTATGAGGGACTGCTCGGGCGTGTGCTCACGTGCGCAATTGCTCAGCGGACGGAAGCGATGAGCCAAGATGGATTGTCCGATGGCGGGCGCGCGCCTTGGTGTCCGAGCACCGAGGAACTTAATGCCGATCAGATAGCGCTCAAGGCGCTCGAGGGTCGAATAGTTCCGTGGGGCTCCCCGATGGCGCTGTTCGAACAGAACGAAGCCCTCAAGAAGGACGCAAGAGTTCGGCACGACCAACTCGGTGGCCTCAATGCTGCGTGTGTCCAAGCTCATCAGCAGAGGGTCGCAGAGGCCAACCGAAAAACGGCTGCGGCCGATCAAGCAATTGACAGGAAGCTTCAAACCAACAAGAAGGCGATCCAGGCGGCGTTTTCCGTGAACATCTGTTCGGTGCAGCAGGATGAGACCCAAGCGCTGCACGCTATAAAAGAGGAGAAAGAAGGGTCCCGCATCGCGGGCGTCCAAAACCTTCTGATCCTGCGCCAACAACAGGACATCGTCGTTGCACGGCGGAAGCAGGCAAAGGTTTACCGAGAAGCGCTGAGGCAGATGAAGCTGAGCCCCTTGCGCTGTGATGACAAGGTGGTTGGTGCGCTTTGGAGCTGTGCATCTGAGCCGGACAGCGAGAATTGCGCGGAGCCTCACGTTCAAGGACTTATCCGTCTTGTTGCAACTCTCGCTGGCCCCGATCCAGCAGAGTGAGTCGCTGATCCCTGTAGGCCCAAGTCTCCCGTTTGGATCTGCGATTCGAAAGCCACTACTTCTGAGAGCCTGGGCCTCAACCGAGGCAGAGATGCCTTCGATGGCATCACTGTTCGAGCTGACAGGACTTCGCGGACGTTCGATTCTTTCGGGGCTTGAACGGGGCGAAATGAACCTGCGTTTGGGCACCATTCTGCGAATTTTGCCGACCCTTTAGGTGTCGATTCCGGGTGCCCTAACGGGGCGGACCAAACTGGCGACGACACGAACCCACAAATTCCTACGAGGATCAGATGCTTCGCCTCGTAGAGGCCCCGCCTAGCTCTGGCATCATGGATGGAGCTTGCCGACGACCAGCTCCAAGACACGAGACTCCTTGCAGCGCGCGCGTTTTGGGCGGCGCTTTAGAGACAGGGATCAACTCAAGCAAGCTGTCCTCGAGCACTGCCGACGAGAGTGGGAAGCGATGCCAGTTGACCTTGATCCAAACCAGCTTGCGGAGTTGGAAGACCCTGGAGTGAATCCATCTCTCACTCGGCTGTTTGTGGCTCGGCTTTCCCTGCGGAAAGAGGTTTGGGAGAGCGAGGCCCGCGCCGAGAAGATCGTGCAAGAGCTGCGGAGAGCGATCCGCAGGGCCATCGATTTTGCACAAGGCGTTGACGGCAAAGAGCACCTGAATCGCTGGAACGAAGCGGCCAAGTACGTGGAGCCCCTTCTTTCCCGTGGATTAGTCCTGCGCGTATTGGTTGAGGAGCACCACTTCGATCAGATCCTTGACGCCCTTGACCCGAAGCAACGTTTTGCCGAGTACGCGCAGGAGCCTTCGGAAAAGGGAGACCCACCCACACGGAAGCGCGTCGCCGAGTTCGCGAAAGAGCTGTGGAACCTCAACTACCGGCAGACAGCCATGCTGAGCATTCTCCTTGGCAACTTCCCGGCTCTTCGATTCAAGCCGGGGAACCCATCGTGGCCCGGCCTCACTGTCGCGGAAGCGCTCGAAGCCGAGACCGACGCCATCCGCGAGGCGGCGAAGCGGCTGTAACGCTTCGCTCCTACCCCCACAGGGATCGCTGACTGATCCAGGGGGGGTCCATCACCAAAGCCCCCGCATCTTCTCTTCATGGTGGCCACTGCACGGCCTCAGGAGGCAAGCAATGCAAACGCCGATTGATGTTGGTTTCCGACGCCGCTTCGCGGTGGAGGCGAGCTGCGACCCGCGAACCATCGACAAGGTACTTCGGGGCGAGCCCGTCCGTGGGCTCGCTGGGCACAGGGCGCGCGCGGTCCTGATCGCGGCCGGGCTACTCCCAATCTCGTCGAATGCTGAGGCCCGGCAGGTCAGTACGGCCGACCGGGGCTCGCCATGAAGATCGCCTGGTACGAGAAGCCCACAAAGTCCGCCGTGCCTGAGCCGTTCGACTGGACCTGGGAGGAACTGGTCTCGGTGCTCTCTAACTGGCACTTCGGCGCGAAAGATAAGGCCGCCGGGTGGGCTCCCCACGAAGTCGAGTGTACTCGCAAGAACGAGAATGTGCGCGCGCTTAGTTGCCTCGTGCTGGACGGGGACCACCTTTCCGACGACCGGTGCCGGGACCTCTTCTCCAAGACGGACGGTTTCCGCAGGTTGATCCACACAACTGCTAGCCATGTCCCCGGCAACAACTGCGTCCGCATCATCCTCCCGCTCGCGCGGCCGGTCCCCTCGGCAGAATGGAGAGAGCGAAGGGGCGCCTGGATCGCTTCGATGGGCCTGACGGGCCTTGTTGACGATTCCACGAAAGATCCAGCTCGCTTCTACTACGTGCCGACGAGCCCATCGAAGGACGCGGAGAGGGAGTTCGAGGTAGCTGAAGGACGGATGCTCGACCTTCTGCAGGAGGTCCCGATCGTCCAACCCGTGCCCGCCGCGACCGTAAGCGCTGCGCTCGTCAAGGCAGCCGATCAGGAGATCCTCGGCGAGGTCAGCTTGGAATCCATCCGGCGGGTGCTGGATTCGTGGGGAAGCGCCGAACCCGCCAAAAACCGGAGAGCAAGAGCGATACACGATGGCGAGCCCTGGGGAGACTTTGGCAGGCGTGATGCGGAGCTGACTGCGCTAATTGGCCAGATCGTCGGCCGGTGGCCGAAGATCTCCGATGAGATGATCGAGCACCTGATCCGCCCCTCCGTTGTGGCGACGGTTGCGAGAGACAGGGGCAGGGGCTCCCCCGAGGAAGATTCGGTGGAGCACTGGGTTGGTCGGGCGTTCGAAAAGGCACAGCGTAAGCGCCCGTCCGCTGAGGCGTTTCACGAACGGATCAAGAGCGAGAGGGCCGCAGCCCGGGCCGCCGCGACCGTTCTTTCTAGGCATGTAGCTGCTGCCGGAGGAGGCTGGGAACCCCTCCTTCCGTTCGAAGAACATGAATTGCCGCCTTTCCCGGTGGAGGTGTTGCCCGAGTGGGCTCGCCCCTTCGTTTCGGGGGTCGCGATTTCGACGCAGACGCCGGTTGATCTCGGGGCGATGCTCTTTCTCACCGTATGCGCAACTGCCCTCGCTCGAAAAGTTTCCGTCATGATCAAGGAAGACTGGATCGAGCCGGTAAACCTCTACGCGGTAGTGGTCCTTCCTTCGGGGGAGGGGAAGTCACCGGTGTTTCGCGTGATCTCGGCGCCCATCTTTACCTTCGAGGCCGAAGAGCAGGCGCGACGCGAACCGGACCGCATCCAGAGAACTATTGAGCGTGACATCTACAAGAAAGCGCTGGACAAGGCGACCGTCGCCGCCGCGACGGACAAAGCTCACTCTCACTCCGAGGCCATGGGCAAAGGGGCTCACTTCAAGGCCACGGACAAAGCCTACTCTCACTCCGAGGCCATGCGCCTGGCCCTGAAGCTCGCTGCACTGGGGGAACTCTCCAAGTTCCGGTTGTTGGCCGAGGACTGCACGCCGGAGAAGATGCCCAGCATGCTTGCCGAAAATGATGGGCGCCTCGCGATCCTTAGCGACGAAGGTGGGATCTTCAAGACCATGGCGGGCAGGTACCAAGAAGGGGGCATTCCAAACCTTGAGGTCTTCAAGAAGGCCCACTGCGGAGGCGACCTCCGTATCGATCGAGTAAGTCGGCCGAGCGAGCACATCGAGCGCGCGGCGCTCACATTCGGTGTTGCCTTACAACCCGACGTAGTGCGCAAGCTCAGCGAGAAATCGGAACTCCGCGGAGAGGGGCTCCTCGCACGGTTCTTATATTCGTGGCCCCGGAGTCGAATTGGCTACCGCGATTTCAATGCGCCGCCACCCTCTTCAGAACTCCGGGTGGAGTACGACCGGAACGTCTTGGCGCTTCTCCGCCTACCGCTCGGGCCAACCGAGCGCATCCTTCGGCTGTCCGCGGATGCCGCCGCGACTCTGGCGCAATTCCGCGATTGGCTTGAGGTTCGAATGCGCGCAACGGGCGACCTCTACCCGTTTCGGGATTGGGCCAACAAACTGACCGGGCAGATCGCCCGCCTTGCGGGACTGCTCCACGTATCCGCGCGTCCAGAAAGTTGGAATGCCGAGGTTTCCACCCTTACCGCTTCCCATGCGATCGCCATCGCCAACTATCTGATTCCCCACGCGAAGGCAGCCTTCGGGGAAATGGGGGCCGACCCTGGCATTGATGGCGCCAAGCGAATCGCCGAGTGGCTCAAGTTTTCTAAGAACGTGACATTCGGCAGGCGCGAGGTACATCAGGCGATGCGGAGTCAGTTCAGACGCGCGACTGACCTCGTTGCCCCGCTCGCAGTCCTTCAAGAGCGCGGGTACATCCGCGCATGCGCTCCCTCCGAACATCCCAGAGTGGGCCGGCCCCCGAGCGAGCGGTTCGAGGTACGACCGGGCCTCTGGATGCAAGACCAAGGCGCCCAGGCCGACGCACCCGATTCTGAGGATTATGAGAATTCTGTGGCGGGGGTTTCGGAAACGGACGCTAATCCGCCACGACCTTCGCCGGCAGGCGACACACTGAGAACAGGGGCAGATCAGTCCGCCTCGTCAGTCGGTGATCGACCGACTCTTGCGTCCGGGAGGGACGCCCCTTCGCGGCACGCCCCGCCGAAGAGCGCGGAGAACGGCGTCCCCTCAGCGCACAGCGTCCAGTGCCGCTGCTGCGGCAATTTGGTTGATCAACTGCCTCACCCCGGCTGCCGAAACCCTGGCGGCTGGTACGAAAATACCGTGGACGGCAAAAATCGCCTCCTGCGTTCCCCTACTGGCGCGATCGTGGCCGTCGTGCCTCTTGATGCTGAAGGAAAACCCACGAGCGAAGATCCATCGAAGGAGGGTGCGCCATGACCCCCGAAACCTTGCCGGGGGGCGGCGAGTCACTCTGGAGTGCCGTGGACGTAGCCGCGTATCTCAAGGCGAGCCGAAGCTGGGTTTATCAGAAGGCCGAGGCCGGTTTGCTCCCGTGCCTGCACGTTGGCGGGTTGCTTCGATTCGAGCCGGCGTTGGTCCGTGCATGGGCGCGTGGCGAGTTGTCGGGGGCATCGATTGTCCCCTTGCATCGAGGCTCGCGTTGACTTCGGATGTACATTGTCAAACAATACGCAGCATGGAGCGTGACTCGGTGTTGGCTGTTCGGATTCCTGCGGAGATCAAGGAAGCAGTGCGGCGCGCCGGCGATGACGACCACGGCCGGAGCCTGTCCGGTATGGTGGTGCGGATCCTCGAAGAGTGGGTAATCGAGCGCGGCTACCTGAAGCCCAAGCCCGTCAGACACGGAAAGGGGAAGTAGCCAATGGCAAGCGTCTTTGAGCGCGGCGGAAGGTGGTACCTCCGGGTCAAAGACGGCGCTGGCTTGTGGCGAAAGATTCCCTCGGAAGCCAGGACAAAGACTGAAGCGCGCCGTCTCGCAGAAGAATTCGAGAGGCACGCCGAGCGGCAACGCCTGGGCCTTGAGCCCCTGCCGCCAGTCGACGGCGGCGGGACGCTCGCCGCGCTCTTGGAATGGTGGCTGACCGACCGCTCCTCCGGTTCCCCGTCCCACGAGAAGAACCAATACTCGGTTCGGCGCCACCTGATCGCCTCCGATCTCGCCCGGCTGCCTCTGATCGCTGTGACTGCACAGAGGATTGAAGCCTTCCTACATCAGAAAGGGCAGGAGGAACTCGCGCCGCAGACGCTCAATCACTTGCGTGGTTTCTTGGGCCGAGCGTTCAGCGCGGCGATTCGAAGTGGGCGCTACCCAGGTGCAAACCCCGTCGTAGCGGTCAAGAAGCGAAAGGTGCCGCGTCGAAAGCCGGACTTTTTGAGGCCGGAGGAAGTCATGCCGGTGCTCGAAGCACTCACACCCCACTGGCGTCCCCTATTCGCCACAGCGCTCTACACGGGCCTACGCAAGGGGGAGTTGCTCGGGTTGCGGAAGCGGGACGTGGACCTGGACCGACGCCTTCTCACGGTGGGTCGCTCATGGGAGCGGGACATCACGAAAGGCGGGCACGAGGACGTAATCCCGATCGCCGCGGAGCTAGTCCCGTACCTAGAGAGGGCGCTGGATGAGTCGGCCACGGAACTGGTGTTCCCAGGGGAAGACGGCTCGATGATGCGCCGGGACGTTGGCCTGGAGGGTGTCCTGCGCCGCGCCCTTGGCCGGGCCGGGATAGCCACGGGGTGGCGGCACGTCTGCCGCAAGAAGGGCTGCGGACACTTCGAGCGCGCGCCTAACGCGGCCCTGCGTCGTTGCCCAAAAGACGGCCGCAAGCTCTGGCCCAAACCCCAGGTGCGGCCGATCCGTTTTCACGACATCCGGCATTCGACTGCGAGTCTACTGATGATGTCGGGCGCCAACCCGGCCGCCGTGCAGCGAATCCTCCGGCACAGCGACCCCAGGCTCACTACGGAGGTCTACGGACACCTGGCACCGGAGTACCTCCGCGCCGAGGTGGACCGCCTGTCGTTCGGGGCGCCCTCCCCGGAGGTGGCCCAAGCGGCAAATTCAACGCCGTTTGTCCCCGTGGTGTCCCCGAACTGCGATGCGTCGGGGCGGACAGCCGAGACCGGAGGAATTTCTCCAACGATCTCGGCTCAATCCACAACGAGGAGTACGGGACTTGAACCCGTGACCTCCGGCGTGACAGGCCGGCGTTCTAACCAACTGAACTAACTCCCCAGTACCGATGGGCGGAACAGGGATCGAACCTGTGACTTTCGCCTTGTAAGGGCG
>WNEZ01004073.1_pt1 | contig 20593 bp, 17 predicted proteins | sample 5400521 | NCBI WGS metagenome assembly WNEZ01 (sample SAMN13153339, study PRJNA577476) | soil metagenome | isolation source: 120 cm saprolite under Douglas fir tree site 2 hole 1 replicate 1 | place: USA:California | collected 2015-04-18 | reverse complement strand
TCAGGTTCCGCGGCCCTCCAAACCCTGGACCCAACCATCGCAGACTCAAAAAGCGGACAGGTTTAGGTCCGCACTCCCCGTTATGAAAAATCACCATTTTGGTCGCTTTTTAAGGACTATGTCAGGAGATCTGAAGTTAAGTTATTGATTCTTCGAATCGCCAGAGTTGTCTAAACGCGCCAATTCGCCCAAGCGGCGTACACGCCAGGTACACGGACGTCCACCGCGGCGCTGCAAGACATCAAAAGGAAGGTTCCTAGAACCGCATTTCCGGATGGCTTCCGAGACTTTTTTTGAGTAGTTCACGCGGCAAAATGCTCGAATGTGTCAGCGCCGATGCAAAAATCCCCATAGTGCCGGTTGAATTTTCCCCACCCCTTGATGTGGTAAACCGGAACTCACTCCGCATGGAGAGGTTCCGAGACTTGTTAAGGGGGAAAGACGTGCAAGAGCTGAGAGAACTGCAACGGCAAGGGATAAGCATCCAGGCGATCAGCGAGCTGACCGGTTGGGACCGCAAGACGATTCGCAAGTATATGCAGGCAGCAGGAGTGGTGCCGGAGTACGGCCCACGTGCAGCGCAGCCGAGCAAGCTCGATGCGTTCAAGCCGTATTTGGAAGAGCGGCTGCGCGCAGGCGTGTGGAACGCGCGAGTGCTGCTGCGCGAACTGCGCGAGCGGAACTACGCCGGTAGCTACACGATTCTGACGGACTGGCTGCGGCCGCAACGCAGCGCGACGCGCGGCCATCGAGAGATACATGCCGCTCAAGAGAACCGTGCTGGCTTACCCCTGAAAGTTAGAGTGGTCAGGGTAGCCCACGTTGTAATGAGTAATGGTCGATGGTTTTTTTAGAACGTCGGCGCAACGGAAAAACGGTGCACCGCGCCTTAAAGACAGCGCCGCGATTTTTCTTCGGACGAAAGCGGCACCTATACAAATCTGCAGTATTGGATTGGTTCAGCGGATGGGACTCGCCCGTTGCCAATGCGGACAGATCAAGACCGCCTTGTTGTCGTTTTCATATTCCAGTCGAGACTGGGGGCACCAAAGTCACCAGTCGCGTAAACAAATCCTTCCGTCGCGTACTCCGCGACTGGCAGCCGAGGCTAAAGCGTCGCGCCATGACCGTCCATACAGATAGTCATGTAGTAGCCGTTAACTCGCTAGGACATTCCGGATTCGATTCCAACAGTCTGACAGTGTCCAAAGAATTGACAGATGATTATTGCAATTCAACGGTATGACCTTCTGCCTAGGAGTCGTATTTTCCGTGCTATCAATCTGTTGCACGAATAGGAGTTCTTTTGGCAAAAACGGTATAACGCGTGCATTTGCTTAATTGGATTGAAATTGAGACTCAGCTAGTGGGTGATTCAGCATGGAACCAATGACTGCGCGAAAAAGTAAGCTTGGCTTTGTCGGTATCGGCTACATGGGCCGGCCGATTGCGCGGAGATTGCTTGAGTCCGGATTCAAAGTGACTGCGTACGACCGGGACCGCAGTAAAGCGAAGGAACTAGTTCGATACGGCGCAAGCGTTGCGCAAAGCGTTTCGGAACTGGCCGCCAGCTGTAACGTCATTCTTTCGTGCCTGCCAAGTGATGAAGCCGTCCTGGACCTCTATAGAGGGCCAAACGGCGCCCTCGCCAATACGAGTCCCGGTTCAGTGATCATCGACATGAGCACCGTGTATCCAGAAACTTCACGGGAACTATCGAGACTTGGTTCCGAACGCGGAATTAAAGTGCTCGATGTGACGATCTCTGGGAGCGTTCCCGCCGCCGAGCAGGGAATTCTAACCTTATTCGGTGGCGGAGATCAGGAATGCTTTGGCGCAGCCGAGTCGATCTTTCGTGCGATCGCTCAAAAATATTTTTACGTAGGACCGAGCGGATCCGGAGCCACGATGAAACTTGTCGTGAACACCTTACTGGGAACCGGAATGCAGGCGATTGCCGAGGCGGTTGCGCTTGGAGAGAAGGCCGGGCTCGAGCGCCATCGGCTGCTCGGTGTTCTGTCAGAAACTGCAGTGGTCGCTCCTGCGCACCTGGGAAAACTGCAGCGGGCGATGAACGGCGACTACAGTCCGCAATTTCCGCTGAGGCTCATGAACAAGGATTTCGGGCTGATTTTTTATCTTGCGGCCGCCGTAGGAGCGCGGATGCCTGCAACGGAAGCCGCGTTTGAGGTAAATGCAAGACAATCGGAGCAAGGACAAGAGCAAGACTTCTCAGCGGTGATTCTGCAAATGGAGAAGCAAGCCCATCTGGCGATGGAAAAGTCCAGCTAGCTGCGCTGAGTTTATCTTCCTGAAGTGCTCGAGCTGAGGAACGAAATGATTCAACTAAGAGTGAATGGTGCCGAACAGTCGTTCAATGGGGAACCAGAAATGCCGCTGCTCTGGTATCTGCGTGACGTATTGGGACTAACAGGATCGAAATTTGGTTGCGGCGTCGGACTCTGCGGCGCGTGTACCGTCCACGTCAACGGACAAGCCACGCGGTCCTGTGTAACGCTTATGCGCGACACGTCTGGAAAAGAAGTAACGACAATCGAAGGCCTTGGGAAGAACGGATTGCATCCAGTTCAGAAGGCTTGGATGCAAGTCAACGTACCGCAATGTGGTTATTGCCAGGTAGGACAGATCATGCAGGCAGCCGCTTTGTTGAACGGCAAAAAGAAGCTGACTGACCACGATATTGATGACGCGATGTCCGGCAACATCTGCCGTTGCGGAACCTATCAGCGGATTCGCGCGGCGGCCAAAGCAGCGGCGGAGACAACGGCATGAACACGATCGCAAACGTCAGCCGCCGCAGATTTATAGCCGGAGGCGTCATCGCGACTGGCGCTCTTGTGCTCGGAGTTCATTATTACCCCCGGCTGTCGGCCAGCGACAAACTCCCGCACGACACGAACGCGGATCACGCTACGTTACATCCGAGCGTTTACCTTGGCATCAATCCAGACGGTACGGTGTGGATCGTGGCGCATCGCTCGGAGATGGGCACGACGAGCCGCACGACGTTGCCTTTGGTGGTCGCGGATGAATTGGACGCCGATTGGAAGCGCGTAAAAATCGAGCAGGCCATCGGCGACAAGCGATACGGTGACCAAAATACGGATGGGTCGCACTCGATCCGTTCGTATTACGACGCAATGCGCGAAGCCGGGGCAACCGCACGATTCATGCTGATTCAAGCTGCGGCCAAAGAGTGGGGAGTTCCGGCAGCAGAGTGCGAAACCGATTTACATGTGGTGGTTCATCGCTCGACGAACCGCAAAGTGGCTTACGGAGAACTTGCAAGTGCAGCGGCAAAATTGCCGGTCCCAAAAAGAGAAGATCTGAAGCTCAAAACAAAGGGCTCCTGGCGATATATCGGAAAAGGGGAAGTAAGCTACGACCTCGAAGCGCTGGTGACCGGGAAAGCTGTCTATGGAATGGATGCACGCGCAGACGGCATGGTGTACGCCTCCGTGGAGCGCCCGCCGGTCCTCGGCGGCAAAGTGAAATCGTATGACGACAAAGAAGCACTGAAGGTCGCAGGTGTGCGTCAGATTATTCCGATTGATCCATTCCAGGGTGCACCGGCGTTTCAACCCCTCGGCGGTATCGCTGTGATTGCGGATAACACCTGGGCTGCGTTTCAAGGCCGCAAGAAACTGAATATTTCCTGGGACAACGGAGCAAACGAAAGTTACGACTCGGAGCAATACAAGAATGAACTGCGAGAGACCTCGCACAATCCGTGCAAAGTAGTGCGCAGCATTGGCGACGCGGATGCGGTTTTCGCCAAAGGCGGGAAGGCACACGAAGCGGACTACTACGTCCCTCTTTTAGCGCACGCTGCCATGGAGCCGCTGGTAGCGCTTGCGGAATTCAAAGATGGTAAAGCAACGTTGTGGGCACCGACGCAGAACCCTCAGGCTGCGCAGGACATTGTTTCGAAAGAGTTGGGAATCCCGAAGCAAGACGTGATCTGCAATGTAACTCTGCTTGGCGGAGGATTCGGGCGCAAGTCCAAGCCCGACTACGTCGCTGAGGCCGCAGTATTGTCCAAAAAAACGGGGCGTCCGGTGAAGGTGGTTTGGACGCGCGAGGACGACATCAAGTTCGATTATTACAACGCTGTCGCGTCGATGTATTTGAAAGCAGCTTTAGGAGCGAACGGCAAGCCAACCGCCTGGCTGCAACGGTCGGTATTCCCTCCGATTCCATCCATTTTCGATGTGAATGCGGTTTACGGCGATCCCGGCCACCTTCAGCAGGGCTGGACGGACATTCCTTACGATCTGCCAAATCTTCGCGTTGAGAATGGCCCGGCAAAGGCTCATGTGCGCATCGGCTGGTTGCGGTCTGTAGCGAATATCTACCACGCGTTTGCCGTTCAATGCTTTACGGATGAACTTGCACATGCGGCGGGGCGCGACCCGGTTGATTACTTACTCGACTTGATCGGAAACCCGCGGACGATTGATTTTAAGGGTGTCGCCTATCCGAATTACGGAGCTTCGATGGACGCCTATCCCTGGGAAACGGGTCGACTGCGTCGCGTTGCAGAAATGGTCGCGGAAAAATCTGGTTGGGGAAAACGCAAGCACGGAAAGGGAACTGGGGTCGGGATTGCGGCGCACCGCAGTTTTTTAACGTATGTGGCCACCGTCGTTGAAGTCGAGGTTAACGATCAGGGAGAAGTGCGGATACCTCGCGTGGATACGGTGCTGGACGCAGGCCTGGTGGTGAATCCAGAAGCGACGCGTGCCCAGTTCGAAGGAGCCGCGGTGTTCGGTGCCAGCGTGGTGCGAAGCGGCGAGATTACGGCTACGAAAGGTGCAATCAATCAATCGAATTTTCAGGACTATCCGGTGGCTCGAATTAACGAGGCGCCATATCAAACCAACGTGCACATCGTCGAGAGCGACGCCCCTCCGGCGGGCGTCGGTGAACCGGGAGTTCCGCCGTTTATTGCGGCCTTCTGTAACGCGATTTTCGCCGCAACTGGCAAGCGAGTGAGGGACCTGCCGATCTCAAAGCTCGGCCTGAGCTGATGCCTGCTGAGCGCACCGCGAAGAAAGTATAAGAACGTGATTGAAGAGCTCAAGAAAGGAAAAGCATGTTACACGACAAGATTCGACACGCTGTAACCTACACCTCGACCATTCTGCCAGTGGTTGCGAGCGTCCTGTTGCTCCTCACGGTCTCGACTTTGCGAGCCAATCCGGGTCCGGACAAAGCGGCGACCGCTGGAACGTACCGGACGAAATGTGCCATGTGCCACGGTCCAGACGGAGCTGGCTCCGCGGTTGGAAAAAGCATGAACGTTCCCGACCTTCGATCTTCGGTTGTACAAAACACCGACGCGGAACTCGCTCAAATCATTTCGAACGGCAAGGGCGGAATGCCTGCGTTCAAGAGCTCGCTCAGTGACGATCAGATGCACGCCCTGGTGACGTACGTCCGTTCGCTACATCAAAAGAAGTAGGTTCGGAAATGTGCTCCCTTCCGTTGGGGCGGCAATGTGGCGAAATTTTTCAACATCGAGAGCTAGTTATGAATGACAAGAAAAGTCAACCCTGGCAAGAAGAAGTATACGATCCGCATCTCTCAGCGGCTTGGCCTAATCACGATCCCGCGACTTCCAGCATTTCGCGGCGCGGATTTCTCGGCTTCGCAGCCGCATCTATCTTTTTAGCGGGCGCTAGCAAAGATGCCTTACGCGCCGAATCCAGAAATGGTATTCCCTATCGAACGTTGGGCCACACCGGTGAGAAAGTCTCGGTCGTCGGCCTCGGTGGCTATCATCTTGGCAAGCAGGCGGATCCCCAGGAAAGTATTCGCATTATCCGCACCGGGCTGGATGAGGGAATCAATTTTCTCGACAACTGCTGGGACTACAATGGTGGCGAGAGCGAAATACGCATGGGCAACGCGCTGCGCGACGGCTATCGGCAAAAAGCGTTTCTCATGTCCAAGATCGATGGACGCAGCAAAGCCGCCGCCACGAGCCAAATCAATGAATCGCTGCACCGCCTTCAGACTGATCGCATCGATCTCCTCCAGTTCCACGAGGTGATTCGCGACAACGATCCGGACCGCATTTTTGCCGCAGGCGGAGCGATAGAAGCCGTGCTCGAAGCACAAAAGGCGGGAAAGATTCGCCACATCGGCTTCACAGGCCACAAAAGTCCCGACATTCATCTAAAGATGTTGGCGACTGCTGCAAAGCATAACTTTGCTTTCGATTCAGTTCAGATGCCGCTCAACGTAATGGACGCGCACTTCAATAGCTTCGAAAAGAAAGTTTTGCCCGTCCTGCTCAAGAACGACATCGGCGTGCTCGGCATGAAGCCCATGGGCGACCATTTCATTCTCGATAGCAAGACAGCAACCGCCGTGGAATGTCTTCATTACGCGATGAATCTTCCCACCAGTGTCGTTATTACTGGATGCGATTCGCTTCCGATTCTTCAGCAAGCTCTGCAAGTTGCTCGTAGTTTCAAGCCGCTTGACTCGTCCGAGGTTGCATCTCTTCTGGCCAAAACTGCGAAAGCCGCTGAAGCCGGCCAGTTCGAACTGTACAAAACGAGTCACAACTTCGACGGCACCTACGCGAACCCGCAGTGGCTCGGCTAAAGACACAAGGAACTCCGAACAAACAGCAAGACTGATTCAAATGAAATTCAAATAGCGAGGTTAATTATGAATAAGAGCAACAAAGAACTTTCCGCAGGTGCAGCAGGAGATGTTTCGCTGGGTGGGGAAATCCTTGTGCATCGTCTCGGCTTCGGAGCGATGCGCCTTACTGGTGAAGGTATTTGGGGACCGCCTAAAGATCGAAAAAGCGCGTTGGCAGTTCTTCGCCGGGCCGTGGAGCTTGGCGTCGATTTCATCGATACCGCGGATTCCTACGGTCCGTACGTAAGCGAAGAACTGATTGCCGAAGCGTTATTCCCTTACCAGGCTGGCCTTGTAATTGCCACTAAGGGAGGCTGGAACCGTCCCGGTCCGGATCAGTGGACTCACGATGCAACTCCCTCACACCTTCGCAGCGCGGTTGAGGGCAGTCTCAAGAGACTCCGTCTGGATCGCATCGACGTCTATCAACTGCACATTCCGGATCCGGCGGTCTCGTTTGAGACGTCGGTGGAAACTCTGGCTCAGCTGCGAAACGAAGGAAAGATTCGCCTGATTGCGTTGTCCAATGTCACGCGAGAGCACATCGAGCGAGCGCGTAGAATCGTGCCTATCGTTTCCGTACAGAATCGTTATAGCTTTGCGGACCGTGAATGGGACTATGTGGTGGATTATTGCGAGCGCAATGAAATCGCTTTTATCCCCTGGTATCCGCTGGGAGCCGGCAAAGTTGCCGGCGAAGTGCTTCGCGCCATCGCGGATGCGCGCCGTGCAAGTCCCACGCAAATCGCGCTTGCCTGGCTCTTGAAGCGTTCTCCAATCATGTTGCCAATCCCAGGGACGTCGTCGATTGAACATCTCGAGCAAAACGTCGCGGCAGCTGCGCTTCACTTGACTGAAGAGGAGTACGAAAAACTCTCGGCGGTTCCCGAGCTGGCGATGTCGCGATGAAGCAGTCTCCGGCAGTTGGCAAAGGCCGGCTGAGCGATGTCTCGTTGGCACAGGCATGTGCAGGCTCGGTGGAGATGCTTGGTCGAGACCGGCGTCGAACGTGCGCGAGCCTGCGTGATCAGTCCGCATGCGCATTGGAGTAAAAACAAATCGCTGTCAGCAGCGCTGTGTCTCAGCCCAATCGGCCGAGTAGTCCCTTAGAAGCCCGGAATTCACGGCGGCACGTAATTTCCGGCGCCCTTGAAAAACACGCGCCTTCACGGCGCTAATTGTGGTGCCCAGAATCCGGGCTGTTTCTTCAGCAGATCGTTCTTCGATGCCGGCGTCGGACGCTGATCGACGAATTTCTCTGAAAAATATTCGTCTCCGTCGTCATGGCTCTCCGGCAAGTCTTCGGGAGTCCCACGTCTCCGCCGCAGCAACATGAACGCTTCGTTCATGGCGATGCGTGTCATCCACGTAGAAAATCTCGCCTTTTCTTGAAAACTGTTGAGGTGACAAAAGGCCTTGTGAAAGGTTTCCTGCGCCACATCCTGGGCATCCTCGCGGTGATTGGTTATCCGCTGGGCGACGGCAAGAACTTTCTGCTCGTGACGGAGAATCAATTCCTCGAAGGCTTGCGTATCTCCGCACTTTGCCGCGGACACCAGCACTTCGTCGGATTCTTTGCCTACATTAGTTGTCCCGGTCGTTTCCATGGTCTCGATCCCCGCGATATTTGCCCGCAAAATTGCCACTCACAGAAAAGCAATCTCTATGCCAGGCGCAGCGCGCCATGAAAACGGCTTGGAAGTGGCTCGCAACATGGCGGATAGGTGAATTCTCCTCGGCATTGGCAACGTCAATGGACGTGCAAAGCTGTCAACGTGTCGGCATCCCGTCTATCGGATTGGACGAACCCAGGACTGCAACCCCCTAGATAGGCAAAACCAAATCAAACGTCGGTTGAAAAAAGCTGATGGTCAAAAGAAAAGTTTTGCGGCCGGAACCCATCGTGAAAATAACTTGCTTGCAAAATATCCTCGCATCGGCCCAGAATCGCCTCTCAGCTAGTTCAAGACGCCTGTTCGCACCTGCTGATTCTGAATCTTCACGCGGAGATGAACGCCAACACTACGACTGCAGCGACGCGCATCATGATTACCGTATTCCTGGCACAGCAATATGTTTAGATCCAACCCTGTTCTGTGGCCTAAGCCGCCCGCGATTTGGGGTTATGGGATCGCTGTTGTTTCAGTTGGCGCCGTCCTCACCCTTTCACAGTTGCCGGCGGTTCATTTACAAGATGCCCCGGTATCACTTTTCCTTTGCGCGGTCATATTGACTGCGTGGTTCGGTGGAATCGGGCCGGGATTGCTCGCGACAGTACTCTCCGCTCTCGCTTTCAATTATTACTTCCTGCCTCCAATTCATTCGTTGACTTTAAAGACCGCTGAAATACCACGCCTTGTGATCTTCACTGTGTCGGCGCTGTTTGTCGGGGCGCTGAGCGCTGCTGAAAGGAACGCTACTGAATCGCTCGTACGCGCGCGCGATGACCTGAAGGTAACAGTTGAGCAGCTCCGGCATAGCAACGAAGCGTTGCAAGCAGAGAGTCGTGAGCGCAAGTCTGCGGAACAATCGTTGCGACGCAGCGAGGGTTATCTGGCGGAAGCGCAGAGGCTCACGCATACGGGGAGTTGGGTCTGGGATGTGGCGGGAAGAGACGCCTTGTACCTGTCGGACGAATGGTATCGCATCTATGGTTTCGACCCGGAAGCCGGCCCTCCACCTTGGGAACAACGACTTCAGCGCATTCATCCGGAGGATCGAGCTAGATGGCAAGAGGCGATCGATCAAGCAGTGGATGACAAGTCGGACTACGATGTCGAATTCCGAATCCTTCGTCCGGACGGCGCCGTCAAACACATCCACACCGTAGGCCACCCTGTTTTGAACGACTCAGGTGATTTGCTGCAATTCGTCGGTAGCTCGACGGACATTACCGAACGCAAACGATCGGAGGAGGCGCTGCGTCAGGCACACGCGGACCTTGCGCACGTCAGTCGAGTGACCACCATGGGGGAGCTGATGGCATCATTGGCACACGAAGTGAATCAACCGATTGCCGCCGCCGTCACTAACGCTAACACCTGCGTCCGTTGGCTCGCCGCCAGCACACCCAATCTTGAAGAAGCGCGCGCAGCCGCCATGAGAATCGTCAAAGACGGAACGCGTGCGGCGGAAATCATCAAGCGGACCCGGCTGCTCTTCAAAAAGACTCCTCCCGAGCAGGAGTCTATTGACGTAAATGAAGTCATTCGGGAGATGACCGTTCTACTGCGCGGCGAGGCAGCGCAGTACAAGATATTTCTCCGCACTGAATTGACTCCGGACCTTCCTACTATCCTGGGTGACCGCGTGCAATTGCAGCAGGTGCTGATGAACCTCATGATCAATGGCATCGATGCGATGAAGGAAGTGAATGGGGCGCGCGAGTTAGCCGTCAAGTCGCAAACGGCGGAGGGCGATCAGCTTCTGGTGTCCGTCAGCGATTCCGGCGTTGGCTTGCCCGCGCAGCATGCGGACCACATCTTCAACGCGTTCTTTACCACCAAATCCCATGGCACCGGCATGGGACTCCGGATCAGCCGCTCCATCGTTGAGTCGCATGGCGGCCGCTTATGGGCCACCGGCAACTTTCCGCGTGGCGCGAGCTTTCATTTCGCACTACCCACGAAAATCGCAGCAAAGGAATGAGACCCGCGAGTTTCACACCGCGGACGTGATGAATTATGCTTTGAGCAAGACGGCAACTATGGTTAAGCCGACGCCAATCACGATTCCCACCGAGCCGATCGGCCGTATCCCCAAACCCGTTGAGCCCATTGAGCGAGTTAAAAAGGGCGACAGTGAGGACCCCAAACTCGCTCCTCTCTATGACGTTGCCGTTCGAGACACCATTGAACGCTTTGCAGGCGCAGGCTCTCCTGTCGTGACCGATGGTGAACGAGAAAGCATCACAATTTCTGCACGTATTGCGTGCATAGACTTCCGAACACGGCACAGGCTGGCTTCATGATTCCGTTCTCGGACGGTCATACGCGCCGCCTGTCACGGCTCACGCACGGCCCCTTCTGTTACGGTACGCAGACACTTGGGGGGACGGTTAATTTGTAATTGCAGCGGGGCGACTGTTTCGCGTGGCAACCGGATGGAGTCACATGGCTGTCGTGGACTTGATCGGCTCATACAACTACGCACTCGTGGCGCTTTCGGTGTTGATCGCCATGTTTGCGTCGTACGCTGCTCTGGATCTCGCAGGTCGCGTAACCGCCGCGGGTGGTTGGACTCGTGCGGCTTGGCTGCTGGGCGGGGCCGGTGCCATGGGGACTGGCATTTGGTCCATGCACTACATTGGCATGCTGGCGTTCATACTACCGATTCCAGTGGCCTACCATTGGCCTACCGTTGTGCTGTCACTATTTGCGGCCATTCTCGCGGCTGTCATTGCGTTGTACGTGGTGAGCCGACAGAAGATGGGCGTGTTCCAAGCAGTCGCCGGAAGTGTCCTGATGGGCGCGGGTATTGCGAGTATGCATTATATCGGCATGGCCGCCATGCGGTTACCGGCTATGTGCCAGTTTAATTCCTTTCTCGTCGTCCTGTCCGTCCTGTTCGCGGTTCTGATTTCTCTTGCCGCGCTGTGGATTACTTTTCACTTCCGAGATGAGGTAACGGGGATCGGCTGGGAAAAATTAGCCGGAGCCGTCGTGATGGGCGCTGCGATCCCCGTCATGCATTACACCGGTATGGCCGCTGCCAGTTTCACCCCCTCCGTCATGCCGACGAACCTGTCTCATGCCGTAAGCATCTCGACGCTTGGCACTGCCGGGATTGTCGCCGTCACATTTGTCGTCCTCGGGCTGGCTATGCTGACATCATGGGTTGATAGGCGATTCGCTATCCAGACCTTGGAGGTACAGGAAGAAAAGCTGCAGCAGAGCGAAGCGTATTTATCGGAAGCACAGCGATTAAGCCGCACGGGTAGTTTTGGCTGGAGGACTTCCACCAGCGAAATCGTCTGGTCCGAAGAATCCTTCCGAATTTTCCAATACGCCCGAACAACGAAGCCGACCGTGGAACTTATTCTGCAACGGGTTCATCCGGAAGACAAAGCTCTCGTCGAACAGACCATCGATAGGGCGGCGCAGGATGGAAGAGATTTTGATTTTGAACATCGCTTGCTGATGCCGGATGGCTCCGTCAAGTATGTCCACGTTGTGGCTCACGCCTTGAACGACTCATCTGGCATGGGCAAGTTTGTTGGAGCCGTGATGGACGTCACCGCAACGAAGCAGGCGGAAGAAGCGTTGCGGCGGAGCGAGGCATACTTGGCGGAGGCGCAAAGGCTTAGTCGCACCGGAAGTTGGGCCGGGGAGCCCGAGCCGGGCGACATCACGTACTGGTCCGAAGAGTGCTACCGCGTGCTGGGTTTTGACCCTGACGGTGGCCTCCCGCGAGTCGAAGGATTCTTTCAACGTATTCATCCGGATGATCGAGCCAGTACCTTGGAACAACTCGAAAGAGCAAGCCGTGAAAAGACGGAGTTCGAGTTCGATTACCGAATCCTTCATCCCGGCGGCGAGATCAGTGACATCCACACAGTAGGCCATCCCGTTTTCGGTCCAACCGGCAATCTCGTTGAGTTCGTCGGTACCGTGATAGATGTCACCGAGCGCAAGCAGGCAGAGGCGCTGCGTGATGGAGAGAGTCGTATTTTGGAGATGATAGCGCGCGATGCTCCGCTGGAGGAGACACTGGAGAAGCTGGTACGAGTTGTGGAAGCGCAATTTTCCGGCTTGCTGTGCTCTGTCCTGCTCCTCGACGAGGACGGCCAGCATGTGCGGCATGGAGCCGCTCCAAGCCTTCCTAAGGCCTACAGCAAAGCCATCGACGGACTTCGCATCGGACCGAAGGCGGGATCATGCGGCACGGCCATGTACCGCAGAGAACCTGTTGTCGTCACCGACATTCTCCAGGATCCGCTCTGGGAGTCGTTTCGAGACCTGGCGCAAACCTATGGGTTCCGCGCCTGCTGGTCTATTCCCATACTTACGCATTCGGGCGAGGCGCTGGGTTCGTTTGCCATGTATTACGGCGAACCGCGCAGTCCGGGCCCGGGTGAGACCCGCGCCCTGGAAATGGCTACTCATCTCGCCGGCATTGCCATTGAACGCAAGCTGGCGGGTGAAGAGCGCGAACGGTTGCGTCAGGCTCAAGCGGATCTCGCGCGCATAAATAGGGTGACCACTATGGGAGAGCTGACCGCTTCCCTGGCGCACGAAGTGAACCAACCGATTGCAGCAGCTAGCACCAACGCCAATACTTGCTTGCGCTGGCTCGCGGGCGACACTCCAAACATCGAAGAAGCGCGCGCGGCCGCCATGCGAATCGTGAAAGACGGAAAGCGCGCGGCGGAAATCATCAAGCGCATTCGTCTGCTCTTCAAAAAGGGCACTCCGGAACGGGAGCCCGTTGATGTAAACGAAATCGTTCGAGAGATGACCGTGCTCCTGGGAGGCGAGACCACGCGATACGACGTAGTAGTTACGACCGACCTTTCGCAATATCTTCCCCGCGTAACAGCCGACCGCGTGCAGTTGCAGCAGGTGCTGATGAATCTCATGCTCAATGGCATTGATGCGATGAAGGATGTGGATAGAACGCGGGAGCTCACTATCAAATCGCAGAGGCTAGAAAACGAGCAACTCATCGTGTCTGTCAGCGATACCGGCATGGGGCTGCCTGTGCAGCAGGCGGATCAGATCTTTACCGCGTTCTTTACCACCAAGCCTCACGGCACCGGTTTGGGACTCTCGATCAGCCGCTCCATCATCGAATCGCATGGCGGACGCTTGTGGGCCGGCGACAACTCTCCGCGTGGCGCAACTTTTTATTTCAGTCTACCCAGCAAAGCCGAGGCGCAAGAATGACGCCCCCAGACGCCGCTATGGTGTTTGTTGTAGATGACGATGCTTCGGTGCGTGCTTCTATCCAGGGACTGCTCAAATCGGTGAGGTTACGGTGTGCATCCTTTGCAACGGCGGAGGAATTTCTGCGCAACAAGCTGCCAGACCGGCCAAGCTGTCTGGTTCTCGACGTGAGTCTTCCTGGAGTTAACGGTCTGGAGTTTCAGCGTCAGTTGGCCGATGCCGGCGTCCGAATCCCGATCATCTTCATCACAGGTCACGGTGATATTCCTATGTCGGTGAAGGCCATAAAATCGGGTGCTGTGGAGTTTTTGACCAAACCGTTTCAGGATCAGGATTTGCTGGATGCGATCCGTCAGGCTTTGGACCGCGACCGTGTGGCGCGCCACGAACGGAGTGGTCTCGCAGAGTTGCAAAAGCGCTACGCTATGCTGACTGCGCGCGAGTGCGAGGTCATGGCCATGGTGGTTTCGGGCATGCTCAATAAGCAAATAGCTTATGATCTTGGCACCAGCGAAATCACAGTGAAGATCCATCGTGGCCACGTGATGCGCAAAATGCAGGCTGAATCGCTGGCTGAACTGGTTCGAATGGCGGCGAGACTGGAGCCTCCGCCCGGCAAAAAGTAGCTGATGCCAACCCCCCCGCGACTCATCGCTTTTTTCAAGTCCATTGCCTAGCTTCCCCTAATCCAGAGAAACATCCGGGATGTTATACCAAAGTATAATTGCGCCATTTTCCAAACGTTGCTACATTTCAGGCATGGACACTCAGGAAAACACCAAACTGATAGCGATCGTCGACGATGATGATTCGATACGTAGGGCTCTCCAGGGTTTGCTGGAATCTGCCGAATTGCCTGCGCAATCGTTTGCCTCGGCGGAAGAATTCCTCAAGTCCGGCCAACGGCATCAGATCGCATGTCTGATCGCAGACATCCGGATGCCAGGAATGTCTGGTCTCGAGCTGCAAGCGAAACTGAACTCTGAACGCTGCAAGATTCCCATTATCTTTATCACAGCCCATGGCGACGAAAAATTGCGGATGCAAGCTTTGCGAGCAGGAGCGGTGGAGTTCATGGCAAAACCATTCGACGACGAAGCCCTGCTCGAAAGCGTTCGAGTGGCTCTTGAGAATTGAGCTGCGAGTAGAAGCATGTATCCGGCTGTAGGAGGTCCTTCATGGCAGCTGTCGCAACATTCGGGCCCGTCGATCAGGACCGAGTACCGCGCAGATTCGAGCAGATCATAGGCAACAGCCCTGCTCTGGAATCGGTGCTCGAACAGGTCGAGCAGGTTGCCCCTACGGATTCCACCGTTCTCATCCAGGGCGAAACAGGGACCGGTAAAGAGCTGATCGCCCGCGCGGTTCACAATCTGAGCGCGCGATGCGGCCGACCATTCATAAAGCTTAATTGCGCTGCCATTCCATTTGACCTGCTGGAAAGCGAACTTTTTGGGCATGAAAGAGGCGCCTTTACCGGCGCCATCGCGCAAAAGATCGGCCGCTTCGAACTGGCCGACAAGGGAACGCTCTTTCTTGACGAGGTTGGAGACATTCCGCCGGGACTACAGCCCAAACTGTTGCGCGTTCTGCAAGAACAAGAATTCGAGCGCCTGGGTAGCACCCGGACTCATCAAGTAGACGTTCGGCTCGTAGCCGCCACCAACCGGAATTTGGCTGACATGGTGAAGCGCAACGAATTTCGCAGTGATCTATATTATCGTCTGAATGTGTTTCCGCTTTCATTGCCACCGTTGCGGGCGCGCCGCGAAGATATTCCAGCGCTCGTAGAACATTTCGTCGAGATTTATGTTCGCCGGATGAGTAAGCAAATCGAAACAATTCCTCCGGCGACCATGTCTGCGCTCGCGTCCTACGAGTGGCCGGGGAATATCCGGGAGCTGCAGAATTTCATCGAGCGCAGCGTAATCCTGAGTAGCGACGCTATTCTTCGTCCTCCTCTCGCGGAACTAAAACATCGCCCGGAAGTTCAATCGCCGGGAGCTGTCACGCTGGAAGAAGCCGAGCGAGATCACATCCGTAAGACTCTCGAGCAGACTCGTTGGGTTGTCGCCGGTCCCAATGGTGCCGCTGCTCGCCTCGGAATCAAGCGCTCCACGCTCTACTTCCGCATGCAAAAGCTCGGCATCTCTCGCGCCAACAAGGAACCTGCTTCGGCAGAACAGAATTAGCGCAAGGCGAGCGGCGACCTTCGTACGACAGCACATCTACACACTCCCTAATGTTCATAGGAATAGTCCAGGAATCGCCTCAGCTTCGAGGTGGCGAAGCGGAGGTGCGAGCTCCTCCACTTCACGGATGAAATTCAGGCGGAGCTGATCGTGATCCCGATCGATTCGGATCATGTCCCCGACCTGTATTCGATCCGTGGCGAAGAGATTGGCAAGGGGATAGACAATAAGGCGCTCAATCGCCAACTTCAGACGCCGCGCGTCATAGTGCTGTTCCGTGAGCAGGAGTTCTTTGGCCGAATCGGTTACGTAAAAAACGAATTCTCCCCTGGCAGTTTCCGCTACTCGCTGCTGCAGTTGATCAAGTTCCTTCGCCAGAACGCTATCCAAGTGATTCTGAGTTGACCCATCCAATTGCTGTTTAACGGCGGCGGTTATCATTGTGCCTCCTTGCATCCAGTTTCCCTGAACGACATGAAACGTCAGTGTGCAATAGGGGTGCCAAACCTTTTGCAGCGAAAAACGAATTGAAATCGGCTCAAACCGGCTTGTACGGGGAACCGCATGTGCAAAACGGTAGCTAGCGTCGCTCCTGCTGTCAGCATTGGGACATCGCGTTCAACAGGCTGGCATTCCGAGCGCCCGCACTCAGCGTAGTCGCCTCTACTTTCCGTCACTTACAAAGACAACGTCTTTGGCAGCCGTGTTGCCTATCCCACTGGTGTGGTTTAAGAGAATTCACGTTTTTGGTGAATACATAAAAGGAGAAATTATGAAACTGCAAAAAGCTATGTTCGCTTTGACGGCAATGATGTTTCTGTTCGCCGGCAAGTCCTCTGCACAACAGGTGAAGACCGATTACGATCGCAGCGCGAACTTCTCGCAATACAAGACCTATTCGTGGGAACACGTTAAGACGCAAGATCCGCTTTATGTCGATCGAATCAAGAATTCGGTCAACGCGGCCCTGGCAGCAAAAGGATGGACGCAGGTGGATTCGGGCGGTGACGTTTCCATCGTAGCCATGGAGATTACTCGTGACCAGCAGACCTTGAACACCTTCTACAACGGCTTCGGTGGAGGCTGGGGTTGGAGACGCTTTGGAGGCGGAGGCTTAGGCGAAGCAACCACTACTACGGAGACTTATAGAGTAGGCACATTGGTTCTCGATCTGTTCGACAGCAAAACGAAAAAACTCCTATGGAGAGGCACCTCAAGCGACACACTCTCCAATAACTCCAATCAGAACATCAAGAATCTGGATAAGGGCGTCGACAAATTGTTTAAGCAATTTCCTCCGGGGTCTTCGAAGAAGTAACGGGAACCCGCCGTGAGTGTTCGTGAATTTGTCCAGCACGCCTCTGGCATCACCGGATTGATCGCAATTTTGTACTGGAGAATATGCTATGAAATTATCCAAGCGGCTTTTGATCCTACTGCTCTGTTGTTTGCTGGTGCGATTCACTGCGCAAGCCGACTCCTACGATCCTACGGGCCAATCCAACGAACAGTCGCCAGCTCCGGCCCCACAACGATCGCCAGAAGAGTTGCAGCAACTGGCCGCGCCGATTGCCTTGTATCCCGATGCCCTGATCGCACAAATCCTCGCAGCCTCGACGTATCCAACACAAATCGTCGAGGCGGACCGCTGGATCGAAAGTCATTCCGACCTTAAGGGTGAGAAGCTGGCAAAGGAAGTCGACAAACAGCCCTGGGATCCCAGCGTAAAGGCTCTCGCGCAATTTCCCTCAGTCCTTGAGAACATGGACAAAAATTTACCCTGGACTTCATCCCTCGGCGACGCCTACGCTAACGACCCGCAGGGTGTCACCGACGCTGTGCAGACGATGCGTCAGCAAGCTCGCAACGCTGGCAACCTGAAAAGCACCGAGCAGGAGAACGTAAGCGATCAAGACGGCACGATCGACATCGAGCCGGCCAACCCTGACGTCGTCTACGTGCCTGCCTACGATCCTTGGCTAGTGTACGGAGCGCCGATTGTCGCGTATCCAGGCTGGTATCCCGTGCCGGGAATCTTTCTTGGCGGTGTAGGGATTGGATTTGGAATCGGCTTTGGCGTCGGCTTCTTCGGAGGATTTGGGTGGGGCTGGCATCACTGGGGATACGACTGGCATGGCCGTCGGGCAATGTACGACCATCACGCCTTCGTCTCGCACAGCCGAACCTTTGATCGTGGCGGATTTAATCACGCTAACTTCGGCCGCGGCAGCTTTAGCCACGGTAACGCCTTCCACGGTGGCGGCGGAGGCGCGGGGTTTCGCGGATCTTCTGCGCCTCACTTTCAGCCGGGGACACGCTCCAGCGCCTTCAGCGGCTTTGATCACGGCGGAAATGCGCGCGGATTTTCCTCGCGAGGGCGATCAAGCTTCGGTGGTGATTCCCATGGAGGCTTCCATGGTGGCGGCGGGCGCCACTAGCATTCGCACGTACCCGCGCGAAGTTTGTCGAGAGTCTAGGAATGGAGAAGAACATCATGCCGCAGTCGATTTCAGTTTTTGTTCAACTTGAACGCAAGCGCTTTCATCGAATTGCCCCTTCCATTTTGTTCGCACTTTTTTTGAGCTGTTCGGCCATGCCAACTTTCGCCCAGCAGGCCGGACAGCGAACCTTTGCGTCGCCGGAAGATGCCGCTAGCGCTTTCTTCGCCGCTATGCAGGCGCCGGACGACCAGGCTCCGCTGCGCATTCTCGGGCCAGCCGGAAAAGACGTCCTCTCTTCGGGCGATCGAGCGGAAGATGCCGATGCTCGCACCGGCTTCGTCGTCAAATATCAAGAGATGCATCGCTTCGTGACCGAATCGAACGGAACGGTAGCACTTGTGATCGGAGCCGAAAACTGGCCCTTTCCGATTCCCCTGGTGAACAATCACGGCTCGTGGTATTTCGACACCGCTGCAGGTAAAGAAGAAATCGTATTCCGGCGCATAGGTCAGAACGAACTTGCAGCCATGGATGCGTGCCGCGACTTGGTCCAAGCCCAAAAACAGTATTTTGAACGTCCGCCAGCTAACGTCTCAAAACAATTTGCGCAGAAGTTGGTTAGCGACGAAGGCCAGCATAATGGTCTGTACTGGCAGGGTGCCAGCGATGAGTCCGATAGCCCAATCAATCCTCTCATCGCTTACGCGCGCCAAAATCTCCCAACCGATCAGGTTGGCGAGCACGTTCCATTCAACGGGTACATGTTCCGAATCCTCCCGAGCCAGGGAGTACATGCGCCCGGCGGCGCCAAGAACTATATCGTCGATGGAAAGATGAGCGCAGGATTTGCCTTCGTAGCTTACCCTGTGGAGTACCGCTCATCGGGTGTCATGACTTTTATTGTCGACGCATCCGGAACCATTTACGAAAAGGATCTCGGCCCCAACACCACAACACTTGCACAAGCGATGACCGCCTACGACCCGGATTCCACCTGGCATAAGCCGGAATAAGCGATGCCTCGGAAGTTCTCAATGTCGTGCCCTTTTTCCTTTCGACGAATCGCTGCTGCCGCCATGGCTATCATGGCGGCCGTAGTTTTCTATTTACTCGAACTCGCGGGAAGCCCATCGGACAAGCTTCCGAACCCTCCCGAACTTCGCGCGCAAAACCACACTCTCACCATGGCTCTGCACGCTGCCCTCACCAGCGACGGACGGAATTCCTTCTTCTTCAATGGCCAACCAAACGCTCCAACGCTGCGGCTATCGCCGGGAGATCAGCTCAAGATCACCTACATCAACGATCTTCCTGCCAAACCAAGCGAAAGTTGCGCCATTACTCCGTGCATGGACATGACGAATTTACATTTTCACGGCCTGACTGTTTCTCCCGATGCTCCACAGGATGATGTCTTGGATATGATGGCTGCGCCGGGAAAAACACTCCACTACACCGTCCAGATTCCCAAAGACCACCCTCCTGGTCTGTATTGGTATCACACCCATCCTCATGGAGAGAGCCACCGGCAGGTGTTGGACGGCATGTCCGGGGCACTCGTGATCGAAGGAATTCAGTCCTATTTTTCTCCGCTCGCTGGCCTTCCAGAGCGCGTACTGGTTGTGCGCGGCCGTTCCATTAAGAATGATCCGCACTCTCATGGTTTGGAGCAGCGCGTTGACCTTAGTTCGCAGGCGTGCGGGGGCGAGCATGAAGCCCCGGAGGAAGTCTTCACGGTAAACGGATCGCTGCGGCCACAAATCGAAATCGCTCCCGGCAAGCGCCAATTCTGGCGTGTAGTGAATGCTTCCGCGGACCGCTACGTGGATCTGCAATTGGAAGGTCAATCGTTCGAAATTGTCGCCATGGACGGCATGCCTATCGCTCGGCACGACCCCGATCATCCAACTCGTGTAGCCGGCCACGTTTTGTTGCCGCCGGCAGGCAGGGTGGAAGCGATTGTCACCGGACCGGCAGCCACCAAGTCAACGCTATTGGTTTCGCGCTGCGTGGATACCGGACCGCAAGGCGACCCGAATCCAGCGATGATTTTGGCGGACATCGTTGCGAAGTCTGCATCGCAAACAACACCCAGGCTTTCAGAGACCTCGCTGAAACCTGATGTGAAATCACGGGATCTCTCTGCGGAAGAAAAAGCGCCGCCTCGATTCACTGTGATCTTCACGGAAGACAAGAATGGCTTCTACATCAACGGTGAAAAGTTCGCGGCAAATGCGGCTCCGATGGTGCATGCAAAAATTGGAACGTTCCAGCATTGGAAGATTGTCAATGCCAGCGGGGAACTGCATCCCATGCACATCCATCAAGTCCATTTCCTTCCGTACGCCGAAAACGATAAGCCAATCGCGGACCCACTGTGGATGGACACAGTGAACGT
>WNEZ01006212.1_pt1 | contig 20595 bp, 16 predicted proteins | sample 5400521 | NCBI WGS metagenome assembly WNEZ01 (sample SAMN13153339, study PRJNA577476) | soil metagenome | isolation source: 120 cm saprolite under Douglas fir tree site 2 hole 1 replicate 1 | place: USA:California | collected 2015-04-18 | reverse complement strand
AGGCGATCAACGATCCGACTACCAAGGCCAAGCTCACCACGCTCGGCGTCGAGCAGATGATCATGGAGCCGGACGCGTTCGATGCCCGCATCGCCAGGGAAGCCGACATCGCCGTGAAGCTCGCCAAGGCCGCGAACATTACGCCGCAGCCGTAGGATGGGTTGAGCGAAGCGAAACCCATCATCCCGAGTCACGGCGTGTGGCGATGGGTTTCGCTGCGCTCAACCCATCCTACGAAGAAGGCGCGTTCAATTACGGAATCTTCTTCACCGGCTTCGGATCGAGTCCGAGCACGCGCGCGGCGTTGCCGCCCAGGATGTTGCGCTTGGCCTGCTCGGAGAGGAACGGCAGGTCGTAGATCACGCCCGGCAGGTCGAAGTCCCAGTGCGGATAGTCCGACGACCACATCAGCTGGGTCTCGGCGTTGATCATCTTGAACGTCGCCTCGAGGATCGAGGGATCGGTCGGCACCTCCATCGGCTGCGTCGAGTAGTACATCTCGCGCATGTATTCGCTTGGGCGCCGCTTGAGCGAGGGGCAGTCGGAGGTGCGCATCATGTAGGAGTGGTCGAGCCGCTGCATCAGGCTGTAGGCCCAGGTGAGCCCGCTCTCCACCCACATCACCTTGAGCCTGGGGAAGCGCTCGGGCAGCCCGTTGATCACCCAATTGGTCATGTGGACCATGTTGAACCAGATGAAGCCGAGCGCGTGCACCGAGATGAAGCGATTGGTCATCGCGAGCGACTGGTCGTTCCAGTTATAGGCGGCGTGGAACGAGAGCGGCTTGCCGATCTCCTCGAGCAGCGCGTAGGTCTTGATGTAGGCGTTGTCGTGCACCGGCTTGTAGCGCGGCGACGTCACCATGAATCCGCACACGCCCTTCTTGTCGCCGAACTCCTGCACGGTCTTGTAGGCCGCTTCCGGATCGTTGAACGGCAGATAGAGCATCGAGATCAGCCGCGGCTCGACCGCGAGGATGCGCTCGCAGAGCCAGCGATTGTAGCCCTGCGCCATGGCGACCTCGACCTCGGTCTGCGGATGCAGCCCGAGAAACAGCATCGGCGTCGGAAACAGGCACGCGTAGTCGACGCCCATCGCGTCCATCCACAGCTTGGTCATGCTGACGTCGCGGTGGACGTCCGACGGCACCTTCTCGAGCTTGCGCAGCTCGTGCCGGGTGATGCGGCCGCCGAGATCCTGGTAGCCGACCTGGCTGTTCATCATCGAGGCGCGGCCGGGCCGCTTGCTCGACTCGATCGCGGCGCGGCGGATCACCGGATTGTCGATGTAGGAGAAGACCTCCTTGTAGGACTCGTTCTCGTAGTGGTGCGAGTCGACGTCGACGATCAGGAAATCCTGGTAGTTGCGCGCCCGCGCCTGCTGGGAGGCGTGCTCGAGGTGCTTGGTGACGGAGAACTCGTCGAACCGGAGCTCGCGCACTTCCGAGCGTGGCATGTCCATGGACGTTCTCCCATTTGCGTCGCCGCGGCGACGCGCTGTCGTCAGGCGACGACGTAGATGTCCTCGCCGCGCCGCACCACCTCGTATTTGCGCAGCCTGAGCTTGCGGTCGCCGACGCATTCGCCGGTCTTCATGTCGTATTCGTAGCCGTGCCAGGGGCAGACGAAGTGCAGCTCGTCGGAGAAGCTCTGGCCCTGGTAGGTGCGGTCGGCGCCGATCAGGTCGACCACGCGATTGATGATCAGGCCTTCGCAGGCCGGACCGCCGGAATGCAGGCAGTAATTGCTGTACGCATAGTAGGCGCCGCCCGAGAAGAACACGCCAATCTCGCGCTGGCCGGCGGTGATGATCCGCCGGTCGCCGTCCTTGAGCTCCGACGCCTTGGCGATGAGCCATTCCGCCATGAATGCCTGCCCCTTTGCTGCCGACGCAGCGCCGCACCGCGCCGCGATTGTCGCAAAAGTGACCGCACATCGCAACTGGATGTCATTGCGAGGGAGGGCGAAGCCCCACGAAGCAATCTCCGCCAAACGGTCTGCGGCCGAGGTTGCTTCGCTTCGCTCGCAATGACGGCGGTTTTTCCTACTCCGCGGCGCTCCGCTTTGCGTCGGTCTCGCCCGCCGCCAAGAGCGGGATGAGCGCGCGCTTGATGGCGGCGTGGCGGGGCGGGGAGGCGATCTTCGCGCCGAGGAGGTCGGTCACGTAGAACACGTCGACCGCGCGCTCGCCGAAGGTCGCGACGTGGGCGGAGGCGATGTTGAGATTGAGCCGCGACAGCGTCGCGGTGAGGTCGTAGAGCAGGCCGGGCCGGTCGAGCCCGCTCACCTCGACCACCGTGTAGCGGTTGGACCACTGGTTGTTGATCGTCACGTCGGGCTCGACCGCGAAGGCCTTGATGCGCCCCTTTGGCACGGCGCGCTTCGCCACCACTTCGGGCAGGCGCAGCTCGCCGCGCAGGGCGCGCTCGATCGCGTCGGCGATGCGCATGGCGCGTCGTCCCTCGTCCTCGTCGAGCTCGAACTCGCGCTTCACCGCAATGGTATCAAGCGCGAGCCCGTCGGTGGTGGTGAAGATTTGCGCGTCGACGATGTTGGCGCCCGCGCTCGCGCAGGCGCCGGCGATCACCGACAGCAGCCGGGGATGGTCGGGCGCGAGCACCGTCAGGATGGTCACGCCGCGCGCCGCGTCGAAGCCGACGTTGGTGGCGAGCGTGTTGCCCGCCTCCTCGGCGGAGCGCATGAAGGCCGCCTGCGCGAGCTTCTCCGGCAGGTCGACCTTGAGCCAGTAGGCCGGATAGTGCCGGGCGATATAGCGGTCGATCTCCTCCGGCTGCCAGTCCTTGATCTCGGCGCGGAACTCGGCCTGCGCAATGGCGACGCGGCGCGCCCGGTCCACCTCGGAGAAGCCGCCGGTGAGCACGGGCTCGGTCTCGTAGTAGAGCGCGCGCAGGAGCTGCGCCTTCCAGCCGTTCCACACGCCGGGGCCGACCGCGCGGATGTCGGCCGTGGTCAGGATGGTGAGCAGCTTCATGCGCTCGAGCGACTGCACCACCGCGCTGAAATTATCGATCGTCTTGCGGTCGGAGAGGTCGCGCGACTGAGCGATCATCGACATCGTGAGGTGCTGCTCGACCAGCCAGGCGACCGTCTCGGTCTCCGCCGCCGAGAGGCCGAAGCGCGGGCACAGCCGCCGCGCGATGCGCGCGCCGGCGATCGAATGGTCCTCGATGCGGCCCTTGGCGATGTCGTGCAGGAAGAGCGCGACGTAGAGCAGCACGCGGTGGCTCGGCTGGATGGTGCGCATCAGCTCGTTGGCGAGCGCGTATTCCTCGTGCGTGCCGCTCTCGATCTCGGCGAGCACGCCGATACAGCGCAGCAGATGCTCGTCGACCGTATAGTGATGATACATGTTGAACTGCATCATCGACACGATGCGGCCGAAGTCGGGGATGAAGCGGCCGAGCACGCCGGTTTCGTTCATGCGGCGCAGCACGATCTCGGCGTCGTTCTTGGCGGTGAGGATGTCGAGGAAGAGCCGGTTCGCCTCCGGGTCCTCGCGCATCTCCTTGGTGATCAGGCGGAGCGAGCGGGTGGCGAGCCGCATGGCGTCGGGATGGAACGCGAGGCTGTGGCGCTGGGCGAGGTGGAAGATGCGGATGAGATTGACCGGATCGCGCTGGAATGCCTCGGCGTCGGCGACGTTGATGCGGTTGTGGTCGACGACGAAGTCCTCGCTTTCGCGCAGGCTGCGGCGCGGGCGCGGACGGAAGCGCGCGACCACGCGGTTGAGCATCGCCATGCCCTTGGTCTGCTGCGCCTCGAGCTCCGCGCACATGATGGCGGTGAGGTCGCCGACGTCCTTGGCGATGAGGAAGTAGTGCTTCATGAAGCGCTCGACGTCGCGCATGCCGGGATGCGACTGGTAGCCGAGCCTCACCGCGATATCGCGCTGGATGTCGAAGGCGAGGCGTTCCTCGGCGCGGCCGGTGAGGAAGTGCATGTGGCAGCGCACCGCCCAGAGGAAATCCTCGCAGCGGCGGAACAGCTGATATTCCGGCCGGTCGAACACGCCGCGCTCGATGAGGTCTTCGGCGTCGCGCACGCGGTAGACGTATTTGGCGATCCAGAAGAGCGTGTGCAGGTCGCGCAGCCCGCCTTTGCCGTCCTTGACGTTGGGTTCGACGAGGTAGCGCGAGCGGCCGACACGGCGGTGACGTTCCTCGCGCTCCGCGAGCTTGGCGGAGACGAACTGCGAGGCGGTGCCCTGCACGATCTGCTTGTCGAAGCGCGCCACTAACTCGTCGTAGAGCTTGCGGTCGCCGAGCAGGAAGCGCGCCTCGAGCAGCGCGGTGCGGATCGTCATGTCGGCTTTGGCCTGGCGGATGCACTCGTCGATCGAGCGCGTGGCGTGGCCGACCTTCAGCCCCATGTCCCACAGGCAGTAGAGGATCGCCTCGGCGACCGACTCGCCCCAGGCGGTCTGCTTGTAGGGCAGCAGGAACAGGAGATCGATGTCGGAGCCGGGCGCCATCAGGCCGCGGCCGTAGCCGCCGGTGGCGACGATCGCCATGCGCTCGGCTTCCGACGGATTCTGCGCGGAATAGAGGTGCTTGCCGATGAACTCGTAGAGGACGCGGATGATCTCGTCCTGCAGGCGGCACAGCCGCTCGGCGCAGTGCCGGCCGTGGCGGTCCTCGAGCAGCAACTGCTCGGCGACGACGCGCGCGTCGGCGAGCGCCGCTTTCAGGCGCTGCGCGACCGCGAGGCGCAGCTCGCGCTCGCGTCCGTCAAAGTCCCGCGCCAGCGTCTCGAGCGCGGCCTCCATCGCGGCCGTGTCGACCAGGTCGCCGGTGTGAGCCGGATGTTCGGTGATGGTCATCGGATCGTGGGATAGACGAGCGCAGCCACGGTGTCACGGGGGCTGGGGCGCAGTGGCGAACTTCCGCGCGTATCCGGCCAGGGGGAATATAATTTTTCAAATCAACGATTGCGAGGTGTCGAATTTCTCGTTGACGCCCTCTCTACCGGCCTCTATAGGATGAAACTAGCGCCGATTTGAGCGGACAGCTTGCGGGCGCTTAACAAATGCAGCTAAAGCGTGGGGTCTTCCCCTCGCCGAGCTGACGGCGGGCCTTGAAAATCCCGTCATCATCAACCGGCCGTCTCGCGGGTAGGGAACCCGAGCGTGGCCTCGCGTATGGAGGTCTCACATGACCCTTCTTTCCCGACGTCTTCTTCTTGGCACCGTTCTCGCCGCCGGCCTCGCGCCGGGCGCGCTCCTTGCGGCCGACAAGCCGAAGGAAATCCGCATCGACTGGGCGACCTACAATCCAGTCTCCATGGTGCTCAAGGACCACGGCTTCCTCGAGAAGGAATTCGCCAAGGACGGAATCGGCATCCGCTGGGTGCAGACGCTCGGCTCCAACAAGGCGCTCGAATTCCTGAACGCCGGCTCGATCGATTTCGGCTCGACCGCCGGCTCCGCCGCGCTCGTCGCCAAGATCAACGGCAATCCGATCAAGTCGATCTACGTGTATTCGCGCCCCGAATGGACCGCGCTCGTCACGCGCAAGGACACGACGATCGCCAAGATCGCCGACCTCAAGGGCAAGCGCGTCGCCGTCACCCGCGGCACCGATCCGCACATCTTTCTGGTGCGCGCGCTGCTCAGCGTCGGGCTCTCCGAAAAGGACATCACGCCGGTGCTGCTGCAGCACCCCGACGGCAAGACCGCGCTCATCCGCGGCGACGTCGACGCCTGGGCCGGCCTCGACCCCATGATGGCGCAGGCCGAGATCGATGATGGCGCGCGTCTCTTCTACCGCAACAAGGACGCCAACACCTGGGGCATCCTCAATGTGCGGGAGGAGTTCCTGAAGGACCATCCGGACCTCGTGCGCCGGGTGCTTGCGGTCTACGAGGAGGCACGAAAATTCTCGCTCGCGAACTACAACGAGGTGAAGAAGTCATTCATCGCCGTCACCAAGCTGCCCGACGCGGTGGTCGACAAGCAGCTCAAGGAGCGCACCGAGCTCACCCACAGCCGCATCGGCGCGCCGCAGCGCGACTCGATCCTGGCGGCGGGCATTGCGCTCCAGCAGGCGGGCGTGATCCCGGCGAATGTCGACGTGAAGAAGTCGGTCGATGACCTCATCGACGACCACGTCCCGCTGCCGGGGAATTGAGAACTTTCTTTTCTTCACCTCCCCGACGCAAGTCGGGCTTGCCCGACTTGCGCACCAATAGTGCCGAAATCGGGTAAACCCGATTTCGGATGCGAGGAGAGGGAGCGCCAACGCCGAGCGTGTTGGCACTGGTTGATTTGGTAGCGCGTCCCATGTCTTCTGTCGGCATGTCGGTTGAAGCCAAGCCCACGGCGGCGGAAGGAACCGCCGTCCGCGCGCCGTCCGTCGAGACGTCGGCGCGCATCCAGCGGATCGTGATCGGTCTCGCGCTGCCGGTCGGCTTGGCTGCGGCATGGGAGATCGCGGTGCGGGCCGGGCTCTCCGACGGGCGGCTGGTGCCGCCGCCTTCGCGCATCTATCTCGAATTCGAAGAGCTCGCGCGCGCGGGCGAGCTGCACCGCCATGTGCTGGCGACGCTCGCCCGCGTCGCGGTCGGTTTCGGCGTCGGCACCGTTGCGGGCACCCTTCTCGGCGCCGTTGCCGGCTATTCGTCGCTCGCGCGCCGCCTGCTCGATCCCACGCTGCAGGGTCTGCGCGCGGTGCCGTCGATCGCATGGATCCCGCTGTTCATCCTGTGGCTCGGCATCTTCGAGACCTCGAAGGTCGCGCTCATCGCGGTCGGCGTCTTCTTCCCGGTCTATCTCGGCGTGATGGCGGCGATCCTCTCGGTCGACCGCAAGATCGTCGAAGTCGGGCGCGTGTTTCGCCTGTCCGGTCTCGCCATGGTCCGCCGCATCCTGCTGCCCGCCGTGCTGCCGAGCTATGTGGTGTCGCTGCGCGCCGGCCTTGGGCTCGGCTGGATGTTCGTGATCGCGGCCGAGTTCATGGGCGCCTCGGAAGGGCTCGGCTATCTGCTCATCGACGGCCAGCAGCTCGGCAAGCCGGCCGAGATCGTCGCCGCCATCCTCGCCTTCGCGGTGCTCGGCAAGCTTTCCGACGCGCTCGTCGTTGGCGTCGCCGCGCCGTTCCTGCGCTGGGAAGACGTCTTCGTGCGCCACGGAGACAACTGATGCTCGCGCTCGCCAATGTGGGAAAAACCTATCCCAACGGCGTGCGCGCGCTCGATGGCGTCACGCTTGCCGTCACGCCCGGAGAGATCGTCGCGATCGTCGGCGGGTCGGGCTGCGGCAAGTCGACCTTGCTGCGTGTCGTCTCGGGTCTCGACCATCCGAGCCTCGGCGTGGTGACGCTCGACGGCGACACCATCATGGCGCCGCACGAGAAGATCGGCATGGTGTTTCAGGAGCCGCGGCTGCTGCCGTGGCTCAGCGTCGCCGACAATGTCGGGTTCGGCCTCGAGCACCTGCCGAAGGCAGAACGCAATGCCCGCGTGAAGGCGCAGCTCGAGCGCGTCGGCCTCGCCGACAAGGCGACGGTGTGGCCGCGCGAGCTCTCGGGCGGCCAGGCGCAGCGCGCCGCCATCGCGCGCGCCTTTGTGACGCGGCCCGAGGTGCTCCTGCTCGACGAGCCGTTCTCCGCGCTCGATGCCTTCACCCGGGTCGATCTGCAAGACCATTTGCTCGACGTGTGGGCCGATTCGAAGCCGACGCTCGTCATCGTCACCCACGACGTCGACGAAGCGATCGTGCTCGCCGACCGCGTGATCGTGATGCGCTCGCGCCCGGGACGTCTCTACGAGGAGATCGTCACCGACCTCGCGCGCCCGCGCGACCGCCAGTCGGCGGCCTTCGACTTCGCCAAGCGCCGCGTGCTCGCCGCGCTCGACCGCTCGCTCGATCGCACGATCGTGACCGACAGCGGCGAGACCAGGACCAGCGCCGGCGCCGCCTTGTGGTGGTAGAGCCATTCACTTTGCGCTGAGCCGTCATGCCCGGCCTTGTGCCGGGCATCCACGTCTTTATACGTACCCGCACGGCAAAGGAACGAACGGGAGTACGACATGGACGCCGCCGAGTTGCGCGCAATGCAGGCGCCGATCAAGGAGCGCTACAAGACCGATCCGAAGGCCGCCGTCATCACGCTCAAGGCCAAGGGCACGCTCGACGACAGCCACATCGCCTGCAAGGTCGAGACCGGCCGGGCGTTGGCGGTCGCCGGGCTGCATCCCGCGACCGGCGGCTCCGGGCTCGAGCTGTGCTCGGGCGACATGCTGCTGGAGGCGCTCGTCGCCTGCGCGGGCGTGACGCTCAAAGCGGTCGCGACCGCGCTCGCGATCCCCCTCAAGTCCGGCGCCGTCTCGGCCGAGGGCGATCTCGACTTCCGCGGCACGCTCGGCGTCGCGAAAGACGCGCCGGTCGGCTTCGCCCAGATCCGCCTGCGCTTCGACGTCGACACCGACGAGAGCCAAGAGAAGCTCGATCAGCTGCTCAAGCTCACCGAGCGCTATTGCGTGGTCTACCAGACGATCAAAAGCGGCCCGCCCGTCGAGGTGCGACTGAACCGCATGTGAGCCATGCGGTGGCCTTTTCGCCATGCCCGGCCTTGTGCCGGGCATCCGCGTCTTTAAAGGATATCTCGCGCGTCGAGACGTGGATGGCCCGGGCATAGGCGAGCGAAGCGACGCCGTTCTTCGAACGGCTATGCCCGGCCATGACAGCAACTTATGTCCCCCGACCTCCTCTTCCTGCTCTCGCTCGCCGTCAAGATGGCCGTCACCGCGCTGTTCGTGCTGGTGGCGACCTATGCGGCCGAGCGCGCCGGCGCGCTGGTCGGCGCCATGATCGCGACGCTGCCGATCGCCGCCGGTCCCGCCTACATCTTCCTCGCGCTCGATCATGACGCGCGTTTCATCGCGGACAGCGCGCTCGCGAGCCTCGTCGTCAACGCGGTGACCTGCATCTTCGCGCTCGTCTACGCGGTGCTGGCGCAGAAGCGCGGCCTCGCGGCGAGCGTCCTGCCGGCGCTTGCGGTCTGGTTCGCGCTCGCGCTCGTGGTGCGCGCCGTTCCCTGGACCACGACAAGCGCCGTCGTCTTCGACATCGTGGTGTTCGCGGTCTGCCTCATGCTCGGCAATCGCTTCCGTCACGCCCGCATGCCGCTCGCGCTGCGGCGCTGGTACGACATTCCGCTGCGCGCCGGCATGGTGGCGATCCTGATCGCGCTCGTGGTGGGCTTGAGCGCGCGCGTCGGCCCGACCATCACCGGCATCCTGGCGGTGTTTCCCATCGTGCTCACGAGCCTGATGCTGATCCTGCATCCGCGCATCGGCGGACCGGCGACCGCGGCGGTCGAGGCCAACAGCCTGCTCGGCCTCGTCGGCTTCGCCCTGACCTGCCTGACGGCGCGTCTCGCGGTCGAGCCGCTCGGCACGGCGGCAGGACTTTCGCTCGCGCTCGCGGTGTCGATCGGATGCAATCTGCTGTTCTGGCGGCTGCGGCGGGCCCGAGCATGATCCCGAAAAGTGGAAACCGGTTTTTGGAAAAGATCATGCTCCAGGAAAAGCGGCTGTTACTTCTTCTCCGCCGCCTTCAGCTTGAGCGCGTAGAGCGCCTCCAACGCGTCGCGCGGCGACATCTCGTCAGGATTGAGCGCCGCGAGCGCCGCGATGACGAGGTCGGCCGGCTCGTTTCGCGGCGCGGGGGCGGACGCGCGCGGCGCCGCCGCGAACAGCGGCAGGTCGTCGATGAGTTTGCGCGCGGGCGACGTGCGGTCCTCCGCCTCGAGCTCCGCCAGCACCAGCTTGGCGCGCTCGATCACCGCGGGCGGCAGGCCCGCGAGCTTCGCCACCTGGATGCCGTAGGAGCGGTCGGCCGCGCCCGCAATCACCTCGTGCAGGAAGACGACCTCGCCCTGCCATTCGCGCACCCGCACCGTGGCGTTGAACAGGCGCGGCAGCTTGCCGGCGAGCGCGGTCAGTTCATGAAAATGCGTCGCGAACAGCGCGCGGCAGCGATTGGTCTCGTGCAGATGCTCGATCGTCGCCCAGGCGATCGAGAGCCCGTCGAAGGTCGCGGTGCCGCGGCCGATCTCGTCGAGGATGACGAGCGAGCGCGGCGCCGCCTGATTGAGGATCGCCGCGGTCTCCACCATCTCGACCATGAAGGTGGAGCGTCCGCGCGCGAGATCGTCCGCCGCGCCGACGCGCGAGAAAAGCCGGTCGACGACGCCGATGCGAGCCTTGGTCGCCGGCACGAAGCTGCCCATCTGGGCGAGGATCGCGATCAGCGCGTTCTGCCGCAGATAGGTCGACTTGCCCGCCATGTTGGGGCCGGTGACCACGTAGATACGGCCGGCGCCGCCGTCGGGCGGCGAGAGATCGCGGGCCGCACATAGTCGCGCTCGACGGCGAGCGCCGCGAGGGCGGTCGAGACGTCGATCACGGCGAGCGCCTGCGCAGCCGCCTTGATCTGCTCCGCGGCGGCGACGACCCGCTCGCTCAGCCGCTCGAAGATCGCCAGCTCGAGACCGAGCGCGCGGTCCGCCGCATTGGCGATCTTGGCCTCGAGGTCGGCGAGCTCGGTGGTGGTGAAGCGGACCTGGCCGGCGAGCGTCTGGCGATGGATGAAGGTCGCGTTGAACGGCGGCTTCATCAGCTTGTCGCCGTGCTGGGCGGTCACGTCGACGAAATAGCCGAGCACGTTGTTGTGCCGGATTTTCAGCGCGCGAATCTGGGTCTCTTCCGCATAGCGCGCCTGCAGGCCGGCGATGACGCGGCGGGATTCGTCGCGCAGCCCGCGCGCTTCGTCGAGCGCGCCGTCGTAGCCCGCGCGCACGAAGCCGCCGTCGCGCTTGAACGCCGGCAGCTCGTCGCCGAGCGCCGCCGCAAGCTCGGCCGCGACCGCGGCATCGGGCCGGCGCAGCGCGGCCGCGGCGTCGGCGATCTCGGCGGAGGCCGACGCGGACTGAGCGAGGCGCGAGGCGATTTCGGCCGCGGTGACGAGGCCGATCTGGATCGCCGCAAGGTCGCGCGGCCCGCCACGGCCGACCACCAGGCGGGCGAGCGCGCGGGCGAGGTCGGGCGCCGCCGCAAGCCGTCCGCGCAGATCGCGCGCCAGCGCGAAATCGGCGATGAAGAAGGAGACGGCGTCGAGCCGCGCGCCGATCGCGGCCGGATCGGTCAGGGGCGCGGCGAGACGCTGCGCCAGCAGGCGCGAGCCGGCGGCGCTCACCGTCCGGTCGATCGCGGCGGCGAGCGAGCCGCTGCGCTCGCCCGCGAGCGTGCGCATCAGCTCGAGGTTGGCGCGGGTCGCGGCGTCGATCGCCATGGTGGCGCCCTGCGCCTCGCGCACCGGCGGGGAGAGCGGCGGACGCTTGCCGATCTGGGTGCGCTCCACATAGGTGATGCAGGCTGCGGCCGCGGTCAGCTCGAGCCGCGAGAACATGCCGAATGCCTCGGTCGTGGCGACCGCGAAATAGGACGCGAGCCGCCGCTCCGCGGTCGCCCCGTCGAACACGTCGCGGGTGAGCGGCGTCACCGCCGGCAGCGAGCGCAGCAGCGGCACCATGTCGGAATCGCCGTAGAGCGCGTCCGACACGATGATCTCGCTCGGCTCGAGCCGCGCGATCTCCGCCGCGAGGCCGACGCGGTCGCATTCGGTGAGCCGGAATTCGCCGGTCGAGATGTCGAGGAAGGCGAGGGCGAAGCGGACATCGTCGCCGGCCGACGAGGTGCGCGCCCGGACGAGCGCGACGAGGTAATTGTTGCGCCGCGCGTCGAGCAGCGAATCCTCGGTCAACGTGCCCGAGGTGACGAGCCGCACCACGTCGCGCCGCACCACGCTCTTCGATCCGCGCTTCTTCGCCTCCGCCGGGTCCTCCATCTGCTCGCACACGGCGACGCGATGGCCGAGCGCAATGAGCCGGTGGAGATATTCGTCGGCGCGCTCGATCGGCACGCCGCACATCGGGATGTCCACTCCCAGATGCTTGCCGCGCTTGGTCAGCACGATGCCGAGCGCCCGGCTCGCGATCTCGGCGTCCTGGAAGAACATCTCGTAGAAATCGCCCATCCGGTAAAAGAGCAGGCAATCCGGATTGGCGGTCTTGATCTCGAGATATTGCTCCATCATGGGCGTGACGCGCTCGTCGTCCGCCTTGGGCGCGACGCGGTTGTTCGCGTCAGCGGGCGCGGCAAAGCCGGTGGAATCATGCTTGCGGGCGGCGTCCATCGGACCGCACGCTAGCAGATGCCTGCCGGGTTTTCATGATGCGGGAGGAGGAACCCACAAGCTATGAGCCGTAGCCCGCATGGAGCGAAGCGGAATGCGGGGAAAGCCCGTCCGCGGATGGTCTGGCCCCGGATTTCGCTTCGCTCCATCCGGGCTACAGGCCAAGCGTCGTCTCACTGCACCTCGTTGCTGCGCCGCAGCCCCGAAATCATGGACGTATCGAGCAGGTGCGCCCGCGCGCGCGCCGGATCCTTGGCGATGGCGATCAGCTCGCCGAGCCGCTCGCGCTGGACCTTCGGGTCGCGCTCCTCGAGGAGATGCTTGTTGCGGATCGACATCGCCTGCACCTGCTCGATCGCCGCCGAGCGCCGCTGGCGCACGTAGAGATCGAGCACAGCGCCGTTCGCTTCGCCGCGCCAGGTCCGGCCGAGCTTGTCGGCGAGGTTGATGGCGTCGTGGATGCCACTGTTGAGCCCGAACCCGCCGAGCGGATTGTTGAGATGCGCGGCATCGCCGGCGAGCAGCACGCGCCGGTCACGAAACGTCTGTGCGACGCGCTGGTGCACGCGGTAGACGCTCTTGTGGCGGATCTCGTAGGGCTCGCTACGCTTCACCAGCGACTGCATCACACGCTCGACATAAGTCGGATCGAGCAATTCCTCTTCGGACAGCGTCGCCTCCGCCGGAACGGCGGCCCGCCAGAGGCCGGGCGGACCCTGGTCGGGCACCTTGAACACGGCCGCCCACTCGACCGGATCGGAGATGTACGAGTTCCAGGCAAATCCGTGCTGGCCGAAGTCATAAGGCGTGCTCACGACGAGAAACTGCTCCGGCCAGGTGAAGCCTTCGAACTCGACGTCCAGAACCTTGCGGATGGTGCTGCGCCCGCCATCCGCCGCCACCAGCCAGGACGCCGCGATGGTATCGTGGCCGTCCTCGGTCTTGACCTCGACGCGCACGCGGTCGGCCGCCTGGCTAAATCCGGTCACCTGGTGTCCGAACCGCACCTCCGCGCCGGTGTCACGGCGCAGGATTTCGAGCTGGATCGGGGTGAGCCGGTGCTGCTCGAAATGCAGGCGAAACGGATAGGGCGTGACGTCGGCGAGCAGATCGAGATCGAACTCGGCGATGTCCTCGCCGCGCTTGTCGCGGATCTGCCAGTGCCGCACCCGGATGCCGGTCTCCAGCATGCGCGCTGACAGTCCGTACGGCGCCATCATCTCGAGCGTCGGCGGATGGAAGGTGGCGGCGCGCAGGTCGTGGGCGAGGCCGGGTCCGGCCTCCAGCACGATCACCGGAATGCCCTGCTTGCCGAGCGCGAGCGCGGTCATCAGTCCGGTGGGACCGGCGCCGGCGACGACGACGGGCGGGGCGGGCATTGCAGTCGCTTACTTGACCAGCTTCGCGCCGGTGAGGTTTTCCAGGTTCTTGAAGTAGATCTTCTCCTGCTTGTCCTTCGGCAGGTTGAGCGAATCGAGAATCCGCAGCGTCTCGCGGATGTAGCCCGTGCCTTTCTCCGGATCGAACGGGCAGTCGGAGGCGAACACGACCTGCTCGATCGGATAGAAGGCGAGCCCGAGGACCGTCGCCGCATCGGCGCCGAACACGGCGGTGTCGACATGGAAGTTCTGCTTGAAATAGTCGAGCGGCCGTTTCTTCAGGCTGCGCTTGAGCGCCTGGTAGTCCTCGTCCGAGGTGCGCGCGCCGATCTGGTCCCAACCCGGACCGATGCGGCCTTCGAGGATCGGCACGATGCCGCCGAAGTGATGCATGATGAGCTTGAGGTTGGGATGGCGGTCGAGCGTCTTCGAGAAGACGAGGCGCGCCATGGCGGCGGCGGTCTCGTAGGACCAGCCGAACGTCCACCAGATCTCGTAGAGCGATTTCTTCTCGTCGAGATAGTCGGGGAAATTCGCGCCGCGGGTGGGATGAATCCAGATCGGCTTGCCGAGCTTTTCCATGGTCTCGAAGAACGGCGCGAATTCCGGCCGGTCGAGCGGCTTGCCCTTGATGTTGGTGTAGATCTGCACGCCGAGCGCGCCGTTCTTGATGGCGCGCTGCGCCTCGCGCACGGCGCCTTCGGGTGACCCGAGCGAGGCCTGCGCGACCCAGCCGGGAAAGCGGTCCTTGTGCTTCGCGCAGATCTCGACGAAGCCGTCGTTGATCAGCTTGCACAGCTCTTCGGTCTGCGCGCCCTCCACCACGGTCTCGATCGGCGGCATCGCGTAGGAGAGGATCTGCGCATAGTCGGGAAACTTGTCGACGACGCGGAGCCGCTCGTCGAGATCGTGGATGCAGGGAATCTCGCGCATGCGCTTGCCGATGTCGGCGAAATTGCCGGCGATCTGCGCCATCCGGTCGGAGAACGGCTTGGGAATGAAATGCGTATATGCGTCGACCCGCATCATGGGTGATCCTCACTCCGTTGCTGGTGCGGCGCCGGGATGCGAGCGAGAGGCGCAGCGTCAGAGAATCTTTGAAGCTTCAATCTTTTCTCATCGCAAGGGCCATGGCGGCCGCGCGATTGTCAAGGCCGCGCGCCCGCGGCGGATCAGCCATGCACGACCCGCTGGCCGACGCTCATCGTGCCATCCCGTGCAACTTGTGCGGCCTTGCGGCGCTGCGACCTAAGCGAGCATGCTCAACCTGCGTGGTCAGGCTCGACTTGCGCGGTCCGCCCGCCCCCTTGCGGACCCAGCGTCTTGAGACGGCGCGTATCGTCGGCCGCCTGCGCGAGCAGCCAGTCGCGCGCCCGCTTGATCTTCGGCAGCATCGCGGTCGCCTTCGGGCACACGATCCAGTAGGTCTTGGACAGGCGCAAATTCACGGCGAACGGCCTGACCAGGCGCCCGCTGATGAGGTCTCCGGCCGCCAGCGTGGTGCGTGCAAGCGCGATCCCGTGGCCGTCGACGGCGGCGTCGATCAGCATGCTCGCGCGGTTGAGCACCGGGCCGGCGGGCGGCTCATCGACGACGCCCGCCGCTTCGAGCCAGTTCGACCAATCCTTTTTCCCCGCATCGAGATGAAGCAGCGGAAACTTGAGCACGTCCCCCGGCCGGCTCAGGCGACGGCGGCCGTCGATCAGCTTCGGGCTGCACACCGGAAAGAGCTGCTCGGGCGACAGGCGCTGCAAGTGCATGTCGGTCCACGTGCCCTCGCCGTGACGGACCGCGAGATCGACTTCCTCGCGCGCGAAGTCGACGTGATGCATGGTGGCGGAGACGCGCAGATCGATGTCGGGATGCGTCTCGGCGAATCTTCCGAGCCGGTGCACCAGCCATTTGGCGGCGAAATCCGGCGAGGTGCTGATCGTCAGCGCGCCGGAGCTCTGGCGCTGCATGAGGCGCTCGGTGCCGAGCGCGATGCGATCGAGCGCGTCGCGCACGACGCCGAGATATTCGCGCCCCGATTCCGTGATCACCAGCCGCTGGCGCTCGCGGTTGAAGAGCTTGATGCCGAGCTCCTGCTCCAGCGCTTTCACCTGATGGCTGACCGCGCCCTGCGTGACGCAGAGTTCCTCGGCCGCGCGCGTAAAACTTTCGTGGCGGGCTGCGGCCTCGAAGGACTTGAGCGCATTGAGCGCTGGCAGGCGGCGAAGCATGGCCGATCCGTCATGAGAAATGTTCAGGCAGGGTAGAGAAAGCATGCTTTGAGGGCAAGTGGCCCGGGCGATATTGATCCGTCTGCGCCGGCTGAGCTGCGTCCTCGGCCGAACGACGACCGGAGCCTCCAAGATGGCGAAGCTGCATGCCGGACCGTTTCGTCCCCCGGCTGCGCGTGCCGGGTCATCATGTTGCCGGCCAACGTTTTTCGCCTGGATTTACGGGCTTTCAACCATTCTCGGGACGTGGACTGCGCGCAGCCGGCAGCGTCGCGAGCTACGGGACCTTGCGCGCCGTGACGACGACCTCTTGGCCGATATTGGCCTGACCCGGCACCGGGCATTTCGCGAGGCGGCGAAATGGTTTTGGCAACCATGAATGCTGTGCGAAGCCATATCATGAGAAATTCTATGGCTGGCCAGATAAATGATGCTTTGCGGCCAAGCGTGAAATCCGGCTATCTCGCGCCCGGTCGGGCACCCATGCAGCCGCCCGGCTTCTGAAACAAGACGCTTCTCGTCCAAGCGCTGCTCCGATCCCTGCGGGGGAAGGAGCGCCTTGTGACCGACCGAACCGCCTCAATCTCCGCTCCATTGCTGGCTCCTGCGACCACCGCCCGTCCGGCGGCTGCGGCGCGCACCAAGCTGCTGCTCGAAGGGCCGATCTTCCCCACGCTGCTGCGCCTCTCGGCGCCGAACGTCATGAACCTGCTGGCGTTCGCGGGCGTGATCACGTTCGACGGATTCTTTCTCGGCCGCATCGGAACCGATGCGCTTGCGGGCGCCTCGCTGGCGTTTCCCTGGGTCATGTTGGTCCTGCAGACGACCAACAGCGGCATGGGCAGCGGGGTCTCGTCCGCAGTCGCGCGCGCCCTCGGCGCGGGGCGCCGCGACCGCGCCGACGCGCTCGTCTTCCACGCCTTCCTGCTGGCGCTCGCGCTCGGTGCGATCTTCTCCACCGTGATGCTGCTCGGCGCGCCCGTCGTGTTCCGCCTGATGGGCGGACGGGGCGACATGCTGTCGGACGCACTCTCCTACGCGAACGTGGCGTTGGGCGGCGCGGTCTGCATCTGCGTGCTCAATTTTCTCGGCAACGCGGTGCGCGGAACCGGCAACATGAGCCTGCACGCCTCCGTGCTCATCGGCTGCGTGCTGGCACATATCGTCATCTCGCCCCCGCTGATTTTCGGCCTGGGACCGTTGCCGGCGCTCGGTCCGGCCGGCGCCGGCTGGGGACTGGTGATTCCGTTCGCCGTCGGCAGCCTCGTGCTCGTCTGCTATCTCCGTTCGCCGCGCGCGCTCGTGCGCTTGAACTTCCGCGGCGTGGCGCCACGCTGGGAGCTCTTTGCCGACATCCTCAAGGTCGGCGTGCCCGGGCTCATCAACACCGCGATCACCAACCTGTCCGTGGTCGTGCTCACGGGGATCGCGGGTCACCTCGGACGCGAAGCCGCCATCGGCTATGCCATGGGCGCGCGCCTCGAATACATCCTGCAGCCGGTGGCGTTCGGATTCGGCATCGCGATCGTCGCGATGGTCGGCACCAACTGGGGCGCCCGACAGTATCGCCGCGCGCGCGAGATCGCCTGGATCGGCGCCGGCACGATCGCGGCGGTATGCGGAACGATCGGGCTCGCCGTCGCATTCTTTCCCGGCCTGTGGATGGGCCTGTTCAGCGACGACGCCGAGGTCGCTCGCGTCGGTGCCCTCTACCTCAGCGTCGTCGGACCGGTCTACGCCTGCTTCGGGCTCGGACTCGGTCTCTTCTTCGTCGCGCAAGGCGTCGGCCAGGTGATCGGCGCCGCCATGGCCAATGCGCTGCGCCTCGTTGTCGGCGCGGGCGGTGGACTCATCGCGATCTATTGGCTCGATCTCGGCACGACCGGGTTCTTCGCCGCGGTTGCCGCCGGTTTCTGCCTCTACGCGGCGCTCACGGCGCGCGCGGTGCTGCGGGTGAAAACGCCCGCACCCTGATGGCGCGCTCATCCAAATCGAAACCGAAAGGAAAAATCATGTCTCGATCACGTTCATCCGTCCTGCTGGCCGGCATTCTCGTCCTCGGCGCGACGCAAGCTCTCGGCGCGCCGCTGTGCAAGCCGGTGCTGAGCATCAACGCGGTGCGTATGTCGGACGTCCGGCTCACCCACAAGGTCTGGACCGCGCAGGTCGCCGTCGACGCGTCGCGCTGCGCGGTCTCAGCCGGCCGCTTCGACATCCGGTTCGTCCGCCTCAAGGAGAACAGCCCGGACCTGCGCTTCAACGAACGGTTCACCTGGAAGCCCGGAGAGGTCGAGATCTCGAGCGAATTTTCGGCGGACGAGACCGTCGCCGAATACGTCATCGGCGACGTCGCGCCGTGCGCCTGCCGCGAGTAGGCCGGAGCGCCGCGATGCTCGCCATCTCACCCCGCGTACCGTCCGGCCTCGAGCCGCGACCTGTGATCGCCGCCGGCACACCGCGACCGCGGCGTTCGTTGCCGCGCTGGCTCGCCTCGCTCGCGGCCTGGCTGCGATGGCGACGCAACGAAAACTGCCTGCGCGCGCTCGCCGCCGTCGACGATGACGAACTCTGTCATCTGAGCGAAGCGGGGCAGGAACTGCGCCGGCGCGCGCGACACCAACTCGATGCGACCCATCCGGGCGCATGAGGCAATGCGAACCATCAACGGAGATGAAAGATGAAGACCTTAAAGGAGATGAAAATGAAGACATCCACGCAAACCCGTGGCGCGCGAACCGCTTTGGTCGCCCTAGCGGCCGCACTGCTCGCGGGCAGCCCGGCCGCGGCCGATGAGATCCGCCTTTTGTCGGCGGCCGCGATGCAGGCGCCATTCAAGGACCTTGTCGGGAAGTTCGAGCGCCAGTCGGGTCACCGGCTGCTCATCACCTACACCACCATGGGGGCCATCACCGAGCGGGTGCTGGGCGGCGAGACCGCCGACGTGATCATCGGATCGACGCCCTCGATGGCGCGTCTCGCTAAGGAGAAAAGGATCGACGCCGACAGCCGGGTGACGATCGCCAAGGTCGGCATCGGGCTGGTGGTTCCGATCGGCAGCCCGAAGCCGCCCATCCGGTCGGTCGCTGATCTCAAGCGCGCGCTGCTCGCGGCGAAGACCGTCGTTTACGCCCGGCCGAGCGGGGGCGGCGCGGCCGGCATCCACGTCGCGGCGGTGATCGAAAAGCTCGGCCTGACCGAAGCGCTGAAGGCCAAGACCATCTACGGCACGGGCGGCGACATCACGGAAGTGACCTTCGGCCAGGGCTACGGCGCGCTCGGGTTGACGCAGATCAGCGAGATCGTCGGCAAGCTGACCGCCGAGTTCGTCGGTCCGCTGCCGGACGAGCTGCAGACCTACACCGGCGTGACGGTCGGCATTCCGGCCGGCACGGAGCCCTCGCAGGCAGTCATGGACTTCATTGCGTTCCTCAAGAGTCCGGTGGCCGTCGCGGCCATCAGGGCCAAAGGCATGGAGACCGAGTGAGAACGCTGCTTCGTGACATCGGAGCCGACCGCCGGCTCCCTTGACCTTCCGCGGCAATGGCGTGCACTTTTCCGCACCCATTCGCCGCGGGATTCATGACAGCCGATCCGTCGTCCGCCAGCGCTGCCGCTCCTTCGCATAAGCCGGGCCCGCGATGACGGCGCTTGCCGGCCTCTGGCATTTCGACGGCCGGCCCGCCGCCGACCGATGCGCGCGGATGCTGGCCGCGCAGGAACTGTACGGGCCGGATGCGCGCGGCCAATGGTCGGATGGCGGCGTCGCATTCGGCCGTCAATTGATGCGGCTGCTGCCGGAGGATTCCTTCGACCGCCAGCCGCTCGTCGGGGGTGGCGGCCGCCTCGTGCTGGTGGCCGATGTCCGGCTCGACAATCGCGACGAGCTCGCCGCCGCGCTCGATATTCCCGCAGCGGCGGCGCAAGGTCTTTGCGACGCCGCCATCCTGCTGACCGCCCTCGAGCGCTGGGACGACGCGTGCTTTTCTCGCCTGGTCGGCGATTACGCCTTCGCGCTGTGGGACGGGACGCGGCGCCGCCTGCTGCTCGCGCGCGATCCGCTCGGGCAAAAGCCGCTGCACGTCCATCGCGGCAACGGCTTTTTTGCCTTCGCCAGCATGCCGAAGGGCCTCCACGCCTTGCCCGACGTGCCGCGCGCGCCCGACGAGGAGATGGTGCTCGAGTTCCTCGCGGTGATCCCGAAGATCGGCACCCGCACGTTCTACCGCGACATCGAACGCGTCGAGCCCGGCCACGTGACGACGGTGACGGAGCGCGGCGTCGCCTCGCGGCCGCATTGGGAGCCGCAGCGGCGAACGATCCGCCTCGGCAGCGCGGATGAATATGCCGAAGCGCTGCGCCATCATCTCGACCAGGCGGTGGCGTGCCGGCTGCGCGGCGCCGCCGACGTCGCCGCCCAGTTGAGCGGCGGACTGGACAGCGGCGCCGTGGCGGCGACCGCGGCCCGCCTGCTCGCGCCGTCGGGCCGCCGCGTCGTCGCGTTCACGGCGGTGCCGCGCGCCGGCTACGACGGACCCGCCCCGCGCAACCGCTTCAACGACGAGGGTCCGCACGCGGCCGCAACCGCGGCCATGCACCCCAACATGGAGCACGTGCTCGTCCGGCCCGCGCGCAAGCTGCTCGACGATCTCGATCGAAGCCTCTTCCTGTACGACCGCCCCATGCTCAATCTGTGCAATGCCGAGTGGGATCACGCCATCAAGGATGCGGCCCGCGACCGCAAGCTCAACGTGCTGCTCATCGGGCTGATGGGAAACATGACG
>WNEZ01001350.1_pt1 | contig 20617 bp, 17 predicted proteins | sample 5400521 | NCBI WGS metagenome assembly WNEZ01 (sample SAMN13153339, study PRJNA577476) | soil metagenome | isolation source: 120 cm saprolite under Douglas fir tree site 2 hole 1 replicate 1 | place: USA:California | collected 2015-04-18 | reverse complement strand
CCGTAATCAAAGGATTGCCGTTCGCTAGAAGGCTTGCTTCCGCCCCGGCGCGCGGCGCCGTCATAGAACCGGTCGTGCTGAATACACCAGTTGCAGGCGTGTAAATTTCTGCCGTCCCCCTGACCGCCACACCAGCGCCGAGTGGGTGGCTAGCGGCGTTGACGCTATCAGTGCCCCCTGCTAAGAGCACGGTCCCATCCGGTAGCAGTGTCGCTGAATGGAAACCGCGCGAAATGCTCATGCTACCCGTGGAAGCGAAGAGTCCCGTGGCGGGATCGAAAATCTCCGCATTTGAGACGGCTGGGCCCGCTTGACTCCCGACGAACACGAATCCGCCAGCGAAGAGAACGGTGCCGTTTGGAAGCAAGGTGGCCGTCGCCGCAACGCGAGGGCTGTTCATGTTGCCGATAGCGGTGAAAGTGCCGGTCCCCTGGTTTGCAGTGGGATCGAAAATCTCCGCGCTCGCTAGGGAAGTAAACCCGGCGGTAGTGCTTCCGTTGAACCCACCGGCAACGAGGACCGTCCCGTTCGGCAGCAAAGTCATCGTATGGACACTGCGCGCTTGGTTCATGTTGCCCGTCGCAGTGAACAAGCCAGTCGCAGGATCGTAGATCTCAGCGGTGGTCGAAGTCACTCCCGCATGGGCGCCGCCACTCACAAGAACTTTTCCATTTGCTAAGAGCACAGCCGTGGGAAAGTCTCTGGCTTGCGCCATGCTCCCAGTAGACGAAAAGGTCCCGGTGGAGGGGTCGTAGAGCTCAGCGGCAGCAAGAGATCCAATGACGTTGTCACGACCGCCAGCTAGAAGCACTTTACCGTTTAGAAGCAGGATGCTGGCGGGATGATCGCGCCCGTTGGGGGCAGTCAAGTTGCCAGTCGCAGAAAACGTGCTGGTTGCCGGGTCATAAAGCTCGGCTGTGTTCACCGCGTTGCCGTTGCTGTCCTCGCCGCCAGCGATCAGCACCTTGCCATTCCCCAACAAGACCTGAGTGTGCAGCTCGCGGCCGGTTGAAAGGCTCGCCGTGGAGCAGAAGCCGTTCACCGCGAATGGATTGGAGACGGCGGTAGCGTTCACGGAGATGGCGCGCAGCGTGTAACCAAACTGCCCACGGTCAATGATCAAATTGGGGAAGCTGGCGATCCCGGTGGCATTCGTGGCTGCTGTGAGCGATCCGGAAAGAGTAGCCGCGGGGCAGGCTTGGTTTCCGAAATTCATCACCACCTGGACGCCCGGGATCACTGCCCCGGTCACGTCAAAGACTTGAACTTGCACGGCTGGCGAGATGGCTTGTGAGCCAACTGTATTGCTTGGCTGCGTGACGAACACGATTTGCGCAGGCGGTGGAGGAGTGTTCGTCACGACGATCGTGAAAGGCGCCGTTGTAAATAGACCGAGCGAATCAGTCACAGTCGCCGAAAAAGTGAATGTTCCGGCAGTGGTCGGTGCACCGCTGATCGTTCCGCCGCTTGAAAGTATCAATCCTGGCGGGAGCGGTCCGCTCGACCATCCGTAGGGCGGAAGGCCACCGATCGCGGCAAGACTCTGAGAGTACGGCGAGCTGACCACGCCGTTCGGAAGGGCCGCCGTCTGGATCGCCAGCGGCGCAACGACAGTGATCGTCAAACTGCGCGTGGCCGTGTGCTGCGGCGTGCCTGTATCCGTCACTTGTACGACGAACGGGAATGTTCCGGTGGCCGTGGCCGCACCGGAGATGACCCCTGCGGAACTCAAATTCAAACCTGGCGGAAGCGATCCACCGATGAGCGACCACGTGTCGGCGCTGAGTGGCGGGTTGCCGCCGAGCGCGGCGAGCGTGGTGGAATACGGTTGTCCGATAACTGCGAACGGCAACGTTGTCGTGGTGATGAGTAGGGAGATCGGGGGAGTTGTGATCCCTTGCTGGACAGCCACAGTGTTGACAGCCTGAGCGGCAACCACGGGCGTAAGATTCGGAACCACAAAATTAGTGAGATCGGAAACGGTAAGGTTCGCGCGAAGCGTAACTTGCAAGGTGTCGCCGGGAGCCAGCGAAAATGTCGGGTTGTTGATGGCACTGTTGAGAATCGCGGGATTCCCGAGTTGAGTCGGATTCGTGACAAAACTCGGATTGTCGATGCTGGCGATCACCTCATTATTCACTTGACCGCCGTACGTGCAGCCGTCGTTCGGGTCGACGCCAGGCGTCAGATAGGTTTTCGTCAAGATAATCTGGAAGGCTGGCTTGCCAGGCAAGCCGAAGGCGCCGGATTGGAAAAGTTGAACCTGGTAGGTCGCGCTGGTATTGCCCTGGTTGGTAATCGTGTAATTCGCGTCGCTGACCGGCGTGTTGAGAATTGCCGGATTCAGAATCGCAGGGTTCGCGACGGCGTTATTCAAGATCGCCGGATTAAGGATCGCCGGATTCAGAATCGCTGGGTTCAGCGCCACGACGAAATTCGGATTGAGAATAGCGGGATTCAGAATCGCCGGGTTCAATATCGCTGGATTCAGAATCGCTGGATTTAAAATCGCTGGGTTGAGAATGGCCGGGTTCAAGATCGCAGGATTCAAGATCGCAGGATTCAGAATCGCCGGATTGTAAAACTCCAGCGATGAGATTGACGACGAACCGAAGGCCGCATTGTCCGGATTAGCCAGAGCGGGGTTCGTGGGATCCGCGTTGAAGAGGATCGAAGCCGTCAACGGAGGCTGCGCCCCGTCCGTCTCAACCGCGTTCACCTGGAACGACGGAAAAGTTACGGTGCTGCCCGTCTTGGGCGTTAGGAAAACGGGACGCGAAGCCGAAGAGAAGGCCGGGATATTCACGATGAGAGTCGTCTGCAAACCGAACTGCAAGAAGGAAGCCTGTGCGCTCGCGGGTTGCGTGGGGATTGACAGCTGGAAAGCGCGCGACAGATTTGTGTCGTTCCGCATGATCACCACAAACTGGCGCTGAATGGGCTGCCCGTTGGCTTGCAGGACGGGTTTGGCCGTTTGGGGCGAAGTTAGGATCAACCCATGGCTGATCGTGGAAGTGTAGATGTTTTGGTTCCGCATTCCCGAGTAACCGGGAACGCACGCCGGCGGGGTCTTGGTGGGATCAAACTTGCTGGTTGCCCCGATGGACGCTGAAATCGGAGGCGTGTACTTGTTCCAGCTGATTCCGTCCGGCGGCGGCAGAACGTCCCGATTGTCCGTCCATGCGGCATGAAATACCGGGTTTGCGCTGGGTGCCGTATTGAATCTCCAGTCGTTCGAGCCGTTCGCAACCATGCTCGGCGCGCCGGCCACGTCAATATAATCGCCCATGAACGGAGTCGTACCTTGCACGAACATCGGAAGGTTTGGAGCATTAAATTGTGCCTGCTGGACGTTTGCCCCGGGGGGTATGATGCCGTACTCGTAACGAGAAACCCGGAAATGCGTAAAGTTAGGAAGGACCAGACTCAAAGCGCTGGCTGCGGGTACACCTTCTGAGCCGATGATGTCGAGCGTATGACGGCGAATTGTCAACGTGCCATCGTCTATATAAGCACCGAAAACGGCACCCGGATTAGTCAACAATTCGGCTTCGAATTGCCGCATTTCCGAGAACGGATTGCCTAATTGACAGAGGGGTGTGACGGCAGGATCGCACGTCGGTTGCGGCGCGGGCGTCAGGATGCCGCTGGTGTGATCCTGACGCAAGTCGTAGTACGTCAAAATCAACTTGCCAGAATTAAAATTCAGTGTCGGCATGAGCTGGCTGCCGCGGTTTGAAAGGTTGCTGAGGGGATTTCCGTAGTCGTCCGCTACTGGCCCGGAGTCAATCTGTTTGATACTCGATGCGGGCCACGAGGTCACCTTATTCGAGACGGTCATCATGATCCGGCCGTCGCCATTGCTGTCGCGCTGAGACCACGCCACATAAACACGCCCTGCGCTGTCGACCGTCAGCGCCGGATAGCCATTACTCCGAAACGAAGTCCCCGTACTTCCCTGATCAAAGGGGCATCCCACGCCGGAAGGCGTTTTGTTGCAGGAAACAGGAAACTCGACAACCTGCTGTTGGCCTCCGAAGCTGAGTCCTCCGTCTCCAGACATAGCAATTCTGATCTTGCTGGCTTCTTCCGGGTCGCCAAGCTGAGCAAGTACGCGCCATGCAACATAAATCTTGGCCGGTAAGTTGGCGGGCACGCTTGGATCAATCGCGATTACCGTACCCTGGCCTTCGGCATCGGGCTGACCTGCGAGTTCGTCACCGTGGCTCAGTACAATGGGACCGCTCCAAGTCACTCCGCAGTCGGTGGAGCGTCTAAAAAATATTTGGGAGTTCTGAACATTGTTGACAGTCGTGAAAGCCGTATAGGTGACGTAAATCGCTCCAGCTGGAATCTTCTGAGTGACAGTGTTGCCATCTTCATTTGCTTTGATCGTGCAAGTCGCAGTGCCTCGCGGAATATCAACAGCCACCCAGGGCTTATCGAGAAATCGAGTCGAAGAACCGGAATCGATTACGTGTGTGTCGATGTACTTCACGGCGTCGCGCGGTGCCAGATTCGTCTGCGCGCCATTCTCATTTGCGGCGTCGCCGTTCTCCTTGTTGTTAAGGTCGATGAAGCGCGAGATAAATACCTTGCTCAGGGGGCTGGTGCCGCGGTCAAAAGCAATTCCGGTGAGATAAAAAAGTCCGTTGGAACCCGCTCGAACGACGGGGTCGGCCGCTGCCTGACGCCCATGAATGGGAGAGGCAGCCCCCTCTGGTGAAGAATCGAGCGGATAACCGGGAAGAAGCGTGCTCCGCCAAGTCAGTCCGCCATCAAACGATTTGTAAATGCCCAGCCAGGCATCGCCGCGTTCGTCTATTCCCAGAAGGCCCGGCAGATCAACGGTTCGGTAGTCATTCGCCACGCCAAACAGATGCGAACTATTCCGCGTTGAGACAGCGATGGAGGGTTCATTTTGACGCTCGAGAAATGGATCCCCGTTCGTCCAACCTGTGCCGGACACCATGTTGACATTCTGCCCGGCCACCTGGGCGCTCACGGGTGTGCAGCTTAGTGCGCCGCAAATCAGTATTAGCGACGCGAGAAACTTTATGCGGCCAGTTGTGGACCTGACTCTTGCACTCCGAGGGGGCACTCGCAGGCGGAAGCTGGGGGATTCACGCATACCTACCTCTTACTATTCTTATGAAGGCACCTGCGTGACCCGGGACAGAGGATCACTCTATATTCGCTTGAACGTTTTCGGGCACCTGGTCAATCAGGACTTTGGAACGCAACACCCGACGTTTTGTGGCGTTAAGTCTCCTCCCGAACGGGCGGTTCGTCAAGGCAATTGCTTTTCGCGTCCAGCGCGGTTCATGCGAGCGGAATTCTAGGCGAACATCACGGGGCTCAGTCATCAATGGAAGATGAATGGCCTGTCTTCCCTTCCCTTGGCCACGTCAACCTGCGTTGCGAATTCGCGTGATGGCGCCTGCAAGCACTCGCCAACGGTGTTGCCCAAGTTGTCCAATTAGGATGGGGCCGAAGAGACGCAAGTGGTTGTAGCGCTTTCTTGATTTCGCACATTGCTCGCAATGCTGCGCGCGGCCTCGAATGCCTTCTCGTCCACGAAGCTTCTGTAGCTTATCGGTTACCGTCAGAAACATCTTAATCACATTCCTGAAACATCTGCGTAATCTGCTTCGTTTGAGACTGGATTCATGCCAACTACCGCTGTTCTGGTACACGAATGCGAGAATCCACTCGCCTCAACGGAACGCTTCCGCGTGGGAATGGCGCAAACGCTGGAAGACGTCATCGAGTGCCAGCGGCTGCGCTATCTCGTTTTTAATTGCGAGCTTGGGGAGGGTCTCGACAGCTCTGCCCGCACAAGGCTCGACCGAGACCGATTCGATTTTATCTGCGACCACTTGATAGTGCGTGACGCAGCCACCGGGAAGCTGGCAGGAACGTACCGCATGCAGAGCGGGTACCGCGCCAGAGGGAACCTCGGATATTACGGCGAGGAATTTTTTGATTTCAGCCCGTTCGAAGCAATGCGCGCCGAGATTCTAGAGCTTGGAAGAGCCTGCGTACATCAGGAGTACCGCAACACCAATGTCCTGCAGATGCTCTGGAAGGGGATCGCAAGATACGCGGTAAGTTGCAGAGCGCGCTATTTGATCGGATGTAGCTCTCTTTCGTCGCAGAATGAGGATGAAGGAATCGCACTCTACCAAGCGTTGCGGGAAAAATATCTTGTAGCGCCTTTGCTGAGAACGAATCCGGTGGAGGCGCGCAAGTGCAAGTCCAGCGGCACCCCCGCGGCGCTTCCGCGGCCACCTCGTTTATTCCGCGCCTATCTGGATATTTCCGCGCGCATCTGCGGACCTCCGGCAATTGACCGCGAGTTCAAGACCATCGATTTCCTGACGTTGGTGGACTTGCAAGCGCTGCCGGAACGCGTGCGAACGCGGTTTTTCTAATTCGCAAATTGCCGTCGCTCATGCTTGCTCTCTAGGAACCCGGCAACATTTCGCTGGCGAGTGCAATGGCCTTCGCCGCCTGCGACTCGTCGTTCAAGCGGCCGCGGGCGAAATCGCGCGTTCCGCCACCCTTGCCGCCAACTTTCTCCAGGACCTGTTTGAGAAGGGCGTTCATGTCCTTGCCGGCGGCAGGATGCTGGGCGAAGAGCAGTTGGCCACCTTCCGCGGCAGCCAGGAGCGCAACGGATTTTTCGGATTTTGCGAATGCCGTGCCAAAGAAGCCGAGGTAATCGGCGGGAACATCCTCGCACAGCTTCGCGAAGACACGGAAGCCATTGGCGCCGGGCGGTGTAGCTTGCAGAGCAAGCGTGGCTTCGGCTTCTGCAAGACGTTGTTGCAGGACACGAACGGTCTTGAAGTTCGCGTCGCGTTCTTCCAGCGCGCGCGAAATGGCGGAGACGAGGTCTTCGGGAGCGCAGCTCAATTTTTCGGCAGCCTCACGCAGCAACTGAAAATCATGCCGCGCGATTCTTTCGGCGCGGCCGCCGCAGACAAATTCCACTCGCCAATCCTGGCGGACTTTGCTGCAGCGGCGCACGAGTACCACGCCGATCTGGCCGGTGCTTTTCACGTGCGTGCCGCCGCAGGGTTGCAAATCGGCGCCTTCGATTTCGATGGCACGCAGGATGCCCTCGCGGTCGACTTCTTTACGAACGCCCTGTTGCGCCAGTTGGTCTGCGGTTCCGTAGCGAACGTTGACGGGGCGATCCTCAAAAATGACTTTATTGGCGGCGCGCTCCGCACCTTCGAGAAATTCCGCTGTTGGTTCGGGGCCCCGCAAGTCAATCGTGCAGATTTCGCTTCCGAGATGAAACGAAACCGTAGGCAAGCCGAAGCGTTCCTGAAACATGGCCGAGAGCAGATGCTGCCCGGTGTGCTGCTGCATGTGGTCGAAGCGGCGGGGCCAGTTGACGCAGCCGCTCACGTCGGGATCCGACGGCTTGCGGTCCACTAGGTGCAGAATTTCGTCGCCTTCATCGCGAACGTCGAGAACGTTGGCGTCGCCGATTTTGCCTAAATCGTTGGGCTGGCCGCCGGACGTAGGATAAAATGCCGTGCGATCCAGCAGCAGTCCCCAGACCGTTCCCGTGATTCCCTTGCTCAAATCCGGGGGCAGCACTTCACAATGCATGACCCGCGCGGTGAATTCTTTTTCAAAGGCGTCGTCGTAATAGAGTCTGCGCGTGGTCACCGTGCTCCTCCATCGGCGGACTGTAGCGCGCGCTGCCAGGCTTCGGCGTATTTATAGCCGGTGCCGGTATTAAAGAGCACCACAGTTTCTTCCGGCTTGATCCAACCGGAGGTGGCGAGCTTCCGTGCCGCGATCACGGTGGCCGCGCCTTCGGGAGCGGCGAAAATACCCTCGAGAGACGCGAGTTCTCTTCCCGCGTGGAGCATCTCTTCATCGGTCACGGTCAGGGCGGTGCCCTTCGTTTGGCGCAGCATGCTCAGGATCATCAGATCGCCAAGCGGTCCGGGAACGCGCAAGCCGGACGCAACCGTGGCGGCGTTCTGGAAAAACTGAGCCGAACTTTGGTGCGTTTCCCAGGCCCGGACGATGGGCGCACATCCTTCCGCCTGAACAGCTACCATGCGGGGCCGCTCTGCTCCAATCCAGCCCATCTCCTGCATCTCGTCAAACGCTTTGCACATGCCGATCAAGCCGACGCCTCCTCCCGTGGGATAGAGAATTACGTCGGGCAGTTTTCCTCCGAACTGCTCCCACAATTCGTAGCCCATGGTCTTCTTGCCTTCGATGCGGTAGGGCTCCTTGAGGGTAGAAACGTCGTACCAGCCTTCGCGATCTTTGTGTTCAGCCACGTACTTCCCGCAATCGGAGATCAAACCATTCAGTTTGACCACCTTGGCGCCAAACGCCTGACATTCCATCACATTCGCGGAAGGAGTGTCCGCAGGCATTACAATGACCGCTGGCAGCCCCGCAGCCGCGGCGTAAGCGGCAAGCGCCCCGCCAGCGTTCCCTGCCGTGGGAGCCGCCAAGGCCTTCGCTCCAAGTTGCTTGGCGCGCGAGACGGCGGCGGTCATGCCGCGCGCTTTGAACGAGCCAGTAGGATTTAACCCTTCGTCCTTGATATACAGCCGCTGTAGTTTCATGGTCGCGCCCAGGCGCTGCGCATCCACCAAAGCGGTCATGCCTTCGCCAAGGGAAACCGGCGGATCGTTGGGCAACACTTCGGCATAGCGCCAAAGCGTTCGCGGCCGACTCTTCAAGCTGTCCAGAGTGAGCGTGGCCGCTGCCCGCCGCAAGTCGTATCGCGCCAGCAGAGGCTTCCCGCAAGTGCAAAGGTGCTGCTCTATCGAAGCGTCGTATTTCTTCCCGCAGGCCGAGCATTCCAGCTCCACAACGTTCAACGGTTTCGTCATCACCATGAAAGTCTAGCACACGCCTTTTTTGGCCACGCCGGGCTGAAGCCCGGCCTCTACATGGAAGTGGATGCAAGACGACGATCATGAGGATTTTTTCCTCGGATCGGGGAGTGCTCCGGATTCGACGGCCCTGCGATAGCAGGCCGGGCCCCTAATGCCAGAGCCGTCCTCGGGGCCGGACCAGTCGTTAAAGTCGAGCACCAGGCTTTCCTCTTGTTGGGGCTTGACGAGGTTATCGCGAGCGATCACGCGGTGGGAGTGAAGAAGCTGGTTGGTGACGTAGGCCATGACGGAAGCGCGGCGGGGGGAAACGCGGCCTTTGGTGATGAGGATGAGGAGGCGGGCGAGAAACTTGTTGATGTCGACGCTGGAGTTGAATTGGGAGAGTTCGGGGAGGAGTTCGGCGGAAAGATCTTCCGAGTCGTTTTGCGGCTGGGGCGCGGCGAGCAAAGCGGAATGGCGGAAACAGAGATGGGAGCGAGTGTCCAGAACAGCGAGACGACAGCGGCGGCCGTCGGCGGTGAAATGACGGCAGCGGGCGGCGGCTTTCGCTTTGGGCTGGGCGGTGTCCGTCACTTCGGCCTGAGTAAAGCCTGCGGCGTTGATGGAGCTTGGTTTATCGGTTGCGAGGGTCATTTGTTGTTCCTTTCTGGGAAAGAGGAGGGGTACACCCTCCGTTGAGATGAAAAGAGTGCGTAAGGGATTGAGAGCAAAGGAGTTCAGGAAGGTCCGTTGCGGAAACGTGCGCGTAAGGTGTTGAAACTAGAGCGGATGGACGGAGAGGATCGGAGAAGTCAACGCAGAGACACAGAGAGCGCAGAGGGGAAGATTCTTGGGCTGCTTGGCGGTCGTGTCGTCGATAATTCACAACCTATGGTAGCATGGATTACAGTATTTGTCAAATACTATTATAGTACAATACTTGGAAAAGTGGCGTATTTGTTCGAAAGATTTTGTAAAGAGAAGAAAACAAAGGGGTAGAGTTCACTGTGTACCCGCGCAATGGTTCAAGCCCGGACTTGCCGGGGTGGTTCTCCCAGGATTGCGTTGATTGCGAGTGCGTGGTGCATGGCGCTTGCCTTTGAACCGCGGATTGCGTATCGTCGAAATAACTGGAAACCCAATGAATCTGGAACGCCTCAATCGAATCACTGTGGAAGCCGGCAAGTGCGGAGGCCGCCCTTGCATTCGCGGGCAGCGTATCCGCGTTACGGACGTGCTCGAACTGCTCGCTGCCGGAGCCTCCTACGAGGAGATTCTCGCCGATTACCCGTTCCTGGAGCGCGAAGACATCCTTGCGGCTCTGGACTACGCCGCACACCAGACTGACCATGTCGTGCTTCCGACGTCGTGAAATTCGTCGTCGATAACCAGTTGCCCTCCGTCCTCGCCCAATATTTGCGCAAACGCGGATTCGATTGCCAGCACGTCTTGGAGGCTGGCTTGGGCGATGCCCTTGACAGCGACATTTGCCGCTATGCCGAACAGGAAGGGCGCATCATCATCAGCAAAGATGAAGACTTTTTTTATCTCGCAAAACAGCGCGAGGCGAAAATCAAAGTCATCTGGGTCCGCTTGGGGAATTGCCGGACTTCGGCACTCTTGGCGGCATTTGACCAGTCTTGGCCGAGGATCGAATCCTGTCTGCGAGCTGGCGATCGGATTATTGAGATTCGCTAGAAGAGGTCGCCCCGGCTCTGTCCCCCGTCTCTAAGAAACGTCCCGTCTGTCCCCACGTCTCCCACGTCTCGCTGCCAGGATACAAAGTCAAGTCAGGATTCAGGGTGAAAGGGCCATCGCAATTCTTCGGCGGTTATTATCGGTACCATGCCGAATTTGCGGATTACGTCCGCTGTCTCCATGAGCCTAGCTTCGCTCAGGTCGGGACCAGCCACTGGCTCGATCCAATCAAGTGCCTCGACGAGGACGAGCGTCTCTAAATAGAGATGCAACCCCCAACGCAAAGAAAATGCAGACCAGTATTTCGCATAAGTATCTGAGCTTATAGACAAAGCCCCGGGCCTGCCCCAAACCCGCCTCATAAGCTCGTGGACACTGAAATGCACGAATTTAGACGTCGCGTGATACAGGAACTTGTAGAGTTCAAGGTTATTGGTCGCCTTCGCCAAAAAGAAAACACTTGGTATTTGACCTTTTTTCTTGCTCCGCCAATTCAGCCGCTCGTCAAGAGCCTTGAGGCGTTTCTCAGCCTCAAGGACAGACGCTGATTGCTCACCTAAAAATGTTGGAGTGAATCCCAATGATTTCATCATCTCAGGCCCAGCGAACTCCAGTTGCGCTTCAAGTGTCCTACCGATTTCCGTAACCGCCATCAGCCGCAAGAGTTCGTTAGCGTCCTTGAGTCCGACGTGCTTGAGGTATTTGATCCAAATCAATTCCTCGCACGCTGGTCGTAACAAGGAAACCGCCGAGTAGGCCGTCTCTGTGCTCGACATCTCCACGACTGAACTGAGGCTTTCGTATTGTCGCTTCAGGATAGCCCGGAAAATGACTGGGACCAAGCCATCTGACTCTTTCCATTCAACATAACTAATGTGCTATGTGATGGGCGTGGTTACAAGAAGGAATTCCTTAACAGCCTTCTGGAGATCTGATACGTCCATGGTGCCACCTCTGCGCACACAAAAAATAGCAGGTACTGGCCTCAACCCGACGCACGAATCAGCAGGTGGGGCATTCCTGCGATTCCGCACTCTTTCGCAAAATACTGGCGGTGGGGGGTTTTGTTGAGTAGAACTCCCGCGAAGGCGCCTTCGATTTCACGGTACAATCGGGAGTGCGGCTGTAAGTACGGCCGGGTGCCGCAGCCTTCGGTTTTAAAGCTGGGGCTTCTGACTTGTTCCGCGCCAAGCCCTTCTTAAAGCGTGCGCGTCGCCGATCAGTTTTCTCGTGCTAAACTTGGGTACATGGAAGTCACACTGCACATCCCTGACGATGTAGCCAAGCGGCTCTCCGCTTCCGGTGGTGATGTGTCCCGCCAGGCCCTCGAAGCTCTTGCCCTAGAGGGCTACCGCGAGCAAACCCTGACGCTCTACCAGGTTTCGGAAATGCTCGGCCTTTCTCGCGTCGAGACGGAAGATTTTCTCGGCCAACACCACGTTCCCCTGGCCGTCATCAATGAGGCCGATCTGGACCGCGAAGCAGCCTTATTCGAAGCGGCGTCGCGTCGCAACCCACGTTAACATACACGCGGGATGAAGGCCGTCTCCAACACCACTCCACTGCGTTATCTGATTGCCATCGAACAAGAGCATTTGCTCGGAAAATTGTTTGAGAAGGTGTTCGTTCCCGTTGCGGTGCATGAGGAATTGACGGATGCAAGAACGCCAGAAATTGTGCGTCGCTGCGTGGCGTCTCTACCTGCCTGGTTTGAGGTTTGCACAGTGGATGAAACCTGCCCGGCCACGTTTCCAGTTACGTTGCACCGGGGAGAACGGCAAGCCATTCTGCTGGCGGAAGCGCTGCGGGTGGATGTGCTTTTGATCGATGAACAGATTGGACGCACCATAGCTCGGAGCCGGAACATCCCACTCTCGGGAACGCTGGGTGTCCTGGAACAGGCCGACAGGATGGGGTTTGTGATCGATTTCGCACAAATTCTTCAACGCTTAAAGGCGAGCGGATTCTTTATCACGGAGGCCTTGGAGCAACAGCTTTTGGAACGTCATCGTACGCGGCGAGGTCGCCCGTCATAGATAGAAGGCTTCTCGCGAAAAACTCGCGGTGGGCAAATCTGGCCCTAACATTTCAACGCTCTTCGGAGGAAAGCGCTTCCCGTTTCACGGTACAATTGAGAGTGCGGCCGTAAGTACGGCCGACTGGGCTATGGCTATTCGACTGATTGCGCTGGATATTGACGGGACGCTGCTGGATAGCCGCTGGCAGCTTCCGGAGGCCAACCGCGCGGCCATCGCGGAGGCGGCGCGGCGAGGCATTGAGGTGGCGCTGGTTACCGGGCGGCGCTATGACTTCGCCATGCCCGTGGCGCAGCAGCTGGATTCCGCGCTGACCTTGATCGTAAGCAACGGCGCGCTGATCCGCTCCAAAGAAGGCCGAACGCACCTGCGGCACCTTTTGCCGAAGCAAACGGCAGCGCAGGTTTTGCATCTCACCCCCGAGTGGCGCGAAGGCGCGGCGGTGATTTTCGACCGCGAGCGCGAGAATCAACTGATGCTGGAATCGCTTGACCCGGACGATTCCCTGCGCTATGCCTACTATTCGCGCAACCTGGAATTCATCGGACTGGCCCGCCCTCTCGAAAGTTGCTTGACGGAGGATCCCATTCAAGTGATGCTGAGCGGCAGGATTGCGGCCATGCGCGAAGCGGAAGCCCGGTTGCGCGCCGCGGATTTCGCGGCAAAGTTCCGGCTCGCCGTGACTTCCTACGAGCACAAGGATTTCGCGATGATTGATGTCATCCCCGCGGGCTGCTCCAAGGGATCGTCGCTGGCGGAATGGGCGGCACTGCGGGGCATCACGCGCGAAGAGATACTGGCCATCGGCGACAACCACAACGACCTGGAAATGCTTACGTACGCGGGAATCCCTGTGGTGATGGGAAACGGCGTGCCGGAGTTGAAAACGTATGGCTGGCACGTAACCGGGACGAATGACGAGAACGGAGTGGCTTTGGCGATCGAGCAGTTCGCGTTGCGGGAGGCTGCGTCGTGCGTATGAAACGTGCCGCGCTCTTGCTATCGCTTGCAATGCTCGCGGCGCCAGCGTTGCGTGCGGAGTACGTGGTGCTGCGCAGCGGCCAGCGCCTGAAAGTGACGGGCTACCAGCTCCTGGGAGACAAATATCATTTGCAACTGAGCGGCGGATTCGTGGAAGTCACCGCCGCCGATGTCGTGGCCATCGAGCCGGAAGACGTCTTTGCACCCCTGCCCGCCGTTGCCCCGCCGGTTGCGGCGCAACCGCTCTACCGCGACTTGGTGGAAGCGGCGGCGAAGCGCTACAACATGGATGCCGACCTGATCACCAGCGTGATCGCCGTGGAGTCCAACTTTGATCCAAAAGCGCTGTCGCGCAAAAATGCGCGCGGGCTGATGCAGCTCTTGCCGGAAACCGCCGCGCAACTTGGCGTAAAAAACATCGATGACCCGGCGGAAAACATCGACGCGGGGACCCGCTACCTGCGCGACCTGCTACAGAAGTACAACAACGACCTGGCGCTGGCGCTCGCCGCCTACAACGCGGGACCAGACAAGGTCCAGCTGTACGGGCGCGTTCCGCCCTATGCGGAAACGATTTCGTACGTGCGGCGCGTCAAACGCGGCTACGAAAAGAGCAAATCGGCGCCTTCCACGAAAAAACCCGCTTCGCTTGTGCCGCCCGCTTCACCCGCGCCGATAGTTCCGTCTGCGCCGATAGCTGCAACTTCCCCGCCTCGGACGGATCAGCCTCGGAGTCGGCCTCAATAAAAACTACTGTTGCGGCGGCGGTGGCTGAGGATTTTGCGCCGGATTTTGTTGCGGATTCTGCGGGTTGGTGGGATTCAGTCCGAAGGGAGTCTGACCGGCCGGTTGGCCGAGCCCCGTTCCAGTCTGCACCCCCGGTTGTCCGGTCAGCAAATTGTCTTTCGCGGGATTCCAGATAAATTCAAAAAGGCGATAATTCTTAGCTTTGTCGTAGACGATGATGGAAGACTTGTCGATCTTGCTGCCGATGCCGATGATGTTGCCGCCCATAATAGTGGGAGTATCGCCTGAGGGGATCGCCTGCGATGCGGAGCCGCTCTGGTCGGTCCCCGCAGGAGTTCCCGTGGTGGAAGTTTGATTTGTGCTCGAGGTAGAAACTGCGCCGGGCGTCGTTCCAGCAGGCGAAGTGCCGCCCAAACCCTGCTGACCCAATGCGCCGGGTTGGGCAGGGGTCGCAGGTCCGTTCAGAGCATTTGCAGGAGTGCCGATACCGCTGGCTTGCGGGAACTGGAAGTTCTGCTGGGGAGGCTTAAGGCTGCCGATAAGTTGGCCGGCGGCGCCGACGTAGATAAGGCGCCACGAACCATCTTCCTTGTTCATGGGATCTTTGTAAGCCTGACGCATGAAGCGGATAGAACCTATCTTCGGCTTGGTGAGGTCGTCGAGCGAAGTCGGAAAGCGCCCCAACTTGCGGTAATAAAGCTTTACGCCGCGCGTGTATTGCTTCCCTCGCCAGATCATCTCTTTTTCTTTTTCGCGCCGGCCCTCGGTCAGGATGTTCGGCGCGACCATCATTGTGGAGAGGAGCAAAAGTGTGGCGAGGAAGATGACTACGAGCAAAGCAAATCCACTCTCGTTCCGTTTTCCTGCTGACTGTGGGCGTCTGGCGATCATGTCGATGGTGGCCCTGCCTGCTCGTCGAGGGTAGCGGTGCCACGAAGCCCGGAAGAAACTTCTTCGTATTCGAGATTGGCGTTGCCAATTTTAAGAATGCGGAAACGCTTCATCAAGAGTTCGCCTTCTGCAACGACGTAAACGTCCTCACCGTCGCTGAAGAAGGCGAGGCGAATGGTGCCGTTGGGAACGGTGCCGTAGCCGAAGAACTTGACGGGCAAAGGCGAAACCTTGGGTTCCGGAGGTGGTGGAGGAGGAGGAGGCGGGGGCAGGGGATGTTTTTTGTCAGGCTTTGGAACCGGCGGAGGGGGAGGAATGGCGCTGAAGATATTGCGACCTGTGGTCTTGTATTCGGTCTTGCGAGCCTTTTCGACCCCGTAGTTGTGGAGCTGGGGGTTATCCACGGAAAGCAACTTGGAATCCTGCGCCGCGGCGCCAGCATCGGCAGTCACCATGGACTGGTTATGGTCGAAATAGAAAAACCAGATGGCGCCGGCGATAAGCAAGAGCACGGCGAGGACGGTGAGTTGTTTTTTCTGCTTCATGCGGCGTTCCGGAAGTAAGTCCTGAGGTGCAGCGCGACCTTGATGAAATTTGCTGGTGCTTGATTGGAGGTCTCGGAAGCCAGCGTCAAGGCGTCCACGGCATACAGATTGGCGGAGCGCTGCAATCCGTTCAGAAACCCGATTACGTTTTTATAGTTGCCAGTGACGGTGGCGTCGACAGCAACTTCCGTCATCCCACGATTCGAGATTTCCGTGGGCTTGAAAGCGAGACCCTCGAGCTGAATCCCACTCTTTCTGGCAACGGCGCCGAGTTCAGCCGTAACAGCGGAATAGCCCGAACTAGCCAGCAAGAGGGATTGTTCGAAGTGGTCGCAATCTTTCTGGATGGCGGGAATGTTGTTGCGGATGTCCTGGGCGCGCTTGATATCGGCCTTCAAGAGATCATGCTGCTTGGTTTCCACGGCAAGCTGCTGTTGGGGCGTTTGCGGGGCAGAGGAAAGCTGCCAACTGTAAGTCCCCAGGGCAACATCGGCGAGCACGAGAAAGACAACGCCGGCAAGAAGGATTCGTTTCCGCACTGTGAAATCTCGTCGCATCAAGTCCTCGAATAGACCGTGGTCAACCGGACGAACTTCTGATCGCCGCTGTGATTGCCGGCCGTTGGCGAGGCTTCATTTTGCACTTGAACTTCCGTAAATTCCTTCGATTGCTCGAGGGCGTGCAGGAATTTCAACTCTGCTTGGTCGTCGGCGGCCCCTACCGTCAGTTTTACCTCGACGTGTCCCCCCACCTGCTTGGGCTCGATGCTGATGACACGCACGCCGCCGGGAAGGACGCGCTCCAGATCCATGAACATCAGCGTCCAATTGAAACTGCGTGCGTCGAGGATGGTATTGATGAAGGCGGCGCGATCGTGCAGATTGGCGATATCCTTCTGGTGGAAATAAGCGTCCAGTTCCCTGCGCTGCGCTTCGAGCTTAACCTTCTCCCGCCGCGTAGTTTCCGCCCGGGCACGCTGCTCAGCAAAGACTTTGCGCGCAGAGTACACGTGCCATCCCAGACCCAGAAACGCGAGAAGGGCGATAACAGCGGTGACGCCGACGCCGGCGAGGAACCGCCGGTGGGTTTCCAGGGCCTTGGTCGCTAAGTTAAGCCGAACTCTCATGCCTTCATTTGCCTCAATCCGGAAAAATCAATTCTAGCCACGCTGGAGCATCCAACCGATCAGGCCTTCCAACTCGCGATCGGCCAGCGGACGGGCATCTTCTTTGATGCGTCCATCGGAGACCGCGGAATCCAGCAGCGCGCGCACCTGGCAGCCGAATTCCTGCTCGAGCGGCAGGATAAATTCGGGGAGCCGAGCGCCGAGCCCGGCGAGGCGGACAGACTTAATAGTTTCCTGCCAGGTATCTTGATAATAAGCCGCGACGGGAAAAATCTCTTCGAGAAGCATTTGTGGAGTGAGATTCGCGCCGTGCGCCGGAAGCTCGGTGCAACGATAGCCGCACAAGACGCCTCGGCGCACGATCGCGGTGGTGAGTGTGGAGCCCGAGATACGCGCGAGGAGCGTCGGCTTGTCATCTTCAAGAAGCGAGATAGCGGCAAGCGAGGAGCTCAACACTACGCCGGGGCGCAAACTGATGCCCTCGACTAGAGATTCGTACTCTCGGATGATGCGGAGCCGTGCGAGTGCGGTGACTACTTCCACGCCGGCTTCGCGGGGCGCCTGGCGCATGTAGGAGATGAGTGTCTCATCGGCCTCGAAGGGCACGCTTTTCTTCAGCTTCCACCGCAACATCGGCTCGGCTTCGGCAGCCGAGCGCGGGAATTCTTCAAAATGCTGCACGAAGACGCGAATGACTGTGTCGGGAAGGATCATGGCAACGTCCTCGTCACGAGAACGCAAACGGTCGCAGACATCGGCAACCGCCGCTTTGACAGCGGTGCTATTCACGATGTTGGTTTCGACGGCCGAAGGAACAAGAGCTCCGACCGGCAGCGATTCCACAGCATATCCATCCAGCGAACCCGTGCGGCTCCAGCGAGCTGCAGCTATACGCTCCGGGCCAACTTCGATGGCAAACGAAACGTTCGGCATGGCGTCGAGCCAGCGAGCGACGCGGCGCACCCACTCGAACTGGTAAATCCCCTGCCCGAATGCAGCGCTGCTACTCAACGAAAGTCACCTTGTTAATCTCTTTCACGGTAGTGATGCCCGCGCGAATCTTGGCCAGGCCGCTATCGCGCAAAGTAATCATGCCCTCTTCGCAAGCGACGCGCTTGATCTCCGAAGTCGGCCGACGATCCACGATCATCTCCCGGATGCGGTCGGTCAAGTCAAGCAGTTCGCAAATTGCCGTCCGGCCATGATAGCCGGTACCAGAGCATTCCAGGCATCCGGCGCCTTCCGCGAACGTGACGTCTCCCCAAATTGCGGGATCGAGACCCGCTTCCTTCAATTCCTGCGGAGAATATCTCCTGGGCTTTTTGCAGTTTGGACAGATTACGCGAACGAGCCGCTGCGCCATGATGCAGTTCAGAGCGGAGACAAAGTTGTAGGGCTCAACACCCATGTTGATGAAGCGGCCGATGACGTCAGTCACGTTGTTGGCGTGGACGGTGGTGAAAACGAGGTGGCCGGTGAGCGCCGACTGGATGGCGATTTGGGCGGTTTCCTGGTCGCGGATTTCGCCGACCATGATCTTGTCTGGATCGTGACGCAGGATGGAGCGCAAGCCGCGGGCGAAGGTGAGGCCCTTCTTCTCATTCACGGGAATCTGGGTGATGCCACGAAGCTGGTATTCCACGGGGTCTTCGATCGTAACGATCTTGTCTTCGTCGGTCTTGATCTCGTTGATGGCGGCGTAGAGCGTAGTGGTTTTACCGGAGCCCGTGGGACCTGTAACCAGGACCATGCCGTAGGGCTCGCGGATATAGCGGCGGAAGCGGCGGGTTTCTTCCACGGAGAAACCGACAACGTCCAGAGTCAGGCTGGAGAATTTTTCCGAAAGTGTTTCCTTATCGAGGACGCGGAGAACCGCGTCTTCGCCATGACTGGCGGGCATGATGGAGACACGCAAATCGATGTAGCGCCCTTTGTATTTCACGCGGAAGCGGCCATCCTGGGGAACCCGCCGCTCGGCAATATCGAGATCGCTCAGCACTTTGATGCGCGAGAGAACCGTGGAATGCCACTCCTTGGCGATGGGCTGCATGGCGTGCTGCAACACACCGTCAATACGGTATTTGACGGCGACTTCGGAGTCGCGCGCCTCGATGTGGATGTCACTCGCACGGCGTTCCAGCGCGGTGAAGATAATAGTTTCCACGAGGCGCACCACCGGGCTGGCGGTGCTATCGCGAGTCAAACGGTCTCCGGAAATCGTCTCGTCGCTTTCCTCCTCGTCTTTGGAGGTCTGGAGAGTGAAAGCTTCGGTGGCTTGCTCGAGAACGCGCTGCGATTGCTCGGTGCGTTTGAGGATGTCGCCGATCTGGCGGGCGGTGGCGACGCGAATCAAAAGTTTCTTGCCCAGAAGGAGCGGCAGTTCATCGCTCATCTGCACCTGACCGGGGTCCGCCGCCGCGATGGCTAAAACATTGTTTTGTAATTCAAGCGGCACGAAGTTGTAGCGGAACATCAGGTCAGCGGGGATGGTGCGAAACAGCTCCGCATCGATGCGCTGCTCGCGCAGATCGATGAAAGCGAAGCGGTACCGTTCGGCGAGTTTGCGAGCGAATTCGCGCTCGTTTTGTTCGTCACCCTCGCCGGGCAGTCCGGGCGCTGGGGGTAGTTGCTCAGTGGTGGCCATAATCCTTACTTTGCCCCCGTAGTGGAGAACGAAAAGATGGGCAGATACAATGAAATCAGGATGAACGCGACCAGCAACCCCATAAAGATCAATAGAATCGGCTCGATGAGGGAAACGAGCGCGCCCAAACGCAAATTCACCTCTTCCTCATAGAACTCGGCCACGCTGTTGAGCATGGGAGAAAGTGCGCCGCTGGATTCGCCGACCTCAATCATATCCAGGGCCATTTCCGGCATGACGCCCTTGGAAGCCAGAGCGGAGTGCAAGGATTCGCCTTCGCGGACCATCTGGGTTGCCTGGCCGACCGTGGCGCGAAGCAATTTGCTGGTGATGGCATCGCTCGCCGTTTGGAGTCCGGCCACCAGAGGAGTGCCGCCTGTCAAGAGCGTTGAAAGAGTGCGCGAGAACTGTGCCACCTGGAATTTCAGGAGCGTATCGCCAATCACTGGCAGGCGGAACTTGAACCGATCGAGAGCGGTGCCGCCTTCTTCGGTCCGGGACCAAAGAAAAACGGCGGCTGCCGCAAAGGCCATTAACGCCACGACTCCCAAAAAAACAAAGCGATAGTCAACGGTCAGGGCAATCAACAATCGCGTCGGTGTGGGGAGCTGCGCGCCTAAGTCGCGGTAGAGAAGAGCAAACTTCGGAATCACAGCAGTGACCAAGTAAGTTACGATAACGATCGCCACGCTGATCAACAATACGGGGTAGACCAGACTGGCAAGAATCTTTTTGCGGACACCAGTGCTCACTCGCTGATAGGCAATATACTGATCCAGGACCCCCGGCAAGTTCCCGCTCTTTTCTCCGGCAAGGATGGCGGTCGAATAAATCTTGGAGAACACGCCGACTTCGGCGACAGCTTCGGACAGCGATTTCCCTTCCCGGACCCGGTCGCGAATTTGGGCGACGACCGGGCGGAGTTTGGGCGAACTGGCCCGGTTGGCGAGGAGATCCAGCGATTTCAAGATGGGCAATCCAGCTTTGATGAGCGTGTTGAACTGCTGGTTGAGAATCAGGAATTCCGAACCGCCAATCTGGCGCCCACTCTTCTGGCGAACCAGAGCGGCCAGGCGGCCCCCGCG
>WNEZ01001349.1_pt1 | contig 20621 bp, 19 predicted proteins | sample 5400521 | NCBI WGS metagenome assembly WNEZ01 (sample SAMN13153339, study PRJNA577476) | soil metagenome | isolation source: 120 cm saprolite under Douglas fir tree site 2 hole 1 replicate 1 | place: USA:California | collected 2015-04-18 | reverse complement strand
CATGTTTTCATGGACAAGGCAGACCACCTTGAAATTTCCGGCCTTCGGAAAATTTACGGTGAAGGAGGATCCCATTCCAGCTCCAGCCGCAAACGGGTCACTGGTTACGCATGTTGAGCCATCAAACGTGGCAGGGTTGGACGAAGAACACCCATCCAAATCTGGTGGACGTACCTGGCCCTCTGTTAAAAAGGTCACAGTATGAATTTCGTTCGAATCGAACGTCCACCTGATGCTATCGCCCGCGTGAATCCAAATTTCGTTAGGAAGAAAGGCGAGAGCCTGCTGTCCTTGGTCGGTACTCTGGGCTCCTACAGTCGCAGTCCACGCTTGCGGCGTCGGCGATGGTTTCGGTGCTGTTTGGGCTGTCGGCGCAAGCGCAAAGCACGCGAGCAGGAGCGGGATGAGGATAAAACCGCGTCGCCATGACGGCGAACCGTTAATCGAATTTTCCACGTGGACATTTGGCATTGTGAGATCAATCGGAGTTTTCATAGTGATTTCCTTTGCGGTGTGTTGTTCCAGAAGTGTTTGTTTGCGAGTGTTTGTTTCACTTCACTGAAGTACTGCAACAATTCCGGTTGAAGGTTACGCGGAAAGTGGAGGGACAGCCTCCGTGCTGTCCAACCAATTTGGGAGGCGACCAGCCTTCGCTAAGGCTCCGGCGCGGCGGGCGGAGCGCGTCCCTCCACTACTTAATCGGAATCGGCTGGGATGCTTCGGCCAGGATTTTCTCAAAGCGCGGATCGCCGCGAAGCGAATCCCAATACGGATGCAACCGCAACTCGCCATACGTCAAAACGCTAGGCAATTGCAGAGTGTCAGCCAGTTCCTTAAGCGCAAGTTCCTTCTCGCCTGTCCAGGCATAGGTGATTGCCAGATTTCTTTTCAGCTCCGTACCGTTTAGAGCATCCTTTGTGATTGGAAGGAGCTCTATAGCGCGTCGCCCCTCGCGCAACGCATCTTCTTTGCGATCAAGACCCGCATCGACCATGCCAAGAACACAAATCGCTTCCGCGTAATCCGGCTGTGCATCGACAATATGTTGCATCTCAACCCGGGCCGCAATGAACGCGGTCTGTGCTGCTGCTGCGTCACCTCGAGCACGCGCCGCCAAAGCTTCAAGAAAACTTCGGGGATAGCGGACGTTGGTGGGCGCGATTCCCTCCGGCGGCATGAAGCCCATGGCGCGCGTTGCCTCCGTAGGATCATGTTCGCAAAGGGCTACCAAAAACCATTGTTGGGCAAAACCTGCGGCGGCCTCGGGATCTTCAGCCAAGATTTCGTGAATGGTTATGTGTGCCGGTCGCGGATCGGCCCGCGATTCGAGATCAACCCGCGCTCGCCACACACGTGTGTTCGCATCCGTAGGCGCAACCGTCAGCATGCGATCTAGAACAAGAGCCTCATCTGCGTAGCGTCGTAGGTTCAGGTAAGTCCCGGCTAGTTGCTGAAGCGTAAGTAGGTTTCGCGGATCAAGCTCGAGAGCGCGTTCCAAATTGCGTATAGACTCCGCCCAGTGCCCCTGCCGTCGGTCCATGTAAGCTGGAAGCGCAAAAACCCACGGTTCGTTAGGAAGAGTGCGTTGTGCAATCGCGACTTCGGAACGGGCATGCTCGTAATCATAGCTGCGGTAGTCATGCAGCGCGATGGCAAGGTGCACCTCGCCGCGGCCAGGTCCGAGCTCCATAGCCTTTCGAAGGGCTTGGTTGGCCAACTCGAGTCGCGCCGGGGTGTGATCAATGCCATAGAAATGCAGTTGGTCGTGCGCCGAGACTAGTTCGCAGTAAGCGAGCAGAAACGCTGGGTCGCGCGCGACAGCTTGATCGAGTAAGCGGACAGCCTGAAACAGATTCTCTCTCCCACGCGTATTGCTATTAACTGTGTCCAGAAGCGCCCTTGCTCGCACATATCGGTCGTAGGCTCCGAGGTCCGCGCTAGGCCGCTGCTCAATCGCAGCTTTCTCAGCCGGCGAAAGCTTCGCCTGAAGTTGATCAGCTACGATTTTCGCAATCTCACTTTGGATGGCGAAAACGTCATCCAGCGGACGATCATAATGCTCCGCCCATAAATGCGTGTCGGTTCTTGCGTCGATCAATTGCGCACTAACGCGAACGCGATTTGCGGCACGCTGCACACTTCCCTCGACCAGATGCGCGACGCCGAGTTCATTCGCGATCTCACGCAGGTTTCGCTTCGCGCCGGCCTTGTATCGCATCACCGATGTTCGGCTGATGACCTTCAAGTCCGCGATTTTTGCCAGGTCATTAAGGATTTCGTCTTGTACACCATCAGTGAAAAACGCGTTTTCTGGATCGGCGCTCAGATTCTCAAATGGCAGCACCGCAATCCCGGCCGGGATCGGGTGGCGTGATTGGCTCTCCCAAACCATCACACCCACCACCCCTGCGAGGGTGACCAATGATGCCGCCAGCACCGTAGTAGTTGGATTCCGTCGCACCCATTTTCGTCCGCGGGTGAAAACTCCAGTGCGCCGCGCGCGAATCGGCTCGTGCCGCAGCCAGCATTCAAGGTCTTCAGCTAGCGCGAGGGCAGAGGCGTAACGGCGCTGCGGATCTTTCTCGAGGCATTTCAAGCAAATTGTTGCAACGTCACGATCCGCTTTGGGGTTCCAGAGCCGCGGTTGCCGCGGCTCGGTTTCCAGAACCAATCGGACAGTTTCGTAGGTTGTGCCCCCAACGAAAGGCGGATGGCCGGTGAGTAGTTGGTAAAAGACTGCGCCAAGTCCGTAAACATCCGTTGCGCCTGTGAGCTGCGTGTTTTTACCGGCCGCTTGTTCCGGCGCCATGTAACTGGGCGTGCCCAGCACTTCCAGCGTGCGCGTGACCGTGCTCTCGGTTTCGACCAGCCGCGCCAGACCGAAATCGGTCAGATGGGGTTCGCCCTTTGCGTCAATCAAAATATTGCCCGGCTTGATGTCGCGATGCAGGACACCGTGTTGATGGGCGTAATGAAGCGTGCGCGCCAGCTTCGCTGTTAGGTCCGCCGCCTTACGGACTGGCATCGGCTCGCGGCCGATAACTTTGTCGAGCTGGCCGCCTTCGATAAATTTCATGCTGAAGTAGCAAGCGCCGTCACGCTCACCGATTTCGTAAATCGGAACGATGCGCGGATCGTCCAGGTGAGCGGCAGCTTCCGCTTCCATGCGAAAGCGCTTCAAGTGCGCTTCTGTCGCCCAGTGACCGAGGCCAATGACTTTGAGCGCCACAATCCGATTCAGACTTTTTTGCCGTGCGCGATAAACGACGCCCTGGCCGCCGCGGCCGATCTCTTCCTGCAATTCGTAATCGCCGAAGTCCGTCAACATCCGCGCGGAGCGCGCAACGACGCTACCGCGCGACGCGGGCGTTGCATCAACCACCTCATCAATTTCCTCCACGAGTGGGGCAAGACCTGTCTCCAAAAGACATGCGGGACAAGGGCCTTCCTCGAAGCTCTTCGCTCCGCACTTGCTGCAAGTTGTAGTTACACTTGTCATTTCGGGAGCAGCGATCGTGCTTCCTTCGGGTACTGCACGAAATTCCGTCACAGGTTACGCCCGCAACACAGCAACAAGATGCCGCAGTTCATCCTCGATGTCGCCCGGCACCGCCACGGTGTGGGCAATCTCCTCCCGCAGCAACAATTGGTAACGCCGGCGAAACCGGTGAAACGCCTGCTTCACAGCGTTCTCGGTCATTCCCAACTCACCAGCAATTTTAGCCTGCGAGCGCTGGTCGGACTCCGCCGCGAGTAATTCTTTCAGGCGATCGAATAACTGCGCGTTGTCGGCCGCGCGGTATTCGTTCTTCAATCGCGCGAAAACTTGCTCCAGCACCGTCAGGGCCCACCGGCGCTCGTAAATCCGGTCGGGGCTCAAAGTGTCCGCCGGCTCAAAATTGGCGCGTTCACCGGAGCGCAATTCTTCCAACGGAATCAGTCTTCGGCCTTCACCCCGCTTTACGGCCATTGCGCGGTGTCGTTCGTTGGCGAGAAAATGTTTTAGTGAAACAAGCAGATAGGAACGCAACCGCCCTTTTTCCCGGCGAACAGCGTCCAGGTCTCTCCGCTCCAGGAACAGGGCGAAGAAACCTTGCGTGAGATCTTCCGCTTCCTCCGGGCTGGCGCCTTGTCGCCTCACAAAGTCGTAGAGCGGTCGCCAGTAACCGCGGCAAAGTTTTTCGAGCGCTTCCTGCGCCGCTGGTGATTCACCCTGCGCTGCCAGCACCACGCTCCAATGGGTTGTGACAAATGAGACGGCGCCGGTTTGAGTGCTCTGACCAATCGCACTCCGCGAAGCCCCGTTATCGACCGCAAGCACCCTGCGATACAAGCAAAAAGTCGCCTGCAAATCAACCGTGCGTAATGTCGAGCGAATTTGTCCCAAACTCGGTGGGGAAATCGCACCGCAGCGATCAGTTTCGAATCGAAAAATTGCTAAGGTCGAGAACATGAAAGATCGACAGTCAGTTGGAACGGGCGCTTGGCACAAGCACCTCTACATTTTATAACCGAGCGTGCTGAATTACATCTGGCTTGCGCTCGTTTTGCTCGCGGTCGCGATCGGCGGCTGGAACGATCGCTTGAAGGATGTGACCGATGGAGCATTCGACGGTGCGAAGACGGCGGTGACGATCGCGCTCGGTTTAATCGGGATCATGGCGTTGTGGCTGGGCGTGATGCGTCTGGCCGAGCGCGCCGGTCTGGTGCAGCGGATCGCACGGGGTTTGCGACCGGTCATGCGACGCCTTTTCCCGGACGTGCCGGAAGATTGTCAAATTCCTTTCACCTTGTACTTAGCGAACCAGTTCCGCTTCGCCGTAAGCCCGTACGTGAGGGCGTCGAAACTATGGTCGTTGTCGTCGTCGATGTCCTCCGGGTTGTTCCGGCTGACCTGCAGCGCCGGGATCGTCTCGATCGCGGCGAGGCAGGACGGGAAGAACCGGATACCGGGCAAATGCACGCCGAACTTGTCCTGCGGCATGCGCGGGTTCGGCGCGAGCACCTTGTGCAGCATCTGGACGCGCATCACTCTGCTGCCCTTCGCCTTCTCGACCGGACGCCAGTTTGCGCCGAGCCGGTTCATCTGCCGCCCGCGGCTTTCCTTCCCCGTGCCGGTGTCAGCAAAGCTGGCGCTGTCCATGATGCCGGTCAGCTCCATGTCGTTGTCGAAGACGTCCTCGGCGATGCTCCGGCGGATGCTTTGGTCGATCCGGCGCATCTTCTCGACGAACTCGTCCGGCAGCAAGCCCTTCTCGTAAAGCTCCGCCACGACGTAGAACGTCCCGGTGTCCGGGTTGTGTGTAATCCAATGGACGGCGGCTGGCGCGGAAAACCCGTCGTCTCCGCCGCGCCAGACATCCCACGTCGCCGGGATCGGGAACCCGCGCTCTGTCACGTGTCTTCGGGCGCGCCAGACGTAGCCGAACATCGACCCGCTGACCACTTCCCAGTCGCCCTCGCGCATCGCCCGCACCAACTCCGGGTTGCCCATTGATTCAAGCCGGTCGAGATAGTCCGGATCGTTCTTCAGCAGGTTCGGGTTGTCCTCGGCACGGGCCGGGATGAACTGCCTGCGGAACGCGCGTTCACCCACCTCTTTTCGCTCGACGATTGTATAGGACCCTTGGTCGATGAACCGTTCCTTGATGAACTTGTGTGACACGCCGCCCGGGTTCGCGCTCATCAAAATGAGCGGTAGCCGATCGAGGTCGATCAAGCGTTGCACGATTGGCGCGGCGTTCGTCGGCGGTCGCCACTCACCCCGGCGCACCGAACCGAAGAGGTAACGAATTTGATACTCGGTCATCTGCGTCGCCTCATCCAGCCCGAGCACGTGGATGTCTTGGCCTTGGTACTTCTCGACGTGCTTGTCCAACTGCAAATGGTTCAAGAAAATGCGCGCCCCGTTCACCCACCGGATTTCCGTGCGCACAATGACGCATTGACCAGAATGAACGTACGGCGCGAGAAGCATCGGGAACCCGGTCGAGCCCTCCATGTGGTTCTTCCAGAGGTCGGGGAAGGTGCGCCGGAACAGGTAGCAGATGATGCCGGGGCAATTCAGGCAGAGCAGCGCCATGACGTAGCGCATGAGGAAGCTCTTGCCGCCGTACTTCGCCCCGCCGAAGAGAATCTCGTTCGCCCAGTTGTCCTCGTGAAGGACGAGCTGTTGCTTCGGGTTGAGCGTGAACGCGTCAAGACCGCTCGCTCGCGCGTCATCCTGACCGTTTGCCGAAGAGTTTGACTGCTGCATCTGAGTCGCTGTCTCGTTTCACGTTGACGACGACCGTCGTCGGCGCTGCCTGCGACGGCGGTTGCAAACCGTCTTGCGCGCGTGACTCGCTAAACTCATCCGGCCAAACATGGCTGAGCAACCAAGCGAGCGCGCGCCAGTCGTCCGATGCCTTGATCTTTCGCACGAGAACCGCGCGCGCTTGTCCTCTCGCGCGTACAGTGGCGTGCAGAAAATGCGCGTAGGCACTGGCCGGGTCCGCTTCGCCTTTTCCAATCCAGCCGTGATAAGTGCGCGGCGAAATTCCTACGCAATCGCAGGTCGCGCCAATAGGAACGCCGTCACTGAGCAAATCGCAAATCTGCTTTTGCAGTTTCGCGTCGAGGATGGTTTTTCGTCCGCGTGTTTTTGGAGTCATCGAGCGTCTCACCGCACGTTCATAAATCAAGAAGCAGGACGCGGTTGCCAGTGCGCTGCGCCCATGCTGCGATAATCTCGTTGCGCCACGGTTGATACTCTTTGGTGATCGCCGGGAGCATTTTTTTGGTCGGTCGCCGCGACCACTGGCAATCAAATCGTCCGGATTGCTCGTCGAGAGTTAGTTCAACGGTGACGCCGCAACTGAGCTTCAAAATGTTTCGTGGTTCTTTCATCGGATGTGTGGATGTCAGGAGGTGTGAAAGTCAGAGACGCACGGGGGGAGAGACAGAGACACACGCACTCCCCTTACAGGGTTAGTGCGTGCGTCTGTCTCTCCGTGGTCTTGCGTGAGACTTACGCAGTTAGCTTTGCCGAAGTGCCGAAGTCTCTGCGCAAGTCTCTTAGACGAGTCGTTGTTCATGTCGCGAAATTCTGGTTTCAGGGTTCGTTCGTGGTCGTGGGATCGACCACTTGAAAAGATCGCCGCCTTCGATCAACTCGGCCAAGAATGCGCACGCACGCTTTTCGCCAATCTCGCGGTCTTGCGCCCAGCGAATGAGAACATTTTTCGCCACCGATCCGTCTAACGGCACTAGCGCCTTCAAATCCTCCTTCGTTTTTGGCGGCCCGCGTTTACCTTTTGGCTTACGCGATTCGACGCGCTCCGCATCTTCCGCCGTGGCTTCGCGCCAGTAGATCGCGCCGCCCTTCTCCCAGCAGAAGAGCCGCTGATAAACCGGGTTGCCCTCATCATCGCACCAGCCGATCCGCCCGCCCCGCTTAGCCGCGCGAAATATAAAAACATCCTCGGCATGAGTCGGATCGATTACGAGCGCCGCCCTTGCCCAATTAGTAATGTCGGCATTACCGGCTCCGGAATACATCCAATCGCTCGCCTTCCACTCGCTTGTGTCGCGATAAGTGGTCTTAGGGGTGTGATGGTTGATGATCGCCGCGCACCCGAATTTTTTCAGGATCGGATTCAATCCGTTTCGCAGGAACTTCGACGTGACTTCGACGTCGAGAACATCGCCACCAAGATACGCCAGAAGAACGTCAATGCGCACAAGATCGAACGGACCATATTTTTTTAGGAGCCGTTCCACCATTCGCAAAAACGACTCGCCAGTGTGCGAGCAATCGCTCACATAAAGGACACGTTCACGGACAGCCTCGCGTTCTTCTGCGTTCAGATCGAGGTGGTCACACACGCCCCGCACCATCTCACTCAAATCCCCATCGTCGTTTTCCGCGTTCAGGCCGAGAATGCGCAGTGGCCGAGATGGATGGATGCCGAAAGCGGGTCGTCCAAGTGACCACGAGATGTCTTGCTGCACGCTCGCGCTCGATTTGCCGCCCCCTGACGGGCCGATGAAGATCATCCCGCCTCCCACGCCCAGGAAGCGATTCCCGAGTAAAGTCTTCGACGGGTCCGGTTCGCGCTCGGCCAGCGTCATGACTGAAACTGCGGCCGGGAGATCATCCACGCTCCCATTGCGCTCACGAATTGCAACGATGCGGCTTTCCATTTCATCGAGAAGATTGCCAACTTCGTCCTGCTCCTCGTAAGCGCGTCGCACACTTTCGGTCGACGCGGCGATGATGGACCGCAAAATGTATTTGTCGCGAACGATGTCGATGTAATACCCGACGTTCGCAGCCGTCGGCACAACTCCGAAAAGACTGGTGACGAATGCCGCCCCGCCAACTAGGTCGAGAAGTTTTCGATCACGCAGCACCTGCGTGAAGGTGATCAGGTCAATCGCCTGTCCCGCGTTCCAAAGATCGACCATGGCGGTGTAGATCGCCCGGTGCGCCGGAACATAAAAATATTCCTCGTCAATTTTTTCGACGCATTCCGCGATTGTATTGCCCGGTGAGATCAGCATCGACCCAAGCACGCCCTGCTCCGCGTCGACGCTGTGGGGCGGCGTGCGGTGAATGTCCTGCGCCCGATTCGAGCCAGAGCTTTTTCTCGTCGGTGGCTCGGTCATTGGCGGCCTCCGTTCGCGGCCAACACGCGCTCGCATTCACTCAGCCGATATCTAAAATTTTTGGCTGAAAGTCGAAAAAATGGGATGCGTTTTTCTGCACGCCAATTAGCCAATGTGCGAGGCGTGATTTGAAAATGCGCGCAGAATTGCACGCTCGTGACCGGCTGCTCAACGCCAAGCGGGTTCGTTAGAATTTTGACTTTGTGTTGGTGCTTGCGCGCTTCCGGAGATTCTAAACCTTGCGACATATCGGTTGCCTTTCATAACGTCGGACACGTTTTTTTTGTTCAGCAACCGAGTTTCCCGCCGACGTTTTAAGACAACACGACCGCTGGTCGTGTCCGCCCGTCGGGGTGGCGAAGCACCTTGTCAGTTTCGTTTCCCGGCTAGCGTTGGGTTTGAACCGCGTCTCCGCTGTTACACGGAGCGTTTTAACCGCGCTCTATTGAGTTTCTAGCAGAAAAAAATGTGGGTGCAAATCAAAAAAACGCGGCTGCGCAGAAAAAAAGCGAACGAAGAAAACAAAAACAAGCCGGGCGCAAAAAAAGAAAAGCGTCGTTGACTAAGCCAGCACAGAACTTCGCGCCAGCGCCCCGACATCGCGTTGCAGCCTCGACATCGGCATCCGTCACACTGCCGAGCGATCAAACGCGGTCCGGCGGCCGTTTATGACGAAATGGCGCATGGTTGTGCATGACAATGCATGACACTTTGCTTTCCGTAAACCGGTATTTTCTTTCATTTGCGGACTTTTGGCCTCATCCCGGGAAAGTGCGTGTTTCCCTCGTGTTTTCCCTCTGAAAAAGGGGTGTGGCTGGGGGCGGAATCGAACCGCCGACACGTGGATTTTCAGTCCACTGCTCTGCCAACTGAGCTACCCAGCCGTAAGATCGACAATCGCACGCCAAAGCCGGGCGTTCACTATGCGAGATTTCGATTGCAAGGCAAGAGCGCGGTGACGTTGTAGCGGCGGTCTACGACCGTCGCACATTTTCGGCGCTCGCAGAGCGTCGCTACAGGAACTTTCGTGGCAACTCGACGGCGCGGCCTAACAGCCGCAAATAATGCTCTCTTGAAATCTCAATCGCGCCGAACTGTTGCAAATGCGGCGTGAGCCATTGCGTGTCGAGCAGGGCAAATTTTCTCGCGCGCAAATGGTCGACCAATGCGACGAGCGCGATCTTGGATGCGTCTCTTTCTCGATGGAACATCGACTCGCCAAAAAACGCGCCGCCGATGGCGACACCGTAAAGTCCCCCCGCGAGTTTGCCCTTGCTCCACGTCTCGACGGAGTGGGCGTAACCGAGCTCGTGTAATCGCTCGTAGCTCTCGACGATTTCAGGATTGATCCAGGTGTCTTCGCGCTTGGCGCAGGCACGGATCACTTCGGCAAATCGATTGTCGATCTTGATTTCAAAAACTCCTTTTCGCAAGACGCGTTGCAGCGCATGCGGCACATGAAATTCTTCCAAAAGCATAATCGCGCGTGGATCGGGCGAGAACCATGCGATGGCGTTGTCTTCCATCGCCATCGGGAAAACGCCGAGCCGATAACCTTGCAGTAAAAGTTCCGAAGCGATCATGGTCGCGTTAAAAAGTTGAAGCGTTGAGGCGTTAAAGCGAGTCCGTTTTCGATCACGAACACGTTTTCACATTTCGAAACGCTGTAACGCTTCATCGCTTTAACCCTTCAACCATGCAACGCTCTTGCAATGAACTGCTTCGTCCCTAAAATGAGCAGATGAAGCGCTGCTTGTTCGTCGCTGTATGCGCGCTGATCATGGGCGGTTGCGCCGATCCGCTGGAGCAGCGCAGCACGGAAGAAGTAGGATCCCAGCTTAAACGCGGCATTTCCGGCCAGGGCCAATTGGTCCCGAATCAATCCACCAACAACCCGACCGGTGCTCCATCCGCATCGGAGACACCGCCAGACTATCCTCCGCCTCCGTGAAAACCGTCGCGCCCGCGCATTCGAAAATTCTCATTCTCGATTTCGGCGCGCAGTACACGCAGGTGATCGCCCGCCGTGTGCGGGAATGCCAGGTCTACTCGGAGATCGTTCGCTTCGATATTTCGGCCGCCGACGTCAAAAAACTGAAGCCGAACGGAATCATTCTCTCCGGCGGACCGGCCAGCGTTTACGATCAGGATGCGCCGCATGTCGATCCGCAAATCTTCTCGTTAGGAATTCCGGTACTGGGAGTTTGCTATGGGATGCAATTGATGGCGCATCATCTCGGCGGTCAGGTCGAATTCAGCGCGCGGCGCGAGTATGGCGCGGCCGTTTTACACGTCATGGATGGGTCGAAATTGTTCGAGGGGCTCGGACCGCAGCTCGATATTTGGAACAGTCACGGCGATAAAGTGACCGCTTTGCCCGCCGGCTTTCACGCCGCCGCCCGCACCGAAAATTCACCCTTCGCCGCAATCGAAAATTCGGAGCGCAATTTGTTCGCCGTGCAATTTCATCCCGAAGTGGCGCATACGCCGCGCGGCAGAGAGATCCTGCAAAACTTCGTCTACCACATCTGCCATTGCGCGATGGATTGGACGATGGGCTCGTTCATCGAGGAAGCCTGCGAACGCATTCAGCGCCAGGTCGGCGATGAAAAAGTCGTACTCGGTTTGAGCGGCGGCGTCGATTCGTCCGTCACCGCCGCACTTTTACACAAGGCGATTGGCGACCAGCTCACCTGCATCTTCGTGAACAACGGGCTGCTCCGCTCGCGTGAGGAAGAAATGGTGCAGCGCGTTTTTGGCGAAAATTTTCGCGTGCGCCTCAAATATGTGGATGCCAGCGAACGATTCCTGCGCGCGCTCAAAGGCGTGACCGATCCGGAGCAGAAACGAAAGATCATCGGCAATGAATTCATTGAGGTATTTCAACACGCGACCGGAGAGTTGCTTGAAGAAGACCGCCGAAACGGCGCGCGCAAACACGGCGGTTACAAATTTCTCGCCCAAGGTACGCTTTACCCGGATGTGATCGAGAGCGTTTCGATCGAGGGCAATCCGTCGCAAGTGATCAAGAGCCATCACAACGTCGGCGGATTGCCGGAGAAAATGCACTTCGAGCTCGTTGAACCGGTGCGCCAATTATTCAAAGATGAAGTACGGCAGCTTGGCTTGCAGCTCGGTTTGCCCAAAGAGATCGTTCATCGACAGCCGTTCCCTGGGCCGGGCCTGGCCGTGCGCATCCTCGACGAAGTCACCCCCGAGCGATTGGCGATCTTGCGCGAAGCGGACACGATCGTCGTGAGCGAAATGGAATCGTCCGACTGGTATTATCGCGTCTGGCAATCCTTTGCCGTTTTACTGCCGGTCCGTTCCGTCGGCGTGATGGGCGATCAGCGCACTTACGAGAACACGATCGTCCTCCGCATCGTCGAAAGTCAGGACGGCATGACCGCCGACTGGGTGCGGCTTCCCTACGAATTGCTTGCGCGCATCTCCGCCCGCATTAGCAATGAAGTGCGCGGCGTTAACCGCGTCTGCTACGACGTCTCGAGCAAACCGCCGAGCACGATCGAGTGGGAGTAGGTCGAATTTCGGATTTCGGATTGCGGATTGCGGATTTTTGATTGCTAATCGGCGCTGTAACGATGAACGCCGAGCAACAACGCCTCGCCGAAAACAATTCACCGGAAGAGCCGTGGCATTTTTGGGGCCCGTACCTGGCCGAGCGCGCCTGGGGAACGGTGCGCGAAGATTACAGCGCAAACGGCGACGCGTGGGATTATTTCCCGCACGATCACGCCCGTTCGCGCGCCTATCGCTGGAATGAGGATGGGATCGGCGGAATTTGCGATCGCAAAGGACGGCTCTGTTTTGCATTTGCGTTTTGGAATGAGCGCGATCCGTTTTTAAAAGAACGGTTCTTTGGCGTGAGCGGCCCGCAGGGCAATCACGGCGAAGATGTGAAGGAACTTTACTGGTACATCGACAACACGCCGTCGCACAGTTTTATGCGGATGGCTTATCGATATCCGCAAACGCGTTTTCCTTATGAAGAACTCGTCGCACAAAGCGGTGCGCGCTCAAAGATGGAAGGCGAATTCGAACTTTGGAACACAGGCGCATTCGACGGAAATTTTTTCGATATCGAGATCGAGTACGCGAAAGCGACGCCGAATGACATTTTGATCCGCGCCATAGCGACGAATTGCGGACCAGAGCCGGCAATATTGCATCTGTTGCCGACAATTTGGTTTCGCAATACCTGGAGCTGGGGCCAGGATAATCGAAAACCAAATCTTCGAGAAAATTCCAAAACCGCATCGAAGATCGACATCGTTGAAGCGACGGATAACGCGTTTGGCCGGTACGCATTGTATTGTGAAAACGCCGACGAAGTTTTGTTCACCGAAAACGAGACCAACGCCGAACGGCTCTGGGCCCTGCCGAATCCGAGGCCGTTTGTCAAAGACTCGATCAACGATTGCGTTGTTCAGGGCAAGATCGACATCGTTAATCCGCAGCGCGTCGGCACAAAAGCGGCCGCGCATTACAAATTCATGATCGCGCCTAATGAGGCACACACAATTCGCTTGCGACTAACGAAGATCGAAAGTCCGGGGAGCACAGGCGGGCCGCCTGATCTTCGCAGCGGCTCGCCGCGAAGTTCTCCTTCTGAGAACCCGGTCCGCGAAGCGCGTTCTCTCCCTAGAGAAGAACCGCGCGACGCGTTTTCTGATTTCGACAAAATTTTTCTGCAACGTGCCGCCGAAGCCGATGAGTTTTACGGCGCGCTCGCGCCATCATCTTTAGGCGAGGAACATCGGGCTATTCAGCGGCAGGCGCTGTCGGGATTGCTTTGGAACAAGCAGTTTTATCATTACATCGTCGAGCAATGGCTGGATGGCGATCCGGGGCAGCCGCCACCCCCTCATGAACGCCAACTCGGTCGCAACTCGGACTGGCGTCATCTTTACAACGAACGAGTCATGTCAATGCCGGACACGTGGGAATTTCCCTGGTACGCCTCGTGGGACCTCGCTTTCCACTGCATTCCGCTTGCACTGGTCGATCCCTATTTCGCCAAGGCTCAGCTCGATAGCATCGTGCGCGAATGGTACCAGCACCCGAACGGGCAAGTCCCGGCTTACGAGTGGAATTTTAGCGATGTGAACCCACCGGTGATTGCGTGGGCCGCCTGGCGTGTTTACCAGATCGAACGAAAACAGACCGTCAAAGGCGATCGCGCGTTTCTCGAAACCATCTTCCACAAGATGCTCATCGCCTTCACCTGGTGGGTGAACCGCAAGGATTCCGAAGGCAACAACATTTTTCAGGGCGGTTTTCTTGGCCTCGACAACATTGGCGTGTTCGATCGCAACGAATCTTTCCCCGACGGGAGCCATCTCGAGCAAAGCGACGGCACGAGTTGGATGGGAATGTTTTCCCTCAACTTGATGCGCATCGCGCTCGAGCTCGCGCGCGAGAATCACGTTTACGAAAACATCGCGACAAAGTTCTTCGAACATTTTCTTGGTATTGCGGCAGCGATGAACAATCTCGGCGGCAAAGGCATTGGCCTCTGGGATGAGAATGACGAATTTTATTATGACGTTTTACACACTCCCGGTGGGCGATATCTGCCGCTGCGCGTCCGTTCCGTTGTTGGATTACTGCCGTTGTTCGCGGTCGAGACGATCCAACCTCAGTTGATCAACGCGTTGCCCGGCTTCAAAGCGCGCCTCGAATGGTACCTGACTCATCGGCCCGATCTGGCTAGCCTCGTGTCGCGCTGGCAGGAGCCCGGCATGGGCGAACGGCGCCTCGTCGCGCTCACCCGCGGGCATCGCATGAAATGTTTGCTGCGCCGAATGCTCGACCCGGAAGAATTTCTGAGCGATTACGGCGTACGCTCGGTCAGCAAATATCACAAGGCGCATCCCTACGTGCTGACCGTTCGCGGCGAAGAAAAAATTGTGAACTACGAGCCGGCGGAATCGCAAACGAACTTATTCGGGGGCAATTCAAACTGGCGCGGCCCGGTTTGGTTTCCAATCAATTATCTGCTGATTGAGTCGCTCCAGCAGTTTCATCATTACTACGGCGACGATTTCAAAGTCGAATGTCCGACGCGCTCGGGAAATTTCCTGACACTGAACGAGATCGCAAACGAGCTTTCCAATCGCTTGATCAAAATTTGGCTGCGCGGCGGGAACGGCGAGCGCCCGTTCGAGCGCGCGTCGGTCGGCGCGCAAGAACCTGTCCTGAGCGCCAGCCGAATGGATCGACATCGTTATCTCTTTCACGAATATTTTCACGGCGACACCGGCGCCGGCCTCGGCGCGTCGCATCAAACCGGCTGGACCGGCCTCGTCGCGAAACTCATTCAGCAACAAGGCGACTTCGGCACAATTGTAAAGTCTTCCTGATCTTTTTAACTGAGCGCGTTTCGTTTATCACAACGACATCCAGGCTGCCAACGCTGCTAGTTTTTGTTCCACGCGCCACGCACCTTTCGCTGAATCACCAAGATTAGTGACAGTGTATTTTATTTGGCCGGGCGATTTACCAAGAGCCTTTGTTGCGGTCGCGTAAGCATCGTGTTCCGTGAAGGCAGCGCAGCGAATGCTGTGCGATTGCAAAGCAGCGGCGAGTGTTGTTCGAAACAGGCGTCCTTCCAAGGCGTGCGCGCGAATGTGCGGATTGGCGATCGAGCCCGGATCGATCACACTTCCGACAACGAGACCGGCGAACCGAATTTTGTAATCGTTGTCGATGTACCGCTGGAGAAGATCGACAACGGATTGCTCGGTCGTGCGCCGGACGCTTTGCGTCCGCCGTTTTAGTTTCCTCGCATTGGTCTCGAGCAGCCCCATCGCGGCATGGTAAGGCTGTCGCGTTGCCGGATCGCGTGGATCAGAAAGATTGATCACGCAACTGTCGCACAATTGCGGTGAGCGCAATGAACCGCTCATGAGAACGGCGACAGCCCAGCCTGACTTCACGCGAAAACCGAGCGCGGCTCGAGTTGCTTTCATCCGGGCAATTATCGCCGCATGATGTGAATGGAGAGAATGCGGCTCTGATGTCGGGCGAGCAGATAATCGATGAAGTCGCCGATGATGGAGTTCGGTTTGTTGCCCAGCTTGGTCACTACGCGACAGATAAGGGTTCCGCTGCGTCCATGCCATTCCAAATTGATCGCACCGGGAACGTTTTTTCTGGCGCTGCGAATTTTCGCCCAACCATGAGGACGTCCAGGCTGTTTATGCCACTTACGCTCGAACTTAAACTTTCGTTCGAGTTGCAAATCGTCCATGATCCTGCTTCGCAAAGATCCGTGGCCACTCGTGATGACTTGAATCACCGTTTGCATCGTCGCTCACAGTTCGGCCTAACGAACGAAAATTACAAACGGCAATTGCTGTAGCCACGTCGCTGCGCGACGTCCGACGGCCCGCAGGGCCGTGGCTACAATAACGAACGGAACATGACGTAAACATCGACATATCCCCTCTGCGGATGCCGAAACGCGCCCGGCAAGGTGCCAACGATCTTGAAACCGAGCTGGTGCCAGAGATGAATCGCCGGTTCGTTTGTCGAGACGACAAAATTAAACTGCATGGCACGGAATCCGATCCGGCGCGCTTCGCTCAGGCAATGCTCGCCCATGCCGCGACCGATTCCTTGTCCGCGCGCATTCAGCGCGACCATGAACGCCGCGTTCGCGACATGCGAACCGGCCCCCGGTTGATTCGGTCTTAAAATGTAAGTGCCGACAAGATGTCGATCTTGTTCGGCGATGTAAGCGTGCGTGTCAGCCCGAAACCAATACGCCAGCGCATCTTCGTGCGACATCTGCGGATCGAATGCGTAGGTGTCGCCCGCGGCCACGACCTCGTGGAAGATATTCCAGATCGCATCACGATCTTGTTCTACCGCAGGGCGAATGTTCACTGCCGTACTAAACGCCCAAAGAACAAAAGATCGAGCTAGCTATTTCAGAAAATAAATATCCGGCTTGTCGCTCACTCCTGCTATTTGCATCCTCTCGCGCAAATCCGGTGACGCGGCAAAGGCCTTCGCCTTGTTAAGGTCCTCGGCTGAGAAAAGCAGGATTACTTCGTTCGGATTGTCGATGTTGCGCAGGAGATGCTCCTCTTTGAGTCCGGCGCTCGCACGCGCGGACGCGTGCCCGTCATAAACGGGTTTCCACTTCGCAAAGTCTGCGACTTTGTGACGAATTAATATGTAATTCATAAATAATTTCCTCTTGTTTGTTTGTTCTCCAAAAATTGTAGGGCAGCCGCTCCGGTTGCCAAGAAATAATTCGGTAGAGATGCGCCTGCCCTACACATCGTTACTTCCGCTTAAAGTACTGCACCGCTCTTTCGTGCTTCTTAGCCTCAGCGCGGGTCTTAAACGTGCCCAGATTCCTTCGCTTGCCGGTCTTTGGGTTCTTCTTCCGCGAATACAATCGATAGCCGCCAGACTTGAGCTTTCTGAACATAAAGATTTCATTTTTTCATCAACGGTCCCGCCGCCAAAAACACGTCGCGCTGATCAATGTTCGCGAGTTCGACGCATTTGCGGAGCTCGGAAAGATTGCCTTTGCTCAGCCGCAGCACGCACAGCCGAATATATTCCAATTCTTGCGCCGTTGCTTCCCGACAGAACGGGATCGTCCGCCCGCATTCTTGGTCGAGAATTTGTTTTACGAAATCATGCTGCGCGGCGGGAAAATGTTTGCCGATCTCCTCGATAACCGCAGGCGTCAATCCAATCGGCTTAGGTTCGCCGGTCGCCAGATCGAACGCCTTCTGGGCTTTTCCGAGTTCATTCTGAGCATTGCGCAGTCGCTCACCAACGAAACGAACTCTCTTTTCGTTTTCGAATGTTAAATTTCTTCCTTCTTCGGCCGCAGCGGCAAAGGCCGCTTTGCGCTCTTCTGAGCCGGTCCGCCTCGAGCAAATCGCGAAACTCCTCTGGGATTTTATACATCGACGTTTCGTGGCGAATTCGCGCCGCCTTGTCCGCGCGCGCGACCTAAAAGCAAAAGAAGAAAGATCAGCAAGACAAAATCGAGCGCGAGATGCGCGGGCAAGCTCCAGTTTTTGCTGGCGCGACCGAAACAACCACAGCTGACGTCAAGTCCGCGGATTTTTGCAGAAACGGTGGCCGCGATGAAGACGGAAATGAGCGCGGTCAAGATCGACAATCCCCCGAAATAAAGGCGCCGCGCGATCAATGCGAGTCCGCAGAAGATTTCCAGCCAGGGCAAATAAAACGCGAGCCGGACACCGATCATCCACGGCAAAATCTTGTAGTTGTCGATATCGTTGGCGAAACGAATCGGATCGAGCGCTTTGATCGCGCCGGCGTAAATGAAAACGCCGCCGACGATAAGATCGACAATGCGCCATGCGATGGTACGCCGAGAGAAATCCATCTCTTACAGAAAACGCCCAGCGCCCAACGCCCAACACCCAATATCGAATGCAGAGGCTCTGAGTTTCCGATTATTCGAGGTTCGACATTCAGCGTTCGATGTTTGCTTCATTTCTTTGTTTCAGCCATTCTTCCCAGCCGCCCTCGAGCACAAAGACGTTTTTAAGCTGCGCTTCATCGCGCAAGCGGCGCGCGACCTCGCGGCTGGCGTTGCAGCTCTGGCTGCTGCAGTAAACAACGACTTTTTTCTCCGGCGACCATTTTTGTAGAAATTCCGGGAGCACTTCATTCCAGCGGTCTTCGTTCAACAAGACCGCACCGGGGACATGATCATGGGCAAATTCTTCGTCCGGTCGTGCGTCAACCCACATCGCGTTCTCGCCCCAGGCGCGCGCTTGCGTGAGCGTAACAATTTCGGAAGCGGGAAGCGGCGACTGCCACGAAACTTTATTGCGAAAGTAAATAGCCTGGCCGATCGCAGGAACAAGCGCCAGCGCGGCGAGGAGCGAGAGCTGGCGCAGCAGCGCAAATTTCACAGTTACTGAGCAGCCGGAGCGTTCATCACCCGTGCGTTCACGTAAAATATCTTCGTCGAATTGTCGGGCTGGAGGGTAAGCGTGGTGGCGGCCGGGCTCGTCGTCTGTTTTGGGGCGATGTCGATCTTGAAGTCGCCAGTGGCTTTGTCCCGTTCGACTTTTGTTGAAAATTCGAGGTTCGACGAAGTGACCTTAAGTTCTTTCACTGGAAAATCTTTGCCGGGACGCACCACAATCGTCTTCGGCTTGGGCGCTTCACCGCCCTGCCAATAAACAAAGCTCGGCGTGATTTCCACCACCTCCGGTAGCACCGTCTTGAGCGTAAGCACTGTTACCGCATGCGCCGGATCGTCCGTATCCACGGTCACGGCTTTCACTTGTGTGCCGGTGCGACCACCGATTTTGAACGTTGCCGTGATCTCGCCCTTTTCGCCGGGCGGCACCTCCTCCTTCTGCGTCTGTGCGGTCGTGCAACCGCAGGAGCTGCGGACAGATTTAAAACGAACCGGTTTATCACCGGTGTTCTGATACTTGAAATGACCGATCGCCTCTTTGTCTCCGACCGCCGGATGCAATTCGACCTGTGTTTGCTCCCATTTCAATTCGGCACGCGCCGCCGCGGAAAAAAAGATCGACAAGATGACAGTCAGGATAAGACGAAGCGTTTTCATTTTTTCGAATAAGAATTTTTAACATAATCGGCAACGGCGTCACGCCAAGAGCGCGGCGCGATTCCCGCAAGCGCGCGATATTTCGCGGTAGAAAGAACAGAATAAACCGGACGGCGCGCCATCCAGTTTTTCATGTCGACCATGCGGCGCGGCTCGACCGTTGTGGCCTTGAGCGGAACGCCTTCCGCGTGACAGCAATCGATGGCCCACTGCGTGTATTCCTGCCAACTGCATTCACCGCTATTTGCAAAGTGCAAAATTCCCCCAACATCGACATCGAAGAAACGTGAAAGCATTTGTGCGATGTCGCGGGTGTAAGTGGGCGTGGAAAATTTATCGGCGATGGCATCGACCTGATCGCTTTCCCCCGCGCGCTTGATCATGCCGTCGATAAAACTCGGCCGGTCCGGACCGAAAACCCAAGAGACGCGCACGACGAGATGTCGCCGAACCCGGCGAAGCGGGGCAGCTCCTTCAACATCAGGCGACGCGATGCCGGAAGCACCCAAATTGAAGGAGCTGGGCGACCCAGCTGATTGATCCAATCGGCTGCCCGTGGGGCGCGAAGCGGGTCGATCTTGCGTTTGCAGAACCAATTTCTCTCCTGCCCGTTTTGATTCGCCGTAAATGCTGATCGGTCGCGCTTCGTCATCCTCAAGGTACGGTTCGCGCTTTTCGCCATCAAAAACGTAATCGGTGCTGAAGTGAATGAGCTTCGCGCTTTTATCGCGACAGATCTCCGCCAGGATACGCGGCGCCTCGGCATTGATGCTAAAGGCCTCTTCGCGCTGCGTCTCGCAAAGATCAACATTGGTAAAGGCGGCGGCGTTAATCACAAGATCGACATCGAGCGTGCCGAGCTTTTCGCGCAGTCGCGCATGATCGGAGAGATCAAGGTGCGCGTGGTTGAAACCGGTGACGTCAAATTTTTCTCGATATTCGCGCATCAGCGCGGCGCCGAGACGGCCACCCGCGCCGAGGATTGCAATTTTCATGCTGTTGTAGCTGCCGCCGTCTCTGGCAGCAGAACTGACAAACTGCCGGTGAGGACACCAGCAGCTACAACACGCAGGACGAAAATCATTTACTAGCGCTTGTCAGTAACGTTCCGCGCGTTGGAGCAACGCTTCCCACCACGACGGATTGTCGATGTACCACTGGATGGTCGCGTCGAGGCCATCTTTGAAATTCTTTCGCGGTTTCCATTTCAGCTCGCGCTGCGCAAACGAGGAATCGATCGCGTAACGGCGGTCGTGCCCGAGCCGGTCGGTCACGAACGAAATGAGATTCTCCGGTTTGCCCAGCTTCTGCAAAATCATTTTGACAAGATCGAGATTCACCATTTCGCAATCGCCGCCAAAAT
>WNEZ01003431.1_pt1 | contig 20628 bp, 26 predicted proteins | sample 5400521 | NCBI WGS metagenome assembly WNEZ01 (sample SAMN13153339, study PRJNA577476) | soil metagenome | isolation source: 120 cm saprolite under Douglas fir tree site 2 hole 1 replicate 1 | place: USA:California | collected 2015-04-18 | reverse complement strand
GCTTGTCCGTGGCCAGAGCTTCGATCGATGCGCTCTTCGATCGAGCTGCGACCTGGCGAAGCAGGATCGTACGACCGATCTCGAGAACCACGGCGAACGCCAGAAATCCCAGAGCCAGCGAAGTCGCATCCACCGTGACTCCATGACCGATGAGGTGCTGAACAGCTTCAAAGCCGATGACCAAACCGGCAATGACGAGCAGGAGGCCCTCGGTATAGGCAGCCAGGTTCTCGGTCTTCCCGTGGCCGTAAGGGTGATCGCGGTCGGCGGGCCGCGCTGCCGTGCGTACAGCTATGTAAGCAAGGATCGAGGCCGCGGCATCGAGCCCGGAATGGACTGCGTCCGAGACGAGCGCAAGGCTTCCTGTCAGGATGCCCAAGCTGAGCTTGGCCAGGACAAGCCCGATGTCGATGATCGCCATCCCGAGTGTCAAGCGCTGCGGACGGCGGGCAAAGTACCCGATCACCGAAATTAACGTAGCGTGTCGCCCGGCTGGCCATTGCGGCCGTGCGGCGCCGGGCTGCGACTAATCGACTAGGCTCACGTTGTGCGCTACTACGAGTCAGTCGTGGGTCTGATCGGCAACACGCCGTTGGTCAGGTTGCGCCGGCTGACTGAGGGCATTCGAGCCCTCGTCCTGGCCAAGGTCGAGTACTTCAACCCCGGCGGCAGCGTCAAGGACCGCATCGCTGTCCGGATGATCGACGAAGCCGAGAAGGCCGGCCTACTTCGACCTGGTGGAACCATTGTCGAGCCCACCAGCGGCAACACCGGCATCGGTCTGGCACTGGTCGCACAGGAGCGTGGATACGAATGCATCTTCGTTTGTCCAGACAAGGTCAGCTCCGACAAGATCGACGTGCTCAGGGCATATGGCGCCGAGGTTGTTGTCTGTCCCACCGCGGTCGCTCCAGAAGACCCGCGATCCTACTATCGAGTGTCGGACCGGCTGGCGGCTGAAACTCCGGGGGGTTGGAAGCCCAACCAATACACGAACCCGAATAACCCCCGTTCCCACTATGAGACGACGGGTCCGGAGCTGTGGGAGCAGACGGAAGGCCGGATCACCCACCTCGTCGCTGGCGTCGGCACCGGAGGCACAATCTCGGGCGCTGGGCGCTACCTGAAGGAGGTGTCGGGCGGGAGAGTCAGGGTAATCGGAGCCGATCCCGAGGGCTCGGTGTACTCCGGCGGCACGGGGCGACCCTATCTGGTGGAGGGGGTTGGTGAGGACTTCTGGCCCGAGACTTTCGACCGGAGCATCTGCGACGAGATCATCGCCGTGCGCGACAAGGACTCGTTCGAGCTGACCCGCCGGCTCGCCCGGGAGGAGGGTCTGCTCGTGGGCGGCTCATGCGGTCTGGCGGTCGGCGCCGCCCTCGAAGTGGGGCACAGGGCTGGGCCGGACGACGTGATCGTTGTGCTGCTCCCCGACACGGGACGCGGCTACCTCTCGAAGATCTTCAACGACGGCTGGATGATGCACTACGGCTTTCTGCACCCGCCAGGCGACGAGGTCACAGTGGCCGAGGTGCTCGCGGCGAAGGGGGACAGGATGCCCCCGCTCGTGCACGCGCATCCGAACGAACCTGTCCGCGATGCGATCGACATACTCCGCGAGTACGCGGTGTCGCAGATACCGGTAGTCAAGGCTGAGCCCCCGTTGGTGATCGCCGAGGTGGTCGGTTCGATCGTCGAGCGCGACTTGCTCGACGCCCTGTTCACCGGCCGGGCCCAACTACGCGACCCGATCAGCCAACACATGTCAACGCCTCTGCCCACCATCGGTGGCGGGCAGCCGGTAGGTGATGCGGTGAAGCTGCTCACCGACGCTGGGGCGGCTGTCGTACTCATCGACGGCAAGCCCCGCGGCGTGCTTGCGCGCCAGGACCTGCTGGCCTACCTGGAAACGAGTGGGCGGCGGGCGCCGGGATCCTGAGGCGGTCTCTACTTCTAGCCGGCGGAGCTGAGAGCCTGGGCCAGGTCGGCGATGAGGTCTTCCACCGCCTCGATGCCAACCGAGAGGCGGACAAGGTCGGACGGCACCTCAAGCGGTGATCCTGAGGCCGAGGCGTGCGTCATTCGGCCTGGGTGCTCGATTAGAGACTCAACACCCCCGAGGGACTCGCCAAGCAAGAAGAGTCGGGCGTGATTGCAGATCGCAATCGCTGCCGCCTCCCCCGCGCGAACGCGAAAGCTGACCATCCCCCCGAAGCGCCGCATCTGCTTGGCGGCCACGGAATGCCCCGGATGGTCTGGTAAGCCGGGGTAGAGCACCTCCGACAGCTGGGGCTGCTTGGTGAGAAACTCGGCTACGCGTTCGGCGTTGTCGCAGTGCCGCTCCATGCGCACGGCCAGCGTCTTCAGCCCGCGGAGCGTGAGCCAGGCATCGAATGGTCCGGCAACGGCGCCCATCGCGTTGTGGTGATATGCCAACTGGTCCCCGAGTTCGGGATCGTTTACGACCAGTGCGCCGCCGATCACATCGGAGTGGCCGCCGCAGTATTTGGTTGTCGAGTGCACGACGACGTCGGCGCCAAGCGTCAGCGGCTGCTGCAGGTAGGGTGAGGCGAAGGTGTTGTCGACGACGACGCGGGCGCCTTTGCCCCGGGCGAGTGTGACGAGTGCCGCGATGTCAGCGATGCGCAAGAGTGGATTGGTTGGCGTCTCGACCCAGAGAAGCTTCGTCGCTGGCGTGAAGGCCGAGGCGACTGCATCGAGATCATGGAGCGGCACGGCTGTCCAGCGCAGGCCCCATCGCTCGGCGACCCTGGCGAAGAGACGATAGGTCCCGCCGTAGGCATCGTTAGGGATCACGACATGGTCACCGGGACTGCAGATGGTGCGCAGCAGAGTGTCCTCGGCCGCGAGACCCGACGCGAACGCGAATCCCCGCTGCCCAGCCTCGAGGGCGGCAAGGCACTGTTCGAGGGCCTTGCGAGTCGGGTTGCTCGTCCGGCTGTATTCGTAGCCCTGGCGCGGGGCACCGACCGCATCCTGCTGATACGTCGTCGTGGCAAAGATTGGAGGCACGACGGCGCCGGTAACCGGTTCGGGATCCTGGCCGGCGTGAATGGCGAGTGTCTCGAAGCTGTCGGTCATGACGGGAAGGCTACGCGAAGCAACCTAGGCGGGCGTGGCCTCGATCACGACGAACACGCCCACTGGTGTGATGCGAAGAAGTTTGAAACCGCCAATGTCGAACAGCCGCTCCCACTCCTCGGCGGTCCGCTCGAAGCTGCCGGGGCCTACGAACATGTTGATGTCCATGAACTTCACGTCGGTGCCTTCATTCGGCCCGGGAATCAAGCGTTCGAGCACGAGCAACCTCGCCTGCCCGGTCATCGCCTGGCGGCATGCCTTAAAGATGCGCCGAGCGCCGTCGTCGTCCCAGTTGTGAAGGACGGACTTCAACACATAGGCGTCGCCACCAGGCGGCACCTCCTCCAGAAAGCTCCCGCCTACAAGTTGAATGCGGTCGCCGAATCCCGACTCATCGATGAAGGTCCTCGAGTCGGCGACCACATGGGGAAGGTCGAAGAGAACGCCCCTTACCGACGGGAATCTGTTCAGGATGGCGACCAGAAGGGCGCCTCCTGCACCGCCCACGTCAACTACCAGGCCGAAGCGTGAGAAGTCGTAACCAGCGACGATCGATTCCGTGACCGATCCCGTCAGAGAGTTCATGGCTCGGTTAAATATGGGCGTCTCCAGAGCGTGCTCTCGCCGGTACGTCCAGATATCGGTTCCGAACTCGATGCGAAAGGGCACCTCGCCGGTTCGGACCCCATCGACGAGGCGCGCCCATGCCGCCTGGTGGTATGGGCGGCCAACAAAGGCTGCCCAGCCGGCAAGAGACTCCGGGGCGTCCGCGCGCAGGCCGTTACCCAGATCTGTCAGCAGGAAGCGGTGTCCAGGCAGTTCCTCTAAGACTCCGATCGCCGCCGCCGCGCGGAGCACCCTGTAGAGGGCCGATTCGTTTGCTCCGACAGCTGTGGCGAGGTCGTTCACCGGCCGTGGACCGGCGGCAAGCTCATCTGGGATCCGTAGAACGGCGAGCACGTGAAGGGCTTGAGTGACCTGGTAGCCGTTGATCAGTCGCCTGAGCTGAGTCAAATCGGTTCCGGCTTTCGTTTTCATTCTGGCTAGCCTAAGCCACGCGAAGTTGACGAGAAGGCGGTTTTGTCCCTTGCCGCGATGAATGAGCGGAGTTAATGTGTGCGCGGGTCGTCGGCGTCCAGGAAGGAGGAACGGAGCAGGACCAGGATCGTTGGTCGTCCAAGCAGGCGGCTGGCAACGAATACCTTCCCGTCAGTCGTCTGCAGCTCGAAATCAAGTTGGATGCGCGATAGAGTCGGCATGCTCAGAACACTGCGCGGCGGCTGAAGTTCAGCCGCCGTGCGTGCGCGGCATATTTTTCAGTGTGTGTGGGCGGTGTGGACGATCTCGCCGTCGTGCCACTCCGGTTCAGACTCGAGGAGGCTCATTAATTCGCGGAACCACTGGCCCTGCACCGGGTCGTCTGCGTTCTTCTTGTAGCTCGACTCGTCTCGAAACACGACCGATATCCAGTACTCCCTGAGGTCATCCTTGGCTCGATAGATATTCGTTGACATCCAGCCGTCAACGTGCCGGGCTTCGAACCTGCGGCTCAGCTCTTCGACGTGACGCTCCATCCCCTTCTTAACCCGCATTCGGGCGATCGTGCCGAACATGTCACCGAACTCCAACCGTGATTTTCACTTCGTTCAGGCGTCCCGTGCGAACGTCATAGACGAAGCCGCGCACGCTCGTCTTGTTTGGTATGAAAGGGCTTGCCTGGATACGGGCGACAGATTGCCTCACGTCATCGTCGAGGTTGGCAAAGGCTTCTAGCGCGAATGGAGGCCGGATCCCAACCTCCGACTCGATCTTTCCCTTGACCTCATCGTCCTTGAAGGTGAGCATGCCGCAGTCAGTGTGGTGAATCAGGATGATCTCGTTGGTGCCCAGAAGCCGCTGCGAGATCACCAGCGAGCGGATAGCGTCGTCGGTAGCAACCCCACCGGCGTTGCGAATGACATGGGCCTCACCCTCCTCGAGTCCGAGGATCTTGTGGACATCGAGGCGAGCGTCCATGCACGCGAGGACAGCGACGTGCTTGGCGGGCGGCATCGGCAGATTACCTTTCTTAAACGACCGGGCGTAGTTCTCATTGTTGCGGACCAACTCGTCGGTAATGCTCATTGTTATCAACCTCGTGAATCGCGGACAGGATTCAAGACGACAACGAGAAGAGTCGGGCCGCATGACAAGGTGATGACGGCGGCGAGGCGACACCCGATGCGGCCCGTGCTGAGCTCAGTTCACCTGCAACAGATTGCCGATGAGCAACGCCCAAGGTCCACGGCCAGCCGTCGCGTAAGTTGGATCCCCACCTCCTCCCAGAATAGCGGTCGCTGAGACGCTCTGGCGAGCGAATGGGCGCGAAACCCGTGCTCTGTCGGCCGCTATCAAAGATCAGGTCGAAGCCCGCGCTGCAGACAGGCAGGCTTGCACGCCGGCTCAAGCGCGGAACTCTAAGGTCAACGACGCGCCGCTGTGAACGTGCTGCTGACGCCTCGACTTGGCGAGAACTTCGCTCAAACAGATGTAGCAGATTGGCGGTGGACAGTCCCGCTCGTCACAGCATGCACACGCGTCAATTGTTCGGCCGCATCTGACGCACTTCAAGCTCGTGACCTGGACCGTGCTCACTGGACGGAGCTCTCAATGCCCACCAGATCCTTCTGAAGGAGAAGGCCGACGAGCCTTCCGTCGGAGGTTGTGATCGGCGAACTCTCGAGCTTGTGCTCGACCATGGAGTGAGCCATCTCCTCGGCCAATACATACGGCCGAAAGGTGCTTGGGCCGGGCCTCATCGCCTGCGCTATCGGTTGATCGCCATCCAGAGCCAGTTCATTTGCTCGCAGCAGGCCGAACACGACCCGCTCGTCGTTCACCACCACAACGGCGTCCCAGCCGAGAGCCCGGACTCGATCCCTGACCTCGCTCAGCCGTTCTCCCAATTTGCAGGTCGGCGTGTCCTTACGGGCAAGATCACCGGCCCGTGGCCGCTTCACGTTCGTGCCCTCGGTCGGCAGGCCGGCGGCCATCCAGTCCAGCTTGCCGACCGTGTAGTCGTAGACCTCGGTGAAGCCGAGGCTCTCGAGCCGCCACGCGGCCCGCGGGGACATGTCTCAAGCGATGTCCCAGCAGTACACGATCACCGCGCGATTCTTGTCCAGCACCGACGATGCTTCCGCGTCGATTCGTCGAAGGGGAAGGCTGATCGCTCCCGGCAGATGTTCCTCTTCATATTCTTCGGCCGGTAGCACCTCGACGAGTTGCGCGCCGGCCTCGACCATTCGACGCAGTCCGTCCCGATCTATCTCTTTTGGCATTTGAAACTCCATGCTGAAACTGAAACCCGTTCGTCAGATAACGTCACTCCACGCCTTGGTTGCGAGATCAGAGGCCTCGTCCAGATCCAGGACGCGACCAGCCATGCTGCTCAGCCCACCGCGTCGCGAGCTCATGGCTTGCACTCAGGTTGCTGTTGGGGCACCACTCCTCATAGACGTTCTCGCAACAGCCCATCAGCTCCTCGTCAGGTCGAAAGAGCACCGCGTCGTTCTTCTCGGGGCGACCCCCCGCGAAATGGACCACGATCGTCTGCCCATCCGGCGGACTCGGCGACAAAGCCCGACCGTTCGCGCCGAGCGCTCCAAAGACGCCCAGGACGTCGTACGCACACCAGGACATGAAGCGGCGTCCCTCCAGCTTGATCTCGTGCCGATCCGGAATGACGCTCAGCCCGGCGGAGCCGACGACTTTTCCGGCCGCGCTTCGCCGGATGCGTCCCGCGCTGTCCAGCTGGTCGAGCAACCCGGCGAGCCGCTCAAGCCTGATGCCGCTCTTCGCCGCCAAATCCTCCACCCCGATCGCCTCTGAGCGGGAGAGGAGAAGTCGAAACGCAACCGTCCTCACCAGGGCCTGGGAATCGCTTGGCGGCTCGAGAATTTTCGTCGTCATGCCGCACAACAGCTCAGCTTCGACACGTCGCGCTTAAAAGTCTGCGAGGCAAGCTTGAACGCTTCGGCGAAGGTGAGGTATGGCGCCCAGGTATTCGCAACATCGTCGGTCGTGAGCCCGAACTGGATGGCCAGGACCACGCTCTGGATGACGTCTCCGGCCCCATCGGCGACCATGCTGGCGCCGAGGATCCTGCCGGTGCCCGCTTCAGCCACGATCTTCATGAAGCCTCGAGTATCACGATTGACCATAGCCCTGGGCACCGCCGACATCGGCAGGACCCGGCACTCACAGTTGAGGCCCCGGGCATTCGCCTCGTCGTCGGTGAGACCCGCTGCGGCGAATGTCGGCGAGGTGAAGATCACCCGGGGCAGCGAGTGATAGACGACCTTGCGGCCTGCGGCCTCCAATGCGTTGGATGCGGCGATGCTGCCCTCGTAAGCCGCGACGTAGACGAACTGACGGTGACCGGTCACGTCGCCGGCTGCCCAGACGCGGGGATTCGTGGTCTGGAGATCGTCGCCGACCTTTATCGCTTGGCGTTCGGTGAGCTCGATGCCGGCATTGTCAAGCCCGAGACCCTGTGTATTCGGCCTCCGGCCCGTCGCGACCAGAATCTCGTCGACCTCGATCGCTTCTTGGCGTCCGTCCTTCGTGAAGCTGACGCGGCGTCCACCGGCCACCCGCTCGACTGCAGTCACGACGGAGTTGGTGAAGACATTTGCACCCTCCTCTTCGAGCACAGCCCGGAGCGCCTCTGACGTTTCCGGCTCCTCCCGAGACGCTACTTCGCGGCGTGTGATGAAGGTGACCGCGCTTCCCAGCCGCATGAAGAGCTGGCCCATCTCCAGCCCCACGGGCCCGGTCCCAAGCACGACCAGTCCCTTTGGCGGCTCGCGAAGATCGAGCGCCGTGGTGCTGGTGAGATAACCGGCTTCCTTCAGTCCTGGGATCGACGGAAGTTCCGGCGACGCGCCGGCGGCGATGATGTACTTCTCGGCGCGGATGCGCTCGCCGCTGCATTCGATCGTCTCGGGGTCGACGAACTCGGCCAAGCCGTGACGGATCGTGAAGCCGTAGTCCTTGGCCAGGTCGATGTACTTCTTGGTCCGCAGCTCGTCGACCAGCCCGTCTTTGGAATCGACCATCGCAGAGAGGTCGAAGCCGTTGGCAGAGGTCTTGATGCCTGCGAAGGGATGGTGGCTCGCACGGAAGAAGGCGTCGGCCGGCGCCAGCATTGCCTTGGAGGGAATGCAGCCCAGGTTGACGCAGGTGCCGCCGACCGTGCTGGACTCCATCAGAGCGACACGGGCGCCAGCGTCCGTCCCCCGGATGGCCGCACCGAACGCTGCCGAGCCGGAGCCGATCACGACCAGGTCGTAGTTGCGTCCCTTATCGCCGACCGGCGCTTCGAAGCCGCTCTTCTCGCGTTTGGGGTCCTCGATGGATAGGACCTTGTAGCCGGCCGCCTCGACGGCGGCCTTGAGCTGTTCGTTGGTGGCATCTACTACGTTGAGCGTGGCGCGGCCCCCTCGCCAGCTGGCCTCTACTTTGGAGGCTCCAGCGCTGGTCAGGGCCTCCGCGATGGTCTTCTCGCAGTGGACGCAGGTCATGCCCTCGATCTGCATCTGCTTGGTCGCCATTCAATTCTCCTCGCGGGCACCCATGCGGGAAGCCGCTAACTCCGCGGGCCAAAAATATCGGGTAGACGCGCTCCGACCCCCGCCCCAGCTCGAAGGCCTCCTCCACCGACAGCAACCTGGTGCCCTCGTGCTGAGCGGTCCAGATCGCGCCCGCCTCCTCAGAGGCGAAGAAGAGCACCTTGTGGCAGAAGCTCTCAATCACGTCGTAACTAAGGGGCCATCAGTGATCACCATGGAAACGACAGCGCCGCTCGGTTCTAGATCGCGCACCCCATTGCGATCAACCACCATGGACACCCGCTCGCCGGTGACCGGGCAGGCGGCTGCGAGGCCCACGATTTTTCCGAGCAAGGCGGGAATGAAGAGGGTGTCCAGCGCACGCCAGGCATACGACCTTTTGCTGTCGATCAAGAAGCGGTACTCGGGGTCGAGCGCGGCGGTGGAGAGGCCCCAAAAGCCGACCACTCGGCCTTCATCATCCCGGTAGACGCCCGGCCACGAGTTGAGCGCTTCCTCGACTCGGCCCACAGGGTTGTTGGTGGCGTGGGCAATGGCTTCGGAAGATACTGCCTCGCCCTCCGCCAGAAGGCGATAGATGCCGATCGCGATTCGCTGTTCGGTCGCGTCCAATTGTGGCATCGCCGACCCGATGGCCTCCGCCATCTCCTCGATCGTGATCCCTTCGCGTTCCTTCCCCTCTTGTCTGGTTGCCACTCTGCGATGTCCTCCATCCGCGAACCGACGACATCCATGCCGATGGACAATGCCTATGATATCCTGCTTGCCAGATATGAATTCCATCCTTCTTGTTCCGACTGAGAGCAGTGCCGCGGCGCGATTCTTTCGCGTCCTCGGCGATCCGACGCGGCTGAAGATCCTGGAGCTGCTTGGCGGGGGCGAGCGCACCGTCGGCGAGCTGGTCTCCGCGGTCGGACAGCCGCAGCCACGGGTCAGCACCCACCTTGCCTGCTTGCGACACTGCGGTTTTGTCAGCACCGAAAGGCGGGGCAAGGAGGTCGTCTACCGGCTTGCCTTGGACGGCCTGGGCGGAATCGTGGATAGGGCGTCGGAAGCCATGACGCCAATCGCCGGGCGGCTCGCCACCTGCACTCGTATCGGGCCCGATTGGGTGTGATGGAAAGCCAGCGAGCGGCGGCGCCGGCTGGTCCTCCTGAGAGCAGCGTGTCCGTCGATCAGGCGCCCGCTGCCCCACATGATCGCGCACCCAGCCTCAATGGCTGGCGCGCGACCCCGGTGATTGCGATCATTGCCGTAGTCTGCTGCGCGGGCCCGCTCTTACTCGGCGCCTTGGCCGCGACCGGGGCGGGAGCCTGGCTGGGCGCGCATGGGTACACCCTTGGCGCCTCAGCGCTGATTGTGACGGCCGCATTTCTCGGTTGGCGGATCAGCGCGCGCATGAGCCGGGGATGACGCTCCGCATCGTTTCGCTGGCGTGAATGGCTGTAATCGCTTCGGCGTGCGGCGCCGCCACCACGGCCTCAACCACCCGCTCGAGTCTCTTGGTCGCAATCACGCACTACTGCTCAAGCGGCTGACGCTACCGGGGTTCGCTGGAACGGAAGATAGTGCGGTGTCCACACCAGAAAAGCTTGTGGCCCAGAGACGCGGATCGTCAGTTGGTTTCGGCCGAAGGACTTGCTCGACCGGACCTTCGAAGTCGCAATCATCCTCAAGGGCCTCGATGGTGTGCTCGAGATGGTCGGCGGACTGCTCCTATTGCTAGTGAGTCCAGCGCTGATAAATCGCTTCATTGCTTTTCTCACTGAGCACGAACTTTCCGAAGACCCCCATGACTTCATTGCGACCCATCTTCTGAACACCGCAAGTGGCCTCACGAAATCGACGGTCCTCTTTGGTTCGCTATACCTCCTTTCGCACGGGGTGGTCAAGATCGTGTTGGTAGCGGCGCTTTTGAAGAACAAGCTCTGGGCCTATCCCTCGATGATTGTCTTTCTCCTGCTGTTCATCGTCTACCAGACCTACCGGATAGTCTTGGTGCCGTCGGCCGGACTCGTCGCCTTGACGGTTTTCGACATATTCGTGGCCTGGCTGACTTACCGTGAGTACCGGAAGCAGGGGGGCCGGCTAGCCGCACCGCAGGGAGGAGATCGCAGACCATCTGCTTGAGATCGGCCAGACTATCTCGATTCATGGTCCTGATGCCATCTGGGAAGTTTTGGATGCGATCTCCAATTTAGTGGTGATCGCTCTTGGCTTGAGGCCCTCGGGAGGGTACGGGCGAAGCTCATGAGAATGAGGTGCGCTGCCTCGACTCGACTGGGGTCTCGTGGATGGTCCAGGCGGTAGCCCAGCAGATTCGCGCCGAGAGCATGCACCGACTGCATCGACCGGCTCGGGCGCCGAATCATCAGCTGGTCCTGCGTGGGCAGTGTGAGGGAGCGTTTCGGACGCAATGCCCGCTGACTGACTGGTGGCTTGTGTCTGCACCCTGATAATTGATTTCCCTGGAAGTACCCTTCGGGCTTGCCGATGAGGGCCCGAACCCACCTGGGAGGAAGCGGCAGTGACGAACCGGTCAGCCACCAGCGGGAAGCTCGCTCGGCCGGACTCGGGTCGAAGGCGGTGGACGTCTTTCGTCGCCGAGGAGGCCACACAGGGGAACGTTGTGCGGGGCTTGCACGAGCAGGCGAACCCGCGGCATCGCCTGCGCGTGGAGCATGACGCCCACACCCTGCTCGTCCACCTCAGCGGCGAGGACGGGGGCGGATGGACGACCTTCGCCGTTGACCGTGCGACGCGCCAGTGGTCTGTGGCCCAGGCGCCCCGCCAGACCGATGCCGCCCGCCACGCCTATGACGGTCTCTACGACCGGTAACCTCCAGACCGGTGCCACCATGGACGCGGGGCGTTTGGGGCGCAATGCTGCCCAGACCCAGGACGGTTAGCCACGTGGCCGCGAGTAGGTCTGGATCTATGCCGGCGAGTCTTTTGCCCAACCACGCTGGACCTGTCTTTGACAGCGTCACCCAGGCTTGACCTTCGAGTCGCGCTTGAAGGTCAAGCCTCTCGACCACCACTGATGGCACCAAGCGTCAGCCTATTTCGGTCGGCGCACCATTGTCGCGACCGATGAAGCCCCTCCGCGTACTGTTCGCCGGCGGCACGACAGGCCAGTGGCGAATCGACCGGCTCGAGGTCGTTGTGGGCGACCCACTTCCACCTGCGGCACGATTGGCCGTGCTGGAGGGCCATGAAGGCTCACCGCCTGTCCGGGCGTCTTGGGTTCTCCACGGTGTGACCAGCAACGAGCGCTACGTGAATCGAGCCGAGCGGGCAGCGCTGGAAGTGAGCCAGCGGAGGCTCGGCCGGGCGGAGGCAACTTGCGCGGCGCTCATTCCGATCGGGAAGTCTGAAGCCTGGTGGGAATTGACCCAAGACGAGCGCCGAGAGATCTTCGAGGAGCGTTCGCGGCATATCAGGACGGGGCTCGAGTACCTTCCTGCCGTTGCCCGGAGGCTTCATCACAGCCGCGACCTCGGCGAGCCATTCGACTTCCTAACCTGGTTCGAGTACGCCCCGGATCACGCGAGAGCGTTCGAGGAGCTCGTCGTCAGGCTACGCCACACAGCGGAGTGGAACTACGTAGAGCGAGAGGTCGACATCCGTCTTGTTCGTGAGACTAGAGCCGAGAACCCTTAGTTCGCCGAGCGGCTGACGTGAGCGATCGTGCTCGACCCGGCGCCTCGTGCGAAGAATCTCGGTATCAGGTAGACGTTGAGTTCCGAATGCTGGTGGCAGTCCTCGAAGCTAAGGGTCGGGTCCTCTCGCGGAACCAGCTTGTACAGACTATCCACGACGCGGATCGCGACGTACTCGGTCGGACCGTCGACGTGACCATTCGTCGGATTCGGGCGAAGTTGGGCGATGACCCTGACTCGCCACGATTCATCGCGACGGTGCGCGGTGTCGGGTATCGTGCCGCTCCGGAATCGGGGTCGCGACAATCGTGACGCGCTACATGCCGCGAGGGATAGCCGCTCGCGTAGCTCTTGCCTGCCTGCTTGTGGTTGCACTGGCTGTCGCAATCATCGGAACGGGCGTCCTCGAAGTCGCTCGCATGCAGTTCGAGCAGTTGATGATGAAGCAAAGCATCAGCTCGTCAGAAGCGAGCGCCATGTTTCAGCAAACGGTCAGCGGCATCTTCGCTGCAGCCGTGCTGGTCGCAGCCCTTGTGAGTCTTGTGGTCGCGATCCTTCTCGCCCGCTACATCACCAGGCCCATTGAAGATGTGAGCAAGGCGGCGGATCGCCTCGCGCGAGGCGACTATCGGGCTCGCGCGGTAGAACGGGGGCCCATGGAAGTCCGCTCTCTCGCCGCGGCTTTCAACGCGATGGCCGACAGCTTGCAAAGACAGGAGCAGGCGCGTCGCGACTTTGTCGTGGGAGCCGCCCACGAGCTGCTCACCCCGCTGACGAATCTGCAGGGCTACCTGGAGGGCCTTCGCGATGGCGTCTTGACCCCAAACCGGGCGGTGTTTGCCTCATTGCATGAAGAGAGTGAGCGGCTTGTCCGGCTCTCGCGGGCGCTACTCGATCTCGCCGAAGCACCATCTCGAACCGTTATTGCGGAGAGCATCGACCTGCGCAGGGCGATCGAGTCCACGGTGCGCCTGGTCGCCCCCGCTCTGGATCGGCGCCGAATCGGAGTCACGGTCGAGCTTCCGCAGGCGATCGTGGTTAGGTCCAACCCAGACCATCTGACCCAGGTTCTCTTCAACCTTCTGCAGAACGCCGGCCGTTATGCGCATGAAGGCGGCAGCGTCGTGGTCCTCGCCGAACCTCGCGGGAGCGAGGTTCGCGTCAGTGTCACCAATACCGGGTCGACGATTCCGGTCGCGGACGTGGCGGGAGCGAGGTTCGCGTCAGTGTCACCAATACCGGGTCGACGATTCCGGTCGCGGACGTGGCGCGGATATTCGATCGCTTCTACCGCGTCGACAGGTCCAGGGATCGGGCTAGCGGGGGCTCTGGACTGGGGCTGGCACTGGTGAAGCACCTCGTGGAGGCGGCCGGAGGCGAGGTAGGCGCAGAGTCGGCCCGCGGATCGACAATCGTATGGTTCACGCTCGCGGCGCACGAAAGAGGCTGGCAAGCACCGCCCTAACCGCACACTCCTGGCCCGCCACGTGGGAAGGCAGATGATCCAAATGCTCCATTCCGACGTAATAGCTGGTGAGGCCACTTGACCGGTGAGACTCGGGAGGAATGTATGGGGGGGCGGCTCAGTGCGCGAGAAACCGAGGTTCTGACGTTGGCGGCTGCCGGTTTGAGCTACAAAGAGATCGCGACACAACTAGGCATCTCAAGCCGAACCGCGCGCAATCACCTCGCTCACATTTACAGCAAGCTGGGGATCCACGATCGCGCGCAGGCCGCGCTACACGCGGCCCGCCTGGGCCTAGTCGAGGTCTAGGCCGCCCCGAAAGCTCAACTGGGTTTGGAAACGCGTCGGCGCTTTTACTCGATGGTGAGAATCACGTTGTGGCCCGCCAGTGGCGCGGTGACGGTGCCTCTATTGCGGTCGATTACGATCTCGAGACTAGGAGACTCGCCGCGTAGTAGCTGAGACCGATCGTCGACAATGCCGGTCAAGCGCACGGATTCGCCTTCTTGGGTGGCGGCCGTGACCCGGATGAGCCGCGTCAAGCCGGGCAGCGCGATCTGGCTCGGCACCGGGTAGCCGGCGAGCACCCTGCTGCTCACGATCCCCGTACCGCTTTCTAGGTCGACATTGCCCTCGATGATCTTCGTAACCATGCTCGGGAGTGGCTTGGTGGGCAGCCCCGCGGAGGCACGGAACGTGAGGTACCTTTCCGTCCGCGGAAGCATCACTGCCGATCCGCCCAACGCCGCCGCGGCCGCCACGACAGAGCCGGTGCCGGCCAGCTTCAGGAAGGTCCTGCGGTCAACTCGCTTCATCTTCGTCGCCTCCCTCATCACACGTGGGGTTTGCCGAGATAGGGCATCGTGGACAGGTAGTCCGTGTGCGGGCCAACGCCGTCTCTGGTGATCTTGCCGTTGGTCACGAGGTTCAGGGAAATGTCAATCACGTCGTCCTTGAGCTGGCGTCCATTCAGAAAACCGGCTGAGCTCGAATAGTCAAACGTCAGGATGTCGGGCAGCAGGATCTTGGCGATCCCCTCAGCCTGGGCCATCGTGTAGCCGCCCAACGCCTGAAGCTCGGCGGTGAAGACCTCGAGGAACGTCTGACCGGACAGAGTCTTTGCCCCACGCATGTCGGCTGGCTGCGTGACGTTGAAAGTGTTCTTGTCGTTGCCGTGGTTGAGGACCGTGTTGATTGCCGGCCGTCCCATCTGGTCCACCTGGGTCAGGTGGTGGGGCTGGAGCGTCATCGGGACGAGCGTCCGAGTCCAGACACCGATCTTTGGATTGGGGCCGAGGAGGCGACTGGGCATCTCCAGCACCATGCCGAAGACGTTCTTGTCGATGAAGAAGTCCGACCCTGTGAATTTCAGTCCGTTCAAAAAGCCGAGCAGGTCGAAGAAAAACGGGTCGCTCCGGATGCCGGCGAAGAAACGCACTTCATCCTCGCCGTCGGTGATGCGCGCCCGCGAATCGAAGGAGACCGGCGCGTGCTCGACGATATCCTCCTTCTCGAACTCCTCGTGCACATGTCCGTCTTCGAGATCGCTCTCGATCTCGGTTCGCGTGACACGCGCGAACTGCCTGCCATTTTCCTTCCGGGTGAAGCGGTACCGGAATGTAATGTCCGGCTTGGCGTCACCATTGGTATCAACCAGCGTCTCGTAGAGCGCGTCGTGCCGGAACTCGTCGGCGTGGGTAGGCGCTAGCGGGTTGACATTGAAGATTAGGACGGTCCTCCCGGCGTGGCCAGGCTGCCGGAAAGCGTAGTGGTCGGTGATGTCCACTCTCGCGTCCATAGCCGGAGACGTAAGGCCGGGTGCGTCTAAATGATCTGCCATGTGGACCCCTCCACCAAACCGAGTCGGGCGCAAGCCCGATATGACCGGTGACTTCAGGCTAGGGCGGTCCCGATCAGGCGTCTATGGAGCATTCGCCCCATTGGAGGGCGTCGCCCCGATGGCTGCGGCGTCACACGGCTGTAACACGGGTCTGCCAACCTCTGACTTAGGGCTGCATTCGCGCCCGGGAGTTCACACCAGGAGGTCAAGCGGCCATGAAACGACTGGCGAGACTGCATCTACTCACTGACCTTGCGGGAGGCCTCGCGTTGGCGATGGCGCTCAGCATTGCAGGCACGGTAGCGGCCTTGGCGGCCGACGGTGACGGGGGGCGATCAACCACCCTGTACACGCTCAGCAATGTGGCGACCGGCAACGCCGTGCTCGCAGTGACTGAACGGCTCGGCCACAGCGCTTCTGTTGTTACCTATCCAACGGGCGACAAGGGCACTGGGGCTGGACTGGGTTCGCAAGGCGCTATCGCCCTAGCCGAGGGCGGCTCGCGCTTGATCGCGGTTAACGCGGGCTCGAATTCTGTCTCCGCCTTCGCGGTCGGCGATACCGGCCGTCTCAAGCTGACTAACTCCGCCCCTTCTGGCGGCCTCGATCCGATCAGCGTGACGGCGCGCGGACGGCTCGTGTACGTCCTGAACGCAGGTAGCAACACGGTATCCGGACTCTGGCTCGGCGAGCATGGCCTATCGCCGATCGCGGGCTCCACGACGGCACTTTCGGCAGGCGCCAAGGCTCCCGTTCAGGTTTCATTCACACCTAATGGTGAGAGCCTCATTGTGGCCGAGAAAGTGAGCAATACGATTGATGTGCTCGCGGTAGGCGATGACGGAGATCTCGGCTCGCCACGCACCACAACCTCAACCGGAGCTACACCGTTTGGCTTCGACTTCGACAAGGCGGGTCACCTCGTGATTTCGGACGCCGTGGGCGGTGCGCCAGGAGCCAGCGCATTGACGTCATATCGCGTCGACGAATCGGGTGCGCTAAGCCCGATCTCTCTGGTCCCGGACCTGCAAACGGCAGCCTGCTGGGTGGTTGTCGAGCGTCGTGGCGGCCATGCATTCACCACCAACACGGGCTCAGGTACCGTCTCTTCTTACGACATCGCACGAGGCGGCGGCCTGACTCTGCACGCCTCCGTTGCGGCGGTCACCGGTGGCCACCCGGTCGACGAAGCGCTGGGCCGCGACGGCCACGAGTTGTTCGTCCTGGACGCGGGCGGTCGAATTCTGTCGTCCGCCGTGCTGGCGTCTGGCGATCTCGGCCCGGTCAGCGTGATAGCGACGGGCCTGCCTGCGAGCGTCACCGGCCTGGCAGCTGGCTTCGATCGCGATTAGCGCTCCACTCGATTGGCCCAAGCGGCCGGGCGACGGGCCGCCTGGGCCCTGGGCCCCTCGCACCACTATCGGCGACAGGACTTAGAACCACTTCGACGCCCAAGACCCCGGGAATCACTACATGAAGTCAGGCCGGTTGTACTCGCCACTGGCCGACCGCGCCGGCCGCAAACGCCAACAGTGGAACGACCAAGAACGGGACGAGCCGCGAAGCACCAGAGGCGATGGGCGCGCCCTGTTGCGAGTACATGGCCATGATCGCGATCACATGCGGCCAGCCAATCAATGCGCCCAGGAGGAGCGCCCACAATGCCCACCGCTGACCGCGGCGAAATGCGAACCAAATCACCGCGAGGAACAGCGTCGCTAGGGCGATCGTTTGGCGGCACATCCCCACCATCGAGCTCACGAGCAGCGTGTCGAGCTTCGGGTTCGAGGTCCGAAGGGCCCGAGCGGGCTACCCAGAAGATAGGAGTCGGCATCCCCGCTGAACACGACGCCACCGCCTCCCAAGGCGCCAGCGCCGCCTGTGATTAGGGTTGTCGGCACGTAAGCGTCGATGAAGCTCGCTGGGCTTATGAAATCGAGGTCCGCGACCCGGATGCAAACCGCCTGCGAATCGGGATGCCTAAATCCTCATCCGATAACGATTAACGGGTCATATTCCAAGGTCTCATGAGGCCCGATTATCGATAGCGTCGGCACCTTTCGATCCGGCCGCAGCCGGAGCGTTGTTTATCATCCTGCGGAGCCTACGAATCTTGAGATGAGGCTTCTGATATGCGCACGACCTGTCCTCCCGGGATTACGAAGTATTCGTTGCCCAGGTATTCAAGTCTGGGTAGTCCAGCTTCGAGGACTCGTTTCCGAAGGGCGGGTGGATCGTCGGCCCGCAACTCCAACCATGCGCCCCGTCGAGCCTGCCCCTCATCAAGAGCCCCCGCGGTGAACTCAACGCTCAACGACCCACCATTTGGAAAGATCCAAGCCAGAATGGGCTCCGACAGGCTCGGTGCCTCCAGGCTCCGCGGCTCGCCACAGCCGAAAATGGTCGTGAGGCACTGACTCAGCTGAACCCTAACTTCTGGACGGGCGTAGATGTGCACACGGTTACCGAGAGCAACCATTGCTTCCTCCTTTCTGAATAGCCGCGCGATCAACAATGGCCCACGCCATTCCAACATGTGACCGCGAGACCTCAAGACTGTCGGAACCTCGGCGAACGCCCTCCGACCGTCGGGCCATGTTTACCCCTGTTCGGGCGCCAGGAAAAATCGTCGAAGCCGATGAGTCAAGCTACCTGGCGGCAGGGGCGGGTGGGGGCAGGACAGGAAGTTGAGGAACCAAAGAGAGGTGAAGATGGCCGAAGATCTACCGCTTCGAGGGGGGACCTGGAAGATTGATGCGCTTCACTCCCAAGTCATGGCGAGTGTCTGGCACTTCAATGTCGCCAACTTGCGGGCCAAGCTCCCGCGGGTCAGGGGCAGTCTGGAGCTCGATCCTGAGAATCCCTTGCGCTCTAGGTTCGCGGTCGAGATCGAGGCAGCCTCGATCACCACCGGTCATCCGCGCCAAGAGGAGTTCATGCGCTCTGAGCCGTGGCTTGACGCGGAGCACTTTCCGCTGATCACTTACAAAGGCGATGAAATCACCCCACGCGAGGGCGGCTACACCGTCGTCGGCGAACTAACACTTAGGGGAGTGACCCGCCGCGTCGAGATTCCATTTGACTTTCACGGCGTTGTCAGTGATCCGTGGGGTCTGCGGGCTGGCTTCTCCTCGGAGTTCACGGTCGAACGCCGCGACTTTGGCATCACTTGGGATCGGATCTTCGATTGGGGGCTGATGGCTGGCCACGAACTGACCTTCAGCCTCGAGATCGAGCTCGCCTATCCAGACGAGTCACTGGCCCAAGCTCCGCAGCAGGTGGAGTAATCGTCGCCATGAGCCGAGAGCCAAGCCTAGGCTCAACTTAACGCTCGTGAGCTCAGATTGCGCGGGTAGGCGAGGACGCGGCCGTGATCGGTGGCCATGTTCTTCGCCCTGGTTGGCGTAGCATCCGGCTGGTTGGGGCGGCCACCGACGGCCACCTGATGGAGGTCGGCCAAGCCACCGCATACTCATCTGATCCCGCCGGGCATCACCCCCGGAAGCACGTGACTGAGTTTCTGTGGCTGTCAGGCGGCCACTAATGTCAAAGCTATCGATACCCGCAATCTTCTCCGTTCTTGGAGCCAAACCGCTAATGAGACGGTCGGTCAGCTGCCGCCTTCCAGCTTGGCTTTTACGTTCACAAGGGCGCCGTTGTAGTTCTTGACAACTGTGCCCCTGAAGATGGCCAGGACCATCGGGAAATACCAGGGGCCCTTCGGCATGGTCACCCGTCGTTCGACCCGCGTCCCCCCGTCGGACGGGGTGAACAGAAACTCGTGGTGGAAAATCGAGTTCGAGTCCTCGGCGTCGAATGCAAGCCGATTCGGCGCCTCGAGTGCGGTGATGGTCACCACGGACGGGTTCACCTTGCCGTTGAGCACTCCCTCCGCCTTATAGCGCGCACCAGCCCTGGACGGACCGGGCTTCTCCGCCGTCACCTTCATGTGGTCGTCGTTGCTACCCCACTCTCCATGTCGGGAGACGTCGGCGATGTAGTCGAACACCTTCGTCTGCGGAGCGCTGATCGTGATGTTGTAGGTGGCCGAATATGCCATGTGCGTCCTCCTCTGTGCGAATGCGAGAGCGGAGCGTCGGCGTCTGGTGTCGGTCAAGTCTACCGGGCTCGGTCAGTTTGCTTAGGGGCGCGCGAGGGCTAGGCGCTCAGCCGGCTGTAACCCGTGCTCGTATGCACAATGTGGCGTCTTCACACGACCACAGAGAAAGCAGGGTGCTGTGGTGTTGACTGGGGTTAGCTCTCAAGGGAGGTCGTTGATGGACCAAGCAAGTGCGTCGATAGCGCTCATCAAGGAACAGCCGGGGGTTCTGGCTTCGCGGCGCCGCATCCTCCAGGGCGCGGTTGTGGCAGCGGCGGCCATCGCCGTTGGAACTCTTAGGAATCCCCTAACAGCATTGGCGGACGAAAACACTGAGAGTGAGGCCGAGCACGAGGCCTTGACAATTCTCCGGTTCTCGTCGCTGGCGGGGATACAGAACCCTTTCCTTGGAGACGCTGGGCTGTCTGCCTTCCGAGGCGTACACGGTGGTGGAGCGCCGTGGATTATCTCCGAGGCCAAGGGAACTCTCAGGTCAGACGGCCATCTCAAGGTGCGAGTTCGCGGTTTGGTCCTCGATCCAGCAAGTGTTCCCGCTCCGAACGGCGGGACGAACCCGATACCGTTCTTCATGGCCATCGTGAGCGGCTTCAGTACGGATCTTGTTAAGCCGGTCAACCTTGTTACGCCCCTCTTCCCTGCCTCCAAGACCGGCGATTCAGACATCAAGGCGATGCTGGCGCTGCCCCATCCCTTCTATGCCCCGATAGTTTTTGTGACTTCTCTTCCCCTGGGCACGCCGGCTGCCCCGCGGTGGTTCGCGGTGACGGGCCTGCAGTGATGTAGCCAGCCGAACTGCTCGTTTACGATCGCCGCCGAACCAGATCGCT
>WNEZ01001346.1_pt1 | contig 20629 bp, 29 predicted proteins | sample 5400521 | NCBI WGS metagenome assembly WNEZ01 (sample SAMN13153339, study PRJNA577476) | soil metagenome | isolation source: 120 cm saprolite under Douglas fir tree site 2 hole 1 replicate 1 | place: USA:California | collected 2015-04-18 | reverse complement strand
TCGGGGCGCAGCCGGTGAGCCTCGTTGCTCAGTTCTACGGCAACGCTGTGCATCCCGCGAATACTCCGTCTTGGACCATGCGGCTACAGATTTCGTTCCTGTTCCCCAAGCTGTCGAAGGACCAGAAAAAGAAGATGCTAGAGATAACGCTGAAGCAATTGGAGCAAGAGCGACACTAGGCGCGTGGACTTCCGCGCGCAAGCGGTTTTCCCCCTGGAGCATGCGCGTGCAAATGGCGTTCCTGTACTCGAAGAAACCGTAAGTGTAAAGCAGCTTAGGCCAGAAGAGTCGTCCGCCGGCGGTTGCACGAAAAAGGCCGGAATCCTGCATTCCGGCCTTGTCGATCACGAAATGGTTGCCGGGGGCTGCAATGCACCGAACCCGCTAGTCTCGTCTTGCCTTTCCGATTTGAGCTAGTCCAGGTGGCAGCATGATCTCGCCGCTGTCCTTCCGCAACAAATCCCGCGTTGCAGACGTTTGCAAATGGCCTTTCATGGCCGCGCTACAGCGCGTGGCCCAGCGGCTAGGACAGGCGATCGCTCTCGGCTGATGGGGTAAGGGGACTTGAGAACTTTGTAGGGCGTGGCAGTATCGGTGGTGCCGGCGGAGCGGATTGCACGTAACAGCCACCCCATAATTCCTGCGATTTCTGTGATTCCGTTCGAGATCGAGGTCGCCACGTGACCCTCTACGATGCCCATCAACCCCACGTTAACTCCGCCGGAATACAAGAAGTCCCCGCTGAAAGGAAAAGCCATGCCCAAAAAGAAAGGCGCTCCTAAACCAATCGGCGAGCGTTTGCTGACGCTCCGCGAGGCAGCAGAAGTGTTGCGCCTTAACCCGCGTACGGTGCGTGAATACGTCAGCCGAGGAGAAATCGAAGGTCGAATCATCGGTGGACGATGGAGATTCAGACGCGCAGACCTTGACGCTTTCTTTGAAAACGCGCCCCGTGAATGGGATTTTCGCGGAAAGGACGGCAACGGGGATTAGATGGTGGATGGGGCTAAAAGGCGAATCAGAAGGTACGAAGGGCGCTTCCACGGCTTTCGGGCAAACTGCGAGCAAGTTCCCATGCTTCCGGCTTGGGCGGTGCGGTGGGTCTGGGATGATCCCCGGCAGATTCCGTACCTGCTGGCGTGGAAAAGCAGGTGGGACGACAAAGTGAAGGAGGCCGTGCGCGTAATGCGCGTGGTTCCCAGTTCCGGCGTCACAGAAGCTCCTTCGGTGGAGGTAAAGAGGACGGATGGCAGCGTTGTGCCTGTTTACGTTGTATGGCGCTCGCAGCCGCACGGCGGGAACAGCTTGCTCTTGCGCTGCTGGAGCTGCCTACGGCCGTGCCGGGCGCTCTATGGCGCTAGGGTAGGAGGTGATGGGCGTTTTTATGCAGTACAGCGCTCAGATTGGGAATGCCGGACGTGCGCCATGTTAAGCTACTCTTCCGAGGGCGGCGCGCTTTTGATTCGCTGTGGAGGATTGCTGTCTCGACTCTGTGGGCAAGCAGTCGGCCCTGTTGGCTCCCCGCGCCCTGAGCCGTGGTTTCCGCATGTGTTCTCTTCTCCAAGAGATGCTGCGGTGGCGGGCGTTTGCGCCTTTGGGGGTGTTTCCTGCTAGAGAGCGGCTTTGCTTTGCCGCGTTGAGCTGCCAATCTACTTTGGGGAGCGCTCCAGTGCTGCGATAGTAAGGGTAGCCAGTCCCGCGAGTCCCTCATGGAGCTGCAAGCCATCAAATTGCTGGCATCCATGTATCCGGGGATGATTCGGCGCGTCACGCGCGACGGCTCGACCTATTCGGTGGACCTAGATTTTTGAAGTTGTTTTCAATTCCCCTAACTTTCACGGCAATTCAACCCTTGTGAATTCAGCCCGATCAGTACCTACTCCATATAGTGGGGAATGAATTCCTACGCGAGGTTGCCATGCCAAAGCAAAAAACGTATCGCTGCCCTGTTTGTAAGAAGCCTCTCACTAAAAACGAATACGACCGTGCCCTACACATTCACGAAGAAAGGCAAGAAAGGCTCCAACAGTGGGAGCGTCGCCTTCGGAGCCAAGAACTTCAAATGCCGAAGAAGCTGAAGGCAGCCAAAGAGGAGGGGCGCAACGCTGAAAGGGGAAAAACTGCACGAATGGTGAAGGGATACAAAGAGAAAATGCGAAGAATGCAGGAAAGGATGAAGCAACTCGAAAGCGGCACAACGCCGCAAAGCGAGGGCTTGGCGGACGAGACAAAGCTCACGCGACGCCTGAGTGAGGAGTTTCACGGCGACGATGTTCAACGTAAAGGCCACGGTGGGGACGTGCTTCATTTCGTAAAGGACAACGGGCAAGTGGCTGGCGTCATAATCTACGAGTGCAAGAGAACTCCAGGGATTAAGAAGAAGCATGTTCGGCAGGCTTTACAGGCAAAGCAGTCGCGCCACGCCGATTTTGCTGTTCTCGTTACCACGGGCACAAAGAAGGGTTTTGGTGGGCTGGCAGAAATGTCAGGCGTGCTTGTCGTAGCCCAGCAAGCAGTCATTTCTCTTGCGGATTTGCTTCGCACGCATCTAATCGCGATGCTTCGTGCGGGAATCGAGAGAAAGAAGCGGGCGAAGATTGCGAACCAACTGCTCCGATTCATCAAAAGCCCGGATTTCAAAAACCCCATCGAAGAAGTTGTCAACATCGCTGATGATCTGGAGGATGGAGTAAAGAAAGAATTTGAATGGCACATGAAAGACTGGGAACGGCGCGTCGCCGCGTATCGAAGAATCAAATGGGACGGTTCAGCGATCCAAGAAAATCTGCACCGAGTTCTGCAAGGAGGGAATCCAAAGCACCTCGACCAGCCGAAGATTCCACTGCTATTGCCCGGCGCAATTGCGCTGGCTGGTCACTGACGCCGCGAAAGCCGATGTCATAGTGGGCGCGTCATCATGGGCGCATGATAGAATCCGCCACGGGAAGCTGCTATGGCAATCGCGCGATGCGAGAAATGCGGCAAACCAACGCTGAACGTAAAACCGCCCGGCTATTCTGACAAGCCGTACTTCCCAGTGGGACACCCATCTACCGGGGTTGTTTGCGGTAAGCCGAGTTGTGAAAACGATGCTCTAATGTGGTTAAAGGCTGACGAAGCACAAGCCTATCAGCGGGGCCAGGGGTCTTTGAAATTCACACACAGACCGCCAGGGTTCGCGTGCAGTGACCCGGCCTCCGCGCGGGCAACGATACCTTTCTCAGTAAATCTTCGGCCCAAGGAAATCCCAGCTCATACCCCCTCGTGGCGCGGTCTTCTTCTTCTTTGTGGGGGCAGCTAAGTCAGAAGCTTGAGCTTCCCCATGACGGCCTCTTCATTGATGAGAGAGGACTCCCAAAACCGCAGAACTTTCCATCCCAGTTTTCGCAGGACTCGGCTCACTTCGCGGTCACGCTCTCTGTTCCTATTGATCTTGGCGCGCCAATAGGCGCTGTTAGTTTTGGGGCAGCGATACTTCCTTGGATTTCCGTGCCAGAAGTCGCCGTCGATGAAAACGGCGACCCGCTGTGTGGGAAATAGAAAATCGGGTCTGCCGGGGAGCTTGCTGCCCCGACGCCAGCCGCGAATCTTGTATTCCCGCATCATGCGAATGAAGCGTAATTCCGTCGTCTGGTTTCCGCGGCTCCTTATCCGCGCCATGATGCGCGAGCGCTCTTTTGGCCGAAAGACATCCGTCATGCTGTAGTGGCTTCTTGTTCCGCGCTGAGAATTCGTTTGAGCTCAGCGTTCAATAACTTACTTATCTCGGCTTGCGAGAGGCAGTCGAGGATCGAGACTCCGCCATACACGTTGAGGAATTTCGCGAGGCGGCGGATGCGATCCCTGTTCTCGTCCTTTCCTGCAAGGAGCACCTTCCGGTTCAGCATCAGGAATTCAAGGAAACCGGCTAGAACTATCGGCGCGCGCCCCATGTTCCGTTCTAGTATCTGTTGAGTGATGTCGAGAGTAGAAAGAAGCACCGCAGTCAGTTCGTACGGGTTTGAACGGGTCGAATCGTGCGAGAGGTGGGCGGTCCACCAGAGACGAGCGATGCCGTTCCGAAGAAGAGCGCGACTCTGGCTTTGCGCGACGAAGTAACGCGACTCGATGAACCGAGCGGCCTTTTCAGGATCGTCCGCGAACCTTTCCACGGGCCATCGCTTCCGCATGTAGGACCAGAACACGACGTGCGTGAAGCGCGTCCAAAGCCTGGGATCGCGAGCCTGGAGCGGCGTGAGATGCCGCAGCGCCTTGTGCACGCGGATAGCATTCTCCAAGTCCTTGAGGTTGCGATCCTCGGGCTCGTCCAAGTCTAAAGAAGCCTTCAGTTCGAACTTCGTCTCCAAATCTCGGGAGCCGCGGCTGCCCAGTCGCATGACCCATGGCTCGTCGCGGCCGTACCTGGGCGCGTTTGCCGGAATCCCACCTCTGAGCGCGTGGACGAATGAGTTTCTGAAAATAATCACGCTGGGCATAGTTCAGGACGTTGCCGCCTCAGCGACCATTCTCACGGACGCGAGGCTTCGCTTTACGGGCAGCTCTAGAAGGGTTTGCGCGATTTCTAGCGGATCACCTTCGGGTTTGAGTTGCAGATCATCCATCCGTCTCCGAAGCGCTCTGACCCAGCGCCTGTCCTCATCGCCCTCTTCCTTGAGGGCGTGGAGCGCCTCCAACAGAACCGGCATCACGATGGTGGTGGTCAGCGGAACAGCCAGGCTCTCGTGTGCCTTGAGCAGTTTGTAGTCGGCGAAGTCTTTCTTCGACAAGATGATTACGATCTTGTCGCCGTTGAATTCAGCCTTCATCGGCAGATCGCCCTCTTCAATCGACTCCTGTACCTGCATGATCGAACCGATCCTACTGAGACTGTCGAAGTTGCTCTCTACGTGAAAGACCTGTCCTTCAGCGACAGCGAGAACGTCCCCTTTCACGATCTCGAATTTCGCTTTGCGGTACTCAGCGTGCGCTTTCTGAACGCGGTACTCTGAGATGTTGCGTGCCGCACGCGCGAACACATTCACCTCGACGGCATCATTCAGATTGTCGGCGGGAATCGCGCACCTGTAGGAATCGCCGCTGAACTCATAAGCCCGGCGGAAGAGCGTGTTGCTGCATTCCACGTGGAGAACATAGCGGGCATGCCTCTCCTTGATGAGCTCGTTCACAGTCGAGCTGCTGGAGTTGATCGAAACATCCAGGTAAACCGTCTGCTTGTCGGCCGTCATCTCGATGGTGGCTTGGAACGCCGCCCCGGCACATCGTCGCGGTTCCCAACGACGGGATGAGGGTAGGACCTGGTGCTAAGCTTCATGTGCGGAGACCTCCATCGCGACACGAAGCGGCTCTTGCAAACGGACTTCGATTTGTAGCGGCGAGCCGCTTGGCAGTTGAAGCGGCCCCAGAAGTCCGCCCGAGCTAATCCGCAAGTTCTTTCCGTTCGGAAGACGAGCGGATTTCACCTCTGCCACAGATCGCTGGTCGTCGCCGACCAACCAAAGGGCGATCTTGACCTTTTGCGATGTCTTCTGCTCGGGCCGCACTGTCACCATGTAGACGCCCTCTCCGTTCATCGCGTATGTCCGATACTGAATCGGGATGGAGGGCTTCCCGTGGTCGCCGCCGCCTCCGCCACCACGGTTTCCGCCACCTCCGCCACCACCGTTTCCGCCGCCTCCTTCGGTACCGCCCGCGAAACCGGCGCGCCGAGACTCCATCGTCTTGCCCGGGATTTTTTCCGGTAGCGGGCTGCGGTCGTGACTTTCCCCTTTCGATTGAGGCGCGGTATCAAACGCCTCTTCGGGCGTATCGTCATCGTCGGGCAGGAATCGGTTCAGCCCGGGCAGGGTGAGGACCTTCGAGTCGTCGAGCGGCGCCAATTCCTTTACGCACTCTCGTATGAAGTGGACGTACTCCGATTCGGTAGGCTTGTTTGCCCCCTTTTCCGGATGATCGGCGTCCCATGTGTCGTGGCGAGGCGGTTCCATTTCGCGCAGCAGCTTGTTCCCCGTTTCATTCTTGCACACGAAAACCCCGCAGAACGGGATTACGGAGCGAAACGGCTTGGCGAAGATGACCATCCCCGTCTTTCGGACCATCGCCACTCGCTTCGGCATGTCGGCGTCGCCCGCCGACAGATACAGGCTCACACTTTTTAGTTCCGGCAACTTTTCATTGAACTGGTTCGAAGGGTTCTTGTACGCCTGATAGTAGAGGTGGGCAGTGAAGTCTTCCTCGCCGCTGAACTGCTCCATGAGCTTCGGCAGGTCCGCGGGTGATATCTTCTCTTCGCCAACTGAAACGGTCAGATCGCCCCACTCAATCGCAGGCCAAAAGTGTTCGAGCACAGCGTAAAGAAGGTCCTTCTGCCATGCCGGTCCGCTTGGAAAGCCAAGGACGATGATGTCGGTCCCGCGTTGCTTGCGGATAAACGTGCTCGGTATTTCGCTCTTGGACCGAACTGACGCGCCGTTCTTGAGGCCCAAATATCCTGTCGGCTGAGCAGTGGCGCCCGATGGCAGGGCGTGAGACGCAAGCGTCGCCACGCCCTGAAAAACGTGCTCGCCATCATCATTGAGCGTCGAATAAAGGACGGTGCGCATCTGGCTTGCCGCGAAAGGTGCATTCTTGCCAATGCCGAACGATCCTCCCTCGTCACCCGATTTCGAAGATGAGCCTGCGCACCGTATCAGGTTGTACCAGTCTTTGCTCCGCTCCGTGTCGGTTCCGAGCACGCCGGTCGTGTTGTAATCACCGATGCGGAGCGCCATGATCTTGCGACCTCCGGCTATTTGCACGGCCCGTTCGAAAAATTCACGAGCCTTTTTCTGGTGATCCCAATACTCGGCGCATCGCGCGAAGGTTGCTTTGAGGCTTTTGATGTCCGGGATGTCTTTTCTGTCGAGCGTCAGCAGTTCGAACTTTACGTGGACGGGCTTCTTCGAGTCGAGCCGGGCGTCCAGACTGTTCTGAATGAGCTCCCTGGCTAGGTAACGATCGAAGTTTCCCTTGAACGTCTCTACTCCTGCGTCATGAAAGCCGGCGTCCCGCCCGCCCTCGTTTCTAGCGAAAATCCAGTTCATCGACTTCACCGAGATCGCTCCTCCCCCTGCAACAGGAATATCACCCTAAGCCACTTTCGCTCTCTGAACGCGACGGACCTCCGCCATGATTCCCTCTGCCAGCTTAACCACTAGGGGGACGGTGATCGAGTTGCCGATCTGCTTGTACGCCTGAGTGTTAGAAAGGAGTCTCGGTAATTTCAACCACGAGTCCTTGTATCCTTGGAGCTGTGCGCACTCTCTTGGAGTGAGCTTTCGGATTCCCCACCTGTCTCGAATCACCGGCTGGTTATGGCCGCCGTCGCCCATGTTGGCCATCAGCGTGAAGCACATCCCTGACATGTTTCGCCGGACATAGTTGCGCCTGAGCTGGTAGATCGCGTCTCTTCCGCCCTTGTCGATGGCCTTCTTGAACAGGCTGTAATACTGCGACCTGGGCTTGAAGTACAAAGAGTCGGCAGGCTTGCGGTCCAGGTCCAGGAATTCCGTCACCGGGCGCGTCTTGCGTTTGGGGAGAGGCCTCGGGAAGCCGAACGAATTTGCCGAGAAATGGTCGCAACTCATGGCGACCATGAAGATACGTTCCCGGTTCTGCGGAATGTCCGTGTAGTCGGCGGTGTGGAGAATCTTGGCATCGTTTTCGCTAAACCAGTAACCCGCCTTCTGAATCTCCGATTTGATCCTCCTGAAGGTCCGCCCCTTATCGTGGGACTTCAAATTTTTTACATTTTCGAGCAGAAGGATTTTCGGCTTTGCTTTGCCGAATTCTCGTATGATTCGAATTATGTGCAGGAAGAGAAGCCCTCTCTCGTCCTTGAAGCCGAGCTTCTCTCCTGCAACTGAGAATGGCTGGCATGGAAAGCCCGCGGTGAGGATGTCCACGGGCTCCAGATCGTCGCCATTTACGGACAGATCTTCCACGCCTTTTTCTATGCAACGGACGTGCGGAAAGTTCAACTCGAATGTGTCAGCAGCGAAGCTATCTTTCTCGTTGGCCCAAGAGACCATCGCGCCAACTTCCTCGAATGCTAGACAGAATCCGCCAATTGCCGCGAACAAACAGCCGACAGTGATCTGAGAGCGGTCGGGTTTTGTCATCGTTCAGGTGGTCAGAGTCCTTTCCTGGGGGATTGTATTACCATTTCGCGAGGGAAGCGAACCGAATTCTGTTTACCAGTACGATAAATTACAGCGCAGGGGTTATATTCGATGTAAATCCCAAACATCGAAGATCGACCCGCGTTCGAAACGAAGTTCGTTGCCGCGCTCGCGAGCGGCGAACGAAGAGCATCGCCACATTTTGAAAACTAACTTGGCAGCCGTCATGGGGCCAGTGGTTGGGCCGCTTGTCTGGTCGCCGGATGAAAAAAACTGACCTTTCACCGAATCCATGATAGTCCGAGCGGCGACGAGCATTCCCGTGCATATGTCCTGGATACAAAAACCGGAGATATGAAACGCTGGTTGAATGATGAAGTCGTGCTTGACTGGCGATAGGCAATCGGGACCCATCGGTTGACCGATCCGAACCGAACCGCACTGCAAAGACCGATCACAACTAACTACGCTTGGGATTTCGAGAATCACGAGCGTGACGCTGCCCGGGAGCGGATCGCGACCATGCTCGAAATTGGGGCCAACTTCTTTTGGTTCATCAAGTAGATCTGATAGGCCCGAATCTGTTCAGGTCCCAGCAACTCTGGTGATTTTTTGAAGTGCCGTGCGAATAGCGAGACTTGCAGGACTTAAGAGTCTTGGGTGCGCCTATAAAGGTTCCGAACCTGCATGTCCTCGATCATGCGTTGACGAAGAGACGTCATGGAAAGCTCCTTTGCGAAATGGAATGTGCTGCAAGCAGCGACTTCATGTTTTCGCAAGGGAACCTACAGAGGGAGGAGGACCTTTAAACCGGAACAGTGGTGTGCGTGATCCGTTCAGGCAACACGCTTGCAGCGCTACCAAATACCGCGAAGCGGTTTAGTCCAAGTCGGGTTGCTGGACAACTGCCCAAAACCAACTCTTTGTGGGCATCCAAAGCAGGGAATTCAGGGCACATGGAATCAGTCACTTGCGACCGGGATAGAAGTGGGGTTTTTGGGCAGCCTGTGCCAAGGGCGTCTGCACCTCGCTCGCGCAACTTCTCAGAACCAGACTTATCGGGGTCGGATGACCCCATCATGCATATCGACGCCGCGCGGACGGAGAAGCCCACCATAAGGGTTCGGAGCAGTGAATGACCATGAAAAACTTCTTACTGGAGAGCGTGCGATCAGGCCCTAACTGAATTCGTTTGCTTCACCCGTGTGGAACCATAGAAAAATGCCAACGCCGTGTCCACCGAGATCCTGCCCGCACCAAAAATCAGCACGATCAGGGACACGATGAGAAACGCGAAGGGAGCAGCGGCAATAAACTTGTCCGGATCGGAGAAGAAAGAGAGCAGCGCCTCGCGGTCCCCAATTACGTAAGCCATGGCCATGTTAACGGTGAGTACGAGGCCTGTGATCCGGGAGAGCAGGCCCAAAGCGAGGAAGATGCCACCAAAGAATTCAACGCAAGCAATGAAGGCTGCCATTTGCGCGGGCATCGGCAAGCCAAGACTGGTGAAAAACTCCGTCACATTGGGCAGATGATGGAGCTTACCCCAGCCGCTCTGAGCTAGTTGCCATCCCCAATAGAGCCGCACAAATAAGAGGAATGGCGACTGCAGATAAGAGATTAAAGCGAAAAACTGGTCATGCCACTGCCTGACTCTGGAGACTAGCTTAATCATGGTCTAGATCCTTACTCTTTTCTCGCGGCTTGCTCACCGCGCATATATTTCTTCCGGCCGGCAGAACCAGCCCAGAGTTGCCCACGTCCGAAAACAGTGTCGAATGTATGCCCCACGATCAAACTCGGAAATGGAACTGTGTTGAAAGGCTAATTCAATCGCGTGCTCGATCGCTTTTCCGCCGCGCAGCGCCGAGAGCAACACGAACTCTTCGCGTTCGATGCGCCGGAAGTACACCGAGAAATCAACCCGGTGAACAACAAGAAAGATCTGCCTCGGCTCAAGCGCGGAGACGGCTCTGACTTTTACACTCTTCCGATTCTCCGTGAGCGTATTGCTCGCGAAATCCGCGCTCCCGTCGTCCTCTCGAACTTCGATTGCCAAATCGTCTACTGGGTAGTGGAGCTCGAGGAGTTGCAGGTAGGGTTGAACCCGCAAGCGGAGGTCCGGCACGGAAATACCACTCAGATCTTCCATGCAGAGGGCTGGTTCCGCGCCACCATCGAACGCTTCGATTTCCGCCCACTCCAGACGCACCATGTCCAACGCGAGAGTCTGCTTGCCGCGTATCCATTTGGGATTCCGGCGCAACCACTTTTCGAGCCTTGCCCCCAGGTTTCTCAGCGTGAACGAGCGCGAAGGGCACTCCGCGAAGTAGGCTCGGCACATGTCGTCAAATTGCCGCTGGCCGAGAATGGCGCGCAAACCTGGAAAGTCCTCGGCCATGCTGCCGAGGACACGAAACCAATATTGCCGATTGTAGATCTCGAGGCGTTCAAGGGAAGTGAGGCGGTCGTTTGGCTTGATATACCGGGCCGCGTAGGCGCTCATGCGCCCTCCGCCGGGCGCGGTACGCTGCATGCGCTCAGACAGCGTGAGGGGTTGCATGACAGCGCGAGCAACGGCCCGTTGAAGCGTGACAAGCTTCATACCGCCACCGCCAGAACTGTGTCGGCGAGGAAGCGATTGGCCTTCAGGGCTTCTCTGTGAACTTCCTGAAAAGAAGGAATGCTGTCGTCCCACTCCAGGAGTGTCGCAGTGTGGCCAGCGCGTTGGATGGCTCGTTCGTAAAGTTTCCACACGGGATCGAGCACCGGATGGTCGTGGGTATCGAGGATGTACCTCTTGAATTTCGAATGGCCAGCAATGTGGATTTGCGCCACACGCTCGGCGGGCACGCTGTTTACATATGTGAATGGATCAAAGTTGTGATTGCGCGACGAAACGTAAATATTGTTAACATCCAAAAGAATTCCGCAGTCCGCCCGCTCCACAACCTCATTCAAGAACTCCCATTCAGTCATTTCCGAAACATGAAATTCGGCGTAACTGCTCACGTTTTCGACGGCAAGAGGGATTTCGAGAAAGTCACGCACTTCGCGAACCTTCTGAGCCGTGAGGCGGGCAGCTTCAAATGTGTAGGGCATGGGGAGGAGGTCGTGCGTGTAGCGTCCATCGACGCTGCCCCAGCATAGGTGGTCGGAGAGCCACGGAGTATTTGTTCGCTTCACCAGCTCCTTCAAGCGGCGGAGGTGTTCGCGATTAGGTTTTTCTGCCGAGCCGAAATACATCGAAACACCATGCTGTACGACTTTGTATTGATCGAGGATCTGATCCAAAATGTGCAGCGGCCGTCCGCCATCAATCATGAAATTCTCAGAGATGATTTCAAACCAGTCGACAAGGGGTTTCCGAGAGAGAATATGCTCGTAGTGTGGAGCGCGCAGGCCAATTCCAATCCCGTAATTCGTAAGCCCATTAAAGCGATTTCCCGGCATATTCTTCTCCGCTCCCTAGGGGAAGGAAAGAGGGCCAAGGGTAAATTCCCGGCCCTCCACATCGGACGGCGTGCGATTCCGAACTACTCCTGCGGTGGCTTGGAGCCGTCGGTCGCGCAACCGCCCTTGCCCTTGCAAGAGTTTTTGCCTTTGCAGCCGTTGTCGCTGGCTTTGCAACCGCCCTTGCCCTTGCAGGAGTTCTGGCCCTTACAAGCGTGCTTTTCTTTGACCTTCTTATCGCTCTTCTGGTCCTGATCCTGGCCCTGGTCCTGAGCGCTGAAAGAGGTCTTCAGCGAGGGAAGCAGCGTCGAAGCCCTAACCGCCGCTCCGGTTCCGGCGAACAATCCTGCGAACGCCGCACCTGCGAGCATGGCTTTTGTCGTTTTTGTCATTTTCAAACTCTCCCGTCGATTAGAATGAGCTGCGGAACACCGTCCGGTACTCTTTGCGCCTCATGAATCACAATTCTCGCTAAGAGTCTGGGGAAACTAGCCGTTACTGCGATCCCCGAGGCGGTCCCGAATGCCGTGACAACGGTGTTCCATCCGTAGAATGAGAGTCGCGAGGCGCCCAAAGGTTTCCGAAATTGCTAAGATGGATGGATCCGCGCCAGACTTAGAGATTAGGCGCGTAGTAGCCCGTTTTTGCGTAGACGCTGAGAGGCGGAAGTCCCTTGGGGCCTCGTAGCTTGATCTTGATTTTGCGCCAGCGGGCGTCGTGGGCCTTATTACTCGGGTGGTAGCCTAAGACATATTGGTTTCGTAACTCCGCGCCGATCTTTGCGGCGATGTCCGGCAGGTCGTTTAGATTCTCTACGGTGAACGCGCGCCCCCCGGTCAATTCCGTCATTTCGTTGAGCAGCGTGGGCCCGTTGAGTTCCTCTAGCGTTCGGCTGCGAAACTCGAACGGCTCAAAAATGCCGATAGAGTAGAGCTGGGTGTCCGCTTCTCTCACGAGCCGCTTGATATCTCTCTCGCTGTACCGGCTGTTATTGTCGCCTCCGTCGGAAATGATCAGCAGAGCTCGTTTGCCGTTGCCCGCGCCTCGCATTTGACTGAGCCCCAGATAAATGGCGTCGAGTAATGCGGTCTTGCCCCTCGCAGAGGCTGAGAGCATCCGGCTCTGCAAGTCTTCGACATCGCTGGTGAACGGACTTAGGAGTTGGGCGCGCTCGTTGAAACCGACGAGAAAGAACTCATCTTCTGGATTGGCGGCCTTGAAAAACTGGAAGGCCGCTTCCTTGGCCTTGCCGAGTTTGTTGGCCATGCTGCCGCTCAGATCCAAGATGACACCGATCGAGATGGGAACATCTTCGGAGGAGAAATTCACGACTTCCTGCTCGACGTTGTCTTCGAAGACTCGAAAGTTATCGGGCTCGAGACCGGTGACAAGGCGGTTGTACGGGTCGGTGACGGTGACATTGACGAGTGCCAGATTTACGTCGATATGGACGACTTGATCCCGCTCAATGGGCTGGCCCTGTGTGTCGTGCTTCACGTCGTTGGAGACGAGGGATTGGGCGGAGGCAGGTCTCTGCAAGTCGAACATGGCAGCGCCGAAGAGCAGGAAAAAGATGAGCTGAGCGTACAACGCGCGAGTCATGGCTATGCTATTTTTCATGATGCATCCTATTTCTTGTTTCGCGGAGATCTCCCCGAGGCTAGTAACTGCCGGCAAGCGCGAGCGAGCAGCCTGATGTCTCGCGATTCCGTCGCGCGCGAAAGCTCGGCATCTCCTGAAGCAGTTCGCGCAAGCGCTTGCGAGCCTTGTGTAACTGAGATTTCGAATTCCCGATCGAGCGTCCAAGAATTTGGGCAATTTCGCTGTGTTCGTAACCGTGAACGTCATACAGAATAAATATTTCCCTATAGCCGCTCGGCAACTGGTCAATAGCCGATTGGAGGGTGACGCGGTCGACCAAGCCACTCATCCGTGGATCAGGGCCGCCGATTTCCTGGCGGGGCTTGCTGTCCTCTTCTTGGCTTCCGGCGATCTCGTCGAGTGATGTAGAAATCGGCCTCTTCCTGCGTAGGTGCATCAGAACAAGGTTCGCCGTCAAACGATGCAGCCAGGTCGAAAACGCCGACTCGCCACGAAAGGTATGAATCTTGCGGAATAGCTGTATGAACACTTCCTGAACCAGATCCTCTGCCTCAACTGGGTCGCGAAGCATTCGCAGGCAAAGCGCATACACCCGTCCGCAGTGTTGCTGATAAATAATCTCGAATGCAGCTGCATCGCCTTGCTGAGCTAGCCGGATGGCTTCGCTAAACGATGAGCTATCGGGTTTGTGCCGCTTCAAGTCTCCCGAGCTACTCTCGGGTCGAGGGCCCGGGGTTTTCTTGCTCAACAAACGTTGCGCCTTCCGTTGTGAGTGGCGTGTCAGCCCAACTGTCTCACGCCTAAGTGCGCTGCCTATGCGATGAAAACTGATTGCTACCTTCATGAGAATCGCCTTTTTTTGCATTCCCTCAACTCACGGCAAGACTGATACCTGCATTAAATGAGAGTCGCGAATGGCACAAAGGTTTCGCAATTCTGGAGACGGCAAAAACTGTGGAGCCAACCGTGCAGCCCACTCTATTGCCCGGGGGTCTGGATGGGATTCAAATCGTTGAGAGCCGGCTCAACGTGGCGTCCGTGATTATGCCTTTAACGATCTCAGCAAAAACACAAGTGAATTCACTTGGGCGAAAAGCGGGCGTGCCAAGACAGTCCTCGCCATTTCTAAGAACAGGCAGCCACCAACAACCTTCTTCAACCGGCAATCTGTGAAACATAGTTACACATGAACCTGCCAGCTGAGCCATCAGCTCAGATAGGCTTTGTTGCGCATTTAGACTAAATACGACGTGGACCTCAGTGTGACAGAGAATTTTGCTTTCGACGCAGACATGACGGCCTCTCGGTTTCGTCAGAATGTAAGGGCTAGCGGCGAGTGCAACTCAGTAGCCGAACATTCGTAGCACGCGAGTTGCTATCAGGCAGGTCTGACTGATCATCACGACCGCGTATTGCGTGATTCCCCCCAAGGTCATCTCAGCAGTTGTGTGATTTCTTGTAACGGATTGCGCTAGGGGTCTCATGCTCGGTTACGCCTTGCCGCAATTTGATCCGACCTCGGCACTGACGAAGGTCATCAGTTCACGTGAATGAGAGCCTCGAATCAAATAAAGGTTTCAGAACTGTCGAGACGGAAGCAGGAATTGGAACGAATTAACACACCTCGCGTGCTTCCGCAGCAGTCCAGATCGATGCACCTAGGAGGACGATATCCTTGATTAAAAATTGGCCAGCATCCCCTAACGAGGGAAATCCATGTGAGAACTGGAACGCTCCCGGTGTCGAGAAGAGAAAACTCACCGTCAATACGAATGTGATGATGCCTCCAATGCTGCCGATGAAAGAGAGCCTTGCGGAAAGCGGCCGCAAGGCGATGAGCAGAGCAACGACGATTTCGATCACTCCGATTAGATTGGAAACGCCCTGAAGGCTGAAGATTCGATAGAGCCAGAACATCAGCGGACTGTGCGCCACCAAGAGCTGGATGCCCTGCGCCTCGCCGCTTGTGAACTTAAGGACACCAATCAGCACCAGTGTGATCACTAGCCCGTAGCGCGAGACGTGGATGCCGACTCTCTCCAACGAGGTCCTGGACTTGGAGCGCATCAACACCTTTATCAGCGTTTCTTCCGCAGGTAAGAATTGATTAGCTGTATCCATTGCTTTCTTGGCTCGCTTTCTCTGGTAATTCGGATAACACAATTCAAAGGGTTTCAGCGTGCCGGCCAGGCACTGGGATCGAGTGATTGCGCGATATGAGAATGACCAGGAGAAGGCGTCCCGATCCGCAATCTACCTAGCAAGAGACGTCAGAAACGCAGAATGATGCCGCCGCTCGCCACGACGTTGTGCTGGGTACTCGAGCTCAGCGCGACGTTGAGATTTGGATTGCCGGAGAAGAAATCACGTACCTCTCCGCGCAGACCAATGAAACGAAATAGCCGGTAATCCAACCCACCGCCGTAATCGAAGACGCCGCGGTTCAAGAATTTATTCGTCGTGTCTTGGCCATTCGAGAGCTGCGCGGACTCCTGGTAGAGCGCGTAGCCTCCACCAATGGCGCCCCAAGGAGAAAGCCGGGAACCCGGAAAGAGCTTCAATCGCAATCCTGGGGTCAGGTAAAGCGATGCATAGTTCTGTGGCACGGTGGCGGTCGCAGCGGTCAGGCTTCGATTGGGTAGTGCTACAAATTCAATTTCGCCATAGAGAGCGGCGATCTTTGCCCCCAGGAAACGATGGCCGTAGTTAATTCCAAGGCTCCGGTCCGCGGAAATTTGTGCGGTACCAGCAGAGCCTTGGAAACTGCGCGTCTGGCCGGGAATGCCGCCGAGCGAAAAGGTAAGCTCCTGATTCTGGCCTCGCTCCTGATTCTGGGCTCTGGCAGGCACTGGAACCGCCGCAGCTGCTGAGAAAAGCAGGCCGAACCAGAGAATCTGTCTAGTCCCTATCGAAAAAGTCCTCATGAGCATTGTTCTCCAATCTGAAATTACTTCTGCAAGTCTTTTGCGTCCTACGTCTGATTGTCCGGAATCCAAAAGGTTTCCTTGGAATACTGAACTTCGTTTTTGGCCGAAATGGAGGGATCTCTGCGATTTGTGAACCCAGCGTGAAACTTTTGGGTTGCTCGGAAATCTGATTGGATTGCCGCTCCTGGGCGTCGGCGACGGAACGTGCGTCTCCCCCATGGGGTGGTCGCGTGCCGCAACGCGGAGGACGCATTACAAATCTTGTTTTGCTAGGAGCATCGAATGGCAGACGTGAAACTCGTCGTCATGTACCCACGCCTCAAAGACGTTGACGTTTTCGAGAAAATCTATCGGGACGAGCATGTACCGCTAGCCGTCGCTAAACTGGGCGGCAAAACCAAGATTGTCGCAACCAAGATACTCGGCTCCCCACAAGGCACCCCTCCTTTCTACCGTATTGCCGAAGTTTATTTTCCGTCGATGCAAGCTCTGGAAGCATGCGCGGCATCGCAAGGCGGCCAAGAGGCGCTGGCTCACGCCGTGAAGATTTCTTCGGGCGGGGCGCCGATTTTCTTGGTAGCCGAAGAAGAGACCATCACCTTCACCAAAACGGTTAACGCTTAGGGGAAGACCGATGCGTGTCAGACTATCGATCGCTGTGCTGGTCTTAATTTCCGTTTTAACCACGATACTTTCATTCCGATACATTCATGCTGCAAGCGTACCTGCAGGGCCGAGCCGCGATGACACTCGACGCAGCCCCGTGCTCGTCGAACTGTTTACATCCGAGGGATGCTCCAGCTGCCCTCCTGCCGATGCTCTGTTAGAAAGACTCGACCGATCGCAGCAGGTGAGCGGCGCGGATCTGATCGTTTTGAGTGAACATGTGGACTACTGGAACGACATCGGATGGAAGGATCCCTACTCTTCGCACGAATACAGCGAGCGGCAAAGTGCCTACGCAGCGCAGTTTGGCCTCCGGAGCATCTATACGCCGCAGATGATCGTTGACGGACATTTTGAATTCGTGGGCAGCGATGAACGAAGAGCGAAGGAGGCAATTGAGAACGCCACGAAGTCGATGAAAACGATGGTGAGTCTCTCTTCTAGTCTGAGCGATGAAAAAACGGCAATCCTCCATATCGAAACCGACCCGTTACCTTCGCCCAGCACTGCGGAATCAGCAGGCATTTTCCTGGCCATAGCAGATGACAGCGACGAATCGCATGTAAGCCGCGGAGAGAATGCCGGAAGGACACTAAAGCATGTTGCGGTTCTGCGAAGCCTGATCCGAATCGGAGCAGTAGATAAGTCCGCAGGGTTCTCCCGCGACATGAAACTTGAGCTCAACCCCAAAAATCAACGGAATCTTAGGATTGCGGTGATCGTCCAGGAGGCGGATGCGGGAAGAGTGTGGGGGGCGGGATTCGCTCGACTTTCGAATTAGCGTCCTTAGATCTTTGTGCTTTGTGTCGCTGTGCCGGCGCGCACGGTTAAGCAACGGAACGAAATTTGGAGTCAAAATGAAATTTGCAGTTGCCATCCTTTTCTCGGTCGGACTCCTTGACTTTTCCAGTGGGCAAGAAAACCCACCCACCAATCACGCGGTTCCTCCGTCTGTGGGCTTGGAGATCGGTCAACCCGCTCCGGCGTTTGCTCTGTCCGATCAGTTCGGCCATGAACAGTCCAACGCGACATTGAAAGGTTCGAAGGGTACTGTGCTTCTCTTTTTCCGCTCCGCCGATTGGTGACCCTTCTGCAAAGCGCAGCTCGTGCAGCTGCAAAATGCAAACGAAAGGTTTGAGACGCAAGGACTAAAGCTGGCCGCCATCAGCTACGATAGTCCGGCTATCCTGAAGGACTTCGCCGGGCGGCACAAAATCGAGTTTCCCCTATTGGCTGACCCCAACTCCGAGATCATTCGCAGCTTCCACGTGCTTAACACTGAAGCGAAAGGAATGACCAAAGGCATGGCCTACCCCGGATTCTTCTACGTCGACGCGAGTGGGATTATTCGCGAAAAGTATTTCACTCCAAAGTACACGGACCGGCTAACGGCGAATAATGTCATTGCAAGACTCTTCCCGGAGTTGAGCGCGGAGGTGACTCAAGACATCAAAGCGCCTCATCTCCAGCTTACCCTTGCACAATCCGATCGCAGTGTTATACCCGGCGGCAGGGTCAGTCTGATTGCCGAAATCGAGCTTCCTCCCGATGTACACGTCTATTCTCCCGGCGTGCAGGGTTATAAGCCGATTCAGCTCACCTTGCAGGGGCTTCCAGGAATCGAACTCCAGCCTGTTGTTTACCCGAACTCTAAAGTCCTGTACCTGGAAGCCATCCAGGAACATGTCCCGGTCTTCGAGGGGAAGTTTCGCATCAGTCAGGATCTCACGGTAACGCCGTCTCGCACTTCCGATGCCCTCCGCTCGGTCTTTTCCAAGGAGAGGGCTATCTCCATCACCGGCGATTTGAAGTATCAGGCTTGCGACCAGACGGTTTGTTATCCGCCCACTTCAGTGCCGGTAAAATGGAAATTGCAGATTCTCCCTCTAGACCTCAAACGATCTCCGAGGGCGATTCAGCATAAATAGCTTTTCGGCTCTGCAGCAGGTTCGATTGTCCAGTTCTGAAAGGAGAAGACCATGAGTAATGTCGTCTATACCTCGAAGTCGCGTATCGAACGCCGCCAGGGACCTCTTCGCATCGCACACTTGCCAGGCGAGTCCCAGCCGGTGATCTACAGTGTCCATGGGGCCATCGCCGAGCACTACAAAGTTGACCCAGCAAGTTTGAAGGAGTCGCACTCCTCAACTATTGACTATGTTATTTCGGCGACCGCTGCTTGAATGATGGGCACTTTCGGAGGTGCGCTGGAAGCGCGCCAAATCGATGCCAGCAATGGAAAATTGACCGCCGAAGTAACTGGCGAAGTTGAGACGGAGGATGGTGTGCTCGTCATCCGCCGCATTCATGTGGCGATGCGCCTGGTGGCGCCTGAGGCAGCAAGGGAAACAATCGAACGCACGCACCGCATTTACCCCATGCGCTGTCCCTTGTATCGGACGTTGCACAAGACGATCCAACTCACTTCGTCTTTCGAGTTGGCAACCGCGCCTTGACGTCGCTGAGGAAAAAACGGGAACGCGTGGGTCGAGCTACAACAAAAAACGACTCCTATATGAAAGAGAACAAAGGGAGATCTGCACCGGGTTGGACGGGACAGTGTCCGCGGCGACTGCGACCTTGGTCGGCGAGTCCCTTTTTGAAACTTTTTGACCACCTGGGAATCAGACTTCCTGGGATTGGGGGACTCGGGTAGTCTGGATTCCTCGGAGGCAAGATCAGCCCTGATTTAACAATGAGCATGACACAGTCGCAATTGCGGACTAACGAGGCTGCGCTCATCAAAAGCGTATGCGGCGGAGAGCGTGAAGCTTTCTACGAGTTGGTACGCCCGTATGAGCGCATGATTTATGCCACCGCGATTTCCGTTGTGAAAAATCCGGCGGACGCCGAGGAAGTAGCACAGGAGGCCGTTCTGAAGGCATTCTCCTACCTTTCTAGCTTCCGTGCAGAAGCAAAGTTCAGCACCTGGCTTGTACAAATTACATACAACGAAGCCAGGATGAAATTGAAGAAGGCCCGTCCGCACCTCTACGAGTCGATTGACGATCAACAGCAAACCGAAGAAGGAGATTTTTGGCCGAAGGACTATGCCGACTGGCGGCCTATTCCGTCCGAACTGCTCGAACAAAAGGAGATACGGCAAGCAGTGCAGGACGCAATCAATTCGCTCACCCCGGGTTATCGCGAAGTGCTAGTTCTTAGGGACGTCCAGCATTTGAGCATCAAGGAGACATCGACGATTCTCGGAATCTCGGAACCCAATGTGAAGACTCGGCTTCATCGAGCGAGGTTGCTGCTGAGAGACAAGCTCGCTCCGGGAATCGACGGTTCCTGGACTAAGGGACAACCTTATCGGAAAGCTAGAGCATGGTGAAAAGAGAAGGCGGAATGGCGACCATTGAAATAAGTTGCGTCGAAGTATGGCGGGAAATCTCCAATTACCTTGCCGAGGAGATTTCTCCCGAGTTGCGCGAGAGAATGGAAGCGCATTTCAAAACCTGTGCGCACTGTACTGCGGTACTCGACGGCACCCGAAACGTCGTAGGGCTGGTCGGTGACGGAAGGGTGTTTCAGATGCCCGACGGGTTCAGCAAGCGGCTATACAAGAAGCTTCAGAACCTTCCGTGAGCTTGCGCCCCGACCGGCGGAATTTGTTCCGGCCGAAACGGGTCGGCGACGTCCTGGTTATCCATGTACATCCACAGCTTCCAATTTCCCTCTTTGTTTCTCCGCCAGATATCCACATAGCGATCTCTGCGACGAATCGGTTCGCCGCCGTTCTTAGGCGTCAGCGTTAAGTCATGCCACCCGTAGTCGTAGGCAACGTCTCCTTGAATACGAATCTCGATCACAATCACCGCC
>WNEZ01001479.1_pt1 | contig 20632 bp, 16 predicted proteins | sample 5400521 | NCBI WGS metagenome assembly WNEZ01 (sample SAMN13153339, study PRJNA577476) | soil metagenome | isolation source: 120 cm saprolite under Douglas fir tree site 2 hole 1 replicate 1 | place: USA:California | collected 2015-04-18 | reverse complement strand
CGAGAGATCCGCTCGTTCTGGTACCCGACGTGGCTCGCGCAGCCAGCCGCGCTCGTGCCGGGTTCTCGCCTGATCGACGCTCCACCCGCCGGCCTCACCCTTGAGGACATCCGCCCGGTTGCCTCGGAATACGAGCTTGCGATCCTCCATACTAGTACGCCCTCATTCGCTCACGACGTTCGCGTTGCAGAAACGCTGAAGGAGACGAATCCGGGACTCCGGATCGGTTTCGTCGGCGCGCACGTCGCCGTCAATCCGGAGCGAGCGCTGTCCGCTTCGACCGCGATCGACTTCGTCGCGCGGAACGAGTTCGACTTCACGATTCAGGACGTCGCCAGGGGCCGCCCCCTCGCGACGGTTCTCGGTCTCAGCTTCCGGTCGGATGGCAAGATCCGGCACATGCCGGACCGCCCCGTGCTCGAGGACATGGACGCGCTGCCGTTCGTGGTGGACGTCTACAAGCGTGACCTCGTGGTCGAGCACTATGCGATCGGCTACCTGCTTCATCCGTACGTGTCGCTCTACACGGGCCGGGGATGCCGGTCCAAATGCACGTTCTGTCTGTGGCCGCAGACTGTCGGGGGCCATCGCTATCGCACACGCAGCGTCGAGCATGTCGCGGACGAGATCGCCCTCGCGACACGCTACTTCTCACAGGTCCGGGAATATTTCTTCGATGACGACACGCTGACGGACGACTTGCCTCGGATCGAAGCTCTGGCCCGACGTCTCGGCAAGCTCGGCGTGACATGGTCGTGCAACGCCAAGGCGAATGTCCCCTACGAGACGCTGAAGGTGCTGAAGGACAACGGTCTCCGTCTGTTGCTCGTGGGGTACGAGTCCGGCAATCAGAAGAATTCAAGTGTCGATCGCGGCTCCCTATCCGGGGACGGAGCTGTTTCGTCAGGCGGTCGAGAACGGATGGCTTTCGGGGGAGGCGCTCGTCGACGATCGCGGCGCCCAGGTGAGCGCGCTGTCGTATCCCCACCTGCTGAGCACGGAGATCTCGCGCAGCACCGAAGAGTTCTATCGACGGTTCTATTTCCGTCCAAGGAAGATCTTCGCCATCGCGAAGGAGATGCTGGTCGATCGTCGCGTCATGCGGCGCCGCCTCCGTGAGGGTCAGGAATTTCTCCAATTCCTCACCGCCCGAAGACGCGAGGCGCCTCCTGCTGCCGATGCCGTACAGGCCGCACCGAGGGCCGGCCAAACACAGGCTCGCCTGCAGGTCGTCCTGTCCGTCCCCCGGCAGTCACCCATGGTCGCCTCGGTTCCCGCCGCGGTCCGGGCTGCCAGCGCCTTTGCGACTCTGGATAATGTCGATCGCGTCATATTCTGTACGGAGTCGGCAGAGCTCCCCGGATGCTGGCGTCGCTACTTGGCCGGGCTGAGGCTGCCCTGGGCGCACGTCGCCTCATCCGTCACGTCGATGGCGCTCGCCGATGTGCTCGATCCCAAATCGCCCGCGCTTGTCATCGCGCCGAATGCCATCCCGGAGGCACGCCAGCTTGGCGACCTGCTCGCCCGACCGATGGCAGAGCGGACCACCTGGATCTGGCAGGGAATCCCGGTGGCTGCCTATTACCCCGAGGCTCGGGCGCTTCTGGCAGGAGTGGCGCCAGGGTCTCAGACGTTTCCGCGACAGGCGCTTTCGGATGCTGACGCGCCTCGCAGGCAGGTGCCTGCGGACTCCTGGAACGACGTGAACGGCGCCGCCCGTGTGCGAGATGCCGAGCGTCGGCTGCTTCGCTCGCTGCGTCAGCCGGGCGATGGCTATCTCGCGCATTTCGATCGTGTCCTGTCTGTCGCGCTAACGCGAGTGCTGATTCGGACCCGGGTGACGCCGAACATGATCACGGCCGTGAGTCTCCTCATTGGGCTCGGCGGCGCGGCGCTGCTGGCCAGCACAACCCCGTGGGCAGCATTGCTCGGTGCCCTCTTGCTCTGGACGAGCTGCATCCTCGACGGCTGCGATGGTGAAGTCGCCCGGCTCAAGCTCCTCACGTCCCCGTTCGGCGCTCGCTTCGACGTCGCCACGGACGACGTCCTTCATCTCGCGACCTTCGTCGCCATCGCCATCCACGTGCGCCGCGCTCGTCCTGATCTGAGTTTCGCCGGCCCGGCCGCGCTCCTTCTCTTCGGCGTCATGGTCAGCATGGCATCCGTATGGTGGGTGATCAATCGCCACCCACCCGAGCGCCGGCTCGGGTTCCGGCGCGTCTACGAACGTATTGCGAGCCGCGACTATATCTATGTCGTCGTGGTCCTCGCGGCATTGGGGCGGCTCGAATGGTTCCTATGGGCGGCAGCCGTTGGCGCGAACCTGTTCTGGCTCAGCCTCTGGTGCTGGGTTCGTGCTCAGCGCACGCGATGACGACCCGCCACAAACTGTTGGTGTCGCTCGGGGCGCTCGGCCTAGTCGTCCTGTTGTGGCGGATCGACCTGAACGCGGTCCAGCTAGCATTGTTCCACGTCGGGTGGGGTATGGCGCTCGTTCTGAGCCAGGAGATCGTGGCGCACGTGCTGAACGCATCGGGATGGCGCTTCGCGTTCACCCGTGAGGTCGCCGCCCGCTTTTCGTTCGGGGAGCTGGTTCGCCTCCGGGTGGCCGGTGACGCGATCAACTACTTGACACCCACCGCGACCATCGGCGGTGAAGTCGTACGCACGGCGATGCTGAGTGATGCATGCGACGCTGACGCCCGGGCGGTGTCCGTCATCATCGCCAAGACGACTCAGACTCTCGCGCAAGCGTTCTTCATCGCTGCCGGGCTGACCCTTGTTGCCACGGAATGGATCGCCACGGGTCCCATCCGCTCGTTCCTTCCCTGGGCCGTCGGTGTCGGTCTCCTGACCGCGATTCTCGTCGCACACCGCTTGAAGGCTCGGAGCGGTGGAACTGCGGCCCCCTGGCGCCGCGCATTCGGGGCCCGCCTCGGGGAGTTCCTCCGAAACCACCCAGGACGTGTCGCGCTCTCCACGCTCATGTTCGCGCTGGCCTATGCGTGGGGAGCCTTCGAGGCCTACTGGATCTGTCGCTTCCTGCTGATGCCCGTACCGGTCATCACGGCGTTCACTATCGAAGTGCTGTCGATCACCGTCGACGGGATCCTCTTCATCGTCCCCGCAAAGATCGGCACACAGGAGGGCGGCAAGGTCGCCGTCTTCGCTGCCCTCGGACTTTCCCCGAGCCTGGGATTCGCGTTCGGCGTCGTGCGGCACGTCCGGGAATTGGTCTGGGCGGCGTTGGGAGCTTTCCTCTACTGTGCTGCGATCGGTCGCGGCGGCTTGTCGTCCTGGCATCAGGCACTCGGCAGCACCAGCAAGCCGACCGCATTGTGAGTATGAACCTCGTCGGTCGGGCGCTGCGCGCCGTCGTCCGACTGTGCTGCCGGCATCCGCTCCTGACCGTCGTCGCCGGGATCGGCCTCGCCGTCCTCAGCGTCTGGGTCACGTCAGCGAGACTCAGCTTCGAGACCTCGCAGCTTCACCTCCTGCCTCCGGGCCAACCATACGTGACCCGCTATCGTGACTACTCCAAGGACTTCGGCGAGCTCGACGAGATCATCATCGCGGTTCGAGGCCGGACACTCCGGGAGTCGCAGGCCTTTGCGTCGCGGCTCGTCCGCGAGCTCCGGGCTAGTCCCATCGCCTTCAATCACCTCGCATACCGTGTTGCACTCGATGACTTCGGTGGGCGGACGCTGCTGTATCTGCCGGCCGCAGTGCTCCGGGAGCTCCGGGAGCAAGTCTTCGATCATCAGGAATTCATCGAGTCGTTCGTCGCGTCCCCGGGCCTGGTGCGTCTCCTCGAAGGCGCCAACCGGCAATTCGCCAGCGTTTTCGCCAGCCATTTCCTCGACCTCGGGCTGCAGGATGGCGCGACGGCCGCCGATCTTCGATTCCTCACGACCCTGGTGACACAGATTCGCGAAGCGATCAGTCACCCGACGCTCGAGAAAACTCCGTGGGGCACGATGCTGCCGGTCGCGGAGAGCTACGAGGACGCCGGCTACTTCGTCTCCGACGACAAGCAGCTCCTGTTTCTCCTCGCCGACCCGGTGGGAGGCAGTGGCGGCTTCACGAATGATCGCGCGGCCATCGACGAGATCCGCGCGAGGATCGTGGGGCTGCGCGCCGAGTTTCCAGGAGTCGAGGCTGGCGTTACGGGAGGGCCGGCGCTCGCGAACGACGAGATGCGCACCGCGTTCCAGGACAGTCAGCTCGCGACGGGACTCGCGTTCGCGCTCACGCTCGGGCTGCTGCTACTGGCATTCCGAAGACTCCGGGAGCCACTCGTCATGCTGGCGGTCCTCGCGCTGAGCTTGGTGTGGTCGCTGGGGCTGATCACGGTGACCGTCGGCCATCTCACCGTCTTTTCGGTGATGTTCATCTCGATCGTCGTCGGTCTGGGCATCGACTACGGCATCTACGTGCTCTTTCGCTGGGACGAAGAGGTGATGCTGGGCTCCAGCCCCGCGGAGGCGCTTGACTTGATGGCCACGCGCACCGGGCCGGGGATCCTCCTGGGCGCTCTCACCGCCGCCGCGACGTTCTATGTTCTGATCGTCACCGACTTCCACGGGGTGCAGGAGCTCGGCTTCATTGCTGGCACTGCGCTCGTCACCTCGTTCGTCGCCATGCTGACGGTATTCCCGGCCCTGTTGGTGCTAATCCCCCGGCGCCCACGGGCTGGACCGCCGTCTCCTGCGGATCACGCGGCAGCGCGCGAGCGCGCCGGTGTGCCGTTCGTGGAATTCCTCACCCGGCATCCCATCGCCGTTTTGGTCGGTGCGAGCATCCTGACCGCGTTCTCGCTCTGGTCCGCGCGAATGATCGAGTTCGACTACAACCTCCTGCACCTTCAAGCGGAGGGCACCGAGTCCGTGATGTGGGAACGTCACATCATCGAGACGCAGAGCCGGTCGAGCTTCGCCGGGCTGTCCAGCGCGACATCCCTGGCTGAGCTCCAGCGGAAGCTCGAGGCCTTTAACCAGCTGCCATCGGTGGCTGGCGTCGACAGCGCACTGTTGTTCATTCCCGAGGACCAGCCCGCGAAGTCGAAGGTCATCCGCGACATTAGGCCGCTCATCGCACCGCTGCAGGTCGGCCCGGCGCCTCGGCTCGATCTGACGCGCCTCACGCTCGAGCTCGAAGCGCTCGAGCGCCGGGTCGACGTCGCCGTCATTGAAGCGGGTGCGGGGGGGCCCAGCCTTGAGTTGCGGACGATCCGTGGCGGACTCGCAGATGTCCTCCGGGCGCTGCGCACCACAAATCCCGTCAGGGCTCAGGCGGGGCTCACGCTCTATCAGACCCACCTCGTGCGGGACTTCAGCGAGAAGCTGCGCTTTCTTCAGCGGAACCTGGAGCCCCGGTCCGTCACATTCGACGATGTCCCGGCCGAGCTGCGGCGCAAGTTCATCAGCGAGAGCGGTCGATTCCTACTTCAGATCCATCCCAAAGTCGACGTGTGGGACCGTGAAGGCGCGATCCGATTCGTCAACGAGTTGCGATCCGTGGACGCTGACGTCACCGGCACGCCGGTCATCAGCTACGAGTCCATCCGTCGGATGGAAGACGCCTATCGGCGAGGGGCACTGTACGCGTTCATCCTCGTGACCATCATCAGCTGGGTCATGATCCGGCGGCTTCGCGAGACCGTTCTGGCGTTGACGCCGCTCGTACTGGGCACGCTGTGGGCGATCGGACTTGTGCATCTCTTCGGTTTCAAGCTGAACCTGGCCAACGTCTGGGGCGTCCCGCTGATCATCGGAGCGTCGGCCGAGTACGGTTTGAACGTCGTCACGCGCGTCATGGAAGCCCGATCGTATGGCGGTCCATCCTTCGCTCGGAGCACGATCATGGCGGTGGCGTTCAATGGTCTCAGCACGATCACCGGGTTCGGGAGCCTCTTGGTGGCGCATCATCGAGGCATCTGGAGTCTCGGACTCTTACTGACCTGTGGCAGCCTGACGAGCTTGGTCGCGGCGCTCGTGGTGTTGCCGGTGCTCATTCGCCTGCAATTCGGTGGCGGTGGAATGCGAAGTAATCATCGCCGACCGTCTCGGGATGGCCAAAGGGGGTGTGATTCGTGAGAACCTGTCTGCGGGCTCAGACTGCGCGCTCAAGTCTCGATCCTTCCCACTGAGACCGAAATGCTCAAGGCAAATGAAGAATGCTGGCAGACCTTGACTTCGCCTTCGAAGATCGCGGCGTCGCGCAAGCCGGCGGCCCGGAACTCCCTAACGGGCTGCTTGGTTTTTATTCAGGATCCGACCGTCACCCACCAGTCTGAAGAAGGAGGGGCACATGCGTAAGGGTATCCTCTCGGCGATCGTCTCGCTCGCGGTCGTCCTGATCCTCGGCAGTGTCCAGCCCGCCGTCGCCCAGTTCTACACCCAGCGCAACCTTGTATCGGACGGGGCCGTGCCGGCGGACCTCGTCGATACCGACATGGTCAACGCCTGGGGGCTAGTTTCCGGCCCGACCACGCCGTGGTGGATCGCCGACAATGGGACGGGCCGCACCACGCTGTACAACGTCGGTACCGGCGCCATCCAGGCGACTTTTACGGTTCCAGGCGCTGGGGGCCAGCAGGGGACACCCACTGGCGTCGTGTTCAACGGCGGCACCGGTTTTGTCGTGACCAACAGTGCCGGCACGAGCCCGGCCCGCTTCATCTTCGCCGCCGAGGACGGCACAATCTCCGGATTCAGGGGGGCACCCATAGTCATCGCCGTGTACAACCCGGCGAGCGGCGCGGTGTACAAGGGGCTCGCGATCGCGAGCACGACGACCGGCGACTTCCTCTACGCCACGAACTTCCACGCCGGCACCGTCGACGTGTTCAACAGCACCTTCCACCCCGTCACCATGCCACCCGGCGCGTTTACCGACCCCGATCTCCCCGGAGGCTACGCACCCTTCGGCATCCGGAACATCGGCGGCACCATCTACGTGACCTACGCGCTGCAGGACGCGGCCAAACACGACGATGTCCGCGGCGAGGGTCATGGGTTCGTGGACGCGTTCGACACCGCCGGGCATCTGCTCCGACGTGTCGCGTCCAAGGGCCAGCTCAACTCGCCGTGGGGGCTCGCCCTCGCGCCGAGCGACTTCGGCTTCTTCAGCGACGACCTGCTCGTCGGCAACTTCGGCAACGGCCGCATCCACGCCTTCGACCCGGCAAAACTCAACGGGCAGGGCGAGTTCCAGCATCGTGGCCCGCTCCACTCCGCCGACGGGCCACCGATTGCCATCGACGGCCTCTGGGCGATCGCCTTCGGCAGCGACGCACCAAACAACGGGCCGACGAATACCCTCTTCTTTACCGCCGGGCCCTTCGACGAGAGCCACGGCCTCTTCGGCTCGCTCGTGGTGTCGCCCAAGTAGGAGTCGCGCTGCCGGGCGACATCCTCTGAAAATGTCAGAGCGTCGGATTGAGGCGAAGCGCTATCTCCGTCTCGCTTCTCCTAGCGCCGGACACCGTTGCTCTCACTGGGGCCTCCGCTTTGCGTGAGGGGGCCGTGGCGCCACTTCAGAACCCCGTGCAGCTTCCCCAGACGCCGCCGAGGCCGTTCCCGGAGAGTGAAAGAAAGGAAGGCACTTGCATCGCGCTTTTTGAAATCGGTAGCGCCGCGGGCTTCGATCGCGACACCAGGAGAGATGGCTCCCACGTCGTCGACCGTGGACGTTGATTGACCGCTCGGCTCGCGGCTCGGTATAGTCTGCGCGCGTCACGGAGGACCCGCATGACCCCAGCCACAATCCGGCCCGGCCTCGATCCGACGATCACCAGACGCGAGATCAGCAGAACGGTGGACGTCGCTGGCCAGCCTGTGGAGGCCTCGGGGTGAGCCGCACGATCAACATGGGCATCATCGGCGTGGGCTGGATTGGCGGGCTCCGGGCCCGGACGTGTGCCACTCATCCCCTGGTCGAGAGCCTGCACCTCTGCGAGGTTGACCGTGACCGGCTCCAGCAGATGGCCAAGGAGACGGGCGCCCGTAGCGCCACGACCGACTATCGCGAACTCTTGAGCCGTCCGGACATCGATGCCATCATCGTGACCACCACGCCCGAGCAGACCCATTATCCGTTCGCGCGCGACTGCCTGCTCGCCCGCAAGCACGTCCTGCTCGAAAAGCCGATGGGACTCGAGCTGAAGGAAGCCGACGAGTTGATGGCGCTCGCTCGGGCCGCCAGCCTCAAGCTCACGATCGGTTACACGCAGCGGTTCAATCCGAAGTTCGCCTACGTGAAGCAGTGTCTCGCTGACGGCACGCTGGGGCGGCCGGTGACGGCGTTGGTGAGCCGCCATCTGTCCCGCTCGCTCGGCAACAAGATCGGAGGTCGGGTCCACCTGTCGCCGGCAGTGATGGAAGCCACCCATGACATCGACTTCGTCCTCTGGTGCCTGGAGCCGCGCAAGCCCATCCGCGTGTACTCGCAACACGCCTACGGGGTCATGAAGCAGGCGCACGGCCTCCCCGATAGCCAGTGGATCATGGTGACCATGGACGACGGGACCGCGTTCACCATCGGTGCGGGCTGGGCTCTGCCACCGGGCTACCCGCACTTCTCGACGGCCACCATCGAGTTCCACGGCACCGAGGGCGCCCTGCTCATCGACGACTCCCATCGCGACATCGTGCTGAACACGATGGGCAAGGGCATGGTGCTGCCGCTCTCCACCATGCCCGGCGAGTCGGTCGGCCACGTCTACCAGGGCCCGATGCAGGCGGAGACCATCCACTTCATCGAGGCGGTCGCCCTCGACCGTCCGGTACTCGTCACGCCGGAGCAGGCACGCCAGGTCATGGAAGTGACGCACGCCGCTGATCTCTCAGCGGAGCGCAATAGCCCCGTCACCCTGCCTCTCGAGTAGGAGAACCCGACGTAGCGATCCAACCCCGTCATGGCTCCTTGGCTTCCAGGCGTTGGCGCAGCCAGGAAAGCGTGGTCTCCCACGCGTTTGATGCCTTCGCACTGTCCTTGAAGTTGAAGACATGGCCGGCATCGTGGATGACCAGCAGATCCACCTCGCGGCCCAGCTCCCTGAGGCGGCTCGCCAGGCGCTCCGACTCCTCCAGCGGCGCGGTCGTGTCTCGATCGCCATGGATGAGAAGAACGGACGCGCGGATCGAGTGCGCCTGGTCGAGCGGCGAAGCGCGGCCGAGCATCTGCTGAAACTCGGAATCGTCGCGAGCTCCCGATTGCCGTCGAAAGTAGGATTCGATGGAGGGAAACTCCAGGCTGTGCCAGGCACTCGGCTTGGGCCGCGAGAGCCAGTGCTTGAAGTCGGTGACCGGATAGTAGGCAACCACGGCGCGGATGTCCGGCGCCTGCGCGGCGATTAGAAGACTGAAGACGCCCCCCTGCGAGAAACCCAGGGCCGCCAGGCGTGAGCCGTCGACGCGAGGATCGGAGCGGGCCGCCTCCAGCGTGGCTGTGACATCGGAGTTCTCGCGCCAGGCGAACAGGCTGCGGCGGTACCTCCCTCCGATCATCCGGCGGTAGTCGGCCGCGACGGCCAGGTATCCCTGGCTGGCAAGGTCCCAGATCACGCCGCGCATGTGGTGGGCCAGGTGCCCGGCATCAGGATGGACGAGCACGGTAGGAAACGGCCCAGGGCCGGCCGGGCCGGCCCACTCCAGGTGAATCAGCATCTGGCCGCTCTTCACCTCGTCCGCCCAGGTGATCACGCCGGGCGGAACGACCTTCGGGTGAATGAGGTGGTAGTTCAGGCAGGAGACAAGAGAGGCCGCGGATGCCAACAGGACGGCCAGAACGATGGAGCGGCGCCTGCCTCCGCCACGATCGTCAGTGGCGCCCATCTTCAGCGCCAGACAGGCGTCACAGAAGCGGATCGTACGGTACGCCCGGAGAAGGAGGGGAGTCGCGCACTCCGAGTAGGCCTGCGCTGCCGAGGTGAGGAGGTAGAACGCGACGAGCAGCTCGTGGCCGGCGACGCGGGCTCACGCTTCTTCTCTGGCCGCCGGTCCGCCGAGCTCCTCACGGAAGGTCAGCCTGGTCCCTGCCATGGTGTGCGCTCCCACGCTGAGGCCGTGGCGCTTGTAACGGCCGAGGGCCTGTCAACGATCCGTCAGGGAACTTCCTCGACTGCTGTCTCAATGTCGACCCGACCGGCAGGGGCGTGATCCGGAGGATGCGCGCTCGATCCGGTCAAGCGCGGCACTGTGACGCGCGCTTCGGCTAGCGAGGTCACGACATCATCGGCGCCTGCCGAGCAGAGCTCGGTCCGAACCTCGGCGGAACCCTGCGGCCCCCAGCACCCGACCACGATGGGGATCTTGGGGCACGCGCTGCGGAGCCGCTTGACGAGATGGCGCACGTTGCTGCTCTCTCCTAGAGAGCCGAGACAGATCAACCCCGGGCCCGCTGCCTGGACGGCGGCCATCATCTCGGAGACGAGACCGCCGGCCGGCGCGATCCGAACCGTGTACCCCGCCGGCTCGAGCAGGCGGGCCAGCATCTCGAGCCCGACGCGGTCGGCCTCGTCATGGGCCGGGCAGCCCGCCACGATTACGGCCGCAGACCCTGACGGGGTCGTCGGCGGCGTCGTCTCCGGTGCGATGTGGTGGGCTGCCCGCCCGAGCACCTGGCGGGTGGCCTCGACGACGTGGGCGTACTCGATCGACGTGAGCTGGCCCGTTTCCCGATCGTGGCGAGCGCGGGCGAGAGCCGGCACCAGGATGGAATCGTAGACGGCCTCGCGGGAGCTGGCCGCCGCCGCCTCCCTGACCAGCTCCGCCGCCTCCCGCTCATCGGCGGCGAGGACGCGTTGATAGTACGTGATGTGATCGTCGACTCCGGGCCCGTCGGACACCAGAATTTCGATGAACTCGAGGCCGGCCACGGTGCGCGAGAACACCACCAGGCACACGGTGAGTGGAGTCGCGAGGGCGAGGCCGATTGGGCCCCACAGCCAGGTCCAGAAGGCGGCGGCGATCAGGAGGGCGATCGCCGAGACTCCGGCGCTGCGTCCAAAGAACAGGGGTTCGAGCACGAACGCGATGATCACCTCGGTGGCGGCGAAGAGACCGGCGATGAGCAGGGGCTTCGCCCATCCGTCGAAGACCGCTAGGCTCATGGCGATGGGGACCAGGGCGGCCGCCCAGGCGCCGACGTAAGGGATGAAGCGCAGCAGCGCCGCGAAGAAACCCCACACGAGGGCGAAGGGCACGTCGAGGAGGAAGAGGCCGAGCATGATCGTGGCGCCGAAGCTCGCGTTGAGACCCGATTGCGTGAGGAGGTATCGACTGATCCTGACCCCTGCCTCGTCCAGCGCCCGTGTGGTCTCGGCGAGCCGCTCGTGGCCGAAGAGTCGGACCACCCGCGCCCGTAGCTCGCGCTGCTGGATGAGCATGAAGATCAGGAGCACGAGCACGAAGACGGCGCTCCCGACCGGCTCGATGATCCTGGGGAGTTGCCAGAGCGGATGTGGCGCGGACACCACGACGGGGAGGGGCTTCTGGGTCGCAGGGTTCGTGCGCTCGATCTGCTCCATCAGGTCCTTGGCCGTGTCTTCTACGTTCTTGAGCGCCCCGCCCTTCCCGACCCGCTGAACGTCCGCGATCTTCCGAGCGATGGTCGCGCGATAGTGTGGGAGGTCGTTCGCGAGCGTGGTGACCTGATTGAACAGCGCCCAGCCCAGCCCGACCGCAAGCGTGAGCGTCAACGTGATGACGACGACGACCGCCGGGATCTGGCCCAGCCCGGTCCGGCGAACCAGCGCCACCGCAGGGCTGAGAAGGAAGGAAATCAGGAGGGCCAGCGCGATCGGGATGAAGACGGCGCGCGCCCAGTACAGGCACGCGACGGCCAGCACGAGGGCTGCCAGGATGAGCAGCCGCGGCGGGGCGTGCGCGTCGGCGGACCCGAGGTCACTCACTCGCGCCGGTGGGGGACGAGCTGGATCGAGCGCACCGTCGCCTCGGCATGACGAACTCCCTCCTTCTCCTTTCATCGGCGTCGGTCACGACCGTGCGCCCCCGAGGTAGCAAGAGAAGTGCCACGACTCCAGTGGGATTGGCGACGGCTGAATGTCGGGGAATTTGAGGGCCGCACCCGTGAGCTGCGAGGCCCTGGCGCTTCTTCTTACTCGGTAAGACTTACCGACCTGGTCATTTCTTGACGCGATCCGCGTGCGGCTCGCGCGGCGGCAGTCTGCCCGGTCGCGTCGGGCAGAAGGCCGTGCCGGGTCGCCTGCAGGTCCGCCCGAACCTCCCGCACCGCGGCTAAGTGCGTGATCCTGTGCGAGCGCCCCGTGTCGGATCGTTTGGCACCGGCTGCGCATTGCCCAGGCCGGGCCTCAACCGATCCGGTGGAGGTGATGTACGACGCCAGTGAACTGGAGCGGTAAGCGTTCCACCTCAAGATGTCCCACCCGAGCAAGGGGGATCCCGCCATGCTGAAGGGCCTTCGAGTTCCCGGCAGCGCACTCCCGATCGCGAGCCTGATCCTCTGCCTGACTGCATTCGTTCTCACGCCCCCGGCCGCCGCTAACGAGGTCGCGCAGTGGAACGAGACGACGATGAAGGCCATCGAGGCCAACGGGCAGAGCGCCGTCGTGTCGACGCGCACCCTGACCATGGTGCAGGTGGCGGTCCACGATGCCCTGAACGCGATCAGTCGCCGCTACGACGCCTATTACTTCGAGGGGCCCGGAGACCCAGCCGCCCCGCCCGATGCCGCGATCGCGGCAGCCGCCCACACGGTGCTCGTCGGCGTGGTCGGGAGCTACGGCACCCCCGCTCAGAAGGTTGCGACGCTCGCCCTGGTCGACCAGGCCTACGCCGCTTCAATCGTCCGCGTCACCGACGGCCCCGCCCGGAACAAAGGCGTGGCGCTCGGCCGCGCTGCCGGCGCGGCGATCCTCACGCTCCGCAAGGACGACGGCGCCACCCGTGACGCGCCTTACACGCCGGGCATGGGTCCCGGCAAGTGGCGGCCGCATCCGAACCCCGTTCCTCCCAACCCGCCCATCGCCAATCCGGATCTGGCTCGCGGCTACCTGCCCTCGGCGGTTCCGGGCTGGGGTAACGTCACGCCGTTCACCTTGCTGTCGGCCTCGCAGTTCTGGCTTTCCGGGCCGCCGGCGTTGACGAGCGCGACCTATGCGCGCGACTACAACGAGGTGAAGAGCATCGGCGGCAAAGTCAGCACGGTCCGTAGCGACGACCAGACGCAGATCGCGCAATTCTGGTTCGAGGGGCCGGGCGCGTGGAACCGGATCGCGCGCACGGTCGCCACCACGCGCGGTCTCGACGCGCGGGACAGCGCCCGGGTTCTGGCTCTCATGAATATGGCGATGGCGGACGCCTACATCACGGGCTTCAAGATCCGCTACGTGTACGATCTATGGCGCCCCGTGACCGCTATTCGCGAGGGTGACAACGACGGCAACGACGCGACCGTCGGCGACCCGACCTGGGACAGTCACCAGAACACCCCTAACGTCTCGGACTATCCGTCCACGCAAAGCACCTTCAGCGGGGCGGCGGCGGTGGCCCTTGCCAGCGTCCTGGGCGGCGACCAGGCCAACTTCACGATAACGAGTGGCAAGCCCTTCGAAGGGATCACGCGATCGTTCACGAGTTTCTCTCAGGCGGCGCGGGAGAGCGCCGACTCCCGGGTCTATGCCGGCATCCACTTCCGCAGTGCCTGTGAGGACGGGCTCGTCCTGGGGCGGAAGATCGGACAGCGGGCGGCGACGCTCTACCTCCAGCCCGTCCGGAAGTGATGCCAGCGCGGTGCGCCGTCGGGCGGCTTGTGACCGCGAGTCGCCCGTCGGCGCCCGCGCCTCTTCGGCGGGCGCGCTGGGCCCAGGGTGTTCCGAGACTTCAGAGGGCAACGCCATGATCGAGCGCACAGCGACGCGCCAGGGCAGGTCGTTCGAGCTGCGATCGCCCGGCCGGCTCGACGAGCTGACGGCACCGCCGGCCATCGGGATGCTGCATTGGATCCTTCGCGTCGCCGTGGCCGCGTGCTTCATCGGCCACGGAGCCTTCGGCGTCATCACCAAGGCCGCATGGCTGCCGTACTTCGCGATCTTCGGGATCCCGGAGCCGTTGGCGTCGAAGCTCATGCCCGTAGTCGGCGTCGTCGACATCTCGGTCGGCGTGCTCACCCTGGTCCAACCGGCCCGCGCGGCCATCCTCTACATGACGTTCTGGGGATTTCAGACCGCATGCCTGCGTCCCATCGCCGGGCAGGGTGTGTGGGAGCTCCTCGAGCGCGCCGGCAACTACGGCGTGCCTCTGGCCTTGCTCTGTCTGCTCGGCACCGGCCGATCCCTGGCGGACTGGTTCTCCGCGAGGCCGGCGCCCGCGCTCACCGTGGCGCGCGTCTCAGCGATCGGCTGGATTCTACGAGTGACGACGGGGCTGCTGCTGATCGGCCACGGCGGCTTCGACTTCGCCATGCACAAGGACTGGACGGGCTACGTCGCGGCCATCGGCATCAGCCCGGCCACGCTGGCGGCCTATCCACTTCGACCGTTCGCGGGGTGGTTCGAGTGCGCCCTCGGTCTGCTCGTCCTCGTCTGGCCAGCGCGCGGCCTGCTGCTGTTCGTCTTTGCCTGGAAACTCGGCACCGAAGCCCTCCGGCCGCTGGCCGGCGAGCCGGTCTGGGAGTTCATCGAGCGCGGTGGCAGCTACGGCGCGCCTCTCGCCCTCGCGTGGCTTCGAGGTCATGCCCTTGCGGTCCGAGTCATGGAAAGATCCCCAGCTCGAGATAGGTCGTGGCCACCTTGTGCAGGGCGGTGAGGAACGCCGCCGTGCGCAGATCTTTGGTCCGAGGATCGCGCGTCCGCTGATCGTGAACCTGCCGGTAGGCGTTGATCATCGTCTCCTCGAGGCCGGAGTTCACCAGATCGATCTCGTCCGCCCCATGAGCGATCTTGCGGCGTTCCTCGTCGGAGAAGACCCGGCCGGTGGCCGTCTCGATGGCGCCGACCATCCGCTCGTGGGCCGCCTCCTCGAACCGCTTGCCGACCCGACCGAAACGCACGTGAGAGAGGTTCTTGATCCACTCGAAGTAGGAGACAGTCACGCCGCCAGCGTTGAGGAAGATGTCGGGGATGACGAGCACGCCGCGGTCGAGCAGAATCTTCTCGCCGTCGGCGGTGGTGGGCCCGTTGGCCGCCTCGGCCACGATCTTGGCTCTGATGCGGGGGGCGTTCTCTGCGGTGATCTGGTTCTCCAGGGCGGCCGGGATGAGGATGTCACATTCCAGCTCGAGCGCGAGATTGGTCGGCGTGATGTTCTTGGCCCCGGGGAAATTCAGGATCGAGCCCGTCTCTTTCTGGTGCTTCACGACGGTGTCGAGGTCGAGCCCCTCGGGGCGGTACACGGCCCCCTCCCGCTCGGAGAGCGCGACGATGACGCACCCGGCCTCCTGACAGAAACGGGCGGTGTGGTAGCCGACGTTCCCGAGGCCCTGCACTACGATCGTCTTGCCCTGAAGGCCGCGTGAGAGCCCCAACGCCTTCATGTCCTCGGCCTGGTCGCAGGCCTCGCGGAGCCCGAAGTAGACGCCGCGCCCGGTGGCTTCCACGCGGCCGCGGATGCCGCCCTGGGTCACGGGCTTGCCGGTGACACACGCCATCGCGTCGATGGCACCCGGGTAGAACGCCGAGTAGGTGTCGTAGATCCAGGCCATTTCACGAGGACCGGTCCCGTAGTCGGGAGCGGGCACGTCCAGGCCGGCGCCGATGAAGTTCTTCTTGATCAGCTCGGCCGTGTAGCGGCGGGTGATCTGCTCCAGCTCTTGCGCGGTGTACTGCTTGGTGTCGATCCGCACGCCGCCCTTCGCCCCGCCGAACGGCACGTCCACGATGGCGCACTTGTAGGTCATGAGCGCGGCCAGGGCCTTGACCTCGTCCTCGTCCACGGTGGGGGCGAAGCGGATACCGCCCTTCACGGGCAGGCGATGGTGACTGTGCTGGGCGCGCCAGCCGGCAATGACCTCGTAGTCGCCCTGCCGCCGGATCGGGAACTGGAACGCATACACGCTGTCGCAGACCCTGATCTGATCGAGCAGGCCGCGTGGATAGTCTGTAAGCGCCGCCGCCTTGTCGAAGTAGATGTTGACGGTGTCGAAGAAGCTCGGCGCGTGGCTCATCAGCTTGGCTCCCTCCCGGTCAATCAGGCCCAGTATGCCGAATCCCTTACCCCCCGACCACCGCCTCGGTCACGGCATGTAGGAACCGCCGTTCACGTGCACCGTCTGGCCGGTGACGTGGCGCGCGTCGTCACTGGCGAGAAACACCGCGACGGCGGCGATATCGTCCGGCTGCGCCATGCGTCCGAGCGGGACCGCGCTCGCCATCGCCGCCAGCTCCTCCTCGTTGTTCCCGTAGCGCGGCTGGGCGGTGTCGGTGAGCCCGGGCGCGATCGCATTCACGCGAATCCCGTGCGGCGCCAGCTCGAGCGCCGTCGCCCGTGTCATCGCGACCACGCCGCCTTTGCTCGCCGAGTAGTGCACGCCCCGGACGGCGCCCCGGATAGCCTGGGACGCCATGTTGATGATCGAGCCCCGCCGTCCGGCGGCGACCATCGCGCGCGCGGCCGCCTGCGCGCAGAAGAAACCGCCTTTGAGGTTGACGTCGAGGACCAGGTCCCAGTCGGTCTCGCGCATTTCGAGGAACGGCACGCGCGGATACACACCCGCATTGTTGACGAGGACATCGAGCCCCCCGAGCTCGCTCAGGACCTGCGCGACCATCGTCTGGGCATCCGTGGGCCGTGCGACATCGGCCTGCACGAGCACCGCGCGCCGGCCGGCCGCGTGGACCTCCCGCAGCACCTTCTCGGCCGCCGCGCGATCGTCGAGGTAATTGACGGCGACATCCGCGCCCTCGCGAGCGAACGCCAGGGCGATCCCGCGCCCGATGCCCTGCTGCGCGCCGGTGACCAGCGCGATCTTTCCTCGAAGCCTCATGGTTGCCTCCGCCCGCCTTCAGCTTGGTCGACCTGCGACGAGTATGTTAGGGTCGCGCCGAGAACCCTTCCCGGAGGATGCTAATGGACGAGAAAGGCATCGGGCTCTGGCTGAACATCGGATCCGTGATCCTCCTCGCGGCGCTCGTCATCGACTTCGTGTGGGTCATCAAGACCGCGTTCAGCGTCCACTGAGGGGGCGCACCGCCCGGGACAACCGTCCACGACGCCCGCCATGCCTCGCTACGATACCGCCATCTCTTTTCGGAGGGACACCTCCGGCGCGGCCTGGGGTTGATACGGGTCGCGGAGCTGGCGAGCGCGAATCCCGCGCGGGCAGTCGGACTCTACCCGCGCAAGGGCGCCATCGCGGTCGGCAGCGACGCCGACCTGGTCGTGCTCGATCCGAACCGCGAGCAGATCGTGACGCCCGAGGTTCTCTGCTCGGCTAAAGACTTCACGTCGTTCGCCGGGATGCGGGTACGGGGCTGGCCGACCCACACACTGCTGCGAGGCCGGACGGTGTTTCAGGACGGAGCCGTGCGGGGCACGCCGCAAGGGCAGCACGTCAAGCGCCCCGTCGGGCTGCACGGTGCGGCTGAGTGAGCCGTCGGCTCGCGGTTCGACGAGCTGGAGAGGACCCGAACGGTGAGGGGTTACGCCTTGGCCGCGGCGGCTCGACGGCGCGGGCAGGCCTTGTGGTACCAGGTGGAGCCGAGCTTGACGTGGTTACCGTTCTTGCGAATTCTCAGCTTGCACTTCGGACACGTTCCCATCCGCGCTCCTTTTGCGAGTCCTGATCCAGGCCGAATTATTATAGCAGGCAGCCGAGGGGGGAGCTTCGTGAAGGACTGCGCCTTCTGCCGCATCATCGCGCGTGAGAGTCACGCGGACATCGAGTACGAGGACGATACGGTCCTGGCCTTCAAGGACATCTACCCGAAGGCGCCGGTCCATCTCCTCATCGTACCCAAGCGCCACATCACCTCGATCATGGCGATGGAGCGCGAGGATGCCGAGGTCCTCGGCCGCTGCCTTCTCGCGGCCCGCGCGATCGGTGAGGCCCAGGGATTGGCCGAGCGCGGGTATCGGCTGCGGGTGAACTGCGGCCCCGAGGGAGGCCAGGTCGTGTACCACGTGCACGTCCACTTCCTGGCCGGTGGGCGGGTGAGCGGCGCCTAGCCGCTTCATGGACTACCAGCTCTTCAGCCACCAAAGCGTCCAGCGCCTGCGTGGCTAGGCGGAAGGCTTCGGCTCGAGCGGCAGCCCGGCGTTTGCCCAGCTGCCGAGCCCGCCCCTCAGTATCCTCACGTCCCTGTAGCCCAGCTCCCGCAGCTGTCGCGCCACCCGGGCGCTGGTCGCTTCGTTGGGTCAGGTGCAGTAGGCGACGACCGTGCGGCTCGCCTCGATGTCGAGGGCGCTCGTGCCCGCCTGGAGCTCTTCGGGTGTGACGTGACGCGAGTCCAGGATCTTGACGGGACTCTTGGCGTACGTGGCCCGGTCGCGGACATCGAGGATGATCGGCGGCTGCTCAGGGGAAATCTCGATGAGCCGCATCACCTCCGAGGGACGGATACGGAAACGGTTGCGCTTCCAGCGCATGCCGAGGAGACCACTGCCGGCGGCGAGAACCCCCACCGTCAGGACCGTGGCCACGGTCCTCCATGGGAAGGGCCGGGCCGGCGGGTTCTTCGCCTCGGCGGTCATGCGGCGGACATCGGGCAGCTCGGGCAGGAGTCGGTTGGCCTCGGCGAAGTGCTTCTCAGCGCGCGCGTAGTTGCCGGCGAAGTAGTCCGCGAGCCCCGCGTGCCACGCCACGTTGAACCGGCTCGTCTCGTCGAGCCTGACCTCGGTGCCCTTCAGGAACTCGCGTATGGCGGCCGACGGGATCACGAAGTTGAACCCCTGGACGATGCCGCCCTGGCCGCCGGACTCGAGCGTGACGAACGTCAGGACTCCGAGCACCTCGCCCTGGGAGCCGACGGCGGGCCCGCCGCTATTGCCCCACGTCGCCGGGGCGTCAGTCTGGATCACCGGTTGGTTGGCGATGTCCTGCTTGAAGCCGGAGATCGCGCCATTCGTCACCGATGCCTCGACCTGCGCCGAGGCACTCAGCAGCTCGTGGCTGAGCACGACCCCCGGGAAGCCCAGGATGTGGAGCTTGTCGCCAAGTTTCGCGTTCGACGAGTCGCCAAGCGTGAGCGACGGCATGTCGGCGGCGTCGAGCTTCAAGAGCGCGAGGTCGCGCCCCGACATGCCCTCGCCGGCGACCGGCGGGCTGTACCGAACCACCGTCGCGGGCAGTCGGATGCCATTCGAGAGGATCACGGAGATCGACGGGTTGAGCTTGACCTGCGCCCGGGCAATCACCGTCGACAGCGCTTGCTGGCCGATGTCGCCGCACGCCTGGCGCACGCCGTCTTCGACTTGCTGGTCGACGATCTTCTTTGGCGGCAGGTGGGCAGGCGAGACGACGTGAGCGTTGGTGATCACCCATCCGTTCGGAGTTATGAACCACCCGGTGCCGGTCTCGCGAAAGGGCGTGGGAATGACGCGTTGCTGGCCGCCGGTCGGGCAGCTCACCATGATCTCGGACGCGACCTCCGAGACGACGAGCGCGACGGCGGGCTTGGCGCGAAGCAGCGCCTCCTGAACGGAAAGCTCCGCACCACCGGTAATCCCGGGAACCGCGAGGAGAAGCACGCTCGCGATCCACTTGCGCATCGACCGAGATTCTATCCTGCGAAGAAAACTGCGAGAAGAACAAAACAAAGGCCCCAGGGGGCAACCCCTGGAGCCTTGTCGCTCCCGCCTCGGGAGCTACTTCACCTCAGAAGTTACTTCATCAGGCCGATCGCCTCGATGGCTTTCGCCTTCGCGGACTCCATCTTCCCGGCCTTGCAAGCAGCCTCAGCCTCGCGGACTAGCTTGATCGCGTCGCCGCCGCTGGCCTTGGCACCGGCGATCGAGCGGGGCGCCTGCACGTCCTGCGTGCTGCTCCGCGGGGCCTGGACATCTTGAGTGCTGCTGCGCGGGGCCTGGACGTCCTGCGTGCTGCTACGCGGGGCCTGGACATCTTGAGTGCTGCTGCGCGGAGCCTGGACGTCCTGCGTGCTGCTCCGCGGCGCCTGGACATCTTGAGTGCTGCTACGCGGGGCCTGAACGTCCTGCGTGCTGCTCCGCGGGGCCTGGACATCCTGCGTGCTGCTGCGCGGGGCCTGCACATCTTGGGTGCTACTGCGCGGGGCCTGGACATCCTGCGTGCTGCTGCGCGGCGCCTGAACGTCCTGTGTGCTGCTACGCGGGGCCTGCACATCTTGGGTGCTACTGCGCGGGGCCTGGACGTCCTGCGTGCTGCTGCGAGGGGCCTGAACATCTTGTTGGCGGGCGCCGGCTAGCGACCGGGGCGCCTGGACGTCCTGAGTCGTACGCGGAGCCTGAACATCTTGCTGGCGGGCACCGGCCAGCGACCGGGGCGCCTGGACGTCCTGAACCTTTGAAACCTTCTGCAGCATCGTCTGAGCCTGGCCAACCTCAGCCGGGCACTGCGACTGCGCTCCGGCGACAGGCGCCAGCGCCGCGAAGACTGCCACGCTCATGATTGCCGCGAAAAATCTCTTGGTCATCTGTCTTTCCATTTCCTCTCGTTTGTCGAAGTGGTTGGATCT
>WNEZ01009283.1_pt1 | contig 20637 bp, 21 predicted proteins | sample 5400521 | NCBI WGS metagenome assembly WNEZ01 (sample SAMN13153339, study PRJNA577476) | soil metagenome | isolation source: 120 cm saprolite under Douglas fir tree site 2 hole 1 replicate 1 | place: USA:California | collected 2015-04-18 | reverse complement strand
CCCGCACGTACCCCAACGCCCGGGGCTCCGGGCAACTCGGCGACCCGTGCGATGCCTGCGAAGGCCGGAAACCGAGGACGATCTGAGTGGGGCAACGGCCTGATCCCGAGCGGAGGGACCGTATCCTGGGAAAGCTCGGTCACGTGTGGCGTCGGGTGCCTGACTGGAGCCTTGCGTGGCTGATGGTCAACCTCCTCCCGACCGGCCCCAGGGCCTCGGACACCGAGCTCGAGCTGGAGCTTGATCGTCTGCTCAACCTCGCCTTCGGATGAGTGTGTTGCTGGAGGGCGACGCCGGCTGGCGTCGCCGTCACGTCGTGCTCGGGGGGACTCGATGAGTCCGGTCCTGCAAGGGCCTCACGGCGTGACCATGAACGTGAGGTCCGGGATCGTCCCGCCGGCGTGCACCCTGATCGAGGTCGCGTTGCCCCCAGTGCTCTGGTGGGTCACCGTGAACTGCGTCGTGGACTGGTTCGAGGGGGTGGCGCTCCCGTCGATCGTCAGCGTGGATCCGGACGTGACGGGGTAGTTCGTGGTGTCCGCGCTGGAAACCGTGAGCGTGAGCGGGGCGCCGATGGCCGCTGGGTTTCCGAACTGGTCGAGAGCCTGGACGTTGGCCGTGAGCTTCTTGTTCTTGCCCCCAAGGCTGAACGAGCCGGCGCAGGTCACGTTGCCGGTCGGCGCTGACTGAGTGCAGTTGGCGAGCTGGAGGTGGTCGGGGGGTCCGCTGGCAATCGTCTCGGGCTGCGTCGCGCTCGTCAGCGAACCAGCCGCCGTGATGGTGGGCGAGCCGGCCCTGGTATCACCGTAGAAGAAGTTCACCGAGGTGTTGCCATTGAGGATGGCGATGGACGTGATCGCCGCGCCCCCGGCGGTGGCCGAAAATCTATTGCCTGTCGAGGTCGAGGTCAGGTTCACGGTCGTCCCGCCTGCGGTTGCGGTCACCGGGTTGCCGTAGGCGTCCTGCTCCTGGACCGTGATGGGGCCAAGGGTGGCGGCGCCGGAGGCAATGCCCGAGACCGCCCCGGACGTGAAGACGAACTTCGTGGCAGGTCCGGCGGTGACCGTGATCGTGATCGGGGGCGACGCGGTGCTGCCGGAGGTGTTCGAGGCCAGGAGCGTGAAGGTGAACGGGCCCGCGGTTGTGGAAGTGCCGGAGAGGACGCCGGTGGTGGTGTTGAGCGTCAGGCCCGGGGGCAGATTCCCGCTGGCGACCGAGAAGGTCGGGGCGGGGGTGCCGGAGGCGGCGAAGGAGTAGCTGAACGCGACGCCTGCCGTCGCCGCTGGAGGAGTGTCCGCGGTGAAGACGGGGGTCGAGGAAACCGTGATGGTGATGGTGGGCGACGTTGCGCTGCCGAGGCTGTTCGTCGCCCGGACGGTGAAGGTGAACGGACCCGCTGCCGTCGGGGTGCCGGAAAGGACACCGGTGATCGTGTCGAGCGTCAGGCCCGCCGGCAGGGATCCGCTGGCGACTGAGAAGGTCGGGGCGGGGGTGCCGGAGGCGGCGAAGGAGTAGCTGTAGGCCGAGCCCACCATGCCCGCGGTGGGGGGAGTGTCGCTGACAAACACCGGAGCGGCGGGAGCTGACGTGATGGTAATGGTGAGCGATGCGGTGCCGACCGCGCCCGTCGTGTCGGTTGCTGCCACGGTGAAGGTCTGGGACGACGCGGTATTGGCTACGGTGCCGGAGATCACACCGGTGGCTGGCGCCAGGCTGAGCCCAGTCGGGAGGGTACCGGTCTGGATGCTCCAGGTGATCGGACTCGTGCCACCGCTCGAGGTGAGCGTCTGCGCGTAGCTCTGGCCCTGCGTGCCCGCCGCCAGGGAGGTGGTCGCAACGAACGGTCCAGCGTTGACGACAATGCTGTTATTGGCCGAATAGACAACCCAGCTGTTGATGGTCATGCCCACCCCGCACGTCGCCGTGACGGTCGTGGTGCACGCAAAGAGACCGCCGGACGGGTAGTCGTCGAACGTGACCTTGGCTTCAAGGATGGGACTGGCCATGCAGGCGCTCGCGCTCTGCCCCGCCGGGCACGCCCGGAAGGTGATCACGCGGGTGGCTGCGCTGGACGGGTTTGTTGTCCCCGTGCAGTAGACCTCGATCGTGGTGCTGTTGTTCGCGGAAACAGACGTCGCCCCCGGGGCGCCGGGAGTGCAGAGCCCCACCGTCGGATACCAGGACGCCTTGTACCGGACGTTCTGGATGGCAGCATCCGTGGCGGCGTCAGCCGTGTACTCGACCGAACGAGCAGCTCGCAAGACAGAGGTGTCTCGCACGTTGTTCGCGGCCAGGCTGGCCAGGACGGTCACAAGGAGGCTGATGACCCCGATGAAAATGAGGACCAGGATGAGGGCGGCGCCCTCCTCGTTGAGGCGGCGGTCAGAGGACGGCATTGGCGGGATTGAAGGCAGGGTTGCGGACAACGATCTGCAGCGTGTCTGTGGCGCCGGTCGGTCCGGTCGCAACGATCGTGAGCCGCTGGAGGCCGTTCGTGCAGGCCCCGCTGTGCGCGGTATCGAACTGCTTGCTGGTGACGTCCCACGGCTCGACGTTGGTGACACCGACGCTGTAACCGCTTGTGTACCCAGGCGGGTACGTCCATGCGAGACTTGCGTAGGTACTCGCCGTCGCGCAATCCTGGTAGCGGGGACCGGACTGCAACTCGATCTGGTACTTGGCGCTTTCGGCGTAGCTCTTGAGGAGTGTGTCGATCGCAGCGAGGCTGCGGTGCTGGCCGGACGCGCTGACTGACGTGACGAGTGCGCCCAGCACTGCCGTCACCGCGATCATGATGATGGCGATGGCCAGGAGAAGCTCGATGAGGGTCTCGCCGGCTTGAGAGGCGAGCCGGTTGCCCATGGTCCGCCACGTGGCTCGGACCTCGTGAAACGGTTCGGTCATCACGGCCCCAGCGTTATGGTGCTGGTATTCCCGTTGAGGATGAGGCTCTGAGCCAGGATGGAACCCGCACTGACCGATCCGGCGTTTCCGTTCAGAAGCACTTGTGCGGCGGGGGCGTAGATGATCCCGGTTTCGCTGAAGACCGTAGGGTTGTTGCCGTCCAGGACGACCTGCGCAGAATCCGCTCTGTTCTGGAACACAAGGAGTCCGGGGTACGTCCCCGTCGTCATGGCGGCCAGGTTGATCGACATGTTGTTGCTGTTGAAGTACAGCTGGGCAGCGTCCCCCCCGGTGTCATACGGAGCCCCGGAGTTGCCAATGTAGAACATGCTGGCTGAAAGTTGATCGTCAAGTCGTTCGCCGCAAACGTCGGGGCAGTCGTGTAGACGCCCGGCGCGCACGTGATCGTCGAGCCCGACGTCGTGCAAGCCCCCGTGCCCGTCGGGTTGGCCGGAACGGGCACACTCAACAGCGGGTCAGCCGTCAACGTCGTCGTGGCCGTGGGCTGAGCTATCTGATTGTTGTTGCCGGGAGCGTTCACCGCCCCGTTGGTGCAGGGACTCCCCGCGGTGGGGGCGCAACCGTAGATCAGGAAGTTGTTGGTGGTGAGAATGGTGTTATTCCCTGGCAGGTTGACGGCGCCGGTCGAATTGGAGTTCAGGTCGATGCCGCCATTCACCACTAGCTGGTTGTTGTTCCCGTTGAGACCGAGGACTTGTCCCGTCGAACCGAGCAGCAACAGTGGTGGAATCGGGCCGCCGCCGGTCGGCGTCCCGCCACTCTGTGGCGTCCACAACCTTGGAACGGCCAAGAGGTTGTACCGGAAGTTGCTTGCGGACTGTGTCACCGCCAAGGAGATGCTCGACACGCCGGCCGTGGAAACCCAGCCGCTGGTCCATCCAGACGAAGCGCAGGTGGGGCAGATGGTCGCGGCTACCGACGTGATCCCGTCGATGTTGATTGCATTGACCGACGGGCTGCCGCCGGTACAGGAGTTGCGAACAAGCTTGCCGCTCGTCACCCAGTAGGAAACGACGTTCTGCCCGCCTGATGGCTTGTTCCAGTTCAGCCCGAGGAGGAACGTGGTTCCGGAACCACACGGCACGGGAGACGTTGCCGATCCGGATGTGGTCACCATCGTGGCACTCTGGACGTCCCGGACGTAGAGGGCTGACGTCAGCTGGGAATCAGACGAATCCGCCAAGCGATTACTCACAGTGGTCTGTTGCTGCAAGGCAGAGATGATCGCCAGGGCCATGGAACCGATGACGATGGGAACGATGACGATGACCAGGAGCAGCTCGATGAGCGAGAAGCCCTCATCCCGGGCCAGTCTCCGGCGGCTGGCGGAGAGGGCGCGGGAAAGGGTGGAACCGCCCCTCGACCGGCGCGTGGAACCCGATCGACTCAGCTGCTTGAAACCCCCCTCGCCCATCCGGATTCTCCAATCAAGCTTCGGCCACGGCACAGCGCTGCAGAGTCAAGGGGGTGTCCCCGTTGTCCCCCCTGGCAGCGGTATAAGACAGGTATCGGGTGACACCAGCTTCAAGGATAGGTGCCACATGCACAAGGTTTTTTAAGCTCGGCAAACTCCCGGAGCATTTCTGGGCCATTTCAACGGAATAGCCCGGAGCACTCCCTCCAAGAGGGTCCCATTCGAGCAATGCGATGGATTCCACCCCAGCATTGAGACGGTGCCTCGCCCGATTAAAAAAGCCTCAGACTTCTGCAACCTTTACTCGCTGCACCAAACTGCCGACAACCACAGAGAGGTCCCGCAGTGCGCGCGCGGGGCTGGACCGTCCAAGGGCTCCTCAATCGGGACAGAGCCCCACTGGATCCGTCTTGAGGAGGCACAACGATGGTGAGAGCCAAAGCGGATGCAATCGATCATCTTCTAACCGAACTGTGGGAGCAGAAGGCCAGCGACCTGCTGGTAACGGTTGGTGCCCCACCCCTGCTGCGGATCGACGGCTCGTTGGTCCCGCTGCTCGGGGCCCAGCCCCTCACGCCCGAGGACACAGAGACGCTGGTGAACAACGTCCTGTCCGAGGAGATGGGAGCCCGGTTCCAGAGGGACAAGGAGATCGACTTCTCCTTCAACTGGCGCAGCCTGGCCCGCTTCCGTGGCAACGCCTTCTTCCAACGAGGGTCGATGGCCCTGGCCGTCCGGGCCATCCCCTTCGAGATCCCGTCGTTCGAGCAGCTGCACCTGCCCGCGGTGACCGAGCGTCTGACGAACCTCCCCCACGGCCTGATCCTTGTCACGGGCCCCACGGGTTGCGGTAAGTCGACCACCCTGGCATCGATGCTCGACCACATCAATACGACCCGGGCCTGCCACATCATCACCATCGAAGACCCCATCGAGAACGTCCACCAGCACAAGCTCGCCGCGGTCAACCAGCGGGAGGTGGGCGAGGACACCCACTCGTTTTCCCAGGCACTGCGCTCCGCGCTGCGTGAGGACCCCGACGTCGTGCTCATCGGCGAGATGCGGGACCTCGAGACCATCCGCATCGCCCTGACCGTCGCCGAGACCGGGCACCTCGTGTTCGCCACGCTCCACACCAACGACACGGCCCAGGCGCTCGACCGGATCGTCGACGTCTTTCCCGCCGAGCAGCAGCAGCAGATCCGGATCCAGCTCGCCAACTCGCTCCAGGCTGTGTACTACCAGCAGCTCGTGACGAGGATCGGGGGGGGTCGGGTGGCCGCGTTCGAGATCCTGCTCGCCAACCACGCCGTGCGGAACCTCATCAAGGAGGGGAAGAGCACCCAGATCCGCAACGTCATCGTGACCGGCCAAAAAGAAGGCATGCAGACGCTCGAGGCCTCCCTCTCCGAGCTCATCGAACAGGGCGTGATCCACCCCGACGCTGCCCGGATGCGCAGCATGTTCCCGGGCGAGATCAGGCACGCCACGGGCATGCCGCCCGCTCCGAACGGGATGGTTGCGACCCACGGAGGCGGCTCTGGGGCGGGGCACCGGAACCAATGAATCAGCGACAGGCGGGCACGAAGCGGGCCCGGCCGAGACGTCGGTGCAAGCCCGGCGGGACTTGGTGGGTCCTACGCAGACCCTCCGGTTGACGAGGAGCGTTCTCCGAGATCAGCCGGGGCCGGCAGCGGCCCGTCAGCCACGTCTCCAGTATTGGCTTGTGCCTCCGAGACTCCGACGATCGTGAGACGAGGCTCGTCGACCACCTCTCCCACCGATCTGATGGTGTCGAGGATCTCCTCGCCGATGAGCTCGTCGCGCTCGAGTAGGGCGTCCCGCAAGGCTTCGACGACCGGCCGGTGCTCCGCCACCATGGCACGGACATCGCTCCGGGCACGGTCGAGGACGGCTTCGATCTTGGCGAGGCCCTCCTTGGTCGCGCTCACCTTGGCCACGATGTTTGCTCCCGGGGCCTGGAGGGCGTGGTAGGAGAACAGACTGCCGTCCATGCCCAGGGTCCCGACCATGTGAGCGGCCGTCGTGGTTGCGGCCTCGAGGTCGCCAGCCACCCCGGATGTCGTCTCCCCGAAGAACAGGTCCTCCGCCACCATGCCGCCCATGGCGATCCTGACCAGTTCCTCCATCTCCGAGCGCGTTCTCGTGTAGCGTTCCTCACGATCGGAGTGGGCGAGCAACCCGAGGGCATTCTTGCGCTTGATGATCGACAGGACTTCCAGCTTGCGGCTCTTCCCCACCAGCCATGCCACGGTGGCGTGGCCTGCCTCATGCGTGGCGATGGTTCGCCGTTCGGCCTCGGTGTACTCCACAGGCTGAGCGAGCCCGATCTCCTCGGTCATCTTGGCCTGCTGGACGTCCTCCCAACCGAGGCGATCCCCGCCTCGGCGAAGAGCCCACACCAGGGCCTCGTCGAAGAGGTGCTCGATCATCACCGGGGAATAGCCGAACGTCATGGCGGCCAGCGTGTCGCGGCTGGAGGGCTCGTCCATGTAGGCATCGTGGGCCTTGCGCGCCAGGTAGAAGTCGATGATGTCGCGACGGCCCGCTCGGCTCGGGAGATCGAATGCGATCGTGCGGTCGAAGCGGCCGGGACGCAGGAGAGCGGGGTCGAGGTCCGAGGCCCGGTTCGTCGCCCCGATCACGAGAATGTTGGCAGGCACGGACTTCGGCCCGTGGAGGTGGCGGTCCGGTGGAAGCAGGCGGTTCAGCCGGTCGATCCCCCAGCCCCGCAGGCGAACCGCCCCCGGCGGCTCGTCGAACGACTGGAGCTGGATGAGCAACTCGTTGACGACGCCGGCGATGCCCTCCCGCTGACCGGTGGGGCCCGAGCCGGAACGGCTCGCTCCGATGGCATCGATCTCCTCGATGAAACCGATCGCTCCCCCCTCCCGGCGCGCGGCCGACCGCAGAGCCTTGAAGAAGGACCGGATCTTGCGGTTGGTCTGGCCGTAGTACATCGACTGGAAGGCAGAGGAGGAGACGAAGAGGAACGGCACACCGGCCTCCTTCGCCATAGCCTTTGCGAGGTATGTCTTGCCGGTGCCCGGCGGCCCCTCGAAGAGCATGGCCCGGCGGGGCGTCCCACCCATCCGGTCCCGGAAGGTCTTGTGGGCGAGGAACAGATTGAGTGTCTTCACCACCTCCTCGACCACGACCGGCATCCCCTTGACGTCGTCAAACGAGATATCGATGTCGTGCGTCCGGAAGACGACGTGTGGCGATCGCCCCGCGCCCAGCAGCGGGATGAGCAGGGCGGCCCCCAGCAGCAGGATCAGGGCGGCGATGGGGAGGAATTGGAGCACGCGCGGCGTGAGTTGGGGCAGAGCGATCGGGTTGCGCTCCGCAATGCGGATCCATAGCCACAGCTCGACGAGTCCGAGGACGAGTGCGATCTTCCTCAAACGGCTTCGCCGAGCCCGCTCCCGGAAGGCACCCACATCGGCCTGGGCCGCTGCCAGTACCTCGCTTTGCCGCAACGAATGGAGCTCCATGGCACGATCCCCTCTCAAGGCGCCCTCCGTCCGGAAGCTGTTCCCACCGCACCATACGTCCGGCCAAGCATCCGGCAGACAACCGCCCGCTGTTGTCCATGGGCGCTTTTCTCAGCCTGGTGGAGCGAACAACGAAGAGGGCCCGAGCGAACCCGGGCCCTCTTCTCGACGCTACAGCAGTTCCGTGTTGCCGTGATCTTCTTGCCGACGAGGATTAGACGCAGCCGGCAAGGCCAGAGGTGATCGAGACGCTGGGCGGCGGGCCAGCATTCGGCGTGTAGGTGATCGTGTAGCCGTTGGTGGTGCTGGGCACTGCGTGCAGGAACGTCGGGACGAGACCTGCCATGGTCGCAGGGTAGTTGCCGTTCTGAGCGTAGTAGGCCTCGGCGGCAACGGTGACGCTCTTCAGGTCCGCCTTGCAGGCCGACAGTGTCCCTCGGTCAGTGACGCCACCGACGGCGAAGACAACGATTGCAGCCAGGATACCGAGAATCACGATCACGATCAGCAACTCAATGAGGGTGAATCCCCCTTCATTGTGCTGCAGCCGTCTGATGCGCTGCATCATTTCCGCTTCCTTTCACGAGAGGTGTGTCCCCCTGACGCACCTGTTCTTGATCACAGTATCGACCGAAAGGGCTACTCCCTTGAGGCCGAAAACAACCTCATTTTTCTAGCACTGTTCCGGGCAGGCAGCTTCCCCTTTCGTAGGACAAACCCCAGCCACCACCGCGCAAATGGCGGCCGCCACCCGCGCGTCTTTACCAAAGGGGCAACGATCGAAGGATCGACGCTGAGGACGGCAGAGCTTATGAGATTTTCACCTGGTTGAAGATGCCGTACATTGCGGAAACCAGGGCGATGGCAACAAATCCCACGATGATCCCCATGAACATGATCATGGCTGGCTCGAACATCGTTGTGAGTTTCTTGATCTTGTAGTCCAACTCCTGGGCATAGAAGCTTGATGCCGTCTCGAGTTGCTTATCGAGCGTCCCCGTGTTCTCCCCGACGCGCACCATCTGGGTGACGCCGGAAGGGAAGAGGCCACTGCGGGCAATGGGGCTCGCGAGGCCCTCTCCCTCGAGCATCGCTTCACGGACGGTCGTCAGCCCTCGTTGGTAGACCTTGTTCCGGGCGCTGTCGATCACGACGACCATGGCTCCCGGAAGCGGAACACCGGCGAGGACCATCGCACCCAGCACCCGGCAGAAGCGCTCGATGATGGAGAAGCGCACCACGGACGAAACGACGGGGAGTTTGACCAGGATCCGGTCCCGCCCGCTTCTGCCGTGTTCGGTCCTGAGGATGAGAAACACGAGCAGCCCAAGGACCGAGATGCCGATACCCACTGCCCACCACCAGGTCCCGAAGAAACCCGAGGCGCTGAGAACCATTCGGGTCGGGAGGGGCAACTTGGCGTGGAGCGATGCAAAGAAGACCCGGAATTTCGGGAGCACGAAGACGGCGAGGATAGCCACGGTGACGAGTGACATCATGCCGATCAGTGCTGGGTAGATCATTGCCGCACGAATCTTCTGGCGGGCTTCCAGGTCTCGCTCGATGTACCGGGACAACTGGTCGAGTACGGAATCGAGGCGTCCCGTTAGCTCCGCGGCCTTCAGCATGTCGACGTAGAAGGGGGGGAAGGCTGCAGGTTGCGCCGCCGCCGCCTGGGAGAAGGTCTCGCCCCGGCGCAGTGCTTCGCCCATCTGCGTCAGCGCCCGCCGGAACACCTTGTCTCCAGACTCCTCGGCGAAGGTGTGGATGGCCTCAAGGATGGGGATGCCGGCTCGGATGAAGGCGGCGAGTTGTCGGGAGAACTGCATGACCTCCTGGCGCTTCACCTTCTTCTTGGTGATCTCGAATTTCAGGATGCTCTTCTTGTCTTCGGTCTTCTTCTCGCTCGGCCTTTTATCGTCTGTGGTCAACGGCCGAATGTCCACGAGCTGCCGGTCGGTAAGGGTGCCCACAGCAACATCCCACGATGCCGATTTCATTGAGCCGGTGACTGTCTCGCCGACCATGTTCATCGCCGCGTACTTGAACTTGGACATGTCGATCCTTCGTCTCGTTCCTACAGGGTGTAGATGCTTCGCATGACTTCGCTGATCGTCGTGGTGCCCTGCGAGGCAAGACGAATCGCTTCCGATCGCAGGGTGCGCATGCCCTGGCTGATGGCCAGTGCCCGCAGCTCCTCGTGGCTGGCGTCTTTGACGACGAGGTTCTTGATCTCGTCGGTGACCCGCAGCAGCTCGTAGCAGCCGATGCGCTCCTGGTAGCCGGTCTGGGAGCAGAAGTTGCACCCTTCGCCGTGCCAGAACTGGGTGTGCGCGGGCCCGCCCGAGTCCCCGTAGAACGCCATCTCGTCGGAACCCGGCTGGTAGGGGACCTTGCAGGTCTGACACACCCGGCGCAGCAGGCGCTGGCCCACCACGCCGATCACGGACGAGGCGATCAGGAACGACTCAAGACCCATGTCAAGGAACCGGTGCAGGGCTGCCGCGGCGTCAGTGGCATGGAGCGAGGACAGCACGAAGTGTCCCGTCAGGGCGGACTGCACGGCGATCCGGGCGGTCTCCGCATCCCGGATCTCGCCGACCAGGATGATGTCGGGGTCCTGACGCAGGATTGCCTTCAGCCCGCCGGCGAACGTCACGCCGGCCTGCTCACGGATCTGGATCTGGTTGATCGAGGGGAAGATGTACTCGACCGGGTCCTCGATGGTCATCACGTTGCTCTCGGAGTTGTTCACCTCGTTCAGCGAGGCGTACAGGGTCGTGGTCTTCCCGCTGCCGGTGGGGCCGGTGCAGATGACCATCCCAAACGGCGACTTGATGAGCTTCGAATAGGAGGCATGGACGTCGGCGGACATCCCGAGATCGTCCAGCCGGTAGAGCTCCTTGGATTTATCGAGGAGCCGCAGTACCGCCTTCTCGCCCCAGATCGTGGCGGTGGTGGCAACTCGGATGTCCACGGGACGGCTGTCGATGTTCATAGCGATCTGACCGTCCTGGGACTTCTGGCGCTCGACGATGTTCATGCCAGCCATGATCTTCAGGCGGCTCACGACCGCGGCGGCCATCCCGGAGGGCAGGGCGACGGCGTCGTGGAGGGCGCCGTCGATGCGGTACCGGATGCGGAGACGGTCCTCCTGCGGCTCGAGGTGGATGTCCGACGCCCGGTCCCGCAGGCCCTGGGTGATGATGAGGTTGACGACTTTGACGACGGGCGCTTCCTCGCTGACCGCAACCTGGAGGGGCGTCTCGGACCGACGGGCGGTGGCCGTCGCCTGGAATGCCTCAACCTCGGTGTCGATGCCCACGAGCGCCCGGTAGAAGTTGTCGATCGACCGCCGCACCTCGGAGGGCGAGGCGAGCAGCATGGTGACGTTGGCCCCGGAGACCTGGCTGAGCTCGGCCTTGGTCTCGGGGGCGGGATCGGCGACGGCCACCTCAAGCCCGGCATCGGTGACGCTGAGCGGGATTGCGCTCAGCCTTCGGGCCACGGATTCGGGCACCAGCTTCAAGGCCTCGGGCTCGGGGGCCTGGCTGCGGAGATTGGCGACCGGCAGCCCGAACTGCTCAGCGAGGGCGGTGGTCAGTGCCCGCTCGTCGACGATGCCGAGCTCGACGAGCAGAGCGCCCAGGCGCTTGCCCGACGCCGCCTGCTGGAGCAGCGTCTCCTGGAGCTGGACGTTGGTGACGAGTTCCTTCTGTAGCAGCAGCTCCCCCAGCTTCGGCTCGCTGTAGTCGCGCTCGTGACCCGCGGCCGCGTGGCCGTTGGCCGTTACGGGAGCCGAGGGCTCCGAGGCAGCCCCAGGGTCTGAGCGCTCGTTCTGCCGCGGCGGTAGTCCACTTCGGTTCGCCATGCGGTGGCTGGATCCGTTCTTCGAGGGCTCCGCCGGCGGTTGTGGCGGCAGCACGCCCGGCGGGCCAGCCGGCGGAGGTGGGTTGCTCTTCGTAGCATTCTTTTTCCACATGGCAAGAGATGTCTTTCCTTCGGGGTATGTCTCGGTGGTACGGTCTGTACGAAGCCTGCTCGCAACTCCTTGTTAATTTCCGAATAACGTTGGGACCCTGCTCTGGAACCACGAATCTCCCGCCTCTTCCCCAAGAGAGCGGCCGGGCAGCCTCACAGGGCGGTGGCGGTGTTCACCGCGGCGGCCTTGGAGTCCCCCCGTTGAGACGGACGCAACCGGATGCTTTTCGATAGTCCTTTGTGCTTAGTGTAGGCGTCGTTGACTATGCCCGGTCCTCATTTGTGACTACCTGAACGATCTTTTAGGTGAGTTTTTCCTTATGTTCATAGCGTTGTGGTCGAAACGGCCATCTGAGCGAGACACCCGTTGCAAGCCGGTTACCACAGGTCTGGATACAGAACGGATATTCGTGGCAACAAAGCTGAGCAATGCGCGCTCAGAACAACGTTGCGCATTCGGGAAACCCCGTTCGTCCCGTTTTCAGAGGCCGGGATAGCTCGCTGTGCCTTTCACCGCCCAATGCGCGGTGGGAGGAACCGAGTTTCAGGACGGCCTTCCCGTGGAGTTGGCCTTCATCGGCCGCCCCGAGTCATCCGGGCCGATCCCACTCCGGGCCGGCTTCAGCTGCGAAGAAGGGTTGCGAGGACCCACGCCCCACTGATCTCCACGCGCTTGGTCGCCGTCAGCAGCGTCAGGGTGGACTGTTCCAACAAGGCACGCAGACAAGCGAGGGCCGTCGCCCGTTCGGGCTCGGTCAATTCCACCCTGTACAAGCGCTTGAACTCCTCAAACCGCTCGGGATCGTGAGCGTACCACTTCCTCAATTCCGTGGACGGGGCGACCTCCTTGCACCAGACGTCGAGCCTGGCGTCTGCCCTCCTGAGGCCCCGGGGCCAGATCCGGTCTACGAGGACCCTGGTTCCATCGTCGGGTGCCGCGTCCTCGTAGACACGCCGGACCCGCACGACCGATTCCGTCGCCATCGATCTAACGGGAGCGGAAGGTGCTTTCGCTCATGGCGCAGGGGGGGTCCAACCAGGCGATCTCCGAGAAGCTGTTCCTGACCGGCAAGACCGTAGAGTCCCATATCCATACGATCTTCATAAAGCTCCGCCTGACGCCGGTGCCGGAGGACCACCGGCGCGTGCTGGCGGTGCTCGCCTATCTCCGCGCCTGAACCAGGCTGAGCTGCGGCCCCCGTCCACTCGGCCCCTTGAGGCGGAGCCGTGTACGTCTTCCAGTAAGGCCGTGAGCGAGGTCACGACAAACAGCCCCAGACCTGCCAGGGACACTAGGACACCGCCCCATGCCACGACCATTGCCGGCCACCGCAGCGTGCCGTGCAGCCACGCATGCGGGACGTAGCCTGCCTCCGCCGCGGCCGTGAGCAAGCCGCCGACGAAGAGTGCCGCTCCGGCCAGCGTCCGGCGGTTGGTCCTGCGGGCGGCTCCTCGCTGCGGATCGTTGCCCCAAATGTCCCCTGGACCCAGTCCGTCATGATCGCTGCGGTAATCAGGATCCATCTGTTCGATGAAGGCCCACAGAGCGTCGTCTGGTTCGGGTATGTCATGGGACCACCCCGAGGCGGCGGCCCGCACGTAGCCCATGAGCGCCTCTCGGATGCATCTGCCCACGCTCGGGGTCGGGCGGATCCGGGACTCTTGAACCGCCCACCGCCAAGCGGCGAACTCCGCTCCGAGACGCTTCTGCCATGGAAACTTGAGTCGGGCCGCAGGATCGACGACGTGACCGATCTCGTGGAGGGCAAAGAAGTAACGACGCGGCGTCGCCACGTGCTCAATCCAGATCCGGGGCGGGATGCGGCCGATGCCGGGGCGAGACCGTACCTGCAACCCGCGTTCAGGGCCGAGAACGTTGATCGCAATGCCGTGCTTCCGGCAGAGCTGCCGAATATGCTCGGCCGCCAGGTCCATTGTCTGATCGTCGATGAGGTCGCTCATCGGTACCACCGCCTGACTGCAGGGACTCCCTCGCACGCCTCTCTGCTGCTTTTGAGCAACCGACGGCGCCGTCTGATACGCGTCGCGAGTCTCTGGCCCGTTTGCGTAGTGGTCCGGCGACCGAATTCACGCTGCAGGCATCAGGTGCCGAAGGTGCCGTAGGCGAACAGGACGCCACCGACCACCAGGATGAGCGCGGCCCCGACCAGTACCCGGGGGCTCCACTGTGCCGTGCTGTACTGCACCCGGCCCATCTTGTGCTTGCTGTTCAGGAACTCCTGGGCCGTCGGCGGCCGGCCGCCCCAGCGGCGGCGTTCACGAGCCCCGAGGAGGTAGGCGCCCAGCACCACGAGCGCACCGGCAACGATGGAGGCCCCCAGCGGTCCAACCGGGCGAAGAGCGGCAGATGCCAGCACGGCCGCGGCAAACATGCGGCCATCCTACGTCGTGGTCGTGCCCGGAGGTCCCCTCAGGAGGCGGACAGCGTGAATGCCGGGTTGGCCCCGACGCCGACCAACTCGGCGGACAGTGCGTAGGTGCCGGCGCCGGCGAGGGGCACCGAGGCCTGGAGGTCCAGGGCCTGGCCAGCGGCGAGGGTCGTCACGGCGGGCTGGGTGAGCGTGAGGGTCCGGAACGGCTTGCCGTTGTGCAGTACGGCGACGGCGACGGTCGGGCCCCCGTTGAAGTGCGCCGTCTGCCCGGTCCCGTTGGAGAGGTCGGCGTAGATCGTGGCCGACGTGTCGCCCGGCTGCGGCGGCATGCCGTAGACGGACAGCGTGAGGATGCCCGGCGCCCCCTTGTGGAACTGCTTGCTCGAGATCGCGGACCCCAGCCGGCCGGGGACGTACGTGAACGAGGAGTTGTTGGTGTTGACGTCGGCGGCCGCTCGGAGCACGAGTGACGAGTCGGGGCCGGCCCCGTGGCCCGTGGCGGCCGAGATGGCGACCATGGCAGCGACGAACATCACGGGCAGGGCCATGCCCAGGATCCGCGCGACCGGATGCCGGCGGCGCGGCTCAGCTTTGCGTTGCACGTCCGAACGCCATCCCGAGCCCGACTGCATCGGTCACTCCTCTTGGATGCCGGGCAGGCACGTTCTGATACACCTGCCCCCCCAAAGAGAAGGCTAGGAGTTGTTGGGTCCCGATGGAATGGTCCGGGGGGACCGTCTTTGCCGCCAGTAATACCTAGCCCGCCAGGAGAGGACCCGCGGGTAGGCTGGTCACGTCCCTGTCCACGATCTGTAACACGCCTGGAACTTGCCCGTAACAACCTCCCTTTAGCCTTCGGGTGCCGATCCGGGGGGAACGGAGGATTACGAACGGGCTCGTACGGCGGGAGCCGAGGAGGCACAGCCATGACGTCGGAAGCAGAGGCGAGGATCTCCTTCGTCCTACGTACCGTCGAAGAGCGCGGCATTCATTTCATCCGCCTGTGGTTCGTCGATGTCCTGGGCATGCTCAAGTCGCTGGCGTTTCCAGCCGCCGAGCTGCCTCAGGCGTTCCTGGAGGGGGTCGGCTTCGACGGGTCGGCCATCGACGGCTTCGCCAGGGTCCAGGAATCCGACATGTTGCTCAAGCCGGATCCCGAGACGTTCCAGATACTCCCGTGGCGACCCGAGACGCTGGTCGCCCGCATGTTCTGTGACGTCCTGACGCCGGAGGGGGCTGCGTTTCCCGGCGATCCCCGCCAGGTGCTGAAGCGCCAGTTGGGAAGGGCCAGCGAGCTCGGCTACTCGTTCTACGCCGGCCCCGAGATCGAGTTCTTCCTCTTCTCGTCGAACCGCAAGCCCAAGCCCCTCGACGCCGGCACCTACTTCGATCTGACGCCGCTCGACAGCGGGAGCGAGTTCCGGCGGCGGGTGATCGCCTACCTGGAGGCCGTCGGCATCCCGGTCAAGGAGTCCCACCACGAGGTGGCGGGGTCCCAGCACGAGATCGACCTGCAGCACGCCGACGCCCTGGCCACCGGCGACGCCATCACGACGTTCCGGCTGGCGGTCAAGGAGGTCGCCCAGGAGTCGGGCTACTACGCCACGTTCATGCCCAAGCCGCTGCAGGCCACCTGGGGCAGCGGCATGCACACCCACTTCTCGCTGTTCCAGGGCAACCGCAACGCCTTCTACGACGCCAGCGCCAACGCCCACCTCTCCAAGGTGGGGCAGGCCTTCGTGGCCGGCCTCCTGCGGCACGCCCGGGAGATGACCGCCGTGACCAACCCGCTGGTCAACTCCTACAAGCGGCTGGTCCCGGGCTACGAGGCCCCCGTGTCGGTGTGCTGGGGGGCCCGGAACCGCTCCGCGCTCATCCGGGTGCCGGGCACCAAGCCGTGGAAAGAGGACGCCGCGCGCATCGAGTACCGGGCGCTGGACCCGTCGACGAACCCCTACCTGGCCTTCTCCGTGATCCTGGCGGCCGGCCTCGAGGGGATCGCCGAGGGCTACGAGCTTGCCCCCGAGGCCGCGGACAACATCAACCTCATGCCCCCCCAGGAGCGCCTGGGGCTGGGGATCGCCTCCCTGCCTGGCGACCTCCACGAGGCGCTGGACGAGATGGAGGGCAGCGCGCTGGTCCGCAAGGCCCTGGGCGACCACGTCTTCGACTGGTACCTGGCCAACAAGCGGGCCGAGTGGGACGAATACCGGTCCTGCGTGAGCGAATGGGAGATCAAACGATACCTTCCTCGGTATTGACGGGGATCGACCCCGAGCCGGCCGCAGGGCGCCGCAAGCCACGCCTGCTGTTGGCGGGGGGCGACCGGCCGCGCATGACCGGCCTCGCCTCCGATCTCGACGCGCTCGGCTACGAGTGCCTGGCCGAGATCATCCACGACGACCTCGAGATCGGGACCGGGTGGTCGGCGGTGATCATCGACCTCCGCGCCTGGGCCACCGACGGGGTCGCCTGGTGCCAGCGGGGGCGCAAGGAGGGTTGGTTGGGGCCGGCGCCGGTGGTGCCCGTCATCGAGACCGGCCAGCTTCCCGAGCTCCAGTTCAGCGACGGGGTCTTCGACGACTTCATCGAGGATCCCTACACGCTCAGCGGGCTGGCGGCACGGCTGCGACTCGTTCGCTGGCGGTTCCAGCGAGAGGCTCCGGGCGCGCTCACGGTCCGGGACCTGGTCGTCGAGCCCGACAGCTACCGGGCCACGCTGCGGGGGACCCCCATCGAGCTGACCTACATGGAGTTCGAGCTGCTGAAGTTCCTGATGTCGCACCCCGGGCGGGTCTTCACGCGGGAGACGCTGCTCAGCCGGGTCTGGGGCTACGAGTACTACGGCGGGGTGCGGACGGTGGACGTCCACATCCGGCGGCTCCGGGCCAAACTGGGTGAGGAGCACGCCCGCTTCATCGAGACCGTCCGGGGCGTCGGGTACCGCTTCAGCCACGGCTAAGGGGGCGCCCCCAGGCGGAATCGGGGCGGAACCCAAAACGGCGTCCGAGCGGCCCCCGTGGGCCGATCCCGGCTATCATCGTGGTATCCGCCCCAGTGGAGCAGTCTGGAGTGCTCGGGTCCCTGTCAAGGACCAGGTCGCCGGTTCAAGTCCGGTCTGGGGCGCGAGCGCGTTATCCTCTGGCCTCATGGCGGGTTCCCGAGGGACACTTCGAGGGCCCAGCAGGGCCAGGTAGCTCAGGCGGTAGAGCACTCGGCTGAAAACCGGGGTGTCGCTGGTTCGATTCCAGCCCTGGCCACAACGGCTCCGCCCACGGGCGGAGCCGTTTGTGTCGCTGGAGGGTCCTACGGGCTCCTGGCCGTCACGTGCAGGACGGCGCTCATCGGCTGGATCATTACCACGAGGTGCGGCCCCGATTCCCGGACGGCCCCCCAGCCGTCCACGATCAGGCTGTAGTCGCCCGGCGAGGGCGGGGGCCAGAGCAGGGCGAGCGCCTCGTTGGAACGGAGGTTGGCGGCGGTGCGCCGGCCCGCGCCCGCCAGCAACCTGCCCTCGGACCACTCGACGGTGACCGACGCCGCATGCGGGGTGGCGTCCGGCCCGACGGTGAGGAGGTAGGGCGCCAAGCCGAACCGGGACATTGTGTCGGGAAGGTCCGGCAGCGGGACGGGAATGGACATGTGGGGCCATGGTAGCTCCCGGCGGCATTGATGGCCCCTTTTCGTTGCTGTCGAATACCGCTTTGGTACCTCAGAGCAACGAGATGGCCCCAGGGGCCCGAGACGGTCCGTCGCGTGGCCCTGAACGACGACTACCAACCCGTCAGTTCGCCCGTTCGACCGAGCGGACCTGCTCCCACCAGGCGGCGAGCCGTGCGTACCGGCGGCGGCTCTCCTCGACGTCGCCCAGCTCCATCGCCTCGAGGCACGCCCAGATCTCGCCGGCGGAGCGGTCCGCCTCCAGCTCGTCGGCCGGGAACAGTCCGGCGAGGTCCCAGTAGTCGAGCTCCAGGGTGGAGTCGGGGTCGAAGCCGCTCATCCAATCGGCCAGCTCGGAGACCGGCGTGACGATGCTTTCATCCATCCCGCCCTCCGTGAGGATCTCCGAGGCCCGGCGCAGGCGGGCGATCGCGAGGGCGAGATCTGTCTCGTACCGCAGCCGTACGGCGCCGCGCTCGCCTGCCCTCCCGGTCGGGCCGGCCCTGGGTAGGCCCCGCTCTGCGGTGAGGATCCGCTCGGCGTCGTCGAAGGCGGCGAGCCAGCGGAAGGGTACGTGCCAGGCGGCCGTGGCGACGCTGTCGCGGAGCCCGGGGTTCTCCCGCCGCAGCTGCTCCAGGCGGCTGGACGCCCGCTGTGCCTCGCTCTCGGGGACGAGGATGTCCGCCATGTCCCCGGGGACAGCCGTCCGGAACGCCAGGATCCCCGTGAGGACGCTCACCTGGATGCTCCACGGGCACACCAGCCAGCTCCCGTTGACCCGGCGCACGAAGGCGTGGTCACCCGGGACCGGGTACATCAGGCCGACGGCGCCGTGCCCACCGATGCCGTCGAAGGGCGTCTCCTTGTACGGCCAGACCGTCGGCAGGGGTGCATCCGACTCGATATAAGCGGCCCAGCGCACGCGGGCCTCCTCGGGAAACGACTCGAGGGGTTCGTACACGCGGAGCTGGCTGGACGGCACCATGTCCCTCCATTGTTCACGACGGCGGCCAAAACCGCGCCGCGCCGGGATTCGTGGGGCTTGGAACTACAATCTCGTGCGTGGATGTGTTCGACCGGGTCGCGGGGGAGGACTACGAGCAGGTCGTCTTCAACTACGACCGGTCGTCGGGGCTCCGAGCGATCATCGCCATTCATTCGACGGCCCTCGGTCCGGCCCTCGGCGGCACGCGCTTCTGGCGCTTCGAGTCGGAGGCCGCCGCACTGACCGACGCCCTGCGCCTCGCCAAGGCGATGACCTACAAGAACGCAGCGGCCGGCCTCGACCTCGGGGGCGGCAAGGCAGTGATCCTCGCGGAGGACACGGGGCCGAAGTCCGAGGAGCTCCTCCGTGCCTACGGGCGGTTCATCGAGACCCTCGGCGGCCGCTACATCACCGCCGAGGACGTCGGGACCACCGGCGACGACATGGACATGATCCGCCGGGAAACCCGCTGGGTGACCGGCATCTCGCCCGCCTACGGAGGCTCGGGCGACCCCTCCCCGGCTACGGCCTACGGGGTCATGCAGGGGCTGAGGGCCGTCGCGATCGAGCTGTGGGGTGAGCCGTCCCTCGTGGGGCGGCGCTTCGCCGTCCAGGGGGTCGGGAAGGTCGGCCATGCCCTGGTGGGTCACCTGGTCGGGTCGGGGGCCGAGGTCGTGGTCGCCGACGTCAACCGGGACCACGTCGAGCAGACGGTGGCCGACTTCCGGGTGGAGTCCGTCGACCCGGCCAAGATCCATGCGGTCGCCTGCGACGTCTTCGTGCCGTGCGCCCTCGGCGGGGTCATCAACGACCAGACGATCCCCGAGTTGCGCTGCACCGCCGTGGCGGGCGCGGCGAACAACCAGCTGCTGCGGCCCGGCCACGCCGACGTGCTCGCCGCGGCGGGGATCCTCTACACGCCCGACTTCATCATCAACGCCGGGGGGGTCATCAACGTCGCCGACGAGCTCAACGGCTACGACGAGCGCCGGGCCCACCTCAGGATCGAGAGCATCTTCGGCAACGTGGCCAGGGTGTTGGAGACGGCGAGGAAGGAAGGGGTCACGCCATCGGTGGCGGCCGACCGGGTTGCCGAGGCCCGGATCCGGGCCGTGTCGAGGATCCGCCAGATCCGGGGGCCGCAGGCCACGTCTCTCTGACGCCTACCCCGCGTTGGTCTGTTCCACGATGTAGTCGACGACATCCTCCGGGCGGCCGGCCCGGGCAAACGCCCTGCGCTGGCGAGCGGCCCCCGTGCCGTGCCGCAGGGTTCGCTCGACCAGGTCGGCGACCTCCTCCCGCTCGCCGAACTCGTCGAGTGCCGGGCCGACGAAGTCCAGGAGTGCGGCGATCATCCTCCGACTCGGCAGGGATCGCCGCCCGGTGACGTCGACGAGGTCCCCGTTCACGCCGTAGCGGGCGGCCCGCCAGGTGGCGGCTCGCAGCAGTTCCGGCCGCGCCGGGGGGGAGGGAATGCCGTCGAGGAACGCCTGGTGACAGGTCCGGGCGAGGGCTCGCAGGAGGCCGGCGACCATCGCTGCCTCGTGGCCGCTTGGGCAGAGGGACTGACACGAGAATTCCTGGGCGGCGGGCGGTCATGGGGGGGTCGACCACTCTTCGTGGTCACGTCGGATTCGCTATTTTCCCATGACACCGTTTTAGGAGTCGTGCAGAAGGCACGGACTCGAAGTGTTGCTGTTTGACCGCGCCTGGCGCGGTGAGAGAGCCAAAGATGCGCCGGGACCGCCCCCTAGGTAGGAGGGC
>WNEZ01002722.1_pt1 | contig 20639 bp, 20 predicted proteins | sample 5400521 | NCBI WGS metagenome assembly WNEZ01 (sample SAMN13153339, study PRJNA577476) | soil metagenome | isolation source: 120 cm saprolite under Douglas fir tree site 2 hole 1 replicate 1 | place: USA:California | collected 2015-04-18 | reverse complement strand
CTCAATCAGACCCGCTGCGGAGCTCGCATTGCCTTTGCCGAAAAAGCCGAGATTGATTGGAAAGGCGTCCGCAGCTTGAAGCATCGTCTGAAGATGCCAGGGGCCCGGCGTGCACGTCGTAGCGGTGGTACCAGCCGCCGGCCCCGTCCCGCCGCCCATCATTGTCGTGAGGCCTGAATAAAGCGCTTCCTCAATTTGCTGGGGGCAGATGTAATGGACGTGAACGTCGATGCCGCCAGCAGTGATAATCTTACTTTCCCCGGCGATCACTTCTGTTCCCGGTCCGATAATAATGTCTACATTCGGTTGAACATCGGGATTGCCAGCTTTGCCGATTCCAGCAATCCGACCGTCCTTAATTCCGATATCGGCTTTCACAATTCCCCAGTGATCGAGAATCAGTGCGTTGGTTATCACCGTGTCCACCGCGCCATCGCGGCGGGAACGCTGCGACTGACCCATCCCGTCGCGGATGACCTTCCCGCCTCCGAATTTCACTTCCTCTCCGTAGGTGGTGAAGTCCTTCTCCACCTCGATGATCAGGTCCGTGTCGGCAAGGCGCATCTTGTCGCCGACCGTTGGGCCAAACATCTGTGCGTAGGCAGCACGATTCATTTTGTGGGGCATTTCAACGCTCCCATCACCGCTTGGTTGAACCCATAAACCAGGCGCGCACCGCTGTAGGGGACAAGCGAAACATCACGGGACTGTCCTGGCTCGAACCTCACGGCTGTTCCCGCCGGGATATCCAGGCGATAACCGAGAGCAGCCTTTCGATCGAAAGAGAGGGCGGCGTTGGTTTCGGCGAAATGATAGTGGCTGCCCACCTGGATCGGCCTGTCGCCTGTGTTCGCGACTTTGAGACAAATTGCAGCTCGGTCCTTGTTCAGCACAATCTCGCCAGATGCTGGAAAAATCTCGCCCGGTATCATGTCAACCCACAATCGAAAAAATTCCGCCCAACACTGCGAGTCCGCCCAGCGCGCGCAAGGCGACCTTCCCGATCGAGCCTCCGGCGAAGCGCCCAAGCCCGATCCCGGCTACGTGAAGCCCAGCGGTAGCGAGCGCGAAACCGGCCGCATACGGAATCAGACTGGCCGCCGTACCGGGGCTTTCACCGCGAGCGCGACGAACAGCCCTAAAGTGACGATCGAGGACGATATGGCAGGCTCCACGAATGGCATCTGTAGGCCCAGGGTCGCTGCTGCAAAGCCTGCCAGCATCGTTGCCACGAAGGCCATCGGCCAGAGCCAGATCGCGCGGCCGCCCGTAAGCACAGCCCACAGACCGACAGCGACCATGGCGAGGACGTGGTCCGCCCCATGAAGAGGATGAGCAATCCCCACAGCGAAGGAATTGGTTTGCCCCACGCCGGTATGAGCGAAAGCAGGGGAGACGAGTGCTCCAGTCAAAGCAAGGCAAGTCAAGATCAAGCGCATCATTGGCTCCTTAGCGAATTGGATCGTGAATGCTCACGAGTTTGGTGTTGTCGGGGAACGTTGCTTCCACCTGGATCTCGCGGAGCATTTCAGGGATGCCTTCCATGACCTGATCGCGATTCAGGATTTTGCCGCTTTCGGACATGAGCTCAGCAACAGACTTGCCGTCTCGCGCGGCCTCCAAGACGAAATCTGTGATCAGGGCGACGCTCTCGGGGTAGTTAAGCTTTACGCCTCTTGCAAGGCGGCCGCGAGCGACCAGTGCCGCGAGCGCGATCATCAGCTTGTCTTTTTCGCGTGGCGTGAGGTTCATGAACTCCTCCGTGATCGGGCGCCCGTTAGCATGACCACATCTTCGGTACCCGGAATGGGCCTGGGCCAAACGCTCGGCTGAATTGCTGCAGAAAACTGCGCAAGGCAACTCTCAACTCGCTGGAGAGCCTGGTTGCAAAGCGAGCGACAATCAGCCCACCGACCAATGTCGCGGCGCACTGACAGCGCAGCGACGCAACAATGTCGCGCACGAACTCGAGTCGTGTCTCAACCGCGCGTCCGAAATAGATCAACGTTGCAACCGCTTTGCAATCCGAAAGCAGGGCTCTTCTGCTAAGCTGTGGAAACACCCCGTCGGTGACGCGGAAGCTATCCGCCCAGATCAACCTGCCGTCCTTCTTGACCCGCCAGCGATCGGTTATGTGTCCGCCGACCACTTCCTCACCATGCGCGGCACGCCCTAGCACAAGCGATTCAAGCGCAAGCAACTCCGCGCCAGACGAAACGTCGATTTCCGTGTCTCGACAAATGCGTCCCCAGTTGAAAACAATTGTTTCTTGAGGGAGCCACGCGAGTCTGGCGCCAGCGTGCGCTTTCAGCTTTGTCGCAATGTGTGCGGGTTCGTTCAATGCCCGGTAGACCTTTTCAGCCGCCTGCGAAGTCACCGCGATCGAAGCATTGGCCAGCGCCGTCACAGTGCATTCGAGCCAGTCTCCACCCGCAACACCGCCTGCGGTATTGATGAGAACAGCCTCTTCCACCGGGGCACCGCCCACCCTTGGAAACATGATCCGAATAGGAGACCGTTGAAAGACATCCGTTATGCAGGTGCCCTTTTCAGAGCCGCTCACGACGATGCGTCCGGAGCCTTCGGCGCGCTCCAAATCCTTATCGGACGGATGCGTCATTGACCTGCTTTCGATCTTTCCGTCGATGGCGATGCATCCAAGCATCGCATCTGCACGGCTGAAGACAACGGGTGCGGCGCAGCCGCTCGCGGGATTGCGCTCCAGGCGCGCTGACCAATCTGCGTCCCGCAAGCAGCTGCTCATCGCGCCCGCCTCGAACCGAGTCAGAATCCCGCCAAGCCTTGCGGGCTATTGTAAGGAATTCTTACGCTGGTAACTCGCGCAAGAGAACCATCCGGCCGTGTGGCGTAGCCGATTAGTTTCGAGGCGTTACCGTAGATCTGGTAGAGATACGCTCCATCCGGCGTCAGCCAGCTATCGCTCGGGCCGCTGCTAACTACTCCATTGATTGCTCGGAAAGTGCCATCCCCCCGGACCTTCGGGCTCGCGGGATCCTTCGCGATGGAGAGCACGGTGCCGTCGATGCGGAAGCTGCTTACGGTGCTGTAACCAAAGTTCGTCGAATAAACGAATCGGTCATCCGGGGAGACTGCCAGCCAGCACAGTTCAGAGGGTAGCCCTGCGCTCGTGTCGATCTGCACGAGCTTACTGATGACGTTGATTTTACCGTCTGCGTCGATGCGGCCCATGGCGACCCCGTCAGAAATGGCGAACCCGATGATGAAGGTATCCGGCCGGTTGTGCAGGAAGGCGATGTAGAAAGGAGAAGCGCCTCTGGCGTCGTAAAATGAGGGTTCGCGGAGTGCGCCGTCTTCGCCCACGGGGAATACGGCGATGCCGTCGGGGTCCGGTGCATTCGAAGCGATGATGTGCAGTGCGCCATCTTTGTGCGGGATCCAGAGAATCAATGAGCCGTCCGGATTTTTTCTACTGGGCAACTCGTCGAACGTGGTGCCTACAACGAGGAATTTCCCGTCGGGCGAGAGCAGGGCCATCGTTGCCCCACGATTGGGCCACTCCTTCGTGCTCACCGAGTATCGCTCCGGGCGTGCCGTGAGGTTGCCTTTCTCATCGACCGACATCAGACGGAGTTCGTCAGGGCCGAACGTGTGCAGCACGAAAAGTGTGCGACTCGATGGGGCATAGGCCACCGATTTAGCGCCACCGCTTGTTGGGTTCCCCGTCAGCTTGACGTCGAGCAGCGTGATCCGGCCTTCCTTATCTACAGCGAAGCTGGAGACGGAATTGTCGCCGGCGTTGGTAGCGAACAGAAAGCGACGATCCGGCGTGAGAATGACACTACCCGCACCCTCGAAGTCGTTCGGCCGGTTAACGTGGTAGATGGGGCTCAGTTCCCCAGAACCGGCACCGCCGGTCGCGACACGTTCCACCTCAGCAAGCGCGCCGCTCGTAGACCAGCGATAGTGCATGATCGCGTTGCGGGTCTCGTTCGTCTGCATGTACAGATGCCCGCCACGAGGATGCGGCCTACTCGTCGGATTCGACATCCGCATCTGCGAAATGCCGCGGTCCATCTGCGCAGCAGCATTTTCTGGCATCCCACATGCGACGGCGGCTACAATTACCGCCGCTATCATCTGAAGCGAACCTCGACGACTTACGCCCCACAGGAATGGATGAAAGTTTCTCGTCTTCTTGGACATGTTTATCTCCCGCTTAAACATTGATTCTTAGGAGGGCACGATCTTCGCGCAACGGGGGCGCCGATTTAACCTTTCGCCGTCGGCGATGCCTTGCCGGCAGCGATGGCGCCCCCTCGCGAGCGAATCAAAATCCCGCCAAACCCTCCGGGCTGTTGTAGGGGATGGCGACACTGGTAACCTCCTCCAGCGAGCCGTCCGGTTTGGTGGCATACCCCACCAACTTCGACGCATTCCCGTAGATCTGGTAGAGGTATTCACCATCTGGAGAAATCCAGCTGTCGCTCGGTCCGCTGCTGATGTCTCCACAAAGCCCCCTGAAGGTGCCATCGCCCTCGACGTCGGGGCATGCAGGATCCTTCGCGACTCTGATCTCGAGACCGTCGTCGATACGGAAGCTGGTGATGTTGCTGTACCCGAAAACCGTACCGTACAAGAGTCGGTCATCGGGGGACACGGACAGCCAGCAAAGTTCAGCGGCCGCGCCTCGCTTTGTGTTGATCGGTACGACCCTGTCGACGCCAATTCTGCCATCTTCGTCGATTCGGGCCAAGGCCACTCCATCGCTGACGGCATATCCGATGATGAACGTATCCGGCCGGCTTTTCAGGAAAGCGATGTAGAAAGGAGAAGCGCCTCCTCCATCTTGGAACGAGCCTTCGCTGAGCGTGCCGTCGGCATTGACGCGGTGGATTACTATGCCGTCGGGATCCGGAGCATTCGAAGCGACGAACTTTGGTTTGCCGTCCGGACCAGGCACCCAAAGAATTGGTGAACCGTCCGGATAGGTGCCGGAGATCGCAATGGGCAGATCGAACGTGGTGCCGACAAGCAGAAATTTCTCATCTGGTGAGAGCACACCCATAGTTGGAACACGGTGCGGCTTGTCTGGCGTGTTACACGTGTACTTCTCCATGCGTGGAGTAAGCTTGCCATCACTGGAGACCGACATGAGCCGGACATGATCGGGCCCGAACGAGTGCACAACATAGAGCATGTCCTTCGAGGGTGAGTATGCCAGCGATTTGGCAGTACCGCTCTTCCCCTCGATCGCATTCCCCGTCGGCTTTGTGTCGATCAGCCTGAGCTTGCCGTGGTCGCCCACGGCGAAGCTGGACACCGAATTGTCCCCTCCGTTCGTGGCAAACAGAAACTTGCGATCTGGTGAGAGGATGACGCTACCCGCGCCTTCAAAGGCGTTGGGCGCGCTCTCCTGACCGCTGATCGGCTTGAAAGTCCCCGAACCTGCACCGGCGGTGGCGACACGTTCCACCTCTGTGAGTGAATGATCGCGTTCTTGACCTCGTTGGTTTGCATGTAGAGATGTCCGCCACGATGATCCGACATAGTCATCCCTTTACCCATTTCAATAGACATACCTTTTTCCATCGGCATATTTGTTTCTCCTTTTGTTTGTGTGTGAACTGCGAACCTAATACCCTTTTTTGTCACGAAGTTGCGGATAGAACTGAATCCAGGTCATGTCGGTGTTTGCGACGTTCGCGATATGGCATCCTGCACATTCGGCCACAGGCCTTTCCGCGGAGGTCTTATCGTAGGGCAATGGGTGATGCCCGAAGGTGAAGAATCCCCAGCCGTTGGTCCCAGCAAACCGCTTACTGTCTTTCACCGACATGTCGATGCCGTTGTACTCACCGTTGAAATACCCGCGCCCAGATGGTTCCTTCCGAGACCCGTCTGGAAAAGTGGGTTTTAGAACCCGAGTCAACTCTTTGACGATGACCGTTCCTTCGGGAAAGGACCCGGTCTTCAGATAGGCATCGACATTTTTCTTTTCTATATATACATGATGATATTCGGGGAAGTTCGACTTGGTGCAGTTCGTTCCGTCCGCGTTGCAGTTGAACTTTCCATCATTGAGGCCCTCGGGAGTTAAGGGCGCGCCCACAAAAACCCATGCGCGATAGCCGGTTGGCGTCTTCACTCTGCCAGCAGAGTCATACACAGGGTACTCCCGGGTTTGAGCGAGAACGGGTCCCGTATTGAACAGGAACCAACTCGCAGCAAGCACACCAACTCCACCGACGATTCCCAACAGGTACTTTTGCATTGCAATTCTCCTTGTGAAGCGTTTTCAGAAACGAGTTTCCGCAGGGCCTTCTGCTTACTGCGATTTGAGGACCGGGTAACCCTGCACGTAAACCCAGTCTGTCGCCTTAGCTGGGATGTGGCAGCCCAGGCAGTCTTTTTTGAAGTCAGTTGCGACCTGCTTATCGGGCGCGTCGGACTTGAAGAGTGCCCATCCCCATCCATCACCCCACAGCGGATTGCTGGGATAGCGTCCTTTTGTGTCTTTGATCATCACAAACCACACTTTCGTTCCTGAAGCCCAATATCCGTCCCCGGTCGTCAGTTGAGCGTGAGCAGTGTCAAAGACCTCTTTCATCAATACGGTTCCATCGGCGAACTTTCCCGTCTTGCGGTAATACTCAGCCGTGCCTGGCGGCGCCCATACAGCGTGCAGCTCGTGGTCGCCATTGAGATCGACCACCGAGAACGTCCCAAGTGCTTGATAACGGTCGCGATAGTCTGCCGGCTTTCGAATGTTTCCCGCATTGTCAACCAGATCCCATCCGTTGTAGCTGCTGTCGCTTTGTGATTTGACTTGTCGATCCCCGGCCAAACTGATGAGCGTGAGAACGAGAATCGAGATGCGTGAACTCATGACTCCCGCCGGGCGATTCGATTGGGTTGTTGTGTCGGTTTCATGTTGTTGCCTCCTTGCACGTTGGGGGCCAACGTCGAAAACGCAGCATTCGGCTGCCGATGCGCGTCACTCAACGCGCGTCATCGCAGGCTGCGTTTAGCTCGCCGCCGATCGCGTGTCGCGACGACGTCTCCGTGTTGCAATGCCGTCTCCGGGTCGCTACACCGACACCACGAGTTCAGCCGGCTCGTCCCCTCATGGCTATGATTCGCTCGCGTGCGTCAGCGGGCAGCACTGCGCCGTTTCGGTTGTTGTATTCCGTGCGCGAACCGGGAGCGGTTTGGTACCGCGGTGAACTGCCGGCGCTATGAACGTAGCGTCACGTTCGAAGAAATAGGGGCATTCGACACAGGCGCGAGGGTAGAACTGGACTGCGCCAACCAAAGCGACTGGCAACAGCAGCGCTTTACGGCGTCTCCATTTGCTCGCCGACGGCGATTGGGTGCGCCATGACGGTCTTGAGGCTCTCGGGATCGAGCTGGCGTTCCCAGCGGCTCACCACGAGCGTCGCGAGGCCATTGCCGATCGTGTTCGTCAGCGCGCGGACTTCGCTCACGACTTGTCGATCCCGAGGATGATGGCGAGGGACAGGATTGGAATGTCCGGAACCGCCGAGGTGAGGATCGCCACGCCGAGGATCGCGACGTCTCCGTGTTGCAATGCCGTCTCCGGGTCGCTAAACCGACACCACGAGTTCAGTCCAACACAGCAACTGATCTCGCGCGGCGGCACTGGACTCGAGGGTAAGTCCTATTTCAGCAGTGGCATTCCTTGTGCAGGGGAAGTCGGTATGGCCATCACCTCAAGAGGCTTTTCCGGTCGACGTAGCGCGGAAGCTGGGAAGCTACCGCCAGGGCAGTACCTGACCGCCACCTTCCCCGTCTTGTCTGCAGGGCCGACGCCAAACGTGCCGCTCGACCGGTGGGAGTTTGTGATCGACGACGGCACTAACGTTTTGCGGCGATGGGATTGGAAATCGTTTCGCGACTTGCCCTCCGAGACCTTCACGACTGATATTCACTGCGTTACGCGCTGGTCGAAACTCGGCACAACCTGGGAGGGCGTTTCCCTCGATACGCTGTTTGCAGGCCTAAAGACCGACGCGTCCTATACGCTCGTGCGTTCCTACGGTGACTACACCACAAATGTGCCTCTAAAGGACCTGACGAACCACCAGGCGTGGATCGCGTTCCGATTTGAAGGCGAAGATCTTGCGCCCGAACACGGTGGCCCCGCGCGTCTTCTTGTCCCTCATCTTTATTTATGGAAGAGCGCGAAATGGGTGCGGGGCATTACGCTGATGCAGCGGGATAAACCCGGCTTTTGGGAAAGCCTCGGCTACCACATCTATGGGGACCCCTGGCGAGAACAGCGTTATTCGGACGACAAGTGATGTGGCGTGTTGGAAAGGTCGTAGCTCTTCACGACGAAACGGCGATGGCACGGACGATCACGCTCGAAGTTCCGGATTGGCCGGGTCACCTCGCAGGCCAGCACGTTGACGTGCGCTTGACGGCCTCGGATGGATACTCTGCGGTGCGGTCATACTCGATCGCCTCTGCGCCGAACTCCGAGCGGCGCGTTGAACTGAGCGTCGAACGATTATCGAACGGCGAAGTCTCACCCTATTTGACGCGAGAGCTCGTAGTTGACGATCGTCTGGAGTTGCGAGGCCCGATCGGCGGCTGGTTCGTGTGGCGCCCCCAACAGACTGAGCCGATCCAACTCGTCGCAGGGGGCTCCGGCATCGTTCCCCTGATGGCGATGATTCGTTCGCGTGCGTCAGCGGGCAACACTGCGCCGTTTCGGTTGTTGTATTCCGTGCGCGAACCGGGAGCGGTTTGGTACGGCGCTGAACTGCAGTCGCTATTAGACCGCGATCAATCTGTGAGCGTTACCTACGCGTACACGCGAGCCGCTCCGAAGAATTGGCCGAGACCGCCCAGCCGTATCGACGCGGCTCTGATCGCGAACACGACCTGGCCCTCAAACCTGGTTCCGACTTGCTACGTTTGCGGCCCCACATCATTCGTTGAAAGTGCTGCTGGCCTTCTTACCGCCTGCGGCAACAGTCCTGATAAGATCAGGACGGAGCGTTTTGGCCCCACGGGAGATCGACGATGAGCTCACAGACATACGATCACCTTGACGGTGACTATCTTGACGGCAACGCGGCCGCCGGTGAATTGAGCAAAATATTCACCATGGACGTTACTACCGCATTGGGTCAGTGTGCGCAGTGCGGCGCAACAGGACGCTTTGCCGAGGCGCATTTGTACATGCGATGTCCCGGCGTGGTGGCACGGTGCGCCGTTTGCGAGCACGTGCTCCTTCGTCTTGTAAGTGTTCGTGAGCGCGTATTCCTTGACGCGCGTGGCATGACATACCTGAGCCTCGACACATCACAACTCCAGGACTCCGGCAAATAGCTCGGATTTTGGATTCTCGGACGAAGTCTGTCCCGTCCGAGCGCCGGTCAGCGTAGATCTCAGTAGCCAGAGATCTCCGGGAGCTCATTCAGCCGCTAGTTGCCATCGCCCCTCGTTCTCGCGGTTCTGGTTCAGCTCATTGCTGTCGTTTTGCCGGATCGGCCGAAAGATTCCCAGCTTCTTCATTTTAGTAATTAGAGTGGTCCGCTTTAGTCCCAGCCGGGCGGCTGCACCACGGGGTCCTCCGACAACCCAACCTGCCGCCTGCAGTGTCTGCAAGATCAGGGCTCGTGTAGAATCGCTCAACGTGCCGGGTGCAGGAGCTACCTTCACCGGATTCTTGTCCGATATCGGCAAAGGATTTGGAAGCACTCCGTTGGTTGACCGAATCACGGCACGTTCGATCAAATTCTGAAGTTCCCGCACGTTCCCAGGCCAAGAATACGAAGCGAACGCATCCAGCGTTTCCTCCGGTATATCGTTAATCCGCTTACCCATTCGCCGGCCAAAAATCTCGACAAAATGTGAGACCAACTGTGGAATGTCTTGGCGGCGCTCCCGCAATGGCGGCAGCACGACGGGAAAGACGTTTAGACGGTAGTAGAGATCACTGCGGAATTCTTTCCGCTTCACCATCTCGGTGAGATCGCGATGTGTCGCCGCAATCAGACGGACGTTGATGCGATGCGTCCGGCCGCTTCCCAGACGCTCGAACTCCCTCTCTTGGAGGACCCGCAGCAGCTTAGGCTGTAGTGCCAGCGGAATGTCTCCGATTTCATCGAGGAACAGCGTCCCGCTGTCCGCCATTTCGAAACGGCCAATCTTCTGCGCGACCGCTCCGGTGAAAGCGCCCTTCTCGTGCCCAAACAGTTCGCTTTCCAATAGGTCGAAAGGAATGGCTGCGCAATTGAGCTTGATGAAGGAACGCCCGCAGCGTGGGCTCATTTGGTGAATGGCGCGGGCGATCAACTCCTTACCTGTACCCGTCTCTCCAAGAACCAGCACGGTGGAATCGGTCGGTGCCACTCGTTCCACCTCCGCGAGTACAGATTCCAGAGCAGGGCTGTTGCCTATGATTTGTTCAAATCTATAATCGCCGCAATTCTGTTCACTTGACGGAACTCTGTTGACATTTTCCATAACTCACTCCCCAGAGGCCTTCTGTAAACTACAAACGCGGAGCTCACTCCTAGTCATGCGGTCTCCGTACCGCCTTTGTCGTGTGTAAGGCTGAACGAATGGCTTCGAGTAACTGCTCGTCACTAAAGGGTTTGCCTAGGAATGCGATCGCACCGGCTTCCATTGCTCGCCGACGGGATTCTCTTTCGTCGTAAGAGGTGATGAAAATGATAGGAATGCCGGAGCCCTCAGCAGCCAGGTGGCTTTGGAGCTGCAATCCATTCATCCCCGGCATCTGTACGTCAAGGATGAGACACGAGGTATCGTCCCGTAGGCGGGATCTCAAGAACGTTTCGGCCGATTCAAAGGCAGCCGCTCGAAAGCCGAAAGATTCGATCAGTCGGGTTGTGGTCCGACGGACGGACTCATCGTCGTCAACTACGGAAATGAAATTCCTTGCCACTCTGAATTCCTTCTCAACTCACACTATTCGCAGATGAGAAGGAATCTAATGTGGCGTTGGTAGATCTACCGTCGCAGAAAGGAGACTGCGGGTAATGCTTTCGTTTACGAGGCCGAGACGCCCTTAAGCTTTTCGATCATTTTCACGAGCTCGGCGAGCGATTGCGCGTGCATCTTCTCCATTGCCCGGCTCCGATGAACCTTCACGGTATTTTCTGCAGTTCCGAGTTGACCAGCAATCTGCTTGTTGAGCATGCCCGAAACGACCATGGAGATCACCTCTTGCTCGCGAGGAGTCAACGAGTGAAAACGCTGTTCCAGCTCTGCTATTTCGTGCTCCCGTTCGCGCATCGCACGAGCTCGGTCCAGCGCGATGCGAATGGCATCCAGGAGATCCTGGTCCCGGAACGGCTTGGTAAGGAATTCGACAGCCCCAGCCTTCATCGCGCGAACACTCATTGGAATATCACCGTGGGCGGTGATAAAGATTATCGGGATATGAATGTTTCTCGCTGCAAGCTCGCCCTGAAAATCAAGTCCACTTAATCCACGTAATCTGACGTCGAGCACAAGACAACTGGCCACATCTGGCGGTTTTCTTTGCAAGAAGCTGTCAGCCGAGTCAAAGGTCACAACCTGCAGACCTACGGTGCTGATGAGAAACTTGACCGAAGAACGTACTGATGGATCATCATCAATAACGAAGACGACGGGGGCGCCAGTCATAAGGGACTCTTGGCGGCTACCGGCAGGGTGAAGGAAAACACAGCGCCGTGGGGGAAATTGGGCGCGGCCCAGAGCCGTCCGCCATGACCTTCAATCAGCGAGCGGCTGATGCGTAGACCCATCCCCATACCGTTCGCTTTGGTTGTAAAGAAGGGAGTGAAGACGCGATCTGCTTTTGAATCGAGGCCAGTGCCCGAGTCGCGTACCGCAACCAGTATGTCCCCAGATTCTTCGATCCGGGATTCCACCCAGAGTAGCCGAGGTCGATTTGTTATCGCAGTCATGGCTTCGATGCCATTCACGATCAAGTTCAGCAGGACCTGCTGCAACTGGACGCGATCGGCCAGCACGAGCGGAAGTGCGTCGGTCAATTGGCGTTCGAGCCGGACTCGATTCTCATCAAGCGCGCGACCAACTAGGGCCAGCACCTCCTGAATCACCTCGTTTAGGTCCAATTCGTTCTTTTCGGCAGGCGTTTTCTTTATGAATGCGCGGATCCGAGCTAGGACAGCGCTTGCGCGAGTACCATCGGCAACGATTTCCTCGAGAGCCCGACGCAGAACTTCAGGTTCGAGATTACGAGCAGCGAGCAGTCTCAAGCACGCGTTGCCGTTATTGGTTACGGCGGTCAGAGGTTGATTGACCTCATGGGCTATCGACGCTGTCAGTTCGCCCATGGTTGTCAGCCTGGAAACCCGGGCAAGCTCCACTTGCGTCATCTGCAAAGCTTGCTGTGCCTCCTCCGCCTGCTTTCTTTCACTGATGTCGCGGATAAAGCCGGTAAATACCCGATGCCCCTCCTTGCTCAGCTCTCCAAACGAGACTTCCACCGGGAACTCCTGTCCATTTTTGCGCAGGCCGGTGAACTCGGTGCCTTTCCAGTTGATATGCCGCTGGCCGGTCGCCAAGTAGCGTCTGAACCCATTCTCGTGCAGCTTCCCGAAGGATTTCGGCATTAGTACGGTCAAAGGTTTCCCAATCAACTCCGTCGACTCATAACCAAAGATTCTTGAGGTGGCGGGATTGGCAAACTGAATTGCACCGCTCTCGTCCGCGCTGACCACGGCATCATTGGCAGTTTGAACCACAACCCGATACCTCTTTTCGTTTTCTTCGAGATCGGCGTAAAGGCGCGTATTCTCCAGGGAGATTGCGGCCTGGGAGGCAAGCAGTTTCAGCACCGCGATCCGGATCGGAGTGAAGACGTGCGGAGTCAGGCTGTTTTCGAGGTAGAGTACACGAATGAGTTTGCCCTGATGGATCAGTGGCAAGCAGAGAATGGAGCGCGCGTGACGTTGGCGGATGTACGGATCCGCAGAAAAGGGATTCTGCGCTACCGCATCGTCGAGAATCACGCTCTCCTTGGTACGCGCAACATGGTGGACGATCGATTCCGGCACCGCGCCTACGACCGCTTCCGCTTGGTGAACGATGATCGTGTCCCCGCTGGTGGTAGCTTCCGCTTCGATCCGCTGCTCATCCCCTCGCGGTAGAATCAACAAACCTCGCTCAGCGCCCGCGTGCTCAATCGCTGTGCTCATCAGCGTGTCGATCAACTTATCCAGAACCATCTCGCCCGACACGGCTTGCGAGACCTTGATCACCGTAGCTAGATCCAGGTGTTCGACGGGCGCCCCGATCGTGCTCGTCGGCCCGGGCACTGCCTCTTCGTCTCGGAGGTGCGGATATAGCTCTTCGAGTTGCCGAACCTTACCAGCGGCTCCCCAACGGACGTAGCCATAGCGGGCGTCCCGCAAATAGGCATACGCAATCTTCTCGAAACCACGTGCCGCGTAGAATCGCGCGGCGAGTTCATTGGCGAGCGCCTCATTGTGGACAAAGCCGTTTGCGTGCGCCGAGCGGATCGCCTGCTCGTACAGGCGCATGGCATCGAGGTGGCGGCCTTCTATTCGTGCGATCTCCGCGCCTACCAATGCCGCGCGATTTTCGAAGTTGTCCGGGCAATTCTCCGCCCATACTTGCAGCTGTCTGTGGTGGGCGGCCAGAGCCACGAAATGCTGCGGTCTCTGGTCCGGTAATGCGGAATCCAAGGATGCCGCGCGGGACAGGCCACCATATAAGTGATACTCCGCCATTTCTAAATTTGATGGTGCTGTCGAGAGCAGCGGTTCCGCCTTCAACGAGGCATCGAGAGCGGAAGCATAGTCCCCGGTAAGGAACCGAGCTTGCAGTTTTCGGATCCAGTAAAAGCACTCGGGTTGGCCCGGTGCCGCGCTATTCGCCAAATGGCGCTCGAACCGAAGCTCCTCGAACTGCGCATCGTCAAAGGAGCCGAATTTCGGCGTTAAGCCGCGAAGGGTCCGGATAAGCCCGAGCTGAACCGTGATCATGTCAGTGACAACGCCAAACCGGGCCTTCTGCGCAAACCCGATGCCATTTTCGGCTTCACGTTGCACCTCCACGAGCGGATCTCCCGCTGCCAAAAGGTTTGTGTTCAGGTTGACGCAACTGTAGGCTGCAAAACAGAGATCGCCGATCTTGTTCGCGACCTCGAACGTCCGACGTATCAGGTCTCGGCCGGCCTGGACATGCTTCGTCCATGGCACCACGTGACTTCCGAAGACCATATAGGTCCTGGCCTGGAAGCGTTTCAATCCGCGTTTTTCAACCAGTTCGTAGCCGAGCCGGCCGAATTGAAATCCGGCCTTGTAGTTGCCGAACTTCGGTCCGGCTATCTGACCAAGCCATCCATAGGCAACACACGAACCGTCGCTGCTGCCCCGCTCGAGACTGAGATTGACCGCCCTGCAGATGGCCAGGGAAAGAAGGTTTGCGTCCGTAAACAATGCCGGCGGCAACACCTTGGTCAGAACGTCCAGTGTGGCGACGGACGCCGGATCGTTCATCAAGGGCAGCTCAATAAGCTGCTCAATCGTACGGCTCCCCAGCTGTGACCAGATCCGCTCGTATTCCCGCCGTCCTTCCTCTTCTGTCGGATGCGCCGACCATTCGATGCCCAAATGCCGGAGGTAGTCGAGACCGACGGCAACCGCGCGGTCGCCCTGATCGAGGATCATGTACAGATCCATGCGCAAGCAGGTGACGGTCGCTAGTTCGACCGTGTTCACGGCGCGGGATGAAAGCATTGTCAAGCGCTCTTCGGCAGCCGCCGACTGGCCAGTCAGGAACTCGCATTCGGCCCGGTGCAATTCCAGGAGGAAAGTGAGCTCATGCCGGCGCTCCCAAGAATCGTCCAACAGTGCTGCGCCCGCGATGAGATACTTGAGGGCTGAGGTATAGGCTGTGGAGGCCTTGGCGCGCTTGCCCGCGATCAGGTTGAGCTCGGCCAGTTGCTCACGTTCGTCTCGTGAGGTGATCAAGGCTGCACCGCGGTTGAGCTGATTGACTATCTCGAAGATCCGCTCCTCCCGCTTCTCTGGAAGAGTGTGCGTCACGAGCAGTCTGCCTATTCGGAGATGGGCCTTGGCGCGCGATTCTTGCGGAATCAGAGAATAGGCTGCTTCCTGGACACGGTCGTGGAGGAACTTATAGGAATCTTCCGAGCGGAAGATGAGGCCTGCTCGGACCGCTTCCCAAAGCTGACCGTGCATTTCCTCGTTCGATTCCTGGTAAGCCATTTGCAGCGTTGTGAAGTCCGCGCTGTTCCCCAGGCAGGCGAGCTGCTGTAATGCGTTCTGGGTTTCGACGGAGAGCCGGTTCAACTTCCCGACCAGAAGGTCCACCACATTATCGGTATAACCCTTCGCGTGAATGCGATTCAGGTCCCAAGACCATCGCCCTTCGCTATGATCGAAAGTAAGCAACGCTTCTTCAGCAAGCGCAGAAATAAACTGAATGGCGAAAAATGGATTGCCAAGAGTCTTGTCGTGGATCAGTTGCGCCAACGGGGTGGCACGCTCGGGATCGCAGTGAAGAGAATCCGCAATTAACTGTCTCAAGTCTTCAAGGGCCAGCGGCGCAAGGACGATCTCCTGCACTGTCGCTCCAGCCTGTCGGATCGCTGCCAGCTTGCGCATCAGGGGGTGGGTGGGATTGACTTCGTTGTCCCGATAGGCGCCGATCAACATCAAGTGCGGCACGTCCGCGCGGATCAACAGATCTTCCATCAAATCGACCGTTGCCGCATCGAGCCATTGCAAATCGTCAAGGAACAGGACCAGCGGATGCTCCGGCCGCGCGAACACGCCGATAAATCGACGGAATACCAACTGGAAGCGGCCTTGCGCGTCCTGTGGCGGAAGCTCAGGGACCGGTGGCTGTTCTCCGGTGATGAGCTTCAATTCTGGGACGAGATCCACAATGAGCAAGCCATTCGGGTCTAACGCCTCATGAAGGGCGTCGCGCCACTTGCTCAGCTCCTCTTCGCTCTTACTCAGAAGTGGACGGATCAGGCTCTGCAAGGCTTGCGCTAACGTGGCGTAAGGAATGTCGCGCTTGTACTGATCGAATTTGCCCGAGGCAAAAAGGCCGCGCGGCGGAACCAGTACTTTGTGGAGCTCGTTGACGACGGAGGACTTGCCGACGCCGGAGTATCCGGAAACGAGCACCAATTCCGGCCTGCCGCCGGCCACGACGCGATCGAAGGAGGCGAGCAGCTTCTCGATCTCGCGTGCTCGGCCGTACAATTTCTCGGGAATCAATAGCCGGTCTGGCGTGTCGTGTTCGCCAAGCGGGAATTCGTCGATTCGGCCCTGAATCTCCCATTGAGTAAGGCACCGTCGAAGGTCACTTTCTACGCCAACCGCCGTCTGGTAGCGTTCTTCAGCAGTCTTGGCGAGCAGCTTCATGATGATTGCAGAGACAGCACCCGGCAGATTCTTCACCCTCTCGCCGGGCAGCACCGGTTGCCGCGCAATATGGCAGTGCACCCATTCCATGGGATTGGAAGCGGTAAAGGGCAGACTACCGGTCAGCGTTTGGTAAAGCGTGACGCCGAAGGCGTAGAGATCGCTCCGGGAATCGATGGAACGGTTCATTCTGCCGGTCTGCTCGGGAGCCATATAAGGGAGCGATCCGGCGATGAACTCGGGAGGCTCGGGCGACTGACGTTCGCGGGGAAGGCGCGAAGCAATCCCAAAGCCCGTGAGCCAGACCTGACCGGTCGTGGAGTCAACCAGGACATTGGAGGGCTTCACGTCTTTGTGGATCAGTTGTCGCTTGTGTAACTGGCTGAGAGCAGTTGCGAGACCAATGGCGAACCGTAAAAACTGCGCCATTTCCATCGATCCTTGGATGAGACCATCGAGGGGCGCACCGCCAGGATCCTCGAGCGCGAGCATCGTGCGCCCGCTGTGCTGTGAGATGACGAGGGGACGAACCGCCCATACTGGGTCCAGTTCGGCTCGGAACGAGTATTCGTGCTCTATCCGCTTAAGACTTTCCGGCGCAGGGCGTGTTGAGATGGGCGTCCGCACCAGGACGGACGGTATGTCTGCTTGATTCCGGTGCCGGGCCCGGTACAGGACAAACTCCTCATCCTTGAGGATAGGTTCGAGCACGTATTCCTGAACGCTCCACGACGATTCTCCTCCCCCTTCAGAGATCTGCCCCATGACTACCTATAGTGGTAGTCCGATCGACTCGGCAGATCAATTCGAGCTGTCCAGGTACAGCTAGCGAGACATCCAGTAGCCAGGTCACCGCCGCCCGTGGGCAACGGCAACAATCTGCACTGTGGATCGGATGAACTGCAGTGCTCGTCGAACGGGGATCAGAGCGGGCACGTCGAGAGGACCGACGTTTACCTCATGGTGCGCGATCAGCCCGGGGCACGAGGGCGCCAATCGGCGGGAGCCTTTGGTTTCAACTTCGTTCGCTTTCCAATAGGCCAAAGGGAATGGCCGCGCAATTGAGCTTGATCAAGGGGCGCCCGCAGCGTGGACTGATTTTGTGAATGGCGCGAGCGATCAACTGCTTGCCCGTACCCGTCTCTCCAAGAACCAGCATGGTGGAATCGGTCGGTGCCACAGAGGCTTTCTGTAAACTACGAACGCGGAGCTCACTCCCTAGTCATAGTTCTCCGTACCACCTTTGTCGCGCCGTAAGGCTGAGCGAATGGCTTTGAGTAACTGGTCGTCGCTAAAAGGCTTGCCTAGAAATGCGACCGCACCGGCTTTCATTGCTCGCCGACAAGATTCTTTTTCGTCGTAAGCGGTGATGAAAATGATCGGAATGCCGCAGCCCTCGGCAGCGAGGTGGCTTTGGAGCTGCAATCCATCCATTCCCGGCATCTGTACGTCAAGGATGAGACACGAGGTATCGCGCAGTTGGCCAGACCTCAGGAAAATTTCGGCCGATTCAAAGGCGGCCGCTCGAAAGCCAAAAGATTCGATCAGTCGTGTTGTGGTCCTGCAGATGGACTCATCGTCGTCAACCACCGAGATCAGATTCCTTACCACCTCTGAATTTTCCAATCGCCTGAAGGTATTCTCGGACGCAGAACAAATCTATTGGGCGTTGGTACACCTAGCATCCCAGAAAGGAGCATGCGCGTAATGCTTTCGTTTACGAGGCCTTTTCGATAATTCTAAAGAGCGGCCGTGGCGCGGCCGACGCCGCGAGAGGCACCCGTAACAAGTGCTCTTTTCCCGGACAGATTAGTCACAACATGGCCTCTTGTGAGTAATTCAACAACGCTGCCGGGCCCGTCACTTGCCGACCGTTTCAGCGATCTTCCCCTTGGAAGCCGGGGCGCGCTGACCAGCGGTGAGGGTCTGAGCGTCGAAAACGACCTGGGCCACAGTTTTGTCGACGGTACTGAATCCATCGTCGACTTTGCGCTGCTCGGTGCGCGGGTTCAACAGACACTGCCCTGTACTCTTCAGATAAGTCTTCCACAGAAAGGTGGCGTCTTCAGCGCAAACGATGGGTTCGGACGCGCTCCGATAAAGCACCTGCTTGTGGGCTGAGTCATAATAGAGGCCTTCGACCATCTTCATGATCACCTCTTCCGTCGGTGGCGCTTCGCTGAGGGACTCGGTGGTCACCTTTACATCAATCCAGGCTCGACCCAGTTCGCGGTTCACCGCGAAGTCTGCTGAGACTTCCTGGTGCCAATTGTCGAGGGGTGCCTCGAAAACAATGATCGGCGCGGCATTCGCGACTCCGAGAAAAGACCCAACCACTAATCCAACCACTGTTAATTTGTTTCTGAACGATTTCACAGTTTCTATCTCCCTTGAGATTGATAGAAGCACTTCGCGTGCCAGCGTTCTTCTGAACCGCGTCTTTCGCACCTTCACGGTTCTGTTGACGCGATGTGCAGCGCGAAAGAGCGTTTACGAGTTTTGGGAGCCTATTCGCTGCGGCAATCTCGGGACAGGAGATCAGTTACGTCCTTGGGCTCAATCGTCGGTGTCGCGATAGCAACACGGAGACGTCTGCCCGTCACACAATCAACACCGCTCCGATGGAGACCAAGCGACGAACGAAGGTCATTCCGCAATGTAGATACTATGGGCGTTCCGCAGGTTTTGGCGATAGCGTCAACAGTTTACTGGAAGGGTTCGTCGGTGATTGCGACGCGCCATCTTCATTCATGGGCCTCGGCTTGGGTGGGCAGCGTGAACTGAAAAGTTGCGCCGCGTGGGGAGTTGTCGGCAGCCCACAAGCGGCCGCCATGCGACTCAATGATGGATCGGTTGATCCGAAGCCCCATGCCGGTGCCGTGAGGCTTGGTGGTGAAAAATGGATTGAAAGTATCTGCTCACGATCGTCGGAATGATATGCCGATGCCCAACCCCACCCCAGCCCTTGCTCCAGTGTCATTCCCGTGTACTCCAACCACCGTTGATTAATAAAGTCGATCGCGCCGTCTGGTCGCGCGGTCCAGAGTAGTCACGGTACCGCATCGATAATCAGTCGAACCTGGTGTGCGGCCTCCTTTGCGGCCGTGACGTCCATCACCGCTCCGGCAAACTCGATGCTGCCCGATCCGTCGCTTAAGGGATGAGCCACCACGTGAACATATTTGACGGAACCATCTGGCATCACCAAGCGATATTCATGCTCAAAATTCTTCCCATCCTGCGTCGCGCGCTCGATCGTTTCTTTCACCAGGGCCACGTCGTCCGGATGAACCCTTTGGAGGACAAGCTCCACGGTCGGTATCGTGGTTGGCTCGTACTGGAAGATTCGAAAGGTTTCCTCTGACCAGATGATCTCGCCGGTGGAAGGCCTCCAGCCGAAGCTGCGAGTGTGGCTCAGACGCTGCGCCTCGGCGAGGTAAGTCTCGCTCTTTCGGAGCGACTCCTCGGCTCGCTTACGTTCGGCCTTTTGTGTGGCTTCACGCAGCGCACGCTGCACCGACGGCACAAGCCTCGATAGCCGGGTCTTTAGAACGCAATCGGTTGCGCCAATCTTGAGCGCTTCAATCGCCACCTCTTCCCCGAGCGTTCCGGAAACAAAGATGAACGGCACATCCGGGCAGGCTTTCATTGCGAACTTCAATGCGGAGATGCCGTCGAACGCGGGAAGGGTGTAATCCGCCAGAATCAGATCGATTCCGCCTTGCTCGACGGAAGTCAGGAAGTCAGCCTGAGTATCGACCCGCCTTACTTCACAGACGATGCCTTCCGTCTCGAGCAGATCCTGAATGAGCTTCGTGTCCTTGGGATCATCCTCGATCGATAGAATCCGCAATGGGCGCCGCATGTTTTCTTCCCGACGACACTCACTTCCTGACGGTTCCAGGCGGCGGCTCGTTAATCACGGCCCAGATCCTCGTTCTCGCGGTTCTGCTTCAGCCCAGTGATGGTTTTGCCGCCACACCAGTGGATCAGGAACTCAAGTTTTGGCTTTCATCGACTTGACGAGATCTGCTGCGGAGGCGCCTTCGAGCGCGAGGCCGTAGCCAACTTCCCGCACAATACGTTCCTTCAACGGTTGGATGAAGTGGACGCGAGTGTTGCGGCGCGTGACTTCCGGAGCTTTCAGGTAGAGCGACGCCAACTCACGAGCCCGAGCGAGTGCTTTTCCATTTGGCACAACCTCGGCAACCACTCCCCATTCGT
>WNEZ01002322.1_pt1 | contig 20639 bp, 17 predicted proteins | sample 5400521 | NCBI WGS metagenome assembly WNEZ01 (sample SAMN13153339, study PRJNA577476) | soil metagenome | isolation source: 120 cm saprolite under Douglas fir tree site 2 hole 1 replicate 1 | place: USA:California | collected 2015-04-18 | reverse complement strand
CGGCGCTGCTGCAGCAACAGCACCAGGAGCGCTCCCGTAGCCGGCCAGGCGGTCAGCGCGTGCGCGCCGTCGGCGCGGGTCCACACCCAGCCGAAGAGCAACACGCCCGTGATCAGGAACGCGAGCGCGGCGGCCATCTCTGGGCGGGGGAGCTTGCGGAGCCAGAGCGTGCGGACGGCCCAGATCCAGGTGAGGGCGAAGGCGCCGGCCATGACGGCCACCACCGGGCCCTCATGGCCCTGGCCGAGGGGGATGTGCCGCGCGCGGGCATACACCGTGACCGTGGACTGCACCAGCTGGACGTAGATGGGCGACGGCCCGGCCACCAGCACCACCGGACCCCAGAGGAGGGTGACGCCGAGGCCCGCGGTGGCGACATAGGCGAGCAGCGGGCCCGGGCGCCTCTCCAGGCGAGCGGCCAGGGCGTAGCCGGCCCCAAGACCCAGGCCGAGGGCGGCGCCCAGTTCGGGTCGGGCAAACACGGACAGGGCGGTGAGGGCTCCGGCGGCCAGCGCCCATCCGCGATGGGGCGTTAGCCTGAATCCACCGAGTCGAACTCGCATCTTGGGCGCGGAGGCGGCCGATCCGGGCGTCGTCTCCTGCGCGCGCTCGGTCACGCATCGACGGATGCGCTCCCTCGCGTGCTCGTCGCCTCCTTCGGCTCGGCGCGCCCCGCATCCCAATCTGCGTCGTCCGATCGGTGGATCCGGGCTTAGCTGGCCTCGGAGAAAGACGGCGAAGGCGCCCAGCAGGAGAAGATCCGCGAGCACCGCCGAGTTAAAGGCGGGAATGGAGAGCGCGACCAGCGCCAGCAGGCTGGTCATCAACAGCCGGAGCGCGCCGCGCACGCCCGTCACCGTGATCAGCGCGTAGGCGGTGCCGGCGAAGAGCAGGACGCTGGCGATGGCCAGCCCCCGCTCCACCAGGGCGTCGACCGCGATCACGCGGAACGCGGAGCCCAGGACCAGCATGTCGAGCGGCCCGTAGGTGGACCAGAAGTCGCGATAGGGGATCAGGCCGTGGGCGACCAGCGCCGCCTTGGTCAGCGTCAATCCTTCGTCAAACCGGTCGAGGGGCGCCGCCAGGAAGCGGGCCGCGACGGCGATGACGCACAGGCCGACCAGCGCGACGAGCAACGCGCGCGGCGGTCCCAAGGCAGGACTGGGCGACCGGACGAGCTGAGGGCGTCCGGCAGAATCGCGATTGGCTGCCAGGGCCACTTTACGTTCCTCCGATGACGCGATAGAGGCGCACGCCGCCGGCTTCGTACACCAACCGAAGATAGGGCTCCTGGCCGGGATCAAACGTGCGATCCTGCCGCTCCTGCGGACCCCAGTAGAGGAGGGTGATGCCGTTGTCGTGGAAGAAGGATTGGAGCTGCACCGGCGGGGTGGTCGCCTGCAGCATGGCATCGGCGGTCCGGATCTTGCCGAAGTAGTCGAGCGTCTCGGAGTAGTGGCCGACGTAGACGGGCACGCCCGACCAGGCCGGAATGTACAGGCCGTCGCCCGGCGAGGACAGGACCCGGTCGGCCGGATGGTGGTGGGTCGACAGCCAGGTCATGGCCTGGACCTGATCGGCGCTCAGATAAATCTCCGGGTACACGCCGCTGGCGAAGCGGAGAGCGATGGCCAGCACCAGCGCCGAGGAGAGGCAGAACAGCGGGACCAAGACCCGCTCCACCCGGGCGGCGCGGCGCGGCCAGCGGGCGAGCAGCGCCCGCAGCCCGACGGCAGCCAGGAACCCCAGCGGCACGTACAGCGCGTCCAGCAGCCGGCGCTGGATGTTAGCCACGTTCGGGAGGTAGAGGAGGGCGATGACCAGCGGTGGCCACACGGCCAGCAGGGCCAACTCCCGATCGCGCCGGCGCCAGGTCAGCGCCATGGCGTAGGCCGCCGCGGCCAGGGGCAGTCCGAGGCTGATCAGCAGGCTCAGGATGTTGGGCGCCTGATGCTTCCACTGTTTCGCCCAGAGGGCGATGGTGGGGTCGGTGTACAGCACCCAGGCGTTGTAGACGAGCAAGGGAAGGGGGATGGCAAAGGCCGCGGCTTCGGCCAGCAGGCCGCGGGCCGAACCGAACCAGGCGATAGGCTGCCCAGACCATCGCCAGCACCGGGATCATCTGGGGATGGATGGCGGCCAGGGCCGTCAGGCAAACACCGGTCAGGACCATGGGGCGAACGGCGGGCCGCTCCTGCAGGTCGAGCAGGCCTATCAGCGCCAGCACGATGAGCGTGGTGGCCCAGACGAAATGCGGGATGGCCAGCAGCGAATACCATCCGGTCAGCTCCGGCAAGTGCAGGTCCAGAGCCTCCAGCCGCATCCCCAGCACGCCCGGGTTCGCAAGCGTCTGGGCCAAAAACCCCAGCCCGGCGGCGAGCATGGTGAAGACGACGGCCAGCCGGCGCAGCTCGGGGACCAGCAGGCGTCGGGCCAGCCGGTCGACCGCCAGCACCAGGGCCACGCCGCCGATCACGCGCGCCACGTGGTAGGCCGCCACCAGCGGCAGGTGCAGGAGCCCCGCCAGGTGGCCGAGCAGCAGATAGAACCCGAACAGGAACACCCCACGGTGGGCTTCGCTGGTGTAGGGGTCGGTCCAGAGCCAGGCGCCATCGGCTCCCTCGCGCATCTTGGCCAGGTAGGTGGTCGCGTCATCGGCGATGAAGAAGAATCCGGCGAAGTGCTTCCCGGGCGGAGTCCATGCATAGGCCAGCAGATAGGGGAGCATCGAGATGGCGCCTAGGATCAGCGCCAGCACGATCGGGAAGCCGACCGTCACCGCCGGCCGGGGGGCGGGGGCCGGGGCCCGGGTCAGCGGGACCGCAGCAGCCACCGGCTTCCCAGGAACAGGATGAGGGTGCCGCCAAAGAGCGCGTTGGCGGTCAGGATGGTCAGCGGATCACCGGTCTGGGCCGCCCGGAAGGTGGGCGATCCGAACACAGGTCCGGGATGCCACCGGGAGAGGACGCTCAAGCACACCATCCCCGCTGCCAGCAGCGCCGTGGCCGGAACCGGCCAGCCGCGTCCAGCCAGCCGCAGGACGCTCAGCCAGATCAGCGGCAACAGCACCACCAGGTGATGCTCCCAGGTGACCGAGGACAGGAGCGGCAGCAGCGGGAGAAACGAGAAGGCGGCCGCCGTCGGGTCGAGCCGCCGAGTATTAAAGGCCCACCAGCTGAGCAGCGCCAGCGCCGCGCCGACGGCCAGCGCGCTCTCCCAGGGCACCGCCACCCAGGGGTTGGTGTACGGGTTGGTGGTCAGCAGGCGGCCGAGCACGCCGGTCAGCGACTGGTTGCTGTAGTAGGCGGTCCCGCGGGCGAGCGCCGGAAGCACCTGCCCGAAGAAGGTCACGGTGTCGCTGGGACGAACCAGCAGCCCAAGACCCGTCGTGCCGGCGAAGCCAAGCGCCAGGAAACCGGCGGTTCGCCATCGGCGCTGGAAGAGGAGCCAGCCCAGCAGCAGCAGCGGGGTAATCTTGATGGCCGCCGCCACCCCCAGCCACGCCCCCGCCTGGCTCTGCCCCCGCAGGATCCCGACGACGCCCAGCATCAGCAGGGCCAGCACCAGGAGGTTGGTCTGCCCCTGGGCCACGTCGACCAGCAGCGGAAAAAAGGTGAAGGTCAGAACCAGCGCCACCCAGCCCACGGCCCACGGCGGGTTCAGGGAGCGGACCACGACGGTGATGCTCAGTGCCAGGGCGGCCTGCATGGCCAGCAGCCAGGTCCAGCCGGCGACGACCCTCGGCAGCCAGGTCAGCGGGGCGATCAGGACCGCAAAGATGGGCGGGTAGATGTAGGCCGGTCGCAGGGTTGGGTCCGGAAATGGGTGATGGAGGAAGGCGTCATACAGGGGCCGCCCCGCCAGCAGGTCGCGCCCAGCACTGAGGTACGCGTCCAGGTCCTGGTGGCCGGCGCTGGCGAGCACCGCGATGTACAGGAGCAGGCTCGATGCCGCCAACCCGATGGGGACGGCCGTCCGCGCAGCCCGTCCAACCACGCCCCAGTGGAAGGAACCCCGGGCCACGGGAGGCGCCGAAGCTGGCATTGCGGTCATATAACGCCTCGGCCTCCAGGTTCCGCCGGTCCGAGCACGGAAATCTGAACAGCCCCGTTATAGGTCCGTGATCGGGGGCGCGCAGGCCCAACCGCGGGAGCCGGCGGCCCAACACGGCGGTTCCTCTCACTCCCTCGGATTCGGCGCGCGGCTTGGCCACGCGGTCACCCGCCTCCAGTCGCCCCTCGGCTACCTCTTGTTCTTCGGCGGCCTGCAGTTGGGACTGATGTTCTGGCTCAGCCGCTTCTGGCCGGTGTGGCTGATCGTGGCCGGGGCGGTTGCCCTGGGCGGGGAGGTGGTGGCGGTGGCCGTCGTGCGAGGACGCTGTGGTGCTCATGCACGACCGCGCCGTCAGGGGGATCACCTCGGTCGAACACGATGGCGCCATCCAGGCCGAGGTCGCCATGGATCGGATGCTCCACGGTCTGCCGATCTACGGCGTCGACTGGTCGAAGACCGCCGTCGCCCAGGTGCCCTGGGACTATTCGAAAGGGCCGGCCAACCCCGCCTTGCATCACAATCTCTACTTCCCGTTGGTGCCGATGGCGGGAATTCCGGTCGCCCTGGTGGCCCACGCGCTCGGGATCCCGTATGACTACCGCCAGGTGCTGCTGATTGTCCTCGGCATCGGGCTTTGGGCCATCTGGCTGCTGCCGATCCCGCCCGCCCGGCGCTTCGCCATCGCGGTCTCGCTGTTCCTGGGCCCGCTGCTGGGACTCTATGTCTGGGCCGGGCGGAGCGATGTTCCGGTGGTGGCGCTGGTGATGCTGGGTCTGGCGCTGCTGGCCCTCGACCGTCCACTCTTGGCCAGCTTGGTGCTCGGCACCGGGCTCGCCTACAAGCTGTTTGCGGCGCCCGCGGTGCCGTTCCTGCTGGCCACGCTCTGGCTGCGCTGGCGCAGCCAGCGGAATGGGTGGGAGGTGGGGCGTTGCCTGGTGGCCCTGGCGATCGTCCCGGTGGTCACCATCACGCCGTTCCTGCTGGCGGATCCGGCGGCCTTTGTCCGCGATGTGGTGCTCTACCCCGGCAGCGGCGGGCCCGACTCGTACCCCATCTCCGGGTTCGGCCTGGGTGGGTTGCTGCTGGCGACCCACGCCATTCATCAGACTGACCAGTTCCCCTTCTGGGTCTTCCAGCTGCTCGGGCTGGGGCTGGCGCTGGCCGTGACCGTCCCCTGGTTCCTGCGGCGGCCTTCCGCTGGTCGCTGGCTCACCGGATTCGTCGCCACCCTCTTCGCCATGACCTTCTTCGCCCGCTTCTTCAACGACAGCCACCTGACGCTGGTGCTGGCGCTGTTGGCCGCGTGCGCCCCGCTAGGAGACTCGACGCTGCTTTCCCGAGCGACGGCCCCCCTCGGATCGGTGCCGTCGTCGCTGGACCGCGGGTGGCGCTAGCGCATCGGCTCCCTGAGCCGGAGGCGGCGCCAGCCCAGCGCTCGAAGACAGGCCGCGGGGAATGGCGCTGGCCGGCCGTGGTCGCCGCGGTCCTCCTCGCCCTCACGCTAGGCCCGATCCTGATCGCCTGGGTGATGACTCCCCCCGGGACCACCTTCACCGGGTACGTGGTGGTCGGCGTGGATGGACCCGTGTACGTGTCGGACTGGCGGCAGGGATGGGCCGGCGCCTGGCTGTTCCACGCCATGTACACCTCGGAATCGGTGCCGCCGGTCCTCCTTTACCCGTGGTACGTCTGGAGCGGGCACCTGGTCGGCGGGGTGGCCGCGCCGTGGCTCTATCACCTCACCCGCCTGGGGAGCGGCGCCGCGCTGCTGCTGGCAATCTACGGGCTCGCCGCTGAACTCTTTCGTCCGCGCCGCCTGCGGCGGCTGGCCTTTGGGCTGGCCGTCCTCGGTGGCGGCGTCGGCCCGTTCCTGGGGAGCTCCCCGCAGCTCGGTCCGGTGCGCCTTCGGGCGACCGAGATGTTGGTGTCTGGGACCAGCCCTGGCGACCTGTTGTCGCTGGCCCCACACTTGCCCTGGGCGGCGGCCCTGCTGTGTTTCCTGTTCACGGCGGTCCTCCGCTACGGGAAAGCCCCGTCGGGGCGAGCGCTGGCCGCAGCCCTGGCGGCGCAGCTCGGCCTGGCCCTGATCTATCCGCAGCTCGCCCTCCTGCCCGTGGTGGTGCTGGTCGGGTTGGCGTTCCTCCATCGGTCGCGGCGTCTCCTCCTGCTGGCGGGGGCCGTCGCGGTCGTGGTCGCTCCCTACATCGGGTACCTGGGCTGGGTCGACCTCCGCTCACCGATCGCCCTCCGCCAGGTCCGGTTTAGCTTCGACCTGGGCGACCCCTTCGGATTCCTGGTGCTCTCCCACCTGGTGGCCACCGGGCTGATCGTGGCGGCGTTCGCCCGCCGCCGGCTTCCCCAGGTGCTCTGGCTGCCGGGGCTTTGGATCGGCGCCATCACGGTGTTCATGTTCACGCCGGGCGTGGGCCCCGTGATGGGGCGGACGTTCCTGGCCAGCACGGTCCCATTCGGGCTGATGGCGGCCGGCGCGCTGGTTGTGCTGCGCCGGCAGATGGATGGCCGCGCCTGGCGCCGCCGGCTGGTCGCGCTCAGCCTGGCCGGCTCCAGCCTGTTCGGTCTCTACAGCCTGGCGCATCCCTATGCGATCGCCGCTGGCCGGCTGGACGCCGCCGCCGAATATGAGCGGACCGATGAGGCCCGCCTGCTGGCCTGGGTCGCGCCCCGCACCAGCCGGCAGACCGTGATCCTGACCACCTACCTCGACGGGCTGTTCGTCCCGGCGCAGACGCACGCTCGGGCCTATGTGGGCCACCCGGACCAGACCATCGATGTCGCCAAGAAAGCTGCCCTGGCCGTCAGCTTCTTCGACTCGTGGTCGGCGGAACAACGCGATCCGTTTCTGCAGGCGAATCATATCGCCTACGTGCTGGCCCCGGACGCGGCTCGCGTCGACCGCCTTCGCGATGACCCGATGCTGCGGCTGGTGCAGGAGTCCGGGGGGAGCGGCCTGTTCGAGGTGCGGCCGTGAGCCGTCGTCGGCGAAGGTGGCTGGTAGGCGTGCTGGCCGGCTTCGCCCTGGTGCCTGTCGTCCTCAGCGTGCGTGCGGGAGCGGCGGGCGTGCAAAGCTCGGACTTCACGGTCCTGTACACGGCCGCCACCCTCGTCCGCCACGGACAGCTGGCGGCGGTGTACAACCAGGCGACCATGGGGCCGGCCTTGCTCCAGGTGTCCGATGGACACATCGACCCCACCCTGCCGTTTGACTATCCGCTGGCCGACGCGCTACCGCTGGTGCCGCTCACGCTGCTGCCGTTGCAGGCGGCATTTCGCGTCTGGCAGCTCCTGATCCTGCTGCTGCTAGCCGCCGCCGTCTTCGTGCTCAACCGCCTTCATCCGCTGGGCAAGTCCGCGGTCCCCTTCGGACTGCTCGCGGTTCTGGCGGCCGAGCCGACGTGGGCCCTGTTGACCGAAGGACAGCTCGGCGGCGTGCTGCTGGTCGGCGCCGTCGCGGTGCTCGCCGCCGCCGATCGTGACGTCGCCGGCTGGGGCTTCCTGGGCGGGGTGTTACTGGCTTTCAAGCCACAGTACCTGCCGGCCTACCTGGCGCTGCTGTGGGCCGGTCGCTGCCGTCGCGCGCTGGTGGCAGTCATCGCCGGCAGCCTCCTGGTCGGCTGCTCGGCCTTGCTGGCGGGGGGGCCGTCAGGAATAGCGGCCATGGTGCGGGGCATGCTGGCCGGCAGCGCCTGGGCCGATCTGCGTTCCATGGACAGCTGGGCCGGCCTGCTGGCGCTGGCGCTGCCGCCCCGGCTCGCCATGATCGCGGGGCTGGGCCTCTTCGGGGCGACCCTGATCGTGCTCCCGGTGTTAGCCCGCCGGCGGACGGACCTGCTCCCGTTTGCGGGGCTGGCCGGCTGCCTGGCGCTGCTGGGGTCCCCACACACGCTGCCCCACGATATGGTGCTGCTCCTCGTCCCCGCCTGGGCCGCCTTTGTCCTGCATCGCCAGGGCCGCCTGCGGTCGCCGGTCGCGGGATTGGTGATCCTGCAGGTGGGATGGGTCGTCGACCTTCACGGCCTGCCGGTCAGCGCCGGAGCGCTGGCGCTCACCGGCGTGCTGGGCTGGTACCTGATCGACTTCAAGCGGCGGGCGGCAGCGAGACCGCAGCTCTACGAAGCCGCGTGAGCGCCAGCCGGCGCTCGTGCCGCAGCATCAGGAGCAGCAAGATCCAGAAGGTCAGCAGGCCGCAGAGCTTGACCGAGGTTCCGGCCAGGATGCCGACGGCCTGCAGCGTCGAGTGGGCCACCGAGTCGGCGGGGAGCGGGAACGCCCGGCGGTCGAGCCAGCACAGGAGGTAGCCGGCGGCCAGTGAGACCGCGTAGCGGCGGCCCGGACGTCGCTCGATGATCCAGGCGATGGCCACCGCCAGCGGCAGCAGCAGGGTGACCAGGTGGTGCTGCCAGGTGACACTGGACACGATCAGGAGCGCGACCAGGAGCGCCGCCACGTTGAGCCGCAGCTGCCACGGGTCGCGTCCGGCTCGGCCTGCCTGCCACAGCGTGATGCCGACCACGATCACCACGCTGGCGCTGATGAGGGCGGCCGCCACCCGCGCCGTCTGGCTGCCGAAGACGCCGGGGAAGAGATCGACGGTGCGGCTGATGAGGCCGTTGATCGACCCGTTGTCCCAGTTGGCATTCCCCAGGCTCAGCCGGGGGAGCACCACGGTGAAGAAATCCAGGCTGCCGGGCGAGGCCAGCATGGTGAGCGCGGTAATGGCGCACAGGGCTGCCGTCGCCCAGGCCACGATCGCCCACCGACCGAGGCGAGCGAACAGGGGGATGAGGAAGATGGGTACCACTTTCAGAGAGGCGGCCAGCGCCAGCGTGATTCCCGCGGCGCGATGGTGCCCGCGGAGCGCGGCCCACAATGTGGCGGTCAGCAGCAGGAGCCAGAGGCTGGCCACCTGCTGGAAGTGGAGGGTGAGGTAGACCGGCATGAAGATGAAGGCCGCGATCAGGAACAGCCGCCGGGCACTCGGGGTCAGTTCGGGGTTGATGCGCAGGATGAGCCAGAGGGAGGCGATGAAGGCCGCGTGCACCACCAGCAACCAGACGCGCCCCGCCCAGAGCAACCCCAGCGGGGTCAGGGGGGCCAGCGACAGGGCGAACAACGGGGGATAGATGTAGGCCACCGTCCAGGCGTGGGTTCCCCAGAGGCGTTCGAAATCGGCGTAGACATTGGTGTGATGGGCGGCGGCCACCGCGCCACCGAAGTAGTTCTGAAAGTCGAACCGCAAGTCGCCGGGCGTGAGGGTGATCCACTGGGAGACGGAGTAGAAGACGTAGTAGCCGATCACCAGGATCAGCACCAGGCGTTCGATGCCCTGCCGCGCCTTCGGTCGTAAGAGCAGCCTGATCCCATACCAGTGGCTCACGCGGCCACCTCCATGGCCGGCGGCGAGGGGGCCACCATGCGCCGGTGCCAGGTCCACGCGGTGAGGGCCACCGGGATGGCCGCGAAGCCATTGAACGGCCCCAGGTGGGCCCCGGTGAAGTAGAGAAGGGGAAGCACCGCGAAGGCGAACAGGGTCGTCTCCACCAGCGGATCCGAGAGGCCGCGCTGGGTTCTCCCCACCAGGGTGGCCACCACCGGGAGCAGCAGGATGGCGTCAAAAGAGTGCGTGTACGGAAGGGCGCACAGCCAGAGCAGCAGGACGGTCAGACCAGTGACCGGCCGGGACGGCGATCGGCGAACCGCCCACACGCCGTAGCCGAGTAGCCACAGACAGGCCACGGCCAGGGCGGCCGTCTTGACCCACCCGCTCAGCAGCGGGTAGTAAAAGCTGTGGAGGGACGCGATGTCGGGCTGGGGACCCTGGACGGAGCGCCACACCTGCACGATGCCCCGCGGCCACTCGAGCAGGCCGGCGCGCAGGATGGCGAAGGCCACCCCCAACGCGATCACCGATCCGAGCCCAAACCCGGCCAGCAGGCGACGTCCCATCCCGGGCACCAAGAGAACCACCACGGCCGGCAGCACGAGCGCCAGGTTGGGCTTGATCCAGATGAGGGACAGCACCAGCCCGGCCAGCCAGGGACGGCGGCCGGCGGCCAACGCCACCGCCGCGCAGAAGGCGCCGAAGATCAGCGGGGTGGCCTGGCCCAGGAACACGTTGATGAAGACCACCGGGGAGAGGGCGACGCCCAGGACGCCGAGCGCCAGCCGGGCGCCCCGCCATCCGAGATGACGCAGCCAGAACCAGGCGCCCGCCACCATCACGACGAGAATGAGGCCGGCGTAGATGGCCGCCGCGACCACCCAGGTGAAGACGGTGAGCGGCACCAGCGCCCAGATGAGCCATGGACCTTCCGGCAGGGGCAGGAAGTCGTAGTAGGCGGGGTCGCCGCCGTGCAGGTGGCGCGGGGCGTTGTAGAGCGCCTCCTCGGTGGCGCCCAGCTGGGACCAGTCATACGGGTTCCCCCCGGCGCGCAGGACGACCGCGCCGGCATAGAAGGCGCGGAAATCCTGTCCCACCGTGGGTGAGGTGAGCATCTGGCGCGTGTAGGCGATAGTCAGCAGGGCCAGGAAGCCAAGCAGGAGCCGGAGCCGAAAGCGGCGACGCCGGTCGGCCACGGCCGGCCCGGTCACGGCCCGGCGTGGGCCGCGAAGGACCGGTTCTGGGGAGTGTCGCGCATCATGACGACCGCGTGGTCCGGCGTGGCTTTGAGCACGAACCAGGCACCGCGCGCCTGCTTCAGCTCGGTGATCAGCGGGTCGTCATCCCGGAAGATGACCCAGTTGACCTGGTAGCGGTCCAGGAGCTTGGGCTGGTCGGGTGCCAGGTAGATGAGGTGGGCATAGTCCTCCAGCAGGGCGTCGCCGGCCAGAGCCGCGTCCCCAAAGATGAAGACCTTCTGCCCGCTGGCGGAGAGCCGGTACACAAGGTAGCCGCCCCATCCGTACTGGTTCAGCATGTGGCCAGGCGGTGGATTCTTGGCCAGGAAGGTGGCCGCCTGCACCGGGTAGTCGCGGGCCACCCGTTTGCCGTCCAGGGCCTGGCCGTAGACGGGGGCGGTCGCCCCCACGACGGCCAGGGCGACCAGCGCCAGCACCAGGCTGTTGATCCAGAACGTGAGGGCGTTGGCGGGCACGGGTCGCAGCCGGACTCGGCTCTGGACGCGCTCCCAGGCTTGCTGGCCGAGATCGGCGAGCAGCGGCACCGCCACGATGACGAACAGCGCCAGGTGGCGCACCGATTGCAAGGCCAGCGCCAGGCCGCCCAGGAACAGCAGGAATGACCGGAGCTCGACCTTGCGGACCACCGCCAGGCCGCAGACGACCAGGAACAGCATGGCCTCGAAGAAACGGATCTCCGCCATGTGGAAGTTGGGTGAGGCCCACTCCACGATGAAGCGTTGCTGCACACCGCTGAGTTGGGTCTGCACCGCGTAGATGTAGAGATTCCAGCCGTTGGGGTTGATGATGATGGCCAGGAGCGACGCCAGCCCGATGAGCCCGAGGTGCTGCAGGCGCACCATCGGCATCGCGTCCGGTCGCCGCAGGACGACCTTGATCAGCTCGGCGACAAACGCCACGCCCAGAAAGATGAAGGCGACCACGAACCCGCCATGCAGGTTGGCCCACAGCACCATCACCAGGGGCAGCGCGTAGAGGGCCCGGCCGTTGCCCTCGCAAAAGCGCTTGATCCAGAGGTAGGTGAGGGCGGCCAGGCAGAAGGTGACCATCTGGATGCGCGGTCCCCAGATCGGGTTGGCGGCTGCCACGCCCAGCGCCAGGGCTAGCCCGGCGATGACGAAATTGACCCGCCGATCGATGGCCCGGTAGATCAGCAGAAAGCCGGCGGCTGTGACCAGTCCCAACGCCAGGCTGATCAGGGTCAGCCGGCCCAGGGTGAAGAGGGCGCCCAGGGCGACCTCGCTCAACCACTCGTGGGTGATCCAGGAATGGCCGGCCACGGTGTAGGTGAAGAGGTCCTTATGGGGCACCGCGTGATGCGCCAGGATCCAGTTTCCGGTCGCCAGGTGCCACCAGAAGTCGGGATCGGTCACCGGCTGGATGGCCGGGATCAACAGGATCAGCACCACGGCCAGGGTGAACAGGCGGGGCAGGTCCAGCCACTGGTAGAGCACGGCCGCCCCGGTGGCCGGTCGCCGCTTCGGCTGGCGCGGGAGAGAAGCTACGGAGGCCAATTTAACAGTGTGGTAACGACGGGAAGCACCGGAGTTTGCGAGTGCCGGGCGATCATCCGCCCGCCTGGGAACGCCCGCTCCAGCTCAGCCCGGATTCGGGCTTAGAACACCAACGGGATGAGCCGTCGGGTGCCGGCCGCGTAGGCAGCGTACTCGGGGTAGGTCCGGCGCAGCACGCGCTCCTCGTAGTAGGTGCGCACCACCTCGGCGGCCACGAAGACCACGAACACGATGGCGGGCAGGCCGACGATGGTGGGCAGCACCAGCCCGAAGCCGGCCAGGATCTCGCCCAGGTAGATCGGATGCCGGACCAGCCGGTAGGGGCCCGAGGTGACCAGCCCGCGCGCCTCCGGAACAATGCTGAAGCGGTGGCGCAGGTAGGCCAGGGCGTAAATGGCCTCAGTCATGCCCACCGCCAGGCAGAGATTGCTGGCCGTCAGCACCACCAGGCTTTCGGATCGGGCTGGGCTGGGGACCAGGATCATGGCGAACAGGATGAAGCTCCCCACCATGGCGGCGAGCACCGCGACCGGGTTGTGGTCCCGGGCGACCGCCCGGCCGCGGACCATGTACATGGTGAAGAGGAAGGAGAAAAAGGCCAGCGTCAGGAGGCGGTTGACCAGGTACGCGACGGTGGTCCAGTCCTGCCCCAACCGGCCCAGGCCGGCGATGGCCAGCTCGGCCTGAATGACCACCAGGAAGCCAAATACCCCGAGCGGGAGGGCGCGGCCGAAGAAGAACGACAGCCTGGCCGTCATGGGATCCCTTACCGTAACTGGAAATGCGGAAAATTCGTGCCCATTTGACGGTGCCGGCGGCATCATGTAACTGGAAGTCGGCAAATTCCGTGCTAACATAGTGGCCGCCAAAATCGGGATTTTGGCAGGCTTAGGGGGTCTCTAGCCCACATGAATGCTACGGCGGTTGCGGACGAGGTCTTTGATCCTTTCGTCCTGCTGCACCAGTCCGTGATGACGCGCCTCCAGATGCTGGAGGCGGAGGTGGAGCGGACTGAGCAGAAGGCCCACGAGCTGGAACGATCGCTGGAGGCCTTGAAGGAGCATTCCGAAGAGATCGAAGTCACCGAGAAGCACATCCTCAACAACCTCAAACACTTCTCGGCCGATGAGATCCAGACCGTCTATCACGACATCGTGGACGCGCAGCTCAAGCTGGAGCGTGCCCAGGACCAGTATGAAGCGCTGGTCACGCGCCAGGCCGAGCTGAAGGACCAGGGCCAGTTCCTGCGCTCCACCAGCCAGATCCTCCTCGACCTCCAGCGGATGCATGGGGAAGAGAGTCCGCCCAGCCGGGCCGACGGCGAGGCCCAGTTCCGGGACGCCTCACGCCAGGTCTTCCAGATCATCGAAGAGGAGCGAATGCGGATCGCCCGAGACATGCATGACGGTCCCGCGCAATCGATGGCCAATCTCGTACTCCAGGCCGAAATTCTGGAGCGGCTGCTGGATCGCAACCCCAAACAGCTGGTGGCCGAGCTGGCGGAGTTCAAGAACAGCGTGCGCAACGCGCTGGAGGAGACGCGCCAGCTGATCTTCGACCTGCGCCCCATGACGCTGGATGACCTGGGGCTGATCCCCACGCTCCGGAAATACATCAAGGAGTATGGAGACCGCTACGGGTTAACTACGCGCTTCAACGTGGTGGGCCAGGAGCGCCGGTTGCCGACCAACCTGGAGGGGGTCCTCTTCCGGATCATCCAGGAGGCGCTCACCAACGTCCACAAGCACGCCCGGGCCAAGACCGCCGAGGTGACGATGAACCTGCAGCCGGGGCGGGTCACGGTAGTAGTCAAGGATGACGGCCAGGGCTTCGACGTGGCCAGGACGGAGGCCAACCTGCACAAGAATAAGAACCTGGGTCTGCTCAGCATGCGGGAGCGGGCCGAGCTGGAGAAGGGGACGCTGGAGATCCGGAGCCAGCCCGGGCGAGGGACGGAAGTCAAGGTCGAAATCCGGGTCGACAAGAAGTCCTAGTCAGTCGATCGGCTGGCCGGCAGGTGTTACCAGGTTGTGACAACTCCCGTGCGATTCCTCTGCGGGGACTGCGTTGCTACGGGTGTCGATCGATGCGACACTGACGCTGCGACGCGATCCCTAGTAAGGAGGTGAATCGCAAAATGCTGACCAGCCTTTATCTTCGTCTGCGCGAGCTGCTCAACCGTGAGGAAGGGCAGGGCATGGTAGAGTACGCCCTTATCCTCGTCTTGATCGCTGTGGTTGTTATCGTGGTCCTTATCGTCCTCGGCAACCAGGTCAAGAACGTCTTCTGCAACATCTCGGGCGGCCTGGGCCAGTAAGCCTCGGCTCATAACGAGCACACAAGAGGGCTTCCACGCGGAAGCCCTCTTCGTTTTCCCGCAAGGAAGCTTCGGGATTTGTGGATACAGCATGCGACGGGAGTGCGTGCCGCCGGGTGCGGCGGCGCCCAGTATTCAGGAGGTGAGTTGATTGGCGACCGAGGTGAAGCCGAAGAGCAACCGGCTCCTCATGCTTTTCGGTGTTCTCTGCGCCCTCGGGGCTTTCGGGTTGGCACTGATGCTCGGAAAGACCAGTGGGGGTTCGATTGGTGGAGGAGGCGGCCCGAAAAACATCCCGGTGGTGGTCGCTACCCGAGACATCCCGCCCGCGACCCAGCTGACGACCGACATGGTGACCATCCAGTACTACAGCTCGGACCAGCAGCCCCCCTTTGCCTTCAAGTCAAAGGACCTGGTGGTCGGGAAGTACTCCGCCATCACCATCCACCTGAATGAGCCCCTGTCCGACAACCTGCTGGTCGCCTCCGCGGATAAGGTGACCGTGACCAAGCAGCCCTACCTTGACATTCCGACCGGGCAGGTCGGCATGCAGATCCCCACCGGGGAGCTGGTCGGCGCTGGCGGTTACATCCAGCCCGAAGACCGAATCGATGTCATTGTGACGCTGGGGGCGACGACCAAGACGGCCTTCCACAACTTGCGGGTCCTGCGCGTCGGACCGGCCGGCGGCCAGAACACGCGGGGCATCAGCAGCAGCTTGACCGTCGTGGTCACCCTGCAGCAGGCGGAAGACCTGAAGTTCCTGATCGACAACACCAACTACCGGTACGTGCTCAAGTCGGTCAAGGACTACGATCAGCCGGACCCGGATACCCTGGGAACGGACATCAATACCTTCAAGGCCACGTACCACCTCCACTAAACCTGAGGAGACCGGACATTGACCACCTGCTGCGGAGCAGGGAGCGATGGCGGGAAGAGGGACCGGGTCCCTCTTCCCGTTGACAGATTCCCCGCGAAGTCAGAAGATTTCGCGGGGATAGCTTATGTGGGAAATCACCGAATGGGGCTGGTATCGATGAATCCGGGCAAGCGGGTGCAGGGATGAGCGACGGGCTGATCAAGGTCCTGATCGTCGACGACATTCCGAGCACGCTCGACAACCTGCAGAAACTGCTCTCGTTCGAGCCCGACATTCAGGTCGTCGGCACGGCCACCAACGGCAAGGAAGCCATCGACCTGTCCAAGAAGTCCGCCCCGGACATCGTCCTGATGGACGTCAACATGCCCATCATGGACGGCATCCAGGCGACTGAGATCCTGGCCCAGGAGATTCCCAACTCGCCGGTCATCATCATGTCCGTCCAGGGAGAGCGCGACTACCTGCGGCGGGCGATGCAGTCGGGGGCCCGGGAGTTCCTGATCAAGCCGTTCTCCGGCGACGAGCTGATCGCCAGCATCCGGCGGGTGTACCAGCTCGAGCAAAAGAAAGAGTCGTTCATGGCCAAGGCTCCGGCCGCCACCGCGGCGGGCGGCGCCGCCCCGGCCGTGGCCGCCCGTCCGCGCCCAGACCAGAGCCAGGTCATCTTCTTCTATTCGGGCAAGGGTGGGGTGGGCAAGTCCTTGATCGCCGCCAACCTGGCGGTGTCGATGGCCAAAGAGACCAAGGCCCGGGTGGCTCTGGTCGACCTGGATCTCCAATTTGGCGACATCGGGGTGCTCCTGAACCTGGACCACTCGCAGGGGATCACCGACCTGGTCGAAAACATCGAGCACATGGACCCGGATTTCATTCGCGAAGTCATGGTGGAGGGGCCCTTCGGGGTCAAAGTCCTGCTCTCGCCCATCAGCCCCGAGCTGGCGGACCTGGTCACCGTCGACCATATCCGGAAGATCTTTGCCGAGATGCGGAAGATCTTCGACTTCATCATCGTCGACTCCGGGACCCACCTGGGGGAAATCAACCTGGAAGTGCTCGACCACGCCGACCGAATCGTGGTGGTGACGTCGCTTAGCATCCCGGCCATCAAGGACACCAAGCTGGCCCTCAAGATCTTCGACTCCCTGTCCGTCTCTCCCGACCGGGTCATCCTGCTGCTAAACAAGTCCGACGCGCACTCGGAGTTCAACAAGGAAAGTGTGGAAGCCAACCTGCGCTTCCCGATCACGGCCCAGATCCCCAACGATGCCAAGCTGGTGATCAACTCCATCAACCGGGGCAACCCGTTTGTGACCACCCACCCGGAGTCGGAAATCAGCCAGCGGATCCGGGAGCTGGTCGGCAAGATGCTGCCCACCGCCCCGGTCAAAGAAGTCGAGGTCATCGACAAAAAGCAAAAGAAGGGCCTCTTCGCCCGGCGATAGGCCTATGCACCCCACTTTCCGCATCCCCGCACGCTCTCCAAGGTCACGCTCCGTCCAGTGGTCGACCACAGGGCGTAGTAATGGCCAGGGCCGGGTCTAGCCATGTCCCTCCTGGATCGCGTTCAGAAACAGCAGGGGCCCGACCCCAGCGTGCCGGAAGGGGCCTACGTGCCCCAGGCCGGCCAGCCCGCGGCCCGGCCCCCGCAGGGCCGGATGAATACGGCGTCGGCTCGGCCTCGGACTCCTTTCGAGCAGACCACGGAGCGGGTCAAGGTGCGACTACAGGCCCGCCTGATCGAGGAGATCGACCAGACCGAGGAGCAGAGCCAGGACGAGACGGCCGCCCGCATCGTGGAGCTGCTCGACGCCGTGGTGGCCGAGCTGGGGCTGACCATGACCAAGCTCGAAAAGCAGAAGCTGCAGGATTCGGTGCTGCACGACTTCCTGGGGCTGGGCCCCATCGAGTCGCTGGTGAATGATCCGGCTGTCACCGAAATCATGGTCAACGGCCCCAACCAGGTGTTCGTCGAACAGAAGGGCAAGCTCACCCTGAGCAGCATCCAGTTCGAAAGCGATTCGCAGCTGCGCCGAGTCATCGATCGGATCGTGTCCACCATCGGCCGGCGGATCGATGAGAGCTCGCCCATGGTGGACGCTCGGCTCAAGGACGGGTCCCGTGTCAATGTCATCATCCCGCCGCTGGCGTTGAACGGCGCCATCCTGACCATCCGGAAGTTCTCCAAAACGCCCTACATGATCAACGACCTGATCAAATTCGGGACGATCACCGAGCCCATGGCGAATTTCTGCCGGGCCGCTGTGCGGTCCCGCCTGAACATCCTGGTCTCCGGGGGGACCGGCTCCGGCAAGACCACCACCCTCAACGTCCTGTCCAGTTTCATCCCGGAGGAAGAGCGGATCGTGACCGTGGAGGACGCGGCCGAGCTCCAGCTGAACCAGGACCACGTTGTAACACTTGAGTCACGACCCGCCAACGTCGAGGGCCGGGGGCGGATCGCGATCCGCGACCTGGTCGTCAACGCCCTTCGTATGCGGCCAGATCGGATCGTGGTCGGCGAGTGTCGCGGGGGCGAGGCCCTGGACATGCTCCAGGCCATGAACACCGGTCATGACGGATCGTTAACGACCATCCACGCCAACTCGCCACATGACAGTTTGAACCGCCTGGAAACGTTGGTGTTAATGGCGGGAGCCGAATTGCCGTCTCGGGCCATCCGAGAGCAGATCAGCTCCGCCATAAACGTCATCGTGCAGCAGAGCCGCCTTCGAGATGGTCAGCGAAAGGTCATCGCCATCAGTGAAGTCATCGGACTGCACGGCGACCAGATCAAAACGCAGGACATTTTTGTGTTCAAGCAAACCGGCGTAGGTGAAGACGGTAGGGTGCAGGGCTACTTCACGCCCACCGGCATCATGCCCAAGTATTTCGACCATATGCAATCGTCCGGCGAGGGCGTGTCCAAGGACCTGTTCAAGCCGGTGCCGGATCCCGCCGGAAAAGGAGGCGCATAGATGACCACCATCTTCATCGGCCTGGCGGCCGCCGTCGGCGTCCTGATCATCTTCATGGGGTTGGCGTCCAACCGGGGTTCCCAGGACCCGGACCTGCACATGGATGCGTACGCCCCCGGGGGCGGGTCAGGCAAAAGCGGCCTGGTGGACGGCATGCTGGAGGGCTTCAACAGGCGCCTGACGCGCAAAGGCGGTCGGACGTCGGGCTTGGCCGACGAGCTCATGCGGGCCGACCTCAAGCTGCGCGTGTCGGAGTACGTGATCCTGGTCATCGGCCTCATCGTCCTGCTCGTCCTGGTCATCTACCTGCGCTTCCACAACGTGTTCCTGGCCGTGTTCGGGATCCCGGTCGGGTACTTCGTCCCCGGTTTTTATCTGAAGTTTCGCCAGCGGCGGCGGTTGAAGGCGTTCAACAACCAGCTGGGCGACACGATCGTCCTCCTCTCGAACGCGCTCAAGGCCGGTTACTCCTTCGCCCAGGCGATGGCGACCATCGCCAAGAGCTCCTCGCCACCCATGTCCGACGAGTTCGGCCGCGCCGTTCGCGAGATGAACCTGGGCGTGGCGGTGGATGACGCCCTGCAGCACATGGTCAAGCGCATCGAGAGCGAAGACTTCGACCTGATGGTCACCGCCGTCCAGATCCACCGGGTGGTCGGCGGCAACCTGGCCGAAATCCTGGACACCATCGCCTTCACCATCCGCGAACGGATCCGGATCCAGGGCGAGATCCGCACCCTCACCGCCCAGGCCCGCGCATCGGGCTACATCATCACCGGCCTGCCCTTCGCGCTGGCGCTCGTCCTGACCTTCATCAGCCCGAGCTATATCACGCCCCTCTTCCATGAGTGGCTGGGCTATGTCCTGATCGGCATCGGTCTCATCTCGATCGCGATCGGCTACGGCATCATCAGCAAGATCACAAACATCGAGGTATAGGTGCAGCCTTGAATATTTTCCAAGTCATCTTCGGGATCGTGGCGTTTGGCGGAGTCCTGATCTTCTTCCAGGCTGTCACGGCCAAGCCCCGCGCCGACCTGATTGCCGAGCGGCTGTCGCAGTATCGGGATCACAACCTGACCCTCGATGAGATCGAGCTGTCGCTGCCGTTCAGCGAACGGTTCATCAAGCCCGCCCTGGAGCGCCTCGGTTCCCTGCTCACCTCCCGGATGGCCAAGAACCGGCAGGTCGTGATGCAGAACAAGCTGAACCTGGCCGGCCGTCCGTACGGTCTCAGTGTCAACGCCTTCGAAGTGCTGAAGGTGATTGCCCTGCTGGTCTTCGGGACCCTGGGGCTCTGGTTCACGCTGGTCCTGGGGATCAAGCTGCCGATCCAGGCCGCACTGGTCGTGGCGGCGGGAGCCCTGGGCCGCTATCTGCCCGATGTCTGGCTCAACGGCAAGATGAAGGGCCGCCAGAAAGAGCTGCGGCTGGCGCTCCCCAACGCGCTGGACCTGCTCACCATCTCGGTGGAGGCCGGGCTGGGCTTCGACGCCGCCATCGGCCGCCTGATCGAGAAGTTCCACAACTCGCTCACCGATGAGTTCGCCCAGGTACTCAACGAGATCCGGCTGGGCCGGCCGCGCCTGGAGGCACTGGACGAGATGGGGCGCCGTTCGGGCGTGGAGGAGCTGCACACCTTCACCCAGGCGCTCATCCAGTCCGAGCAGCTCGGTGTGGGCATCGCCAAGGTGCTCCGCATCCAGTCCGAGGAGATGCGGCGCCGCCGCCGGCAGCGGGCAGAGGAGCAGGCGGCCCAGGCGCCCCTGAAGATGCTCTTCCCGATGATCGGGTGTATCTTCCCAACCCTGTTCATCGTCCTGATGGGCCCGGCCGTCATCATCATCATCCATACCTTCCAGCACAAGTGACCCAAGGACAGGGACCCAGCCGGTCCCTTTCAGGCGGGCGGCCGCGAAGCGGCCTCCGCTGCGCTCCGGCCAAGCCGCCGCTGATCCTTTCCTCCGGCACCTCAAGCGGGTTATAATCCAAGGGAGAGGTTTTGCGCCTAACTAAAACCGACGGGACCGTCGTCGCCCAGCCGCTGGAAGAGGCCACCAACCTGTATACGCAGGGGATGGGGCTGATGTTCCGGCGGACCATCCCGGCCGGCGGGGGCTTGCTGATCTATCGCTGCAATGGCATCCACATGATGTTCATGCGCTTTCCCATCGATGCGGTGTTCCTGGACAAGTCGAATACGGTGGTCAAGGTCTATCACCGGCTGCTCCCCTGGATCG
>WNEZ01004117.1_pt1 | contig 20641 bp, 16 predicted proteins | sample 5400521 | NCBI WGS metagenome assembly WNEZ01 (sample SAMN13153339, study PRJNA577476) | soil metagenome | isolation source: 120 cm saprolite under Douglas fir tree site 2 hole 1 replicate 1 | place: USA:California | collected 2015-04-18 | reverse complement strand
CCTTGGGGCGCGCTTCATTCACTTTCAAATTGCGCCCGCCCACTTCTTTTCCATCGAGGGCGGTCATGGCCGCTGCCGCTTCCGCGTCATTCGGCATTTCAATAAATGCAAAGCCGCGCGCGCGGCCGGTTTCCCGGTCCATGGCCATGTGCACGCGCGTTACCTGGCCGAACGGGGCAAACAGCTCGCGCAATTCGCCCTCCGTGGTCTGGAAGCTCATGTTGCCCACAAATAAACTCTTCATCTGAATCTCCCTGTACTCTTCGAAGCACCACGAGCGCAGGATCTTGGTGAAGTGCCGCTTCCCAGACACTACGAGACGTTAGCCTGAAATTGGCTGAAATCAGTGGAGGGGAACTCCGAACACACCCTTCAAGGAATCCAGGCAATTCTACTTCGGGAGTCTACTTAGTGACAATAACACATTTCTTTGGGAATGGCCGCATGCTCATTTCAAGCCCGGCTTTTCTACAACAACGCGCATATCCAATCGCTCTGCCCACACTGCCTTGCAGTCTTGCCTCGCGCATCCCGGTCTTGCGGGTCCGCGCCGGCTTTGAGCAGCAGCTCAATAATCTCTCTTTGGAAGGTCTTCGACTCTGGTGATCCCGTGCCGCCCCTGCCTGTATTTTGCACGGCAAGGTGCAGAGGCGTTGATCCGCTTTTGTTTTTGAGTCGAACGGCAGCGCCGTTGCACAACAATGAATCCACGGCCCTCGGACATCGTTGACGTACGGCCTTGTGCAGGGGAGCTACGCCGCTCTTATCCAGCGCATTTGGGTTGGCTCCTTTTTTGATCAAAAAGGCGATCATTTCGGCTTGCGACTGAGGATTCCATCTGCGCGATGCAGGTCCCCCGTCGGCCGCATAGTGCAATGGCTCAGCTCCGCGCCTGTTTCGTGCGGCGACGTCCGCTCCCTTCTTGATAAGTTCCCGCGCAAATTCGACCCGGTAGCACGCCGCTGCGGCATGCAATGGCGTGTCGCCAGCAAAAAGATGATGCTCAATTTCTCTGAAGTAAAAGTCAGAAGCTGCCTGGCGCGTGGCGCCGACGGCAAGGCATTCTCGTGCGAGGAGGGACGACATTCCAAGTAGCCTGGCTGCCTCAGGTGCATCATCGCGGATAATCGCCCGGACGAGGGACAGCACTCCCGGACTCTCACGCGCTTTGTGACTTGCGCTCTTCGGCATTAGTGAAAAATATCATCGTCGGCGCGCCGCAGCAATCTTCCCGCCGCTGGCGAACCCACGGCCTCTACCGTGACAGCTAGCCGTGAAGGAGTTCGCCGACGGCGCGCCAGGCCTGGTCGATGGCCACATCAGTATAAGCGCTGGCGCCGGCATCGGAGTTGGCTATGGCGATCTTTCCGAACGGCTTCCGGCCGATGACCCAGGGCTTTTCTTCTTCCTTCCAGTCGGGATCGAACAGCGGATTCGGCGTGAAGGCATAGCCATGCGCCCAGCGGTTAACGGTGATGCCTTCGATGTCCTTGGCCGCGTCGAATCCTGCGTCACCGAGCATGCGGCTCAACTGGTCGCGAATGTTTCTCTCGAATTTCGAAAAGGGCGTCTGCAGCAGTTCCGTGCGGCCGGCGCGATTTTGGTCCCGCTGCGGGAGTCCGGGCTTGCACGGAGTTCTCAGCATGAAGAGCACCCCCGGCTCTTCCGGGGTGCTTGGAAAGCGGTACTGGCCGAGGCTCACTGGAAAATCCAGCGCCGTATACGTGTGATATCCCCCCGGCGCAACGATGTGGTGCACGTTCAGCTTGGCAAACGAGGTCCAGTTCCGCAGCACCACATGGGAATACACCAGCGGCATTTTTACGAGATACGACAGCGCTTCTTTCTGCTTTTCCGGCAGTTCGGGGCACAGGTAAGGAATCATCCCGTTGTAGCAAGCCAACACGCAATTCTTTGCTGTAACTGTTTGCAGCTTTCCGCCGCGCACGTAGGCGACCTGCACTTCTTTAGCGGCGTTCGTGTGCCGCACATGGACGGCCGTGCTGTTCAACCGGATGCGCACTGCGCCGCCTGCTTCATCCAGCTTGCTGTAGTCCGCCTTTGCGGTGACCACGTCTTCCATTGTCGAACCCGGAATGGCTTCCGGGATCAAGGATCGCACCAGCAGTCTCGCAATCGAGGCGTTGCCGTCCGGGAAATGAAAAATGTACGGCTCTTCCTTGCCGCCTTCCGGCAATCCCAGGCCTTGAAAACCAGCGTAAGTGAAAGAGCCGTAGTCGTCTCCCGCGACATAGCAGGCCATGGCCGGAACGGATTCAACACCAATGCAAAAGAGATCGTGCGTAAAGGTCTGGAAAAACGGCAATGCTTCCGGTATCAGCTTGCAGTGGTTCGTCAGATACTCCGCATAGCTAGTCTTGTTAAGAAGGGCGACTTTCTCATCCACAGACATTCCTGCCAAATAATCTTTCTTCTCCTCGTAGACGCGGGCGATGTCTTTCCGGACTCCTTCGGAGAGAGGCGCTCTGGCAAGGAATTCCGGCCACGGTGTGGCGTTCATGCCGGTGACCAGGCGGTCTTCGCCAAATGTTTCCTTATCGAAAAACGCCGCAGTCCCCATCTTCGAATAGAGTTTCTGATCGTAGGCTTTGTAAAACTTTACTGTTTTGACGCCGATCTCGTGGATCAGCGCCATTGCAACGTCGCTGTACTTCCCCGGGCTTTCGATGGACTGCGTCCCGCCGTAACTCAGCACCATGCGGCCGGCCGCGCGAAATTCGTTGCGTTTGGCGTGTCCCCCAAAATCGTCGTGATTGTCGAAAATCAGAATGCGGGCATTTTTCCCGGCGCTTTTGCGGAAGAAATAAGCGGCTGCCAGTCCGCTGATGCCTCCGCCCACGATTACGAGGTCGTAGCTCTCACCCGTGTTTACGGGCTCTCCGAACGAATCCGCGCCTTCGCCGTCCCGTAAGCGATGCGCAAAAGTGAACGTTCCATCGTGATTGCCGCGCATGCCCGTGCGCGCGGGAGGGTAGTAGTCCGGCGCTTTTTCCGGAGCGAATTCATCTAGGGCGGCCGCGCCAAGCAAAGCCTCTGTTCCAATTCCTCGACCCACAAGCGTACCGCCCACACCGACGGCCACCCCGTTCAGAAAATCGCGGCGCGTGATTTCATGGCCCATGCCCAGATCTTTATCTTTTATCTCTTGGCTCATCCCTGGTCCCCTGGCGCGCACAGCCGCAGATTATAGCTTGCTTCAGTCAACTTTACACATTTCTAGCAGACTTTCTGGCGCCGCAGCAGAACTACTCCAACAGGTGAATTAACCTGCGGGAATGCTGAGAGCCCACGGTTTTGATTATTTGTAACTGGCCACGACTTCGCCGTTTTGGATGCGCAGATCGGAAATCTCAGGCGGCAGCTTCAACCTTTCACGATTCTCCGGCGAGTCCATGAGCCGCCGCACCGCCGACTCCAGCGCGGACTGAGGGATAGGCAGCGAGCCGAACTCCCCGCTGAGCGGCTCGAAGCGCAGGTATCCGTTTTGCGCGCTGAGCCGGCCTTCCAATTGCAGCGTCATGTCTTTGCCGTGCACATCGAAGACCACGTAGGCTCTTACATGGTCGTCCATCAATTGCACCTTGAAGTCCCGTACGTTCGAGCGCATTTGCTCGATTTCCTGCGGTGTCGGAACCGCGCCGCCGGGAGCGCCTTGCGTTCCTGCGGCGGTGGCCGAATTCGATGAGCCATTCCCTGCCAGCGCCAGGTGCGACGACAGGTAGGAATTCAGCTCCGTTTCGTCCATGCGCAGCGTCGCTGGTTGCCCGCTCGCGACAGCCTTCTCGACCTGTTCCAATTTTTCTTCCGCCCGCGCAGCGGCTTGGGGGCTGGTTTCCACCAGCGGTGGCGGTGCCTTGTGGAACATCAGAACGAGCGTGGCGAGGGCAAACGTATAGGTCGTCCACCGGATGATTCGAAAGATCCGCTTCCACGGGCTGCCAGGCGTCTTACCGACGTGGGCGGATTCGCTCTGCCCCGCTGGGGGAGCCGATTGCGTCATGATCCCCTCCCTCCGAAGCCAAATGATGCGTTGTCAAGCACCGCGTGTGCATTCATCAGTCTACAGAACCCTAGTCCCCGTCTGCCGCGGGAACAAGAGAACCAAAGCACGACGGAGCCTATCTGACACTTGCCGGAAACATTCGAACGGTTGCAACGTCTAGACACTATGGCGTCTCACGACATACACTTGGGGGCACGCACTTCGCCTCGAAAATCGGGGCGCCGGTGAGGGAGAGTTGCATGAAACGGGTTCTCGCGACGCTCGCGATTGCATTACTGGCAGGAGGCCTCATGTTGCGCGCCAGCCGGAGGCAGCTGCCAGAAAATACAAATTCTGGGCCACAATACACCAGCGATGGAAAGCTGGTGCGTCCGCACGGCTATCGCCGTTGGGTGTACGTCTCTTCCGGTTTCGGAATGAGCTACAACCTCGACGTGGGAGGCAACGGGCAGCCGGCGTTTACGAATGTTTTTGTGACGCCGTCGTCCTATGACTATTTCCTGGCCAATGGCAAATGGCCGGATAAAACCGTCTTCGTTCTCGAAGAGTATCGCTCCACTTCGCATGGCTCGATCAACCAGCATGGAAGTTACCAGGAAGCATTCCTGGGGCTGGACATCGAAGTCAAAGACGAATCCCGCTTCCCGGAAAAGTGGGCCTACTTCGCATTCGACACGGCCCAACCTTCATCGAGTGCCATTAAACCGGGCAAGAACGGATGCTGGAATTGTCACGATCAGCATGCGGCCGTAGAACATTCGTTCGTGCAGTTCTATCCGGAATTGCTGAAGGTGGCGAAAGAAAAGGGAGCCATCAAACCAAGCGCGCGCTTGGAAATCAAGTAGGCGGAAGCGCCACAGGAATCTCCGGCCGATGTATGATGCGGCTTGGAGAATCCAGAATGAGCTCCACTCGCGGCGGGGAATCCGCACTCAGCGGGCAAACGGCGGTGATCACCGGCGCGGGCAGCGCGGAAGGAATCGGATTCGCGTGTGCGCGAAAGCTGCATGCCGCGGGTGCACGCGTAGTGATCACCTCGACGACGGATCGCATTCACACCCGTGCCCGGGAACTCGACGCCGGCGGCGAAAGCGTTCTTTCCTTCATCGCCGATCTCACCGTCGAAACCGAAGTGCAGCGATTCGTCGATTCCGTGCTCTCGCGCGCAGGCCGCATCGACATTCTGGTCAACAACGCGGGAATGTCGCAATCCGGCCGGCCATCGGATAGCAAACTGCTTATCGACACCTCCTTTGCCGAGTGGCAAAACCAGATTGCGATTACGCTGCATACCGCTTTCCGCATGACCCGTGCCGTCCTGCCCGGCATGACGGCCCACAAATATGGGCGCATCGTGAATGTGACCTCGGTGACGGGACCGCTGGTCAGCAACCCGGGCTCCGCGGCGTACGGCGCGGCGAAAGCCGCGATGGACGGCATGATGCGCGCTGTCGCCATCGAAACGGCCGGCGATGGCATCACCATCAACGGCGTCGCTCCCGGCTGGATCGCAACGGCATCCTCGACCGAGTCCGAAAAAATCGCCGCGCTGCACACCCCGCTCGGCCGCGCCGGTACTCCCGACGAAGTCGCCGCCGCGGCTTGCTTCCTCGCTTCGCCAGAAGCTTCCTACATCACCGGACAAGTCCTGATTGTGGATGGCGGCAACGTTCTGCAAGAGAACAAGCGTGCATAAAATCGTAGTTCCTCGCTTGCTGGAATCTCTGCGCTAAGCGAAACTCATCATTCATTCGCGAATCGGACAATTTTGATGGACCGCTGAGGAGGCCTCATGCGTCGCATTGTTTTCATTCTTCTCTTACTTCTTCTGCCTGGATCTTTGTCCGCGCAGCAGGCTTCCGCGCCGCGCGCGCGCCCGAAAATTGGCCTGGCACTCGAAGGCGGCGGTGCCATGGGCCTCGCGCACATCGGCGTTCTGAAGTGGTTCGAGCAGCACCACATCCCCGTGGATTACGTTGCCGGCACCAGCATGGGCGGCCTGGTGGGCGGGTTTTACGCCACGGGGATGAGTCCCGATGAATTGAAAACTCTGATCGATGGCATGGACTGGCGGAAAATTCTGAGCGACCGCACTCCCTATGAAGACCTTGCGTTTCGCAGGAAAGAGGATCAGCGCGCGTATCCGAATTCGCTCATTTTCGGGCTGCGCGATGGATTGACCTTGCCCGCGGGATTGAACGCGGGGCACCAGATCGGATTGCTGATTGACCGCGTAACGCTGTCGTACGACGAAGTGCCTTCGTTCGATACGCTGCCCGTGCCCTTCCGCTGCGTCGCGACGGACCTGGTCAGCGGCAAGCCGCACGTTTTCCAGGACGGCTCGCTGGCCGTAGCGCTGCGCGCGACGATGTCCATTCCTGGAGCGTTCTCGCCGGTTCACGATGGAAAGGCTGTCTATGTAGACGGCGGACTTCTGGACAATCTGCCGACCGACGTCGTGCGGCAGATGGGCGCGGAAATCGTCATTGCCGTGCACCTGGAGCGGGCGCCCGTCGATGCCAAGGACATCCAGTCCGTCTTCAGCGTGCTGAATCATTCCGTGCGCGTGGTGCTCGACGAAAATGAGTTGCGCAGCCTGGCGCAGGCCGACGCTGTCGTTTCCGTTCCGCTGGCGGAATACAACACCGTGGACTACGCCAAGAGCGAACAGATCATGCAGCACGGTTACGAAGCCGCCAATTCACGAGCGCGCTTGCTCGAAGCGTTCGCTCTCGATGATGCGGATTGGCAAGAGCACCAGAAAGTGCGCGAAGCACGCAAACGCAGCGATCTTCCCACTCCGCAATTCATCGAGGTGGAAGGCACAAACGCGCACGAAGCGACGGACGTCACTCGCTATGTAAAACGCTTCCAGGGCAAGCCCCTCGATCCGGGAAAACTTGACGAAGTCCTGACTCGGCTGACCGGAGTCGGACGCTACGATTCCGCGGGCTACCGCCTCATCGAGAAAAACGGCCAGACGGGACTCCTCGTTCACGTCGTGGAGAAGAATTATGCGCCGCCCATGTTGCAGACGGCGTTCGAAGTGGATGGCTCGCAAAGCGGCAACGTGGACTTCACCATGGGCACGCGCTTCACCTTTATGGACGTGGCCGGCTTCCGCTCGGAATGGCGCACCGATTTGCTGCTTGGGAATACCTATGGCATCCAAATGGAATTGTTCCGGCCGTTTCGCGCCGAGAGCCGCTGGTTTTTTGCGCCTCATGCCGACGCCAGCGATACCACATTTCCGATTTACGCCAAGAACGATCCGCTCGCGGACTACCGCATCTATCGCATCAATATCGGCGGCGATGTAGGATACAGCTTCGGGCGCTTCAGCGAATTGCGCGTTGGCTACCAGATTGGCTCGCTGAATACCAAGCTGCGCCTCGGCTCGCCGGAAATTCCCTCCGTCGAAGGCCGCGTCGGACAGACGCGCCTGCACTACCTGCTGGACCACACCGACGATCCCGTGATTCCCCGCCGCGGCTTCAGCGCGGAAACGAATTTCCGGTGGTTCGACCAAAGTCCGGGCGCCAAGGGCGGGTTTCCTTCCATGGATTTGAAATTGGGATATTTTCAGCCCATCACAAAGCCCGCGTCGCTTTTTGTGGAAAGCGAAGGCGGCACCACCTTCGGCACAACGAGCACAGGAGTCCCTCAATTTTTCCTCGGCGGGCCCGTGCGGCTCAGCGCCTACGGCCAGAACGAGTTTCAGGGCAATCAATATTATTTATTTCGCGCGGGCTACATGCACGACCTGCTCACCCTCCCGCCGTTTCTTGGGAAAAAGGTCTACGCCGTTGGCTCCTACGAGATCGGAAAAATGTACGGCGTAACCACCGGCACCGAGTTTCCCAATGACGTTGCCGCGGGATTTCTGGCGGAAACGGCCCTTGGCCCCTTCTTCATCGGCGGCAGCGTCGGCGACTCCGGCCACCGCAAATGGTTTTTCCAACTGGGCCGCGTGTTCTAAACCCGCAATCGGCGAGATCGGTGCAGCCACTAGCCCGCATCCGCCGCAACCGCCAGCGCCCACCTTCAAACGGCTCTATCGAACGCGCGCGGAGCACCTCGCCCGGACTTCACGCTTTTGTGAAAACGCGCCTCCGATAGAGCACTAGCGTTTATCAGGCACGTGAATTTGCTAGGGTGACGACGAATAGCCTTTTGAAACCACCTCCCCATTTTTGTCGAACCCAATATCCCATTCGCCAATAGAAATGCGGGAGAAATACCGGAATTCCTCGACGCAAGGCATCGAGGACTTATCCACGGGGTCTCCATCCCAAAAGGGCGCGTGACCGCACGCTTCTATATTTCCGGGCTTTCCGAAATGCTTTAGAACTTCTGCCTTCGTCGCTCCAGGTGTCAACCAAGCATAGGCTCTCTCGTAGAAAGTTAGTTCGTACCAAATTGTAGCGAACACCAGACAGATGACGATTATCGACGTACTGACCAATATCCAACGCCGAATCCGAGTTGTCATAACGGCCTCTGTACAAATCGAATTGCCTCTGTATCCAGTCGATTCTAATTTATTGCACTCGGTCAAGTCCTTCCATGAGAAGGCCGGTGAGTGTCAAGTCGATTTTTCTTTTTCCTCCCTGATGGAGGTTTTTTTGTCTTTTGAGCCAAGCCGCCCTGTCGCCATCCTTCCATCCGCACTCTTTTGTTGAGCGATTTTCGCTCGGTGCAAGTTGGGCGTTCCCGTTTCAGCAGGTGCTGCTACCTGATAATCGACCTCGACTCCCGTCTCTTCGATGGGAGCTGGGCCAGGACTTAGTCGCAGTCACCTGAACTCGGCGGTTGAGCTCGGCTCTCCGGTCTCATCCCTTTGGCAAGCAAAGTCGCGTAAAATTCCTGGAACGGACCCGGTTTGACGGAAGCGATGGTGGCGGCACTCTTAAACAGATTCTTCAGATCGTGATTGCAGTCTCGGTTGAGTCCGCGAACCGAGACTAGCTTCTTGGATTTTTGCAGCTGTCCTTTCACCCAACGGTAATCGGCACTGCTATGCGTTTTGATGGCAAAGCCGCTGTATTTCCAGAGCGGTCGCTTGGTGCGGAAGCGGTGTCTGGATCAGCGCGATCAACAGAGCCGCCCGGATCGGACCGATCGAAGGGATCTGGCAGAGCAGTTTCGTCGCCTTGTGTTTCTTACTCTCGGCTAACAGATCGCGCCGGACTTCGTGGCGCAACGACCTCAGGGCATCGAGTTGTTGGTAGTAAAACTCTGCCCGGCGGAGCACCCCCACCTCAGTGATCTTCGCGAGCCACTCGGCACGATGACGCGGCGCATAGTGAAATGCCTTGACTTTCGCTTTTTATTCGCCTATAGTGCGGGGCGGTAGAGGAAACGGGAAACGGGTGGCGCGCCGCCTCCATTGCCGTCAAGGCTCTCACGAGTCGGCCGCCGCCCGTTGAAAGTTCCGAGCCGTAAGCGGGGTGAGGGGTCGACTCGAAAGAGTGATCCCTCGACTCCGGAAGCCGACCGCGTCGGTTCCTTCGCTCGGGAGACAGTATATGCGTCCCGCTTCCCTTTGTTGACCGCTGTGCGGTCACAGTTAACCAGGAGCCGCTATGGACGTCTGTGTCGAGAACATATTCATCACCCCCGCCATTGAGGCCATCAACGTGATCCAAGCAATCGCCGAGGAAAATGATCGCGCGGCATCTTCCGACCCACATCATGGGCATCAAGAGACGGACGCAGAGCAGGAAACTGTAGCGCAGGGCTTTAGCCCTGCGGATTCATCGGAAACGCCGAAAACGGAAGCGGCGGCGGAGAAAAATCCATGGTCCGCCTGGGCCTGGCTGGGACTTTGCAGAACCCGCGAGGAGAAAAACCTCGGGCCTAAAGGCCCGAGCTACAGTGCTCGAATTCCTAACATCGTTCACGTGGATGTCGACGCCTTTTTTGCGTCGGTCGAGCAAGTGCTCAATCCCAAGTTGCGCGGCAAGCCCGTGCTGGTGGGGCGCGGCTGTGTGGCTTCGGCGAGCTACGAAGCGAAGTTCCGTGGCGTGAAAACGGCGATGAGCTTCCGCGAAGCGCTGCGTATCTGTCCGCAAGCCATCGTCGTCCCCGGGCAGTACGAGCACTACGCCGATTTTGCGGAGCGCGTGCGGCGCATTCTTGAAACCTACACGCCCGCGGTAGAAACCGCCGCATTGGACGACTTTTATCTCGATTTTGCCGGCACCGAGCGCCTCTACCCCGATTACGAAGCCACGCTGCAGCGTTTGCAGGCGGAAATATTTGGCCGCACGGGATTGAGCGTTTCGGTTGGCGCGGCGCGCACCAAAGTGGTCGCCTCCATCGCTTCGCGGCTGCAGCGCCCGCGCGGCTTTCGAATGATCGCGCCCGGAGAAGAAGAAACTTTCCTGACGCCGCTGCCGGCGGAAAAGATCCACGGCATCGGCCACGTGCATGCCGGAGCACTGGCCGAGCGCGGCATTGCCACCATCGGCCAACTGCGCCAGGTGCCCAAGCCCGCGCTGCAGGCCGCCTTCGGCGAAGCCATCGGCCAGCAAATCTGGGAGCGCGCCCGCGGCCTCGATGGCCGCGAAGTGCTGCTGCCCTCCACGCCGAAATCCGTTTCCCGTGAAACCACCATCGAAGGCGGCACCATTGACACGGAATTTCTCGGCGGCCTGATCGAGTATCTCAGCGAGCGCATCGGCTCGACGCTACGCGAATACGGCAAGCAGGCGCGTACCATCGGCCTGCGCATCCGCTATGTGGATCATTTTTCGGCGCACCAGACGGTGCGCATCACGAAACCAACCAATGACGAGCGCGAACTGCTCGCTGCCGCAAAAGATCTTTTCGGCAAGTTGTTCACGCGCCGCGTCGCCGTCCGCCTGGTCGGCGTCAGCGTGACCAACCTCGAAACCGACAAACGCCAGCATGAACTCTTTGATACCAACGCGAATCGCCGCTGGTACCTGAACCGCGGCCTCGATTCCGTCCGCGGCCGCTACGGCTGGAACGCCGTCTTCTACGGCAAAGGCCTCGAGCTCCGCGAACACTACGCCACCAAGCCCAACGGCCTGGTCCTCTCGACGCCATGCCTCTCAAGATAATTTATAAGAACAATGTGATATCAATCGTCTCCAGGACTGAAGCATTCCTCGGAAAAGATGGCATAGTCGTGCGTCTCAGTGGAGATTGGATCAAATCCAAGTTTCACTACCTGAGTCGCTATTTAAAGACTTTCTCCGTAGCGATGAAAAACAAATGGGATATTTATTATGTAGATTTATTCGCAGGACCCGGAGTCTGCAGGATCAGAGAAACTCTGGAAGAAATTGATGGATCTCCTTTGATTGCCTTGCTGGCAAATGATTTCGAGAAGTATTACCTTTTCGAAGCTAATCCTGAATGCTATCAAGCTTTAGCAGAAAGAATTAAAAAGCGTGCTCCCGAAAAAGAGAATAAAACACAGCTGATTTTCGGAGATTGTAACGCGACAGTTGATCAGATAAATCCACCTGTGAATGGCCTAGGCGTCGCTTTCATTGATCCGACCGGGCTTTCACCTCTCGCCTTTGAAACCATCCGAAGATTAGCTGCCAATCGGAAAATTGATCTCATTATAAATTTTCATGATGGCATGGGAATTAGAATGAATCTTCACCAGTACACAAAGAGCACTGACACGGCACTAGATGTATTCATGGGCAGCAACCGATGGCAACAACGATTTCAGCGGAAGATGATGTCTTTCGAAGATACTTGCCGTGAAATCGTGAACGAATATATGGAAAACCTGAAAGACCTCGGTTACTTAGCTTTTGATAATGAGATGGTTCCTGTGACCACTAGCCAGAATACTTTGCTTTACTATCTACTCTTTGCCAGCAAACATCCGAGAGGAAATGATTTGTCGCGTAAGATTGGATTAATCGGTCCTTACGGACAACGTAAATTCCCGGGGCTCTAATGCTTACTAAAGAAAGAGGATCGAATTTCATCCGGCAGTTTGGGGGGCCGGGCGAAGATTCGCAGATCGTCTGCTTTAAGTTCTGGCAGCTTGTGGTGGCGGGCGGCTGCCCGTACCGATGCGCGTATTGTTTCCTGCAAACGGTGCCGTGGTTCCGGTTTCGCCCGGATGAGCTTTATGGTCTGGTCTATACGAACGTCGATGACATGGTTGGCGAGATCAAAGAATGGCTCGATGATTCCGCTCCCAAGATGATGATCGCCGGAGAGCTGCAGGACGGCCTTGTTTTTGATTCTGCTTACAAGAAGACAAGCGGAATGCCCCTGACACATCGGATCATTCCCTTGTTCACGGCACAGAAAAAGCATCGCCTTATTTTCCTGACGAAGTCAGACCAAATTCAGCATGCCCTGGAACTCCCACCGACACCGCAGGTCGTTTTCTCCTGGTCCGTTAATGCCGAAGAGATTGGCGCGAAATGGGAGCATGGCACGCCGCTGCCCTCGGAGCGTTTTGTCGCAGCGGAGAAGATGAAAAAGGCTGGCTGGCCCATCCGGTTCCGGCTCGATCCGATGGTTCCCTACCCTGATTGGAAGCGTGGATACGCTGAAGCCATAAAGAGAATCAATTCGCTCTCGCCAGAGATGGTCACTCTTGGCGCGCTGCGCGCCACCTCCTATAACGGACTAAGGAATGCCGCGAAGGCCAATGGGCGTGACGAAACGATTTTCGATTATTTAACCGAGGAAAAAGACCCCTCTGGGTTCAAATATCGAATCCCTTTTGCGACTCAGGTGGAACTGTTTCGATTTGCCCTGGATCGGCTGAAAAGCAGCATCAAACCAGCGCTCTGCAAAGAAGACCGCGCGCTTTGGAAAGCGCTGGGGATGAAGTTCGACGGCTGCCATTGTTTGCTGGGACGCAATGACGCCATCGTAAAAACCCGCAACGTCGAAATGAAGCTGCTCGAGAAATCGAGCACGTCATAGGTATAGGTAAGCCGTTACCGGTTTTAGTCTGACTGCAGCAGATTTAGCTTTTTCCCTTCCCGCTTCTCTACCGCTGAAGCGCGCAGTTACTCGGGGCAACCGTGTTCGTACATTTGCATTGTCATAGCCACTATTCGTTTCTGCGAGGCGTGGCATCGCCGGAAGAAATCGTCGCGGCCGCGGTCGAGCAGAAAATGCCGGCCGTGGCGCTGACCGATTCGAACGGCTTGTATGCGGCGGTACAGTTTTACAAGATGGCGCAGGAAGCGCGAATAAAGGCGCTTGTCGGCGTAGCGCTGGATGTGGCGATGGAAGACGGACGAAGAGAGATCCCTTCCGACAAGGTCGCGACCTTCAGTCGCTACGCAAACCCATCCGGAGCGCAAAGACCGCGCTTCGCTCGGAATGATGGAGAAAAGAAAAGCGGGACGCTGGTTCTGCTGGCCGCGGACATGGAAGGCTACAGCAATCTTTGCCAGCTCGTCACGCTAAGGCATCTCGGCACAACAAAATTGTCACAAAACATGAATGCGGCTGAAACCGATGGTCGCCCCGTGACCATGCAGGAATTGGCAGAGCACAACCGCGGAGTGATCGCCTTGTGTCCATTGCCGGCAAGATCGCGTGATGCGAGCAACCGTAGGGGCACGATATATCGTGCCCCTACAGACACAACTCAGGCAGAAGCCAATTGCCACGAGCAAGAACGCTCCACCATGAGTCACGAGTCACCAGTCACAAGTCACCAGTCACCAATCATCAACCACTTTTCACAACTCAAAGAAATTTTCGGCGACCGCCTTTACATCGAGGTGCAGCACCTCTCGCCGGGAGATGGGCGCGTGCTGCGCGAAGCGGAGCGCATCGGCCGCGAACTGGGCGTGCGGCTGGTGGCAACAAATAATGTTCATTTTCTGCGCCCCGAGGAGCATCTGCATCACCGCGCGGTGAACGCCATCCGCACGGGCGGATTGCTGACGACGGTGGCGCCACCGGAAATCACCACCGGCGAAGCATGGTTCAAGCCGGCGGCGGAAATGCAAAAGCTTTTCCCCGATCATCCGGAATGGCTGCAAGCAACGCTGGAAATCGCCGACCGCTGCCATTTGCAACTTGAACTGGGGAAACTGATTTTTCCGGAGTTCACCGTTCCGGAAGGTGACACTCCGGATTCCTATTTAGAAAAAGTTAGCTTCGAGGGTGCGCTGAAACGCTATCACTCGTTAACACAAAAAGTGCATTCGCGGCTGATGCGTGAACTGCAGGTCATCAAGAAGTGGAGCCTGGCGCCCTATTTCCTGCTCGTATTGGACATCGTGAAGGAAGCGCGGCGGCGCGGGATTCCCGCGGTAGCGCGAGGGTCGGCGGCGAGTTCGATGGTGACGTATTGCCTGGGAATTTCCTGCGTGTGCCCGTTGCGATGGGGGCTCTACTTCGAACGGTTTTTGAACGAGCAGCGTGGCGATTGCCCGGACATTGACATTGATATTTGCGGCGCGCGGCGCGATGAATTGCTCGACTATGTGTACGAGCGTTGGGGTGCGGAACACGTCGCCATGATCGCGAGTTTCATCACCATGCACGCGCGGCTCGCCGTGCGTGAAGTGGCAAAAGTGTTTGGCGTGCCGCCGGGAGAAGTGGACCGCTTCACGAAGCGGCTTCCGCACCGGCCGGTGCGTGAAATCTTATCCGCGATTCGTGGTCTGCCGGAATGCCGTGATCTCCCGATCGACGATGAGCCCTGGAATACGATCTTGCAAGTGGCGTTGCGTCTCGACGACGCGCCGCGGCATCTCGGGATTCATCCTTGCGGCACGGTGATTTCCGCACGCCCGCTGACGCGGCTGACGCCGCTCGAGCGCGCCACAAAAGGCATCGTCGTGACGCAGTACGACATGAACGCCATCGAAGCGCTCGGATTGATCAAGATGGATCTGCTGGGCCAGCGCGGCTTCACCACGATGTCACTCGCGCTGGACAACATCGAGAAGAAGGAAGTTCAGGAGGTAAAGGAAGTAAAGGAGGTTCAGGAGAAGAACAACGTTGCGCCTGACGGAACAACACCGCGCCCGAAACCGCGGGAGATCGATTTTGACGCCATACCGGAAAACGATCCGGCAACGCTCGAGGTGATCGCCGCGGGGCGAACGATGGGAGTGTTTCAGATCGAGTCGCCGGCCATGCGCGGACTGTTGCGCACGATGAAAGCGCGGACACTTGAAGAAGTAGCGCAAGCATTGGCGCTGATCCGGCCAGGTGCGGCGGAGTATGGATCGAAAGAATTATTTTTGAAGCGGCTGCGTAAAGAGGAAGAAATCACATTCGCGCATCCGGAACTCAAGACAATTCTTGGTGACACGCTTGGCGTATGTATTTTCCAGGAACAGGTGATGCAGATTTCACAGGCGCTCGGGAGCATGTCGCTGGCCGAAGCCGATCTTGTGCGGCGGGCGTCCGCAAAATTCTCCGGCCGGAGTGACCGCGACCGGTTGCGCGGAAAATTCCTGAAAGCAGCAGAAATGATGGGGCTGACCAGCCAGCAACGTGAGGAAACCTGGATGATGGTGGAAAAATTCGCCGGCTTCGGTTTTTGCAAAGCGCACGCCGCGACGTATGCGGACATTTCGTATCGCATGGCATATTTGAAAACGCATCATCCGGCGGAGTTTCTCGCGGCGATGTGCAGCGCGGGGGCGGGGTTTTATCACGTGTCGGCGTATGTGGAAGAAGCGAAGCGCTGGGGGATCGCAGTGCGGCTGCCGTCGGTGAATCGTTCGCGGATGGAGTACACGGGGGAGGATGGTGGAGATGGAAAACGCGCGCTGCGCGTGGGCTTGATGCAAGTGCGTGGTCTGCGAATCGAAACGATCACGGCAACTCTGCGGGCGCGGGGAGAAGGCGGCGAGTTTAAATCGCTCGAAGATTTTTTGCGGCGCGTGCCGGTGGAGCGCGATGAGATCGAATCGCTGATCAAGTGCGGCGCGTTTGATGAAATGAACGATGACGCGTGCAAAATGACGCGGCCGGAAATGTTGTGGCGATGGAATTTACTGCAAGCCGTGGGGGAAAATTCACACCCGTGCGCTTCGCGACACCGTAAATCCATCCGGAGCGCAGAAGACGCGCTTCGCGCGAGACAAGGGATTGCGCTGCCGGAAAAAACAGAATCATTATTTGCGGAAGCAAACGCTACGGATGCGATTGGCGTGGCGCTGGCGGAAATGCAGACGCCGGAATATACGATCGAGCAAAAATTAAAATACGAACGGGAGATTCTGGAAGTGTGCGTAAGCGGTCACCCGCTGGATTTTTTGCCGCGCAACGGCGAAGCCTGGAGCGACGAACTTCCGGGCTTGCGTGGAAAGCGCGTGACGCTGTGCGGCTGGGTGGTGACTTACCGGCACGTCGGCACTAAAAATTACCGCAACATGATGTTCGTCACGCTGGAGGACCAGCACGGCGTTTATGAAGTGGTGCTTTTCCCCGACGCGTACGACCGCTATGGGGGGCTGGTGTTTGAGACGCGTTCCATGCGCGTGACCGGGCGCGTCGAACCGGATGGGCAGATCAAGGGGGAGATGCTCGAACCGTTGAAGAAGTGAATTCGTGACAAGTGAATGGTGAAAGAATTCACGTAGTAACAGCAGGCATCGGAATATGAATTTCATGATCAAAACAAAACCGAAAAATCCGGCGCCAGTGGCGGAGCCGGAGACAGGGCGACCGGCGGGGACCGGTGAGGAGTGGCTAGGGCGAAACCGCAGCAGCAAACGGCGGCTCTGGGAGCGATTGAATCCGCGGAGCCGGGGACAAATTCGCCTGCTTGCAGAGGCACTGGCGCTGCAACAAACGCACGCGCAACTGCCGGAACCGCTGCGCGCGCGGCTCAGCGCGGTGATGAATGAATTCGAGCGGCTGGCGGCCCGTACGCGGGCGCTGCTGGCGGAGGTAGCACGACGGACACCACCGCGCGAGTGAAGGTTGCAGAGCGCAAGTAGCGGCGGGATACTTTCCTTATGGCTGTCCCCAATAAGCGCGGCTCCCTTTTGTCTGTGCTGTTTGTGCTGGCGTTCTGCGCGATCGGTCTTTGCGCCCGTGCGGATGAGATTCGACTGAAGGGCGGAAAAAAGCTGTACGGCGTGATCGTGGCGTATGAAGACAACATGTTCAAGGTCAAGACCGACTTTGGATATGTGCTGGTCGAAAAAGACAAGATCGAGTCCATAGTTCCATCGACGCCTGCGGGAAAATCAGAACCGGCACCGGCGGCGAAGAAGGATGCAGTACAGCATCCCGCAAAACCAGCGAGTGAATCGCAGCCACAGGCGGAGCCGGCGGTGGCATCGTCTTCGGATTCTTCGACCGCAGCAACGAATGCCAGCGCCAAAACCGTGGAGCCGGGTACAGCGGGGAAAACCGGCAAAACGGCGCCGAGAATTCCAAACTCAGCTGCGAAACTGGAAGTTCCGCCAAATACGGCGGGGGCAGATGTGGCGTCACTGGCGATCAAAGGCTCACCAGCGTCAACGACGAATGGATTGGCGACCACTGCCACGGCTCCTGCAACGCCGTCTGCCTCACCGAAGGAGGCGGAAGTTCCGGCAAACCGCGAAGAGGTTCAGGGCAATCTCTATACGAATTACACGCACGGTTTCCGAATGTATAAGGCGCCGAGCTGGAGCTTGATCGAGGAAGCGCGCGGCGCGCTGCCGAATGCGATCGTGGCCATGGGCACGTCCAACGAATCCACGCTGCTGGTGGTCGGCGAGGAGAAAACGAAAGAGCCGCTGGAAACGGCAGCCGCGGCGGTAGAAAAGCGGCTGCGCGATGTGTACGTCAATTACCAACAACTGTCGCAGCGTAAATCGGTAGTCGGCGGACTGCCGGCCGTGGAGTATCAGTACCGCGGGAAGGCAGACGAGCACGACTGGTCGGGAAAACTAGTCGTTATTGCACGTGGCAAGGACATATTCACGGTGCTAGCCATGACATACGCGGATAGCGACCTCATTCAGATACAGGAAAATGTGATCGCGCGGGCGATTGCGAGCCTGGATTTCAGCGCGCACTAGTCCGGTTTGAGCGGTTGTAAGTTTTCAGTTGTAGGTTGTTAGTCAGAGAGAAAAAACGCCATCTTCCTTGGTTCACCCCCCTCCTGGTTTTTTGTAAGTGTTGCTGATAAAGGACTTAGTGTCGCTGTAAGTGGTTTAGAATCAACAGTTGCGGGCGGCTTTGTAAGTGTTGATTCTAAAAGGGTTTGCCGTCTATAAGGAGGCGGTAGTTGTGGTCGAAGTGGAGAGCGTAGGCGTCCCTATTTGGGGGAGATGGCGGAGTGGATGGATCGATTCGTGGTGGGTTGTTGGGCTGAGCGGCTGGTGCAATCGACCGAGCGAATTGGGTTGCGGGAATGGGATGAGATCCTTCGCTGAGCTCAGGATGACAGGCGGAGTAGGAAGGTGAAGCGGGTGTTTGTGGGGCACGGGGTGAAGTTGGAGATGGGGCGGGGAAAGAGGAAAAAGCAGGTTCCTCGCTGCGCTCGGAATGACAACCTGCGGGTATTTCGGCGGGTTGCGGAGGTGTGGCTTTGGGCGGCGGGGCGGAGCTAGAAGCCTCACCCCTGAAGGGGTGAGCTACAGGGGGGGGTTGCGGAGGGGTCGATGTGGGCTGGGGGTTGGGTGGGGCCGGATGGACATGGGGGGTGGCTGGCAAGGAGCCGGGCTGAAGCCCGGCCGCTACGTTTAAAGGCCCCACAGTTGGAGCGGTGGGGTGCGGAGCGGGGGTTTCGGGTTTGGGGTTGGGCGGGAAGCGGTAGTTGTAGTTGCCGTTGACGGAGTTGCGGATGGATTTGCGCCAACCGTCCGAGCCGAAAGCGTTGGTGTATTCATGCTCGGAGAGGTGGATGGCCTGCATAAGAGTTTGAACCAGGTAGGCGACGGTGTGGGCGGTTTTGGGTTTTACATCGCCGCGGACAACGGCAGGGATGAGACGTGCCAGGGCGGTGCTGAGATCACAGGCGGAGAGGTAGTCACCGGAGAAGAAGTAGGCCAGGTCTTTGCCGAGCGTTTCTGCAGCGCGGGCGCGGGCTTCTTTTTGGGCGTGGTAGAAGCAGAAGTGGGGATGGTTGCGGATGCGAGGAGTGCGGCAACGTCGGCCATCCGAGAACGTAAACGAACACAAGGACACGCGGTCTTTTGGACTGAGAGAGGACATAACTGTCTCCTTAGAGTTGAGTTTTGGGATTGCTTACAGAGAAAAGCCGGCGGACGCCTTTCCAGGCAAACCGGCGGTACAAAACAGAAACGCCTCGCGGGGTCGCGAGGCGCAGTACCGAACAAAGATATTGTACCACAACGGTAATACGCGTCAAGTTAACAAATTAGGGACAAAAGAAAGAAAAGTCAAAATCCGCAGCCTTAAAAACCGAAGGCTGCGGCACCCCACGAACGTCAGAGCCACCCGCCTGCCGATTCTCCCATAACCTCGCTCTCCGTTTGCTTGGCGATAGCACCTTCATGAATCCATAGGAGCGACGCACACAGCGGCATGCTCAACGACTTACCTGTTGCTTTCCCAAAGGAAGTGTGCCATCTTCCTGTTGGAAACCAACACGGCGGTGCTATGAAACAAAAGACGGACGTCCTACAAGGAACGTTGGCGTTGATGGTCCTCAAGACTCTCGATGTCCTGGGGCCGCTGCACGGCTATGGAATCGCGCGGCGCATCGAGCAGATCAGCGGAGATCTGCTGGCCGTGAATCAAGGGACTTTGTATCCCGTGCTGCTGAAGCTGGAGCAAGAAGGCGCGATCGCCTCCGAGTGGGGCGCCTCAGAGAATAATCGCAGGGCGCGATTCTATCGACTGACCCGGGAAGGACGCAAGCATTTGCTGGTCGAGACTGAAGACTGGGAAAAAACGGCAGCGATCATCGCTCGGTTCTTCGATGCGAAAGCGGAGGATTTGTCATGAGATCTCTGAGGCGGTTCCTCAATCGGCTGTTCAACTCGGCGACCAGGCGGGCACAGGAAGAACGATTGAGGGAAGAGATTGCGGAACACATCGCTCTGCAAACCGCCGAAAATCTTCGCGCCGGTTTATCACCTGTTGAGGCACGGCGCCAAGCCATGCTGAAGTTTGGCGGCGTGGAGGCGGTGAAACAAGACTATCGAGCCGAGGGAGGACTGGTATTCATCGAGAATCTGCTGGGGGATTTGCGAAACGCAGGGCGAACGATTAGCCGCATGCCAGGGCTTGCGGCCGTGATCGTCGTTTCGCTGGCCATCGGAATTGGCGCGAACACAACGATCTTTTCATGGATTCAGATGATCCTGCTCCAACCGTTGCCCGGCGTGAGTGGCGCATCGAACTTTCTGCTGGTCGAGATTCGCACAGAGACGGGCGGGTATCCGGGTGCTTCTTGGCTGGAATATCGCGACTTGCGGACAGAAGTGCCGGCACTGCGGGACATCGTGGCGTCTCAGATGGTGGCATTCAATGTGGGAGAGCCGGGCCAGACGGAGCGGACTCATGGACAACTTGTCTCCGGCAATTTTTTTTCCGCGCTGGGACTGAAGCCTGCCATCGGACGATTTATTCACCCGGAGGAAGCGGAGCGGCCCGGAACCGAGCCTGTCGTTGTGATTTCGTACGATTACTGGCAAACGCGGTTTCGCGGCTCACCAA